>Ga0163153_10002525_pt1 | contig 26354 bp, 17 predicted proteins | sample OliLakLV19MP6IB1_FD_148629 | JGI IMG/M metagenome (GOLD analysis project Ga0163153, IMG submission 148629) | Freshwater microbial mat bacterial communities from Lake Vanda, McMurdo Dry Valleys, Antarctica - Oligotrophic Lake LV.19.MP6.IB-1 | ecosystem: Environmental > Aquatic > Freshwater >...
TTGATATTACTACCAAAACTCCTTCAATAGATATTTTAATCAAACGATTAAAAGCAGAACCTGCTGAAATTGACTTAGCTCCTGCTTTTCAAAGGCACAGCGATTTGTGGGACGAAGAAAAGCAAAGTAGATTGATTGAATCAATTTTAATCAAGTTTCCATTGCCTGCCTTTTATTTTGATGGCTCTGACAACAACAATTGGCTCGTTGTGGATGGTTTGCAGCGTTTAAGCTCACTTAGAAATTTTATCATCTTAAAAAAACTAAAACTAAAAGGGCTTGAATTTTTAAGGCAACTGAACGGGATGAAGTTTGACGAACTGCCAAGAAGTTTGCAACGTCAAATAGAGGAAACACAAATCACGGCATATATTATTAATGCTGGAACTCCTGAGGAAGTTAAATTCAATATCTTTCAACGAATCAATACAGGTGGTTTAACACTAAACTCACAAGAAATCAGACATGCTTTAAATCAAGGCATTCCCGCCACATTTGTTGCAGGGTTAGCTGAATTGGAAGAGTTTAAAATGGCAACAGATGATGCACTGAAACCAAAACGAATGTTGGACAGAGAGTTTGTTACACGTTTTTTGTCTTTTTATTTACATCCACACCATGAGTACATTCCAGACTTGGATACTTACATGAACTCGGCAATGGGTGAATTAAAAAAAATGGATGAATCACAAAGACAAAAAATAAAGTCTGACTTTATTCACTCTGTTTTATTGGCTAAATCAATTTTTGGTGAATGGGCATTTAGAAAAGCTGACAAATACCCTGATAAAAGAAAACCCATTAACAAAGCTTTGTTTGAAGTATGGAGTGTATCACTTGCCAAACTTGACAAAGTTCAGAGAAACAAATTAGAATATAAGAAAGAAATATTACTTAATAAATCAATTGAATTGGTTAAGGAAGATGCAACATTCTTTGATAGCATTACCACATCAACTGGCAATAAGTCGAGTGTCGCTTACAGATTTTCAAGCATCGAAAAAATAATTCAAGAAACATTAGAGGCATGATAAAACAAATTGAAATAAAAAACTTTAAATCCCTTAAAATGGCAGATGTAAGTGTTTCTAACTTAAATCTGTTGATGGGATTGAACGGTATGGGCAAAAGCTCATTTATACAAACCTTGCTCTTGCTTATGCAAAGCGATAAGTTGGAAGAAAGAGTAATTGACCTAAATGGAATTTTGGCACAAATTGGTCAGGGTAGAGATGCTTTATATCAATATGCGGAAGAAGAAAAAATTGTTTTTGAATTGACCTTTGAAGGACATCCAAAGTTCACTTGGAAATTTGCTTATCAAAAAGATAAAGAAAAACTCACAGCCGAACATGGTTACACAAAAGACCAAATGAATTTTTTTAGGAAAACCACCAAAAGATTTCAATACATAAGAGCAGATAGGATTGGACCGAAAGATATTTACGATGCTTCAAGTGTTGTGGTAGCAGATAAAAAGCAATTGGGTTTATTGGGTGAATATGCAGCCTATTACATTAATGTTTATGGGCAAGAACATGAAGTGATTGACAAATTGAGACACCCAAATGCAAATTCCAATAATCTGCTTGCACAAGTTAACATTTGGATGAAAGAAATTTCACCTGGCGTTTCACTCAATACCAAATATGTTCCCGAAGTAAATAAAGTTATTTTGGATTATCAGTTTGACTTAGTTAATGACAAAACAAACTCGTTCCGACCCAAGAATGTTGGTTTCGGTATTTCCTATGTTTTACCAATTGTATTGGCTTTGCTCACAGCCGAAGAAGGAAAAATAATTGTTATAGAAAATCCTGAATCTCATATTCATCCAAGAGGTCAAGCAGAATTAGGTAAGCTGATTTCTTTGGCTGCCAGTATTGGAGCACAACTTTTTGTTGAAACCCATAGCGACCATATTTTAAATGGGATTAGAGTAGCTGTAAAAGGTAATTTGATAGATAAATCAAAAGTAAACGTATTGTATTTTGAAAAGACTACCACAGAGAAAGAACAGTTTACAAAAATCACACCTATAAAAATTGATAGCAACGGAGAGTTAAGCGATTATCCTGAAAACATGATGGACGAATGGAGTAACCAATTATTAAAACTTTTGTAGTCCTATGAATTTAGTATTTAATGAACTATCAATTTATCCTATTGCTATAAATGGTCATATTGCAGAGGACGGTTTTAAAAAGCTTTTAGCAACATTTAAAGAAGCTAAAAAGGTTTATGGATTTACTCATATACGCTTCCCAAATAATTACTCTGCCCTTCAAATAACAACTACAGAAACGTTTTTTGAATGGGTTTCAACACTTACAAATAGAACTATAAAGAATCTAATCATTGACCTTTGCAAAAAACCATACACTGATGAATTGGAAGAAACTGAATTAAATGCTTTTTTTGAAAGTGATTACACTTTGGTAGGTGAGAATATACCAACAGAAATTGAACCAGTTGGGTTACCGGTTAGCCACATTAAAACAATCCCCGCTATAAGTTTAGATTCTCATTTGTTTTGGAGGAATAGAAAAATAACAGTCAGAAAAAGTACAGCTAATACGACTGAAAATATTGATTTCATAGCTTATAACATTTGTTTGGAAACTGATATTGCAGCAGAAGAAATGAAGGAATGGGCTGATATTTCAATGCCCAAATTTATTGATACCAAAGAAGTTTTGACAAAGTATTTAGGTTTCACAAAATATCAGCCTACTTTCTCTGACAATTTTATGGAACAGTTCCTTAATTGGAAGTTAGGCGATTTTGAGACTTTCAAATATATTTTGTTGTTGATGAAAGATGTTCAAATTCATCCTTTCACTGGAGGAATGGGTCAGACTGAAAATTTAAAAGGGAGAGGAAAAGAAGCATCAAAAAGGGTAACAAATAGTTATCCTGATGGTGATAGACTTAGCTATACAGTTGAAAAAAATATTGTAACGTTTATTGCCTGTAAGGGCCATTATGAATTTCATTGATGAAAACAGACACAACAGAAAAAGGACTTGAAGCCCATATAACGCAGCACTTGTGTTTAGTGAATGCTTTTGAAGAAAGGCATTTCAGTAATTATAATCGTGTGGATTGTATAGATGAAGATTTGCTTTTCAATTTCCTGCAAGCCACGCAGGAAAAAGAAGTTTTGAAGTTGCAAGCCATACACGGCAGCAATTTCAGAAGCAAGGTATTGTATCGTTTGAACAATCAAATAAAACTCATTGGCATTATTGAAGTGTTGCGAAAAGGAATTACCGACAACAACATTAAACTTAAATTATTTTTTGACAAACCAGTTTCTAATCTCAACGAAAAAGATACAGCACTTTACAATCAAAATATTTTTTCGGTAACAAGGCAAGTTCATTACAGCACACAAAATGAAAATTCGTTGGACATGGCAATTTTCATAAACGGTTTGCCAATCGTAACTTTTGAATTGAAAAATGAATTGACAAAGCAAGATGTAAAGGATGCTATCAAACAATACAAAACCACCCGTGACCCTAAAGAAGAATTGTTTCGCTTAGCTCGGTGCATGGTTCACTTTGCAGTGGACACAGAGCAGGTTTGGATGGCTACACACCTGAAAGGCGAAAGCACTTACTTCTTACCATTCAACAAGGGTTACAACAACGGAGCAGGAAATCCACCGAATGAGAATGGAATAAAAACAGATTATTTGTGGAAAGATATTCTTACAAAAGATTGCCTCACGAATATCATTCAAAACTATGTGCAGTTGTTTGAAGAAGAAACAGAGAAAATTTTACCTGACGGAAAAATCAAAAAAGAGAAAGTAAAAAAACTAATCTTCCCCCGATACCACCAGTTAGTTGCAGTAAATAATTTGTTGAGTGATGCAAAAGAAAACGGAGCAGGTAAAAGATATTTAATTCAACATTCAGCAGGTTCAGGAAAAAGTAATTCTATCAGTTGGTTGGCACATCAACTTGTTGGTTTGTTTGACAAGTCAAACACAGACACCATTTTTGATACAGTGATTGTAGTTACCGACAGAAAAGTTTTAGATGCTCAAATACGAAACAACATCAAACAGTTTGAGCAAGTGAAAGGAGTTGTGGAAGCAATCACAGAAGGAAGCAAGCAACTGAAAACTGCATTGGAAGAAGGCAAGAAAATTATCATTACCACCATTCAGAAATTTCCATACATCGTAAATGAAATTGGCGAACTGCCCGGAAATAAGTTTGCAATTATTATTGACGAAGCACACAGCAGCCAAAGCGGAAACACCGCAGGAAAGTTGAATGAAACATTGGCAAAAGATTTTGAAAAGGTGCAGGTTGATGATGATGAATTTGTTTTTGTTGATAAAGACGAGTATGATGAATTGACTTCGGAAGATTTGGTAGTTGATATTGTAAAAGGCAGAAAGATGCTAACCAATGCAAGCTACTTTGCTTTTACAGCCACACCGAAAAATAAAACGCTTGAATTGTTTGGAGAGAAATACAACGACAACGGAAAAGAAAAATTCCGTGCCTTTCATCTTTACTCAATGAAGCAAGCTATTGAAGAGAATTTTATTTTGGATGTGTTGCTTAGTTATACCACTTACCAAAGTTCTTATGAACTGCTAAAGAAGATTGAAGACGATCCTTTGTTTGATAAAAACAAAGCACAGAAGAAATTGAAAATTTATGTAGAAAGCCATGCTCACCCCATTGCAAAGAAAACCGCTTTGATGATTGACCAGTTTATGGACAATGTAATTCGCAAGAAAAAAATAAACGGTTTGGCAAAAGCAATGATTGTAACAAGCAGCCGAAGAAATGCAGTGAAGTATAAAAAAGCATTTGATAAATATTTAGCCGATACAAGTAATCCGTTCAAAGCAATAGTTGCTTTTTCGGGGGAGATAGACGGACAAACAGAAGCAGCATTAAATCACTTTTCAAGTTCTTCCATTCCTGACGAGTTTAAAAAATCGGAATACCGTTTTTTAATTGTTGCAAATAAATTTCAAACAGGTTTTGACCAACCGCTTTTGCATACGATGTATGTAGATAAAAAATTGGGAGGAGTAAATGCTGTTCAAACGCTATCTCGATTGAACAGAACAACAGCAGGGAAGAAAGACACTTTCGTTTTGGACTTTGTGAATAGTGCAGAGGAAATAAAAAAATCGTTTGACCCGTTTTTTGAAACAACAATTTTAGGCGAAGCAACCGACCCGAATAAATTGTTTGACTTGCAATCTTCATTAGATGCTTTTCAAGTTTACACACCCGAACAAGTTCAGGACTTCTCTCAAAAGATAGTTTCCAATATTCCTGTTGACCAATTACACAGCATCTTAGATGCAGCAGCAGAAATTTTCAGAACAACTCAGAATGAAAAACAACAAGACGATTTCAGAGGTAAATGCAAATCATACATTCGCTTGTATGTTTTCTTAGCACAGATTATTCCGTTTGTGAATCCATATTTAGAACGGCTTTACCTTTTCTTAAATCATTTGCAAAATAAATTAGGCAGACAACGGGATGAAGACTTAGCACAAGGAATTTTGGACAACATTGACATGGAAAGTTATCGCTTGCAACGAGAAGGTGAATTTAATATTCAGTTGCAACAGGGTGATGAATTGAAACCAGTGCCGACAGAAATGAGGGCAGGTGTTGCAGAGCCCGAAATGGAATTTCTTTCAACCATTGTAAAAGCATTTAACGACAGGTTTGGAACAACTTTTACCAATGAGGACAAGGTAAAGAAAATGACAGCGGAGTTAATGGCAGATGTAATGAAAGACCAAAAGGCAGTGGACAATATCAATGCTTCTTTGTCTAAGAAAGATTTGCAGAACGCAGAAATAACTTTTGCTGATGTGCTGAAAGAAAAAATGGTGAACCACATTGAAAGCAACTTTGAAGTATTTAAAGAATACAGCGACAACAAAGAGTTCAGAGATTTTTTCGCAGGGACAATGTTTAAGTTGATGATGAGAGATATGTCAAAATTTAATTTGAATAAATAATGCCAACGCTATTTGCAAGCACATTTGCAAGCCGCACAAGCCCAAGCACAGACCAAAGCTTTGTCAAAGAGAAGAACACAGCGGAGAAGAAGGTTTGTTGGAAGAAGTGAAAAATGAGAAAGGAAAAATTACGAAAGGAAATGTGCAACACCGAATTCGTGAATTGATAAAAGAACTTTCGCAAACACACAAGCAAGACGGAACAGCAATGGCTGCCGAACCAAAAGTGAAATACGGAAAAAGAAATCAAGAGCAAAACGAATTAGACAACGAATTGGATGAACTCACTGTTCTTGAAAAATATCTTTCATTGATGGAGAATGAAACCGAAGCGAACAGGAAAATAAAAGAAGCACAAGCAGCATTAGAGAAAAAACAATTAGTGAAATACAAAGCACTTACAAGAGAAGAAATTAAAACGCTTGTGGTTGATGATAAATGGTTGGCACATATAAACCGTGAAGTGCAAAACGAAATGGACAAGGTGAGCCAACGCCTTGCACAACGCATAAATGAATTAGTGGAACGCTACGCTAATCCACTTCCTGAATTGGCTAAAGCCGTGAAGGAGTTAGAGAAAAAAGTAAGTGCTCTCCTTGGTAAAATTGCTTTTCAATGAGAGTAGCAAAAGGTTATAAGCAAACAGAGTTGGGAGAAATTCCAGAGGACTGGCACTTCAAAACTTTTGGTGAAGTGATGAAAGGATTCTCTAGTGGACAAACGCCATCAAGAAGCATCAAGAAATATTTCACTGGTAAAATTCCTTGGATAACAAGCGGTGAATTGAACTACAATGAAATTACCGACACCATTGAAAAAATTACAGAAAATGCAGCAGTCAAAACGCATTTAAAGGTTTTGCCAGTAGGAACTTTTCTAATGGCAATTACAGGACTTGAAGCAGAAGGCACAAGAGGAAGTTGCGGAATAACAGGAGTGCCAGCAACAACCAATCAATCTTGCATGGCACTTTATCCGAATGAAAAAGATTTGACAACAGAATACCTTTTTCAATTTTATGTGCAGTATGGAAATTTACTTGCGTTCAAATATTGTCAGGGAACAAAACAGCAGAGTTACACCGGCAAAATTGCAAAGACACTTCCAATCATTCTTCCCCCAACAGTTGAAGAACAAAATGCAATTACAACTGCATTAAAAGAAACAGATGCTTTCATTTCTGCTTTGGAAAATCTCATTGCTAAAAAGCAAAACATTAAACAAGTAACAATGCAAGTGTTGCTTACTGGTAAAAAAAGATTGAAAGGATTTCGGGATGAATGGCAACCCGAAAAACTTTCAGAGTTATTGGACTACGAACAGCCAGTAAACTATTTGGTGAAGAACACAGAGTATAATATATCAACAGGTATTCCTGTTTTGACAGCCAACAAATCTTTCATACTTGGTTATACTGATGAAATGGAAGGAGTTTTTGAAAAAGTGCCAGTGATAATTTTTGATGATTTTACAACAGCAAGCAGATATGTAACATTCCCTTTCAAAATAAAATCTTCTGCAATCAAAATATTAAAACCGAAAAGCAAAGAAGTTGATTTGAGATTTGTGTTTGAGAAAATTCAAAGAATACAATTCAGCATTGGAGACCATAAGCGGTATTACATTTCGGAGTATCAAAATATTTTAATGGAAGTTCCTTCACCAGACGAACAAAGGGAAATTTCAAAAGTGATTAACGACATGGATGCAGAGATAGAACAATTACAAGAACTATTATCAAAATACAAATCAGCAAAGCAAGGCATGATGCAAAACTTGCTTACTGGTAAAACACGATTAGTATGAGTAAAAAAATAAAAGAAGAATTGAAATTCAGTTATTTCCAAAATGGAAACAACTCAATAAAACAAAATCAGTAAAGAGAAATGGCAAAAAATAAAACCATCAATGTAAAAGGAACTGCAATTACAATTGTTGAGCAGCACAAAGAAGATTACATATCGCTTACTGATATGGTGAAAGGGTTTGGAGATGACACCATGATTTATAGTTGGATGCGTAACCGTAATACCCTTGAATTTATTGGTATTTGGGAGCAAATGAACAACCCTGATTTTAAAGGTAACGAATTCGTTACCTTTAGAACTCAAGCAGGTTTAAACAGTTTCAACTTAACCCCAAGAAAATGGATTGATGCAACCAACGCCATCGGCATCATTTCAAAAGCAGGCAGATATGGAGGAGGCACATTTGCTCATAAAGACATAGCTTTTGAATTCGGCAGTTGGTTAAGTCCTGAATTCAAACTCTACCTCATCAAAGAATTCCAACGCCTCAAAGCCGATGAAAACGACAGGTTAAAATTAGAATGGAACTTGCAACGCACTTTGGCAAAAGTGAATTATCACATTCACACCGATGCCATCAAAGAAAAATTAATTCCGCCAACACTATCAAAAGACAAAATAAATTTTGTTTATGCCGATGAAGCCGATTTATTAAATGTGGCTTTGTTTGGGATGACAGCAAAACAATGGAGAGATGCAAACCCAAAAGCAGAAGGCAATATTCGTGATGCTGCAAACCTTGAACAGTTGGTAGTATTGAGCAACATGGAAAGTATCAATGCTGTTTTGATTCATCAGGGGCTACAACAAAGCGAACGGTTACAACAACTGAATAAAATCGCCATCACTCAAATGAAATCTCTTGTAGGAAACAAGCAACTGAAAAAATTGAAATGAATGAAGTAGGACAAATAGTGGAGATTTCGGGGTATCTGACCAGGCGTTTTCGGAGCAAACTGACCAGGGTAAGTTAACTGGACCTTGCGTGCCTGTATCTGGCTTGTTGTAGCGGTTAAAAAAAATTATTCCATTGTTTCTTCAACTTCTCTGTTTTGTTTTTTTCTTAATGATTCTCCTTTCAATTCAATCCGGTGTGCATCATGGACGATACGGTCCAAGATAGCATCTGACAAAATAGAGTTCAAAGGCAGCAAAGAATTTAAGCCGTATTTACTCAAAGACAAAATCAAAGACAAAGTATTAAATTTTACACTTAATGAAAGTGAAGATAAAGAGTATGGTAAGTCAATGATAAATCCAGTAGAAACAAAATACCATTTGGATTTGAGTAAAAAAGATTGGTATGTATTTGAAGATTGCTTTGGAACTTCAGAAGAAAAACTTCTAATTAAATACATTGACAAGGTGTATGAAAAAATGAAACCAAAGTATGATGAAATATTTCTTGTAAGAAACGAAAGGCACTTTAAAATTTACAACTTTGAAGATGGCAGAGCAACAGAACCCGACTTTGTTTTATTCCTTGTCAATCATCAACCCGAAGTAAATTTGCATTATCAAATCTTCATTGAACCCAAAGGACAACACTTATTGCAAACTGATGAATGGAAAGAAAAATTCCTTACTACTTTGAAAGAAGAACACCACTTAGAACAACTTTGGAAAGGTAGAAAATACATTGTGTGGGGAATGCCTTTCTACAATGAAGCATTACGGAAAACTGAATTTGAAAATGAGTTCAAAAAACTATTGGATTAACCAACGCACAGGTGTAAGCACATTTGCAAGCCGCACAAGCCCAAGCACAGACCAAAGCTTGCAAAAGAGCTTCCACCTTTCCCACGCAGACAAAATTGAATTAAAAAAAATCTCCGCCCCTTCTGAAAATAAAAAATACTCAACCGCACAACCCGACACGCCAAAGACCCCCACCTGCTGTTTGCGCTACAAAATAATGCGATAAAGAAAGGAGGTAAGTACGCGCCAGTTAAAACTTAAAACCAATCACTTTTTCCGCTACCATCAACCCCACGCGCTGCTGTGCTTCGAGCGTTGACGCTCCGATGTGGGGGGTGAGGGAGATGTGCGGGTGCGCCAATATTTCCTTGCGGGGTGTCGGCTCGCCTTCAAACACATCAAGGGCGGCTGCGGCTACCTTGCCACTTTGCAGCGCTTCGAGCAAATCATGCTCCACGATTACTCCGCCACGCGCGGTGTTCACGAGCATCACCCCGTTTTTCATCAGCGCGATGCGTTCTTTATAGATGATAGGAGGGTCGCCTTCCTTAAACGGCACATGCAGCGTGATGAAATCACTTTTTGCGAGCAGTTCTTCAAAAGGCACGGTTTGCAGCGTGATGACGGGCGCAGCGTTTCCTACTTTGAAAAAGTCGAGTTCGATTTTCACTTCTTCGTGGTGCAGCTTGAAGGGCAGAATGTTCATGCCCAAGCCCAAACCGATTTTGGCAACGGTTTGCCCGATGCTGCCGAAGCCGATGATGCCGAGCGTTTTGCCTTTCAGCTCAATGCCTTTTGCATAATTTTTTTTCAGTTCGTTGAATTTTTCCGCGCCTTCATGCGGCATCCTGCGGTTGGAGTCATGCAAAAAGCGCGACAGCGAAAACAAATGCGCAAACACCAGCTCGGCAACGGACTGCGCAGAAATGCCGGGCGTGGTACACACGGTGATGCCTTTTGATTTTGCATAGTCAACGTCAATGTTGTCGGTGCCTGTGCCTGCCCGCACAATCAATTTCAATTGAGGGTTAGCGTCAATCTCGCGGCTGGTGACGCGCGTGGCGCTGCGCACCACAATAGCCGAGAAATCGTTCAGCTTATCACGCAGTTCCTCCTGCGGAATTTTTGTTGTTTGAATATCAAAGCCGGCAGCAAGCAGCTTTTCGATGCCTTCTTTTTCTAAGCCATCATTGGCTAAAATCTTTATGGGCATGTGTTTTTGTTTAAGCCTCATCCCGCCCTTCTCCAAAGGAGAAGGAGTCCGAACTGATTTCATTGAAAATAGGAAAAACTACATTATGCTTGAAAAAAGAGATGCTACTCTGACACCCTCTCCTTTGGAGAAGGGCGGGGTGAGGCTTCATATGTTCATCCGTGTTTTTTTGCAAAATCATCCATCACTGCGCAGAGCACGTGTACGCTTTCGAGCGGCAACGCATTATAGATGGAAGCTCTGAATCCGCCCACGGAGCGATGTCCTTTCACGCCCACGATGTCGGCTTTCGCGCAGGCTTCATCAAACGCATCTTCAAGTTCAGGCTTGCTCAGCGTGAAGGTGACGTTCATCTTCGAGCGGTCTTCTTTTGCGGAATGTCCATTATAAAGCGGGTTGCGGTCAATGGCGGCATAAATAGCGGAAGCCTTTGCGTCATTTATTTTTTCGATGGTTTTCAGTCCTGTCTTTTTTATCCAGCGCAACGTGAGCAGGCATACATAGATGCTGAATACCGCAGGGGTATTGTAGAGCGAATCGTTTTCTGCATACACGCGATAGTCGAGCATGGAAGGCAATGTCTTGTCAATTTTCTTCAGCAATTCTTTTTTTAAAATCACGAGCGTAGCTCCCGCAGGACCTACATTTTTCTGCGCGCCTGCATAGATAAAGTCGAATTGCTGCGCATTAATTTCCCTGCTTAAAAAATCTGAAGACATATCGGCAACATACAGCACGGGCGATTCGGGATAACTGTGAAACTGCGTTCCGTAAATCGTGTTGTTGGTAGTGATGTGAAAATATTTTGCCGTCTTTGGAATTTCATAACCCTTTGGAATGTGATTGAAGTTCTCTGCTTTTGATGAGGCGAGCACATCCACTTTGCCAAACAGTTTCGCTTCTTTAATCGCTTTTGATGACCATGTGCCGGTGTCAACGTAGGCCGCTGTTTCATTCTGATTCAGAAAATTCATCGGCACCATGCAAAACTGCATGCTTGCTCCTCCTTGCAGAAACAGCACATCGTAATCATCACCCAAGCCGAGCAGTTCTTTTACCAGCGACTTCGCTTCGGCAATCATTCCCTCAAAAGTTTGTCCCCGGTGCGAAATTTCAAGAATAGATTGTCCGCTGTTGTTCAGTTCAACCACTGCCGCGGATGCTTCCTTCAGCACTTCAACAGGCAGCACACTTGGTCCGGCATTGAAGATGTGTTTTCTCATTTTACAAGATTGAGATAATGATGTTATACAAACGCAACCGAAATTAGGTCTCCTGTCTCATATCTCACGTCTCCTGTCTTGCATCTAACATCTCCTCTCTCATTGATTTTTCCATACTTTTGCCCGTCAAGTTTTCAGAATGAATATCGCAATTATCGGCTACGGCTATTGGGGTCCCAACCTGCTGCGGAATTTTTCGCAGCGGGATGATTGTAACGTCACAATCGTTTCTGACCTGAGGCGCGAACGCTTGCAGGCAGTGAAAAAAAGCTATCCTAATATTTGTACTGTTGAATCGCCTGATGATGTGCTGAATGATAAAACAATTGATGCGGTGTGCATCGCAACTCCCGTTTATTCGCATTTCGAGTTAGCGCAAAAAGCATTGAAAAACGGCAAGCATGTGATGGTGGAAAAACCGATGACCTCCACATCAGCAGAATCGAAAAAACTGATTGACCTCGCGCTGAAGCAGAAGAAAGTGCTGATGGTTGACCACACATTTCTTTACACAGGGGCAGTGCAGAAGATTAAAGAAATCGTGGATGCAAAGAGTATCGGTGAAATAAAATATTTTGACTCCACGCGCATCAACCTCGGCTTGTTCCAACCCGACATCAACGTGCTGTGGGACTTGGCTCCGCATGATATTTCCATCCTGAATTTTTTGGTGAAAGAAAAGCCCGTGAGTCTTAACGCTACCGGAATATCCCACACGCATAACGGCTTGGAAAATGTCGCCTACCTCACGCTGAATTATCAAAACAATCTCATCGCGCACTTCAACTGCTCGTGGACTTCACCTGTGAAAATCCGCAAGATTCTGATTGGCGGATCAAAGAAAATGATTCTGTTTGACGATGTTGAGCCAACGGAAAAAGTGAAAGTGTATGACACGACTTACAACATCAAGCCGCGCTCGGATGAATCGAAACGCCAACTGCTTGTTGACTATCGCACAGGAGACATTTTTATTCCCAAGCTGAAAAAAACAGAAGCGCTCGAAGGCGTTGCGAATGATTTTGTATTAGCAATAACAAAAAATAAAAAGCCCGTGAGTGATATGTATGACGGACTACAGGTAGTGAAGATTCTTGAAGCAGCGCAGCAATCCATTAAACAAAACGGCAAGGAGGTGAAGCTAAAATGAATACTGCAATTGGTTCAAAAATTCCTTTCCTTGATTTAAAGCAGCAATTTCAGCAGGTCAAAAAAGAAACGCTTGAGGCGATGGAGCAAGTGATGGAGCAATCCGCTTTTTCAAGTGGTCCGTTTGTCGAGCAGTTTGAAAAAGAATTTGCAGCGTATTGTCAAACACAACATGCGATTGCCGTGAACAGCGGTACATCCGCATTACATCTTGCCATGCGCGCGCTTGGCATTAAAGAAGGTGATGAAGTGATTGTTCCTGCGAATACTTTTATCGCAACAGCGTGGGGCGTATCACATGCAGGCGCAACGCCCGTTTTTGTGGATTGTGATGCCAATACATGGAACATTGACGCTGAGAAAGTAAAAGCGAAAATCAATTCTAAATCAAAAGCAATTATTGGCGTACATCTCTTCGGGCAACCTTGTGCTATAAACGCATTGCTGAAAGTTGCAGAAGAAAATAAAATCGCGTTTGTGGAAGATGCGGCTCAGGCGCATGGCGCTTTGTATGCGAATAAAAAAATTGGTGGCTTTGGTGAAATGGCTTGCTTTAGTTTTTATCCGGGAAAAAATCTGGGAGCATTTGGCGAAGGAGGAGGCATCACAACAAAGAATGCAGCGTATGCGGAAAAAATAAAGCTGCTGCGCAATCAAGGCTCGGTCGTGAAATATTATCATGAAGTAATCGGTTATAACGAGCGCATGGACGGCATTCAGGGAGCAGTGCTTAGTGTGAAGCTGAAATATCTTGATGGATGGAACGCGCGCAGAAAAGCAATTGCAAAAATGTATCAGCAGGGAATCACACATCCTGAAATCAAGATGCAACAACCGCAGCCAGATGCTGAATCTGTTTATCATTTGTTTGTGATTACGACTGAAAAGCGTGATGCGCTCACAAAGCATTTAAATGAATGCGCTATTTATCCGGGGCAGCATTATCCTGTTCCATGTCATTTGCAGAAAGCTTATGCCCATTTGAATTACAAAAAAGGCGATTGCCCCAACGCGGAATATCTCGCGGAACATTGCCTATCGCTGCCGATGTATGCGGAACTCACAGATGAAGCAGTGTCGCGCGTCATTGATGCGCTCAATCAATTCAAAGGCTGAAAAATGTCTGCGAAGGATTTCAAAAAGGGAACCTCTAAAAACCCTGTAAAGGAAATTCCTTCCCCTAAAGAGCAGGCAATCAGCAAATCAAATCAGCAAATACTCAGCGAAGGAAATTCTCCTCTTTACAAAAAAATATTTTTCATTGCCTTTGCAGTAATGACTATTGTGCTGGCAATTATGTCGCAGAGCACTGCAATCAATGGGGATGAAAAATATCACACGTATATCTCCAATCACATTCTTGAATTTTATTCTTCTTTTGGGAAAGACACTTCGCTTTTCATCAGCAAGAAAGAAGCGCTGGCAATGATTAAAGAACATGGGAAAGCGGAAGCGGAGGAGATGGGGCTTGACACCGATGATATTCCAATGAGCAACGACCTGATGTATTACGGAGGGTTTTTTGAAGTGATTTCCGCAATCAGCGCAAGAGTACTCGGATATGAAGATGATTCGCAACTCGGCTTTCACAACCTGCGGCATTTTCTGATTTCGATTTTCGGTGCGCTGATTATTTTTTTCACCGGTCTTACCGCAAAAGAAATTTTTAATTGGCGCGCTGCGTTGATTGCTGCGGTTTTGCTCTTTCTTACTCCGCGTTTTTTCGGTCATGCGCTGATGAACCCCAAAGACATTCCATTTGCATTTGGCTACATGATGTCGCTGTTTTTCATGATTCGCTTCCTGAAAGAATTTCCTGCGCCATCGTGGAAAACTGCGATAGGGTTGCTTGCCGGAATTGCCATCAGCATCAACATTCGCATTGGAGGCATTTTACTGATGCTGTATTTGCTCATGTTCGTTTCGCTGTTTTCCGTGTATCATGCCGCAATAAAAAAAGATTTGAATTTTGATAAAGCCGCAATTAGCAAACTTGCAATCAAACTCACCTGCATTATTCTTCTCGGCTATTTTCTCGGCTTGCTCTTTTGGCCCTTCGGCTTGATTGACCCGATTGAAAATCCGTTGGCGGCATTGTCGCGGTTTTCAAAATACCCGGCAAAAATCAACCAGCTTTTTGAAGGGGAGCAAATCCGCTCGCACAAATTGCCCTGGTATTATTTGCCCAAATATCTCCTCATCTCCAATCCGCTGATTGTCGTGTTTGGCGTTGCCTTGTTCACGCTGCTCGTTTTTTGGATGAAAGAATTTTTCCGCAGAGATTTGGCATTGATTGTTTTGTTTTTGTTTGTGTTTCCGGTGCTCTACATCATCATCAAAAAATCAACTGTGTATAGCGGAGCGCGGCACGTGTTGTTCATTTATCCGCCCATGGTTGTGCTTGCGGCACTTGGCTGGGAGAGCGTTTTGAAATTATTGAAACCGGTAGTTGCCAAAAGCGTGATTGCGGTGGTGATGGTGATTCTGTGCGCCTATCCTGCGAAATGGATTTTTGCAGAACATCCGCATCAATATGTTTACTTCAATCAATTGGTGGGCGGCACGAAAGGCGCTTACACGGATTACGTGACAGACTATTGGCAACTCAGTGTGAAGGAAGCAAGCGAATGGTTAGTGAAAAATGTGCCGCAGGATAGAAAAATAATTGTCGCCACAAACTGTCCGTATCCTGCTGAAATTTATCTGAACAATTTAGCTGATAGTTTTGAAGTAAAGTATGTGCGCTATTATATGAAGTCGGATGCAGATTGGGATTACGGAATTTTTTACGTGGATTACGTTGAGCCGTATCAATTGAAAAACGGCTACTATCCTCCTGACCAAACAGTTTATACAGTAAAAGCCGATGGGGCTCCACTCTGCGCAGTCGTGAAGCGCACAGACAAGTCAGATTACTATGCGTTCCAGGCTGTTGACGAGAAAAATTTCGATAAGGCGCTGGCGCTGTTTCAGCAGGCGGCAAAAGTGTATCCGCACAGCGAGTCGGTGTTTATGGGAATTGGCGCTACCTACCTTTTTAAGAAAGAACCGGAAAACGCGATTGAGCCGCTTACACGCTCACTGCAATTACATCCCGACCAGGGCTTAACGAATTATTACCTCGGGCTTGCAAACGCGCAGTTAGACAAAGAAGACCGCGCAATACTCTATCTGCAACGGGCTATTGAATTAAACAGGAAAATCAAGCCCGCCTATACTTTGATGGCAGCCATCTACGAACAAAAAGGAGATAAAAAAACTGCGGAGTTCTACCGGAATCTTGGGAAGAAGATTCAGATGCCAGTGAAGAAGTAATCACTCCATCTTATCGAAAAACTTCCGCACGCCTAATTTTCGCAAAGAGCCTTTGATGAAGTTTTTGGTGTTTTCTTTCAGCAGTGTTTGTGTTTTCTTCAGTCCGCCTTCGCTGGGGCGCGTCTTGAAAATCGTGTCGTGATATTTCACGTGTTCGCCTGTGGTGATTGGCGTATAGAAATAGGTGAAAAAAGAATTGCGAAACAAGCCTTCCGGAACGGTGATTGTTGAATAGCCGTGATACGAAATATCACTGGTGGCGAAAATCACGCAGCGATTAAAGGTGGGTAGTATCGCCTGCCCGCAATTTTGCACGTCTTTATCCCATAGTTCTAATTTACCGCCATAGCTTTCTTTCCATTCTTTGTTAAGAAAGAAAAGCAGGTTGAGTCTGCGATGAATATTAAGCACAGGATGAATGCTGAAATCAACATGCACATCAAGAAAACTTCCGTCAGTGCCTTGATGTACTCCGGAACCGCGATGGTCATCGGGTAAAATCAACCCTTCAACTCCGGTGGCTTTTTCTAAGAATGATAAAAACTCTGAGGTGCCGAGCGCACTTCTTAATGTCCTGAAACTTTCATGATACAATTCAAAGTTGGAGCCTTCTGATTTCTGTTCGTTCAATCCTTTGTAATGCCTGCGCATGTCGTCTTTCTTCGGAAAATTTTCGACAAGCGTGTTAGCAAATGCTTCATCCAGCAGTCCGTCAATTTTCAGGAAGTGATAAGGCTGCGCATGTTCAAAGTCTTTATGCAGCTTCTCGATTTCAGCAGTTTGAAACCATTTTTCATTAAAGACTTTCATGGATTATTTTTTGAGCACGAGGAAGAAATCGAAACATTTGTCATCAGCAGAACGCAGGGAAAAGTTCTCCTGACCGATTTCCATCACGAGGCTGTCGTTTGTTTCTTTCAGCTTGTTGCGGTTCATGCGGTTGAGAAATTCATAAGGCGCCTGCAACACAGAGCGCGGGAGCAGGTATTGCAGGTTGAAAATATCAAACCGCGTGATTTTGCGCACCGACTCTTTATTTCGTTCATAATACTCATTCACCTTTTCATTGCCATACACGCCCAGTAGTTGCATATCAGTAAACTTTCTGCCTGCCAGCGCGAGCAATTGTTCTTTCGTGTATTCGCGCACATGCCAGGGATTGCGCGTGAGCGACATCTTTAAATTGGGCGTTGTCACCACCGCCACCCCGCCTGGCTTCAGCGCGCGATAGATTTCATCCACGAAAAGCTCATCATCTTCGATATGCTCAATCACTTGAAAAGTAATAAGGGTGTCATAAAAGTCGCTTTCAATTCCGGGAAAAGGAGGTACGTTGCTCGCTATTAAAGTGAGGTTTTTGTGCTGCTGTTTCAGGCGGGCGATAACCGCTTCATTCTTATCAATTGCGGTGTAGGTTTTGCATTTCGTCAGAAGCAATTCCATGCCCCTGCCTTCTCCGCAGCCAATTTCAAGCAGGTCGCCCTTAATGTAATTGAGCGCCTGATAGTAGGCAAAAAGAAGTCGCTGATGAATAGGATTGTCTGATGCAATCGAAGCTGAGGTTATTTCTGTGGTACTGATAGCCGTTGATTTTCAGGTGATGAAATAAGTGTGCAAAGATATTACATTGATATAACCGTTAGGATGAACAACCTTTAGAATTATCACAGACCTTACAGGCGGCATATTTTATTAAATTTGCCCCTCTTGCAATAAAGAAAATTTCATGAATACATTCAAGCTGATAAACAACGTGGTGGGGTGGGTCATGTTCGCCATTGCCCTGATTACTTACACGCTCACGTTGGAACCCACCGCAAGTTTTTGGGATTGCGGTGAATTTATCTCCGGAGCCAGCAAGCTCGAAGTGGTGCATCCGCCAGGCGCACCCTTCTTCCTGCTCGTGGGAAGAATTTTCACCTTGTTTGCAAAAGACTCGTCCCAGATTGCTTACATGATTAACTTCTTCTCCGGCTTGTCAAGCGCGTTTGCCGTGTTGTTTCTGTTTTGGGTAATCACTGCGCTTGCAAAAAAAGTGGTGATGCAAAATGGAGCAGAACCTTCCTTCTCAGAAATCGGTGCGGTAATCGGCACCGGCATTATTGGCGCGCTTGCCTGCACTTTCTCTGATACGTTTTGGTTTTCAGCGGTGGAAGGTGAAGTGTATGCGCTCTCTACGTTCTTCATTCCTTTAGTAATGTGGGGCATTATGCGCTGGGAAGCATCCGAAGATGAGCGTCATCGTGATAGATGGATTGTGCTGGTTTCTTTCTTTGTGGGGCTTGCCGTAGGCGTTCACTTAATGAGTTTGCTCGCCATCCCCGCGATGGCAATGGTGTATTATTTCAAAAAATACAAGCCGACAATATTGGGCATGCTTGCCGCGCTCGTGATTGGGTTAGCTGCGCTCATGATGGTGTACATCGGTATCGTAAACAAGTTGATTAATATCCTCGCTACGGCAGATTTGATTTTTGTAAACGACTTCAACTTACCGTTTGGCAGCGGAGCCATTTTTGTTTCGGTGTTGCTTGTTGGTGCAATTATTGGCGGATTGATATATGCCCACAAAAAGGGTATTCCGAATCTTCAAACCGCTTTGCTCTCGCTTTCGATGATTCTCATCGGATTTTCTTTGTACGGCATGGTGGTGATTCGCGCAAATGCAATTCCCCCGATTAACATGAATAAGCCTGCGGATATTTTCAGGTTGCAGTCTTACCTCAACCGCGAGCAGTATGGCGACCGCCCGTTGCTCTATGGTCCGCACTTCAATGGCTATCCCACGGAAATTGTGAAGAAAGGAAAACGCTATTACAAGGGGGAAGACAAATACATCGTGATTGGGGAAAAGATTGAGTACGAGTTTGATGAAAAGGATATGATGGTGTTTCCGCGCCTTGGCTCATGGCAGGACGACCGCCATGTGGAAGCCTATCGCGCCATGCTGGGGTTGAAAGAAAAAGAAAATCCCACGATGAACCACAACATGCGCTTTTTTGTCAACTATCAGGTGATGTTCATGTGGTTCCGCTACTTCATGTGGAATTTTGTCGGCAGGCAAGACGATATTCAGGGCAGGTTTGATAATAACAACGGGCATTGGATGAGCGGCATCAACTTCATTGATGAAGCGCGCCTTGGTCCGATGGATAACTTACCGGAAGATTTGAAAAATAATAAGGCGAGAAACAGGTTCTATTTCATTCCTTTCTTGCTTGGCTTGCTGGGCGCGGCATATCATTATGTGAAAAAGCGCAATGATTTTTTCGTTATCGCAACCTTGTTTCTGTTTACGGGCTTGTTTGAAATCGTGTTTTTCAATTCACCGCCTTTTGAGCCGCGCGAGCGCGACTATACGCTTGTCGGCTCATTCGTTACCTATTGCATTTGGATTGGTTTTGGTGTGCTGGCGATTTTTGATTTTCTGCGCACAAAGGTCAGCCCGTCCATTGCTGTTGCGATTGCATTCCTTGTGAGCCTCACTGGTCCTATGCTGATGGCGAAGGATGGCTATGACGACCATGACCGTTCGGGCAGATATACGGCTCGTGATTTTGCAGTGAACTATTTGGAGTCATGCGCGCCCAATGCAATTCTTTTCACGCAGGGCGATAATGACACGTATCCGCTGTGGTATGCGCAGGAAGTGGAGGGCATCCGCACGGATGTGCGCGTGGTGAACCTCAGTCTGTTGGGCGTTGATTGGTACATTGAGCAGTTGAAATATAAACTGAATGATGCTGATCCGGTAAAGCTGGTGCATACCCCTGATAAATATCTTGGTAACAAACGCGATGTAACGCGCTACTTTGACACGAAGCGTGTGCCGCAGGATAAGGCGCTTGAATTAAAGAGCGTAATTGAATTCATAGCGAAAGACGACCGTTCAGCGCAGGTGCCGTTGACAAGCGGTGAATACATCAATTACCTGCCGACAAAAAATCTGAAGATTACGGTTGACTCAGCCGCAGTGGTGAAGAACAAGATTCTTTCTGATTCGCTGCAGCCGCAGATGCTGAAGGAAATGAAATTTAATGTAGGCAGAAACAATTTGTTGAAGAATGATTTGATTGTACTCGACATCATTGCCTCAAACATTTGGGAGCGTCCGATTTATTTCGCTGTGTCGGTTGCGCCTGATGCGTATGTGGGAATGCAAAAATTCTTCCAGTTGGAAGGATTGGCGTACCGCATTGTGCCGGTTGAAAAGAAAGACCGCAGCGGGCAAAACGGCTACGTGGCGGTTGACATCATGTATGATAATGTGATGAACAAATTCAAATGGGGCGGCATCGAATTAAGAGACTCCACGCAATACACTGTGCAAACGGGTGAAACAAAATCTGCCATTGCTGCAAAATTCAACGTGTCGGAAATTGATTTGCCCGCGGAAGTGAAGGCGGGCGACAACATCAAAATCTACACGCCCAATCCGCTGTATCTTGATGAAAACATTCTGCGCATGACGATGAACCTGCGCAGCAACTTCGCAAGGCTCGTGGAAGAACTGATTAACGCAGGTGAAAAAGAAAAGGCGAAGAAGGCAATTCAGCGCTGCCTCGAAGTGATGCCGCGCCAAACTGTTCCCTACAACGTCTTCATGGTGCGCTTTCCCGAATATTTATACAAACTGGAAGAGAAAGAGAAAGGACGCGCGCTGATGCGTGATTTAGGAAAAGTGTTTGAGCAGGAACTGAACTATTATTCCAACCCTGAAGTGATTGAGCGTGACCCGGGTAGCAGGCACAACACCCGTCAGGCGTGTGCCGTGATGCAGGAAATTTCGCGCGTAGCGCTAATGTATCAGGACAAGGAAATGTCAGACGAGATTGACCTGAAATACAAAGCCTTGCAGGAAGCGGTGTGCGGGGGAACGCTCATGGATAGATAAGTTTCGAGTTGAAGTTTACAGTTTGAAGTGGCTTTGTTGCATGAATCTATATTTGGAACACTCTCCTCCTTCCTCAAAAAATCTCTTAAGTTGCTTTTTTAACCACAGAGCTTTTCGGCATACCCAGCAATGTCATTTTATTGAGCAGTTTACATTTGATGTTGGCTTCAACTATTTGCTGTTCTGTTATTCGTGACCTTAATTTATCTCCGTAAATGATTTTCCATCTGTACATCGTGGTTTCAGCTTTGCTGCGTCTGTGATAGTTGTTTTTTCTTTCCATCGTATTCGACCCCTCTTGCGAATGTCCCTTATGTTTTTATCTCTTGGCCAAGGTTTCCCCTTGCCATTCCCATGCTTTTTTATTCTTGCCCCTTTTCGCGGTGGAATGATCGGCTGTATTTTTCCTTCTTCTAAATAGCGGCAAACACTTTTTGACTTCTGCGGTTGTTGGCATCACTCAGCGTGCTGCGCTTCGGAAAATAATCGATAGCCAAATGATTGAGTTTGCCCTCGCAAGCCAGCATGGCAGTAGATAGTTCACGCAACGAAGTGCAGCCGCTCAACACCGAATAGAGCAAGGTGATCAGATGGTCGTAGGTCTTAAAGGTTTTAGTGTATCGGTCTGCTTGCTCAACAGCTGTCCGATAAACCAAATCTCTTGGAATGAAATTTAAAATCTGACTGATAATGGGTTTACCCGAAAAGTTGTTTCTTTGTTTCATGTGATTGAAGTTGTGGTAAACTCAATCTACATGAAAAAGCCGAAGTGCCTAAAAGTACTTGGGCTTAATTATTTTTATCGAACACTACTGGTTGCAGATATTAAATTCTCTTTCCCTTTCCTAATGATTTTGCAATGGAAGATTGAGAGTACTTCTCCATCTCTACCCTTCTTTCTATCTTCACACAAACCCGTTTCGCTTTGCGTTTTTTAAATTGGATTTTTTTCGTAGTTTTTTTCCCTTTAATTGTTCAGGCACAATCCACTTGCCCGCCTTCCACGCAAACGCGCGTGATGCTGTTAGGTGACAGTTGGACGCACATCATGTGGAACAATCGCACTTATAAAGATGTGTTTGACCAGTTCGGATTTGCGGATAAAATCGAGCGGGGTAACAACACTGCGATTGGAGGAACTACCGCCAGCTATTGGGCATTGCCCGGAAATCTTGCTGTGATTCAAAATGAATTGCAGCAAAATCCAACGATTGATATTGTCTTGTTAAGCATTGGCGGAAATGATATGCTCGCGGGGGCAAACGGACCTCAACCGGGTTGGCACACGAACTTAACTTCCGTGAGCGAAGCGCTGTTGTTTGACAGAATTCAGGCTGATATGCAAACCATCATTGATGGCATTAAGAGCATCCGCTCAAATATCGAAATCGTTTTTAGCGGCTATGATTATTTGAATTTGGTGGAAACGGTTATCAATGATCAAACGGGTTCCATTGTACTCACATGGGCAAATCTCGGACAACCGGGCGCAGTGCAAATCAATTCTGCTTTTGCGCGCTTTGAACAGCGCAAAGTGAATATGGCAAATGCAGATCCGCATGTGCATTATGTTCAGGGCTTCGGACTAATGCAGTTTGTATATGGTTATCCCGGATTTTTTCCTGCGTTTTCAGTTCCCGCACCGGGGCAGCAGCCTCCTTCCTACGCTCAGTTTCCCGGTGGTGATGTGCATTATCCCACACCGCCTGTTGCGCTTGCCGCAAGCGGCTCCGATGCGATTCATCTTAGTGATGAAGGCTATAAGCATTTTGTTGTCAATCAAACGAATGCTTATTTCTTGGATAAATTTCGAGGCAACCCGAATGCAACATTCAGATCGGAAGGCGGCACGAATGACGGCTGGGTGCGCTCTGATGGAAATCTTGGCGTGGGTGGAATTCGCGTGGGCGACAATGGTTCAGCAAATCTCTATCGCGGCATCATTTCATTCAATACTGGCGCGTTACCGGATAATGCTGCGGTTACGGGAGCGAGTTTATTTATCAATCGCGCATCGTTATCAGGAATAAATCCATTTGCAAGCGGCTCGCTTGGTTCCGCGGCAGTTGATGTGAAAACCGGAACATTTGGCGGTGCCGGAATTGAAATTGCAGATTATTTCTCCGCTGCCGATGCAGTAGATGCAGGATGTTTTATTGGCACTGCTACGGATGATGGTTATACAATCAGGATTGATTTTACTGCAAATGGTTTCAGCAAAATCAATAAAGCAGGGCAAACTCAATTCCGCATTTATTTTCAAAATGCAAATGGCGCATTGAATGATTATGTTCAATTCAACAATGGCGACCAAACGGGCTTGCTTGCGCCTTACCTTGACGTATTTTATTCTATGCCGTTACAACCTGCTACTGCCGCTGTTTCGGGCGATACAATAATTTGTCCGAGTGCAAATGCAACATTGCAAGCAATATTAGAAGGCACAGCCCCTTGGACAATCATCTGGTCTGATGGCGTGACGGAAAACAACATTCAATCTGCCGTTCACACGCGCATAGTCACTCCAACTGCTTCAACGAATTATTCAATCATTACAGTTTCAGACGTGAATGGACTGGGTACTGTAACAGGCTCTGCGCAGATAGAAGTGCTGCCTGATCTACATGTAACTGTGATAGGCTTGGATGGAAACTATTGCGCGAACTCGCCCGTGACAACGCTTATTGTAAGCCCCCCCGGTGGCGTGTGGACAGGTGATGGCTTGACAGGAAACACTTTTAATCCTGCGCTCGCAGTTGTCAATTCCGGTGGTGGATTGATTACGCTGAATTATTTCAGCATTTATAATGGATGCAATTACTCGGAAGATTTTTCGGTGTTTGTTGATTCAAATAGTTGCAGTCAAACCGGGTCGTGTACGTTTGCTCCCGTTTCGGGCACTATCAATTGTGTTGGCGCAACACCAGTTGTAAAAACTTATGAAAGCAGCGGACGCCTGTGGGTATATGCAGATTTGATTCCGGGTAAAACATATATCGCATCAACATGCGACAGTTGCGGCTATGATTCTTTTATGATGATTCGTGATGAAACCGACAGTTCGTTTATCGCGGAGAATGATGATGCGTGTGGCATAAAATCATCGGTGACGTTTGTTGCACCTGCATCGGGCAAAGTAGGAGTGAACCTGACAAGCAATAGAACATACAACTGCAACGGCTATCCGTGCAATCCGCATGATTGCAACCCGTATGCTTGTAATCCTTACAATTGCAATCCATTTCAGTGCAATTGCCAAACGTGCTATCAAACCTGTTCTCGTGATGACCAGGTTTTAATGACCTGTTATCCAGGAGGAATTCAAGTAATCAATGGATTGCTCACGAGCGATTGTATCGGGGTGTGTACGGGAGGATTTTGCTGGAGAATCCAGTATCAGGTTCCTTACGATTGCAATCCTTACACATGCAATTGTCAGACGTGTTATCAAACTTGTTATGATACGTGCTATGAAACATGCTACGACACATGTTATCAAACATGCACCGACAAATGCGGAACAGATAATTTCATTCCATGCGATGTCCGACTTGTGTGTGTGGATTGTGTAGTGCCAACTGCTTCCATTTCTGCAAGTAATACCAGCGCCTGTGAGAATGACAGCATTTCTTTTTCAGCAATTATTAGCGGAACAACTTGCAACACAACCTACGCGTGGGATTTCGGTGTGGATGCAACTCCAGCTTCCTCAACATTGCTCAATCCGCAAAATGTGATATGGTCAACGGGTGGGGTGAAGCTGGTTTCGTTTCAAGTTATTGAACAGGGTTTAGGAGTGAATACCTACCAACTTGTAGTAAGCTTTAATCAAACACCAACAGGTGGCGTATTGCATGTTCCTACATCAGTATGCATCGGGGATACTGTTCACGTTTCGCTTGACTCCATGCAAAATGCTTCAACCTATCATTGGGAATTCAGCAGCGGCTCGATAACTGGTTCGGGCGCATACCGCGATGTGGTTGTTGCCGATTCCCTGGTTCAGTTTTTTGTTGTTCCGTTTAATGGGGTATGCGGAGGCGATACTTTTTCGGGAAGCGTTTTGCCAACTACGCTCGCACCACCTGAGTTGATGGTAAATGAAAATAGCATCTCCACTTCTGAAACTCATGCAGGCTATCAATGGTATCTGAATGGTGTAGCGATAGCAGATGCTGATGAAAATGCGCTTGAGATTCATGCTTCAGGTAATTATCAATTGGAAGTCACAGATTCTAACGGATGCAGCGCAATGTCAAGTGCGATTTACTTAGTGTGGTCGGGAGTAAAAAATCTTGTCTCGGAAGAAATCAGCATTTATCCGAATCCGGCAAGCGGTAAACTTTTTATAAAATGTAAAAATGGATTTACCTCGAAATCAATCTCTCTTTTTAATTTCCTGGGAGAAGAAATTTATCTCACAGAAATTGTACATTCAACCCCGCAAATTGAAATTGACCTCTCTCGGTTTTGTCCGGGAGTTTATTTTCTGCGACTGGATAGCATTGGGATTTATAAAGTTGTGAAAGAGTAACGATGAAATAAATCAGAACACTTTTTAGCACCGTTTCTGCACTTGCCGTTCAATGCCTGTGCGCGCATGCGCCTGCCGACTTGCCTGCATAACGGTGGTTGGTGAAAACACCAAGCACAGGCAAAAGCCCTTCATCATAGTAACTTCCAAGTAGCGCCCTACTCAAAGTAAACGCAGGAAGACTTGGAAGAACCCTACGTGTTTAGGGGAGAATTATCCTGTACGCTAACTGTCAGTATATATTAATCAGAGCATAAAATAGTAAGGAATCTAAGAGATACTTCTTAAATTTGTGCATGGCAAAAAAAGATGGACGAAATCGAAGTGCCTCAGCACAAGGTACAATAAGGAAACAGGTAGTGGTGTACCTTGAACCCTAATCATACAGTAGGATTATAAGACTGCTATTAGAACCCAATCTGCTGTTGGTTTAAAAACAATACCTACATTGTAAGCAAAACTTACAAAAGAAATGGGTTATAAAATTGAGTATTCAGATGA
>Ga0163153_10002526_pt1 | contig 26350 bp, 30 predicted proteins | sample OliLakLV19MP6IB1_FD_148629 | JGI IMG/M metagenome (GOLD analysis project Ga0163153, IMG submission 148629) | Freshwater microbial mat bacterial communities from Lake Vanda, McMurdo Dry Valleys, Antarctica - Oligotrophic Lake LV.19.MP6.IB-1 | ecosystem: Environmental > Aquatic > Freshwater >...
CCGATGGCTGCGTTTCAGACGTTGCTCGGAATCTCGGCCCGCAAAGCCCCCCTAACCTTGCGCGAACTGGCTAACCGGAGTCAACCGTAGAAGCAATTCATCACATTTGCATTACTCCCGGTTTTACTCCCGGTTGCACTCCCGGTTTTGATCGCAATGACGCCAAGACTGGCCTTGTTGACCGCGGTTCGTAAGTGGGCAGGGGAAAGATGCGCGTACCGCATGGTCATGGTGATTGTGGAATGACCCATTAGCTCTTGCACGCTTCGAATATCGACCCCAGCCATGACTGCTCGTGAAGCGAAGGTATGTCTGAGGGTGTGCCATGTTGCTCCCTCGATTCCGGCTTGTTTCAGGGCAGGCTCGTAGATCTTTACGACAAAGTTTCTTCCTTGCATGGGTTGCCCTGAAACCAAGGGGCTCGGAAAAAGAAAAGGGCTATGGGCCCATGACGATAACCCTGCAACAATTGCGAGGGCCGATTCACTCAGAATGACATGCCGGGTCTTGCCGGATTTGCTCAGAGGAATCGTCAGAATGCCTTGCTCAGTATTCACGCAGTCCCAGCGGGCATGAAACTGCTCACTCAATCGCAATCCTGTTTCTAGAGAAAAGGCCACCATTGCCCAGTGTTCGGGTGAGAGATATTCGCGAAGCCTGGCAATTTCAGCTTCGGTCAAGAACTTCAGGCGGCCTGTTGGTTCGGGAAAGAATCGAACCCCTTTGACGGGATTGGTCACCAAATAACTCTCCGCAATAGCAAGGTTGAGGATATGTCTCAGCGCTGCGAAATATCGGTTGATGGTGTGGGGACCTCTGTTGGCCTTTGCTTTCATCTTGGCTTGAATATGCCGCAATTCATCAGCGGAGATCTCGGTCAAGAGCTTTCTCCCCAAGAGTTTCTTCCAGAAACGTCCATACTGGTGCATATTTCGAAGGCCACGAGATGTAATGCCCTCAAGATAGCGCGTGATCCACGCCTGAAGCGTTAACGCTTTTGAAGCGTCGTACTTTTCCGGGAAGTACCGGCCTTCCCGAACGTCGGCCTTCAGGCGTCCATACAGGGTCTTCGCTTGTGTCTTCGAATCTGCCCGATACCACTTCTCTCTCCCGTTAATGTACAAGCGGACCCACCAGAGCCCGTTTTTAAATACGAGGCCCCGATCCTTACCGTGTCTTCTTGACATGTGATCCTCCTCGACGCGCTTGGGGTTGGATCTTCGCTTCCCTCAAGACAGGTTTGCCATCCGCAGGGTGATCCATCTTTCGTAATGGACGCCCTTTTCGCCATTTCCGTGAGGCGACGCGCATTTGGCAGCGCGGGTCACAAAAGAGTTGATCGCGTCGCGCTGTGAGAAAGATCCGTTGGCACTCCTTGCATTTACGGATACGTCCCGCATGGTACGCCACTGACACGGCTACGCGGTATTCAAACTCTTTCGTCTTGGGTGTGGTCGACACCAGGATGCTCCCGTGACGAGGGTGGAATGCACCGGGCATGATGACCATTAAGGTGAGATCCGAAAAGGTGATGTCCGCGATCCCGTGCTGCCACATCTGTTCCAAATGGTCTCGAATGGTGACTTGAAGGTGCATCGCCTCTTTGCGACTCGGCAGCGTGTATTCCAGCGTCTCGCCCGGGATCGCCTGTACCGTCCACCCACTCGTTATGGCGACGGGCAGCGCGTGGCGGTCTGGACCCGGGGCTTCGGCGAAACTCGCCACTTCATAGGCGAGGACCATCCATTCACTGGGTGTCAGCGCGTCAAGGTCACGTTGGATGAATTCCACGAGCCAACCGATCTCCCCATTCGGGGTCGTCGTGATGCGCTCGCGTGCCTTTTTCATCTCGTGGTCAAATTGTTGCCGGATCGCCTGCCGATTCAGTGTCATGGTGTGCTGTCCCTCCTTCATCATGCCGAAGCCGCGTTCGAATACTCATCCCATACCCGCTAAAGATATTCCCAGAAAGATACCTGCTCTCTACGACAAATCTCTTGGTGCGTTTATCTTGAATGTGATAATGGCTTAGTCATCAGTCATGTCTATATAAATACAGACATGATGCTGTCAATCACATTCACTACAAGGAGGTGCCTGTATGCGACCCAGTGCCAAACTACTCACTGTGCGAGAGGCAGCCGACCGACTCGGCCTGAAGGAAAGCACGATTCGGAAACGCATCCTGCAACGGCAGATCGCCTATGTAAAGCCCAGTCTCCGAGCCGTGCGGATTCCCATTGAGGAACTCGAACGCATCCTGACGGCTGGCTTTCGACCCGTAGTGACGCCCCATGCGAGCACCTAACATGAACGAATCGAAGGGCTCAGCCACGGAGGCATCAATGGGAGTACGCGAGACGCAGCCGGAGGACGATGGACGGGTCGCGACGCCGAGTGTGGAACCCACACCGGCGGCGCAGCCGCCAAGCCCCCGACCTAGTATAACGGGGGCAGAAACTGCACACCCCCAAAACAAGTCTCATCTCGATGGCTTCCTGTTCAGCGTCGATTGGCTAGCCTTTACGGTCCCGTCGTCAACCGTGGAAGAGGTCCAACTACAAGTCGGTGGTGAATGGATGGAACTGAAGAAGGGATTTAACGGCTATCCCCGTGCCTGGCTCAATGTCAGTACGGGCGGAGGCAGTGGTCGCATGGGAACAGGGATGCCCCATCGAACACGAGAGGTCCACGTCTCCCTCTCCGGGGAGATTGTCTCGGGTTGGGACCCGGACAAGGTGCAAGCCATCTGCCGGTGGATCAATGAGCTCAAAGGGCATGGGACCCGCGTGGATGTCGCCTTGGACGATCGAACCGGGCATGCCACGGTCAGCCATGTCATTGCGGCTGCCGATGCAGGACAAGCGGTCATGCGCTGGAGAACCTATGATGCCAAGCGACGATGCTCCTACAAGGGCCAAGATGACATTCAGGGGGAGATGGTGACCTTTGGGAGCCGACAGAGCGAATCGTATCTTCGCGTGTATGACAAGCGAATGGAGGCCGCTGGCAAGGGCAATACCGTCGAAGGGCCGTGGGTGCGCTGGGAGTTGGAGTTCAAAAAAGACCGGGCACAGCTGTGTGTGGATCTGTTTGCGCATCTGCCGGTCGACCAGTGGCGTGAGTTCACGGTGGGACTCCTGAAATCGTATATCTCATTTCGAGACACGACAGCGGATGCTCCCGCCTGGGAACGGTGTCGATCGCCTGAACTGGCTTGGTGGAAGGCACTGACCGAGGGGTTCACACGGTGCCGGTTTCATGTGGAAACGACAGACCGCACGTTGGAAGAAGTGTTGGCTTGGTTCTCACAAGCCATGGGCCCCACGCTCGCGGCTATCTATTGTGCGGTGGGACCCGAATGGATCACCAAGGTAATTCAGTCAGGATCGAGCCGCTGGAAGCCACAGCATTATCAATTCATGAAGAAACAAAAACCTAAACTCCCTTATTTGTTGAAGGCTACATAAGAACAACGGAGTTGGATGAGATGATTTATTCATGAGTCGCCGGCGGTACGCGGGCGCACCGATAACGGGGGGATAGGGGGGTGTCGTACGACTCCCCCCTATTTCAAAGACCGAAATGGTCCACAGTCCTGTGTCCACAAAACCTGCAAGAATTCCAACCTTCAGCCCTTTTCAATGGCTGGGAGGGTGTGCGCTAGGCGAGGGGTTCCTTCGATCGCTTGACCCTGCTGAAGGCCTCACAGATAATAGCCGAGAATACCGCTGATGAAGTCACACAGCGACGAGTTTAGCCGGTGAAGCGAAGGAGGGCTGGAGTATGAAACTGCACGTTGTGGTCGAACAGGATGAGGCGGGTTATTTTGCCGCCGAGGTTCCAGCACTGCCGGGCTGCTTGTCTCAGGGAAAAACGCGAGAAGAGGCGATTGCGAATGTGAAAGAAGCGGTCGAAGGGTGGCTTGAAGTGATGGAGGCCAAGCAAACGATTGATACCGAGCGAACCATTGAGGTTGTCGTCTGATGGCGGAACGCCTCAGGCTGTGCTCCGGAGCAGAAGTGGTGCGGAAGTTTCAACGAGCAGGTTGGACGGTTGCCAGGCAGCGTGGTTCCCACGTCATGATGGTCAAAACCGGTTTTGAATATACTCTCTCCATTCCACAACACAATGAACTAGGTCCCGGCCTTCTTCGCAAGCTTACCCGCCAAGCTGATCTCAGCGTGGAAGAATTCAACAGTCTTTAAATCTCCTACATGGTGGTCCGACTCTCACACGATGTTGATTGGGCCACGCTTCGATCTGTTAAGGTCACAGATAATCGAGGGGAGAGTGCACAGTCAAGCAACGACCCTCATTGTTTTCCCAGACTGGGAACGGTGCCGGTCATCGGAACTGGCCTGGTGGAAGGCACTGACCGAAGGATTCACGCGGTGCCGGTTTCATGTGGAAACGACGGACCGCACGCTGGAAGAGGTGCTAGCGTGGTTCTCACAAGCCATGGCCCCCACGCTCGCGGCCCTCTATTGTGTGATGGGACCCGAATGGATCACCAACGTGATTCAGGCTGGATCGAGCCGCTGGAAGCCACAACATTATCAGATGATGAAGAAGCGGAAAGTGAATATCAAACCCTCTTACACTTTGAAAACAACATAATCCAAACCAAACGTGATCATCTATTCGCTATTCGCCGGCGGGATCGCGGACGCACCATCATGGGGGGTAGAGGGGGGTGTCGTACGACTCCCCCCTAACTTCGCAGACCAAAACACTTCACAGGCGTATGTCCACAAAACCTGCAAGAACTCCAACCCTCAAACCCTAGAAATTCCAACCTATCAATCCTAGCCGTACTGTGTCCTTGAATCAGATAGTTGAAGTTCAAGCCTCACTTGTGTATTGGCCTCAAAATCAAATCCCGCCTTTGGAACCAGTTACTTTATGACCTGCGGTTTACAAACTCGATTCAGACCAATCTGACAAGACCCACGCAGAGCTAACCCAAGGTAAAACGGACGAATTGGAAGAACCATCCTCTTGATGGATCGGAATAGGTTCGCCTGTTCCGGTAACAGAGTGGAAGCAGAGGAAGAAATCAAAGCTCAGCAGCCTATCGCTTCTTCTTATTCCTATATCGGTCCGGTGGTCTAATAATCGTTAATTCGTCGCTGTAGCGATCGAAACCTTTATCGTGGGTAACCAGCGGCAGATTTTCAACCTTTGCGATGCAAGCATAAAGTAGGTCAGCACCTCGGAGAGAACTGAATTTATCGTATAGCTGTAGCTCATAGACTCTTGTTAGAAATTTTTTCGTAACGTGATATAGCTCTGTGTTCGTATAGAAAAGCGGAGCATTTCGGAATACTGGATGCCCAGGACGGCGTTCACGATAGAGCCGAGACTGGGTGGCCTGAAACTCAAAAAAGATTACGCCAGGGACTACCCATATCGCCTTATCTTCGTCATGGAGGTTTCGGAAGAAGGAATAGCAACTGAAATGCTCGGCATCGTCTGAATTGACTATTGATACCAAGACACTCGTGTCCAAGACATACCGTTTACGCATTATGGCTTAGGAATGTATTAAACAAGTAGCTTAGCCCCTTTGCGAGCATTGCACGGCTGACACGCGGGGACGATGTTCTCTTTCGTGTGTAGACCACCCTTCGTGACAGGGGTGAGATGGTCTCTGGTTAGTTTCATCGAGTACGATTCAGGAACACCACAATATGCGCACGAGTTATGGAAACGAAGTTTTATGTCCAGCCATTCCGACAAGGTTAACAGTTGGTGTGGTGGCGTTCGCAGGATTGCGGCCCGGCGCTGGTAATTCCGCCGCGCCATGTATTCTTTACCTTCTGAAGTGCGCAGCCATGCGCGAAGGTATTTGTCGAAATTCTCTTTATGCGCCACACGATAGAGTTGCATGGACGCCTGGCGCTTCCCTGTCTGGCGATACTTCTTCTGTACGAGTCGACCCTTTGCCGACGTGTCGTATCGCTGTTGGACAGTTCGGCGTTTTTCAGATTTTCGATACTGTTGTTCGTAGAGCTTTACTTTTTCAGTTTCCCGCAGGTGCTGCATTCGCAGGCGAGCCGCCGCCTTGCCCTTCTCGGATTGCCGATAGCGCCGTTGTTGAAACTGAAACTTTTCACTCTTTGTATACTTAGCGAGGGATGGACGTCGATCGTACAGTTGCTCTGTCAACTTGCCTTTATGTGATTGTCGATACTTTTGTTTCGCAGCTTTAGAGCATGTCCGGCAGTAATGTTGAAGACCATCAGCCATGCTTCTATTTGTTGCATAACTATCCAAAGGCAACATTTTCCGACAGTGTCCACACCGTTTCATGGACGGCATTATAGTACAGCATGGGTGAATGCACTAGGAACGAACCGGCGGTTTCATTAACCGCAGGTTTTTCGCAGCCGGCGCTACCAAGAAACCCTGATCCCGGTTTTACTCCCGGTTCCACTACCGATTTTGGTCCCGGTTCAGGATCTAATTCAGTAGTGATTGGTCGCAACCAAAATGACTGAACTCTTTGATTTTACTCCTCTCGCGTCGCAGTCGGTCTTTCTGGATCATCATTGGTCGCAGAGTCTTCAGACGCGCTGCAAAACTGCGATGCAGCGGTTCGACCCCGCTCGGCGCCTCCAGCCAGAATTCGCGCGACTTCCCCTGTGTGTTATTTATGGGCGCGGAGCTCTCAATTCTCTCGATGAATCTCATGTTGTTTTGCCCCTGCAGCTGCCCCTCTTCAATGAAATGATGTGTGACGATGGAGTCCCCTGAAAGTAATACGTCAGGGATAACACGTGAAGGAAATTGACGGACGGTGAGACCTAGTGCTAGAATCCAGAACGATTACAACCTGCTAGTCCGGCGGTCTCGCGCTGCCGTTACCAACATAGACTGAAAAGAAGGAGAGAGAGGAATGGCCGTTCCACTTTCCCAGATGGCGACTGTTACGAAGTACGTGCTCACCCAGAAACTGAATCGGGTGAAGCGGTATCCGCTCGTGCTGATGTTAGAGCCCCTCTTCCGCTGCAATTTGGCCTGCGCCGGTTGCGGAAAGATTCAATATCCTGATCATGTGCTGGATAAGCGCCTCACGGTCGAGCAGTGCTTGGCTGCGGCAGAGGAGTGTGGCGCGCCGATCGTCAGCATTCCAGGTGGCGAACCGATGATCCATCCCGAGATGCCCGCGATTGTCCGTGGGTTGGTTGCGCAGGAGCGGTATATCTATCTCTGCACCAATGCGATTTTGATGGAGCGAAAGCTCGACGAGTATCAGCCTTCGAAATTCCTCACGTTCAGCGTTCACATGGACGGCCTGAAGGACGAGCACGATTTGGCGGTCTGCCGGGACGGTGTGTACGATGTGGCGGTGAAGGCGATCAAGGCGGCGTTGAAGCGGGGGCACCGAGTCACGACCAATACGACTCTCTTCGACGATGCTAACCCGGAGCGCGTGCGGAAATTTTTCGATGCGATGATGGAACTCGGGGTTGAAGGCATGATGATCTCTCCTGGGTATAGCTATCAGAAAGCGCCGGACCAGCAGCATTTTCTGAAGCGAGAACGCACGACGGAATTGTTTTCTCGCATCTTGGGAAATCCAAAGAAGGGATGGCAGTTCAACCAGTCGCCGTTGTTCTTAGACTTCTTGATGGGGCGTCGGGAATATGAGTGCACACCTTGGGGTAATCCGACCTATAACGTGTTCGGGTGGCAGAAGCCCTGTTATTTGCTTCAAGAGGGCTATGCAAAGACATTCCGTGAACTGATGGACAGTACGGAGTGGGATCGCTACGGAACAGGGCGGAATGAAAAATGTGCAGATTGTATGGTGCATTGCGGCTATGAGCCGTCTGCTGTTGAGGACACATTCGGTACGCTGTCAGGGTTTGGTCGCACCGTCAAGCTGACGATGCTCCCGACCTCGCGATGATAGATCGTGTGATGCGTCGGTTGTCTCTCGCTGTTTGCAGAAGCTGCCAGCCATCTTCTTATTAGGCCTTTCATGGGTATCGATTCTTCAATGACCGACACCAAGAACAAAAATACGAGCGGAGTGAACGGATCGCCAGAAGGCCGTATATTTCAGCCTGGTTCGCTCAATGAGCTCATAGAAGCGGTGGAGCTGGCGTTCGATTATCGTGGCGATGTGACGGTGTCATTGAAGTCCGGCGAGTCGATCAGTGGGTATCTCTTCAATCGCCAGGTCAACGGTTCCGATTCCTATCTTGAGATATTCCCTTCCGATAGCGCTGAGATGCGGCGGATTCGCTATGACCAGATTGCCGCGATTGCTTTCACTGGTGAGGATACGGCCACGGGAAAATCCTGGGAGACGTGGGTTGCCAAGAAGGATTCAGAGCGGCGAATCGAAGTGGAACGGGTCGCAGCTGAGGCAAAAACCCGAGGGATTCTGTAAGCGTTCCGCCTGCCGATCATATCTCTTTACCTCTACGCAGTTTCATCGAGAATGACTTCTCCAAGTGCTTGAAAATGGGCTTGTCTTCCCGTCCTGTCTTCCGTCATTTCGTTGACAACGTGTAGGGCCTATGTTAAAAACCAGAGCCTTGATATTGTAGGCGTATTAGTGATCATTACGTTCTGTTGTGTGAGGCAGGGCCGGCGCTCTGCGCGAGATAAAGGCTCAGCTCTGAGCACGTGAGGCGGAGACAGATTGTGCAGAGTCAGTCGCGATGGCGGGAATGGATCATTGCCATTACCATCATCCTGGGTAGCTTCCCCTCGGTTGTTTTTGCAACACATGAAGCGGACCACCGGTTTACGGTCGAAGGGTTTGTCTGCGGGGCAGATGGGAAGGGCAGCTCGAACATTGATGTGCTTGTCAAGGATACAAAGATTCCATCCGGGCAGATCGTCAAGACCGATGGAGACGGATACTACAAGGCAGCATTTCATCTTCATAACGACAATCTTGGCGATCTACTGTTGATTGAAGCCAATGGGCAGCAGCAACAACAGAAAGTCTCTTTTGATCCGAAAGATCTGGAAGCAGAGCGAATCATTCAGGTCAATTTCGGAACCGGTTGCATCCGGGACAGGCGCAGTACTCCGTTGTGGGTCTATCTAGGACTGGGGGCTGTGGTGACGACAGTCGGTGGGTTCATCGGGCTCAAGCTGATCCGTTCATCGCGGAAGCAGGAGCAAAAACGAGGGCGATCGCAGGGTAAGCGAAAGCAATAACCGAAACGGTTCGTGGGGCTGATGTGCATCTCGCTGGATCGGTTACTCAAGGTGGCGGGGGAGTGTGTATGGCATCACAGTATTGTTTAGCATCGACGCTTTTTCAGGAATGACGATCGCCTCTGTAACAGCGTTTTTTGCCTGAGTCCACAGTATTCGTTAAGATTTGTGGCGAAACAGCCGAGAAGGCGAGAAGGGTGATAGCGAGTTCATTTCACCGTCAGGTCTGTTGCAGCAGGGTATCGGCGGTGCAGTAGAAGCTTGCGTGAGTGAGGTGTGGACTACCGTGGGATCGAAGCATTGTTGAGGTGGCGAGAATTGAAAGGTATGTACAAGGTTATGAAGCAGACAAAAGCTTTGCAGTTGACGATGGTGTTTGTGATGGGGCTCTTCATGGTGGCATGCGGAGGAGAGGGGGGGGAGGGGCCGATCGTTGCGCCGCCTCAAGCTCCAGCCGAATGGGCCGATAAACATATGCCGGCTGGTTGGTGGGCCGATCCGGCCAAGATGGAAGAAGGACGGAAGCTGTACATTGGCCAAACAAATCCCGATGTGGATTGTGGGAGTTGTCATGGCAAGGACGGCAAGCCGGTCAAGGCTGGTGCCCGTGACTTTCGAGTCGGTGAACGGATGAAGCTCTATTCCGATTCCGTGTGGGCTTGGCGGATTGCCGATGGGGTTCCCAATACGAAGATGAAGGGGTGGAAGAGCAAACTGTCAGACGAAGATGTCTGGAAGTTAGTGTTGTTTGAGGCAAGCTTCGGGATGCCTGGGAAGAGATGGGATACCGAAAAGAAGTCTTGGATTGATGCTGCGAGCGTCTCGGCTGCTCCGGAGCCGGCGGGAAAGTAGACGGGGCTTAGTTCAAGACTTTGTGCGGTAGTAACCCAGAGAAACTCCCTCCGCACTGAGTTTCTTGGCGGTTAATTACTATGTTCGCGTAATGATGACCTAACATGCGATGCCTGAACGACTGGCTTTCGGCTACGGTCATGACCATATCTTCTCATTGCCTCCGTCAGTTCTTTTCGCGAAGTCATCGCACGGTTCACGGTAAAATGACGCTATCCTGTGTGACGCACAACCTCCTGCTACCGAGGCCTCTGATGACAGGCTATGAGTGGAGTGAAGAGTCTATGGCAGGGAATCGGAAAAGAGGATAGGCCTTGGCTGTCTTTTGATACGCTGGCGCTAATCTGAATCTAATAAAGAGAACGTATGATGCAAATATATCAATGCCGGACAGCCTCCTAGCCAAGAGAGGCGTCGCAATATGATGAAAATGTGGCAGCGCAGTCTGGTGGCGACTTGTGCATTCCTGGTGTTGTTCGGAGGAGTGGCCTATGCCCAAACCTCTGAGGCGCCTTCGGTGGAGTTTTCCTATACGGGGAATCGGACGGCCGTATGGATCGTCGCCCAACTTCACACGCTGTTTGGGGCATTCATTCTCGGTGCCCCGATCTTTATCGTCATCTCAGAATGGTTGGGGTATCGGAAGCAAGACCTTCGGTATGATCGGTTAGCCAAAGAATTGACGAAGGTGACCGTCATCCTCTTCAGCATGACGGCCCTCACCGGGGGCCTGTTTATTTTTGTGCTCCTCGCAGCGTACCCACAGTTTACCACGTGGTTCATTAATCAATTCTATCTTGTGTTCGCGGTAATCTATCCGCTGATGTTCATCAGCGGAACCATCGTGTTGTACATGTATTTCTACATGTGGGATGCCTGGAAGGGTGAAAAGAAAGGGCGGCATATTGCTCTCGGCGTGCTCTTGAACCTCATCTGTATGGCCACGATGTTTGTGATCAACGGTCCGACGTCGTTCATGAATACGCCGCCGAAGACGGAAGGTATCTCGCCACAGGATTTCCTTGTCGCCGCAACGTTGTGGGACAAGATTGCGAACCAAACGTGGATGCCGCTGAATCTTCATCGGATTGACGGTAACGTGGCGTTCGGGGGATTTGTAACGGGCATGATCGCTGCCTACATGTATATGAGAGCAAAAACCCAAGAAGAACGGGCCTACTACGATTGGATGGGCTTTGTTGGAAACCTGATCGGCGTGGGTGCGATGTTGTTCCAGCCCATTACGGGGTTATTGCTGGCCTACGAGATGTGCGATTACGATTTTTCATTCTGTCCGTACATGATGGCTGATCAGCTCTCGATGTTTTTCGAAATGCAGGGAGCCATGGTTGGACTCATGTTCTTAGCCAGTAACTATTACGTCTGGCTCAGCCTGAAACGCATTGAGGGGATTGAAAAGGTTCGGATGACGATCCTGGCTCCCATCGTGATGGTGGCCTTCCCCTTTGTGATGATGGTGGTGATGAACTACTATTGGATTCCCGAACCGATGTCGCTGGCATTCCTCCTGCCGTTGGCTCTCGCGCCGTTTCTTTTCGGCCGATTCATCCCGATCACGGTATCAGCACTGACGGTAATCAAAATCGGCTTCTTGATGGTCATTGTGGGCGATGCCATTTGGGTTACGCCCCACGGGTTCGCAGCCACCGGCGCCAAGATGGTGGCGGAGCTGGAGATGCCGGAGGCTTGGAGCTTTTTGGGGGGAATGCCGGCCAAGCTTTCTGCGATATTTACGCTGGTGTTTGTCACGGTCGTCAACTATGTCGTCTATAACCGGGCCATCAGGCAGGGCACGATTATCTGGGGGAAAATCGATTTCACCGCACAGTTCGTATTGATCTTCCTTGCGTTCACCTCAATCTGGACAATGGGCTTGATGGGCGCTGTCCGTTCGCTGGTACGGAAATACTTCCACACCTATAATTTGATGCCCGATTTCTCTGCGGAGTCGTTCACGCCGACGTTGTCGTATTCCGCCTGGTGGATTACGGGGATTACCGTCGTCTTTTTCACTGTGGTAAGTTTCGCCGTGATCGTGGCCCTTCGGCCCTCCGATTCGAAGGGACGCGTAGCCGAGGGCAGTCCCGTCCCTGCCAGAGCTAAGTAATCGGGGGCGGACGTCTATTCAAGAACACGAGCCTGTATGTGGAATGTAATTAAGAAACTGTCGATCGGCCTGGTGGTGGGTGGTGCGCTTGTCGGTCTGGCAAGAGCGCTCGATTTTCCATTCGTGTTTCAGATGATGTTCTTCGGTCAGGCGCTGTTCGGGGCTGCTGTCTTTATGTTGCTGGATGCGCCATCGCTCAAAACCATGAGTGGAATGAAGTCTGGGGCTGCCATTGTGGTGTTCTACATCGTGCTGTGCACAGTGTGCATTGCCGGCGCGTCGATGTGGCCACAATTCGATCCCGAAGATGAAAAAGGGAAGATCGCTAAGATATTGGCACCCAAACGAGCTGCAACTGAACAGGGAAAGGCTGAGGAGCTGATTGCAAGAACGAAGGCGCTCGATGAACAGGTGAAGGCCTTAGAAGTGCGGCTTAAGGCATTGGGCGGTGATCAGCAAATGGCGAAAGAGGGGCCTGTCAGCGGCGCTCCCCCGGTCGTGGCTAAGGCGGCAACCGGAGACTTTATGAAGATAGGTGAAGAGCAGTGGCAACTGCATGAATGCTACAACTGCCACAAGTTGAAGGGCGAGGGAGGAAAGAAGCGCGGTCCGGAATTGGACAACATTGGCTCTTATCTCACAGCTGTTGAGATTAAGCAGAAAATTTTCTATCCCAAGAGCTACATGGCCGAGGGATTTGAAAAGGAGTGGGAGAAGGGCAAGATGCCGGACAAGTTTAAAGATGTCATGGAAGACAGCGATGCCACGGCACTTGCCACCTGGCTGAGTACGTTCAAGAATACCTCCGTGAACACGCCCAAGCCAATTAAGAAGACGTAGCATGCAGCCTCAGCTGAAATCGAAAGTTCGCTGTACTGACGGAGAAGTCGGAGAGGTGTCCAAGGTCATCATGGACCCGCTCTCCCATGATGTCAGCCATCTCGTCGTGTCGATGAATGGCGAGGGGGAGCGGCAAGTACCGATGGGTGCCGTGCTGACCGTCGCGAACGATGTGGTGGAATTGCGATCGTCCTCGTCTGAAATCCTGCGCCTGCCGCCCTTCATGCGTGAGGATTATGTCACACTGCATGAGGTGGAAATCCCGGGACTCGAGAGACATATTCATGTGACGCCGGGCGAAGTTCTCGTGCCGTTTCCGGAGCTGGAGCGGAACGTGAAGCGGCGAATATTTTTTGCGAAGTTGACCTACGCCACGGGGCTGTTTATCGGATTGCCGTTGGTCTTCCCCGTGATGAAGTTTTTAATGAAGCCGATGTATGCGTCGCTCGACAACAGATGGCTCAAGATCGGCAACACCGGAAAGGTGAAGACCGACGATGTCGGAGTCCAGTTCCAATACAAACGCACTGTCAAAGAAGCCTATTTACCTGAAGCGGAGATCGAAAAGAATGTGTGGCTCGTCAAGGCGACGTCATCGGTATTGGAGAAAGTGTATCAGGGGAAGGATATGGAATTCCGGGATGCCACTGGGAGAGCCGTCTGGACCAATAAGAAGGACATGCCCTACCTTGCATTTTCCGGTAAATGCCCCCATCTCGGTTGCGCCTTTAAATGGCGAAAACACAAGGTGCTGGGACAAGTCTTTCTCTGTCCCTGCCACCTGAGTATCTATGATGCATCCGGCAAGGTGCTGGATGGCCCCGCCCCACGTCCTCTCGACTTGCTGCCGATTCAAGTGTCTGCAAACGGCGATGTACAGATCATCGATATGGAATTCAAAGCCGGGACGAAGTCCCAAACGCGGATCGTGTAGATGAACGACACCCCTTCCTCCGGCGCACAGCCCACGGTTGCAGAAAAGGTCTTCACCTTTGTCGATGAACGAGTCGGGCTGAAGCTGCTTGCCGCCAAGATGCTCAATGAGGCAGTCCCTGGTGGCTCTCGATGGGCGTATGTCTTCGGGTCAATTCTATTGTTCATCTTCGGCATGCAGGCGCTCACCGGCGTGCTGTTGATGTTTTACTACGTGCCCACTGCCGATCATGCATACGCCAGTACCCAATTCATTCTTCACGACGTCGATTATGGCTGGTTTTTACTGAGTTATCATTTCTGGGGCTCCTCAGCTATGGTCCTCTGCGTGTTTGCGCATATGTCCCAAGTCTTTCTTTGGGGTGCGTATAAAAAACCTCGTGAACTCATATGGTTGGTGGGGTTGCTCCTGTTTGCCATCGTGATGGGGTTCGGCTTTACCGGCTATTTGCTCCCATGGGACCAGCGAGCCTATTGGGCTACGACTGTCGGCGTCGAGATTATGGATAAGATGCCGGTGTTGGGGGACTTTATGGCGCGTTTTCTCAAGGGAGGCGCGACCCCGGGGCAGATGACCTTGAGCCGGTTCTTCGTCATTCATGTCATGGTGCTTCCCGCATCTCTGATCGCATTGGCCGGGTTGCATCTCTTCCTCTTTCGATGCGCGGGACCGGCTGGTCCATTCCGAGGTACGCCGACAGAGCTCAAGGCGAAGACCGACTATTTTTTTCCACGGCAGATTTGGAAGGATGTGGTCGGGATGGCGGTCGTCTTTGCCTGCATCAGCGCGATGGCCTTCTGGGAGCCGGTGGTCTTGTTGGAAGAGGCGACACCTGACCCAGGTGATTATCACCCGGAACCGGAATGGTACTTTTTGTTCATGTTTCAACACCTGCGGCTGAAGATGTTTTCCGGTGAGTTCGGACAGTTCCTCGGTTCAATAGGGTTGCCCAGCGCTCTCGGGATCATGCTGGTGTTGTTGCCATTTTTCGACCGTGACTCAGAGCGGAACATTTTCAAACGCCCTCTTGCCCTGATCGGATGGGTCGTGCTTACGGCGTCGATCCTGCTGTTCACAGTGTCGGCCATTATCAATCGAGATTTTCTGGACTAGCAGGATGCTGAAACAGTCCGCCAGCGGTGTACTCAAAATCCGTGAGGCGTGTCTCGTGAAGCGTCGTTCGTTTCCACATTCAACCGGACGTCTCACGTGTGACGGATCATCTTTCACGAACGGCAAGGGTGGGTGCTTCCCAGAGTGCCGGGTGCTGGCATGAACGATCACATCTCTCCCACAAAACTCGGATTCGGTATTCTCTGGCCCGCCTTCTGGACCGGCTTGCCGTTCAAGCTCGCGTTCGCCGTCTTGTTCCTGTCGTTTGGGATTATACAGTTTGAAGACAGAATTGGGCTCGCCTTCTTGATGCTCCTGGCGAGTCCGGTCACGGTGTTCGCGCTTCCGACAATTACCATGGTATTGGGTTCGCACATCGGTGAAGGTATCGGCATTCCGTTGCTGTTCTTACTGGCCATTCCCATCGACATCTGGGCGCTTGGGATCGTGGGGCGAACATTTTCCCTCGAACGGTTGCGGCGCGAACCTCCAGACAGGTTAGGCCTGAGTCTCTGGTGGAAGTGTGCATTGGTCGGCGCCATCTACATCCCGATTCTCTGGGTGGCTCAGAGTGCGATTACTGCAACCTCGATTTCTGCTGCCCAGTCGATACTTGAAGCGGATTACTTGAAAGGAGTTCCTGTGGCGGAGGGGATCAGTATTAAGCTGACCCTCTGGAGCACTGTGGCTACGGGGACTTTGTTGTTGTTGTTCGTGATTGGTGTCTCGATCGTGGGACGGGTGATTCGTGGCTCGATAGAGTCGGCAGGTCATGCGCCAGAGAATTATCAAGGGTTGATTACCCGCTGGGATCTGATGCGAGTGCCGATAGATCAGACATGGATGCTGGCAGGACTGTCGGGCGTGGCCGTGGTGTTCTCGTTTCTGTTCTGGTTTTCTCTCCCAGTATTTACCCCCCACCCGCACGATTGTTGCAAGAAGCCGGAAGTCACGCTCGAACCTCCGGTCAAGCCTCTTGAGACTCTGCATAAAAACGAAAAAATGATCGCCCATCTTGCAGAGCAGGTCGAGTTGCTGGTAGAACAGCGGGCGAAAACTAAACTGGGAAAAGAGCAGAGTAAGAAAAAAGGCAAGGCAGGCAAAGTAGAAGTCGTGGAGGAGTCGGAGGCAACAGAGCCGGTTCCCCCTGCCGCCATGAACCAGTAACATGGGAGATGATGAGGTGAGGGCAATGCAACATCAGTGTGGATGGATTCAGCGGCTTCTCCGGAGCGGCAGCGAGCATGGGGGGGCACTCTTGGGGCTTGTGATAGCAGCAGGCCTCCTCAGCCTCCCCGCTCTGGCGTTTGGGGCAGACGTCGCTCCGGCAGCTCCGACGGAGTATCGTGACATTCCCTACGTTGGCAGCCGCAACGTCATCTGGGTTGTGGCGCAGCTCCATTTGCTGCTTGCGGGATTTGTGCTGGGTGTGCCGATGTTTGCTTGGGTCTGCGAAGTTGTCGCCTGGAGGGGCGGTGAAAAGCGCTATGACAAGCTCGCCAAGGAATTCACCAAGCTCCTGACTTCCGCCTATGCCACGACGGCGCTCTTTGGCGCGATCCTGTTGTTCATGCTGATTTCGTTTTATCCCAAACTGATGAACTATCTGACCGATATTTTCTTTCCGTCTTTTATCGTCTATTGCATCCTCTTTTTGGTCGAGACCGCGACACTGTACCTCTATTGGTATGGCTGGGATGCGATGCAAACCGGCCACAAAAAGACGTTTCATATTTTCCTCGGCTTCATGCTGAACTTCTTTGCCTTTTTTATCATGATCATACCGAACTCGTGGGCCACGTTTCAGGCCAGTCCCGTCGTGATTGCCGAGGGGACGGATATGGCGCGGGCCTGGGCCGCAACATGGAATCCGACCTGGTGGCCGGTGAACATTCACCGGATCATCGCCAACGTGGTGCTGGGCGGTTATATCTGCGGCGCCTACGCCGGGATTCGCTATCTGTCTGCCAAAACCCCAGAAGAGCGCGACCACTACGACTGGATGGGCTATGTCGGGAATTTCATCGGGGTATTCGGTCTGTTGGCGCTCCCCTTTGCCGGCTACTGGCTCATGCGTGAAATTTACCAGTACAACCAGCAGATGGGTATCACGTTGATGGGAGGCTTCCTGTCGTGGCTGTTCATTCTACAAGCCATGCTCATCGGAGTGCTCTTTCTCGGGTCGAACTATTATTTCTGGCTCGGAATTACCTATCGCATCCCGGGGTCTGCGTTGAAGTACCGGAGGCCGATGTTAGCGATGTTGGTGGTGCTCCTACTGTGCCTGGCTGTCTGGATGACCCCCCATTCGCTCGTGGCGAGCTTGGAAGAAGCGGCAAAGATGGGAGGGAGCCACCATCCGCTTCTGGGAGTCCTCGGTGTCATGTCGGCAAAAATGACCGTATCCAACTTGATGATTCTTGTGACATTCATGAGCTTCATCATGTATTGGCGGGCAGGCAAACAGGATACAGCCGGCTGGGCGAAGATCGCCAAAGCAATCATGGGTGCCATCCTTGTCCTTGCGGGCATCGCAGTCATCATCCTTGGCGTATGGGGGTATTTCGTCCCAGCGATCATTCGCATCAATTATTTCTCAACGTCGCAAGTGTTGATCGTGATCGGCGTCATGTTGACCATTACCCCTCTGACGGCATTGCTGCTCAAGAGCGCCAAGACCACGACGGAAATGGTCTGGGGCAAAATGCCTCCCCGTGCCGGCTACTCCCTGGTCCTCAACGCGGTCATGGTCATTCTCCTCATGACGCTGATGGGATACGCGCGGTCGTCTTCCCGCGTTCATTGGCATGTCTATGGCGTGGTTCGCGATACGTCGCAATATGCATTTTCACCGGCACTCGGGTATGCATCCGGGATTATGGCCTTGTGCACGTTCTTTTTCTGTATGATTGTCGCGTTCATTTTCTGGGTGGCCACGATGGGTGATAAGGCAAAGGTAGCCACGACATCGCCGAGTAAAGGGGAATTGCCCCACGGTATGCCGGCAATGGCAGGCGCATCGAGTGCGCTCGATAAGCCGGGAGAGCGCAAGTTCTGAACTTTGAATTGGACTCAGCGCAGCATTTCTAACTACCCGAAGGGGAAAGCATGAGCGAAGTAGCCAGACTGCAATTGATTTGTCTCTCAGTGGTAGGGAGCGGGATCCTGATCCTTCTCTTTATTAAGTCCGTGTTCCCGCGGGTCATCGGATTCCTCGCGATCGTGCTCGGTCTCTTCATGCTGACGGCGTTGGCGGTGCCACAAATGGCGTCGTTGCCGCCCATTGAGGAAAAATTCGATATTGCGACGGTCAAAACGCCGACGGACCTGGCGGCGATTGGGCAGAAAATTTTCTTTAGTAAGGGCCAATGTGCGCTGTGCCACACGATCGGCCCCAGCGAATCGGCCCGCTGTCCGGACTTGAAGGGGATTGGGGCCAAGTTGAGCCGTGAGTTTCTCTATGAAAGTCTGACGCAGCCGCAGGCCTATATCTATAAGGACTATCGCCATGAAGGCCTGCCGAAAGAGTATCCAGCCCAGATGCCCGCCATCAATAAGAACCCGATTGGGCTATCCAGAAACGAAATTCTCTCGGTCATCGCATTCTTACAGCAGATGAGCGGCGAACCGATTTCTATCAATCCATCTGAACTGGACGTGCCGGGACAGACGCCTGCCGCTCCGGTAAAGGTAGCTCAGTCCAGTCCGATAGCCGTGGCGCAAGCGCACTGAGGAGGAACGTATGGGGCCGCTGATCAAGCTGATCTTGTTGAATGTCATCACCTATTTAATTTTAAAATTTGTGGTGCCCAATATCCCAGGTTCGGCGCCGCTCCCGATGAGTTTGGTGTTTCTGTATCTCATGCTCACGACGGCGGGCTTTCTTATCCTTGCCACCGTGAGCGCGGAGTCCAAAGAGGAGTTTTGGGGACCGATTCAACGCTTCTTGACGGGAGAGAGTATCGGCGGGCTGCAAGCATTGCGTTACCTCGTCTTGATTCTCTTTCCGTTGCTGGTCGGCTGGCAAACCTATAATAGTACCGCGGTCAGCGATGCGCCTCCTGGAGAAAACAGGACTATTCATCCGGCTCCGCCAGGGGAATATGCCGGCTTGTCGAATCCGGTTCCCAAGACACCAGATACGATCCAGCAGGGAAAAGGTTTCTATGCGGCATTCTGTTCTCCCTGCCATGGGGGAAATTTTGACGGCAAGGGTTCGGCAGCTAGGGGATTCAATCCTCCCCCAGCCAATTTTTCGGATCCTACAACGATCGCGATGCTTCAGGAAAGTTATCTCTTCTGGCGAATCAAAAAGGGCGGCGTCGGCCTCCCGATCGAAGGAATGCCATGGAAGTCCGCGATGCCTCGCTGGGAGCTCGAACTTCCAGACGAATGGATCTGGAAAATCATCATGGGCGAGTACGACGGGGCACATCAATCGCCTCGGACTTGGGAATAGAAGAGAGTTGCCTTATACCGTCTGACTCCAGGCACACTAAGATATCTGCTGGATGTAGACAGTGCGAGGCACAGGGCTCCAAGCTCTGATGAAGCAGTAGGGAGAGGACGGAACTTATGATACGCGGATTCAGTCGAATCGCTCCGAATGTCGTCGTTGGTATATGGCTGGCCATGGGATTTCTGATTGCGCAGACTGTCTCAGCCGAGGAAAAGGTTCAGGCCCCTGTTCCGGCAGGTGAACCAACTGTGGCTAGCTCGTCGGTCAGCGCTCCGCGGGTGAAGGGTACCTTGCCGACGGATGACCCGGCTGCGGCTGTGTGGAGCAGCGCGCCACCGGCGACGTTTCCTATGTCGCCTCAAGTCCATTGGCCGACCCGTAATCTGGAAGCGACAGTGAAAGATATGGTCGTGCGTGGCTTACATGACGGGACCAACGTGGCCATTCTCTTGGAGTATGCCGATCCGACGGAGGATCCGGACGATGCAGCTGCGGTTCAGTTCATGGTGGGCGACAAGAAAGCTCACTTTGCGCATGGCCAGCCTATGGCGCAGGTGGAAGGCGGCCCGGTCAATATTTGGTATTGGAAGAACAAGGACGGCAAAGGCGTCGACATGAACGCCAAGGGTTTCGGTACGCTAAAAATCCAGGATCACCAAGATGTGAAGGCCAAGGGGGCCTATGCCAACGGCAGATGGAAAGTGGTTTTTTCGCGGCCACTCGACACCGGACATCCTGAAGAAGATACGCAGATCACGACAGCTGGATTTATCAATATCGGCTTCGCTGCCTGGGACGGCAAGAAAGATCCAAGCAGCGGTGAGCTGAAGGAGAAGGGGTCCCAAAAGGCTGTCTCATCCTGGTGGTATTTTCGCGCAGAGGCGCCACCGGATTATACCGGCTATTACTATGCGGCCATTGCCGTGGGCCTGGCTCTCGGATTTCAGTTCGTTCTGATCCGCAAGCTAAAGAAAGGGCAATCAGCATGAAGGCGGCTCGGCTATACGCAATGGGAGTGGTGGGAGCAGTGGCTTGGGTCGGTGCCTTGATTGCCGTGGCAGGCTGTACCAGTGAGCAGGGGGGGAAGGGGCATGAACTCTACGGCCACTACTGTTCTCACTGTCATGGTGAGAGTGGAAAGCAGAACGAAGGATTCAATTGGTCCTCGATGCCGGATCCGAAGCCCAAAGATCTCACGAACAAATCAGAAATGAGCACGTTTAAAGACCAAGATATCTTCAATACGATTTCTCGCGATATGAAGGATACGAGCGAAGAGGGTGGAGATGAAATCGGCGACGACGATTTTGCCGTGCCGACGATGCCGACCTTCAAGTACACCCTATCGGAAGAAGAAGTTTGGTCCATTGTCGCGTATGTCCGCGGCCTCCACGGTGGAAAGATGGAGTTTAAAGTCGAGGAGCGGAAGAAGCAGCTTGAGACCGCGCTCCAAACTGCAAAGACTAACTTAGAGCAGGCGACGAAGGTCTATGAGGCAGCTGAAAAGCAAGCCAGTGATGAGGCGGAGAAAAAAAGTGAAGCACTCAAGAAGGATGTCGAGCCTGACGAATCCTCCTACGCCAATGAGTTAGCCGCCATGAGCAAGGCGAAAAAGGAACTCGACGTTGCGCAGGCTGCGATGACGAATCTCGTGACAAGACCGGGAAAAGGTACGAGCGTTCCCAGGCCTGATCTCACGATAAAGCCTGACCAGCTTGCAAAGACGGTGGCCTATGGCCAACGGCTCTATGAGAACAAGTATGGCTGCAACGGGTGTCATAGTATTGGCCCAGATGGCGGCAAGGTCGGGCCGGCACTCGACCGGGCTGGATTCAGATTGAATGGGACCTGGGTCTATCGGTGGTTGAAGAACCCGCAGGCGATGAGTGCAGAAACCAGGATGCCTGCACTGGGGCTTAGTGATGCCGATGCTAAAGCTGTGACATTGTACCTGACGACGTTGAAAGGGGAGAGCGCTGAGGATGCAGCTGAGGCCCCAGCTGTAGATGCGCCTAAAGCTACGGACGAAAAGAAGCCTGCGGAGAAGAAACCAGCCGAGAAGAAACCGGCGGAGAAGAAGAAATAAGCTGAGCAGGCGCAAGATCGCTGCTGCCACATGTGTTCAGTCTGCTGCTATGAGAGCAGAAATCCTGCGATCATTCCAATGAAGACCGCGGCTCCTACCCACACATGTTGCTGAAACATGTGGAAGGCGGTAGGAGTTGGTACAGCCTGTCTGAGCTGTAGAGCCTGCTTCAGACACCACACACCGATGGCAGCGAGCGCCCCATAGTAGATCCAGCCGATCTGGGCAAACCAACCCGCGAGTCCCAGCAGCAGCAGCATTGAAGCAAAGGCCGCCCCGACTGCGATCCACGTCGACGAACCGAACAATAGTGCTGAGGACTTTACACCGACTCGACGATCGTCCTCTCGATCTTGAAGTGCGTAGATAGTGTCGTATCCGACTGCCCAGCAAACCGTCGCAGCAAATAGGCACCACGCCGGGGCTTCGATGTCTCCCCGCGAGGCGGTCCAAGCCATGATCGTTCCCCAGCCGAAGGCGATACCCAGCATCGCTTGTGGGATATGAATGACGCGTTTGGCTAATGGGTAGAGGCCAGCCAAGAGCACGGCAATGGGACTTAAGAGGATCGTCAATGGGTCGAGAAACAGCACGAGCACTCCCGCCAACAAGAGAAAAAATCCGCAGACCAGCAGCGCATGTGTCACACTGAGCTCGCCAGACGCGAGTGGCCGTGCCCGTGTGCGCGTCACATGTCGATCGAACGATCGGTCCGCAAAATCGTTCATCACGACCCCCGCGCTACGCATCACAAAGGACCCGGCGACAAAGATGGCGAGCAAGCGAAGCGGAGGCATGCCTCGAGCAGCCAACACCAATGACCAAAGAGTCGGGAACATGAGCAGCCAGGTCCCGGTTTGATTCTGGAGTCGAATGAGTTGGCTGACAGCCGACCAGGAGAGCCGAGGCGTCGATGCTGATTGCGGCGTCGGGATAAAAGGCTCAGTCATGCGGTTGAACTTAACCGAGGGGTGTGGGCCTGTCAACGACGGGACTTACGGGTGAAATAAGCAGTCTACCGCCGTTATCAGAAGGGAACGACGAAGGCCAAGGCTGAGACGAGAAGAGTCAGAACTTCGTTGAGTCCCGATCTCAGGCTGCCTCGTGTGGCACACCACGTCGAGTTGTGCTCGTTCAGTGTTTTTCTGTATAAGAATGATTGTGCAAGGTATCGAATCAAGACGATCGTCCTTCCCGTTCAGAGCGGCCTCATGGGTTGCTGTGGCGCTGTGCGTGGTAACGCTGACACACTGCTCGTTCTTTTCGAGTCGGGACGGTACATATACCGGGTACTATCTCCCCCTCACCGTCCACCTACGATCCGATCCCAGTATTGCCGGGGCTCAGCTCACCTATCAGGACGCCTGTGGCCAAGCGCAATATTTTCCAATCGCCGCTCCGCTGCAAGAATTGCTGAAGCGGAAGACCGGACGCGTCTTTGAAAAAGTTTTGATGGGGGAGACAGGATCGTTATCTGGATCGAACGGTTCTGTCGATACGGTATTGGGCCTGGCCCAGGTGGACCTGGCTATTCCTCGCAAGGCGAACAGGCGGTATCCAGTCACGGTCACCCTAGGGTTGGATTTTGCCTACAAGACTCTTGATGGAGCGGTCCTCTACAGTAAGAAGATTCAGAGCATCGGTCGTGGAGAGGTTGAGGTCACGGAGGGATCGTGTGACGTGAAGGGACTCGACGCGATTGCCTATGAGGCTATGGACCTTGTGACGGATGGGATGGCCACACAACTCGGGACGTCGAGCAAAATTCACGAAGCCGCTCAAGCGCGCAAGGCCGACGGATCCCAAGCTGTCTCATTGCCGTCGTCATTCACCGCCCCTGTGTCGCTTCCCGTTGATCAGCCTGCGACGGTGATATTCCGGGCTATCGTCCGTCACGAAAACCGAGACCAGGTGCTTCACAGCGGTGAAGCGGTCGCGATCGAAGTTGAAGTCAAAAATGAAGGGCCTGGCACTGCACGAGCTGTCGATTTGCTGGTGACCGCCACGCCGACGTCGATCGAACGGATTCCCAGAGTGGTCGCTGTCGGCGACCTTCAGCCCGGTGAGGTGAAACACCTGACGTTGGACGGAAAAATTAGCAGCGCGACAGGCGCCGTGCAAGAGGAGCTGACGCTGATATTGCGTGCCGGGTCCCCTTCGGTCCAGCTACCGTCCGCCAAGAAGTTTCTCGTGGTGATGAAACCTGGGTCTGCGGCAGAAGCCGGGATGCAACCGGTCGATATCGATCGGTTGCTGAAACGGCCCAGCCTGCTCAAACAGCCGAAGGCCATCGGCATTGTCATCGGGGTGGGGCAGTTTCGGGAGAGCGGCATTTCCAGGGTTAAGTACGCCGCACGAGATGCGGAAGCTATGGCCACGTATCTCAAATCGATCGGAGGGATTGCGCCTGAGCGCGTACGCACTCTGGTGGACTCCCATGCCCTCAAGCACGATCTGACTGAGGTCTTGGAAGAATGGTTGCCCGAGCACGTGGACTCCACCACCGTGGTCTATATCTCGGTCACGGGGCGGGGAGTGGTCGAGCCGAACACCGGTGCCGTGTCGATGATACCGTTCGATGGTATGGCCACCTCTGGCGCACGCCTGTACTCGCTTCGCCGACTGCGGGAGTCCTTGGCGAAACTGCCGATTCAACATGCCGTTGTGATACTGGATCTCTCGCTGGCGCCAGTGTTAGGCACAGAGGCTACCAGAACGAAAGCCCCGCTGTGGGAACAGGAGGGTAGTGGGAAAGTGGAGATCATGTGGATGATCGGCAACCGGTCTGTTCAGGAGGCGCATAATTATGATACGGGTCGGCACGGGTTGTTTACTTATCAATTGCTCAAAGGCCTGGGTGGTGAAGCAGATCTTGATATGAACGGCACTATCCTAGCCGGCGAACTATGCGCCCACACCAAGGGGCAGGTGCTCAAGATGGCCCGTGAGCAGTATGGAAACGAGCAGGAACCCCTCTGCCTCCCCGGGCCAGGGCAGGGATCCGTAGTCAGGCTGCAGCCTGTTGCCAGGTTTAAGTAGTGCTGTTGCACATCTGTTTCCGTGGTGACACGAAAAACTCCTTGAGGCTGAGAAAAAACCCATGTAAGTTGTGTCGTTTCGTATGAGAGCCGGCGTAGCTCAGTTGGTAGAGCAGCGGTTTCGTAAACCGCAGGTCGTCCGTTCAATCCGGATCGCCGGCTCCATATTTTCAGTGGCTTAGAGCAGCCTCGCACGATCGAATCTGCGATCGTGCTAAATTTGTGCTAAACGACCATCCTGCTTCCAACGCATCCACCCCTTCCCGAAGACTTTCCGGATAGTGATGGGCATAGCGTTGCGTCATGATGGGTGACTTATGCCCCAGGAGCCGTTGAACCTTATACAGGTCTATTCCGGCTTGAACCATCCTGGTCGTGAACGTATGGCACATCTCCTATCCTGCCCGTTCACATACTTCCCGATCACGGCCTCCCAGTCCCCAGACAGACTCCCCGAGGTACCCGCCATATCGTTGCGGACTAAGCGGCTGACTCTCTGGCGGTTGACAGGTTCTCCTGGGCAGTGATAGGCATAACCACGTATGGACATCTCCGGTATCATCTACGCCGAAATGACAAAGGAGAATGAGACATGAGCCAAGACTCATGCGATGATGAGCAGGCCGATCCTCCACCTACCGCAGAGCCACAAACACAAGCCAAGACCACCCAAGAGGCAACCAAACCTTCGTGCTGGTGCAGTCTGACTACTTGGAATGTTGTGTTCAACGGCATACTCACCGCTACGACTGCGTTCCTGGCATTCCTTGCGTACCAGCAACTTCACTCTGCGCAATTAGAACAGCGGGCCTGGGTCAGCATGAAAGAAATGAAAATGGCGAGTTTCGAAGAGGATGATGTAAGGGTTTTCATCAAATTGACTAATAGCGGGAAAACGCCCGCCCTTGGTGCTGATGTTGGTGTTAGCATATTCATTAGAGCCGATGGGGTTCCTACTGAGATGAATCATGCCAACAATCGAGTAAGGCATGCGGCTATATTCCCAGGCACCGACACGTTTCAGATCGCCAAGGTAGAGGGCCGACGCAGTAAGGAAGAACTAGACTCCATTATGGGTGGGAAAAAACGATTGTATGTTGTCGGTGAGCTTGAGTACACAGATGTTTTTCACGAATCCCATTTTACTAAGTTCTGCGGCATCTACAAACCAGAACTAAGCGTGTTTTATGCCTGCGACGAACACCAGGGCGTGAGTTAAGCTGCCCAGAGCAACTCCTTGAATTTCATAGCGCAGAAGGGGTACCACGACGGTTGGATCCCATGGCCGTCATCGATGCCTTCATTAGGCAGTTTCAACGACCCCATTGAAAGGTATTCCAAGCGCTGAGGCAGTGCAAAGCCCATCAAATCCCGTTGGGGATTTGAACCCGTGGTGAGCAGGGGGAGGCAGGTTTCGCTAGCAATCCACTTCATCTACTACCAGGAGTTCTGGCATTCAGTTGTCAGCTTGTGTGGGGGGAGGGTAGGACCTCTTGCAATGCCGACCCCAGTTGATCCAGTGAAAATGCCTTCTGAATACAGGCCGTGGCGCCCTGGTTCAGCATTTCTAGCTCAATCTCATCTGTGCTGAGTCCACTGAAGACTACGACCGGTAGGGTGGGGTGTAGTATCCGCAATTGCCGCAGTATACTGCGACCGTCTATTCCAGGCATGTTGAGGTCCAACACGACAGCATCAGGAGTTCGCCGGTGAC
>Ga0163153_10002528_pt1 | contig 26322 bp, 21 predicted proteins | sample OliLakLV19MP6IB1_FD_148629 | JGI IMG/M metagenome (GOLD analysis project Ga0163153, IMG submission 148629) | Freshwater microbial mat bacterial communities from Lake Vanda, McMurdo Dry Valleys, Antarctica - Oligotrophic Lake LV.19.MP6.IB-1 | ecosystem: Environmental > Aquatic > Freshwater >...
CCCTGACCCCTGTACCCCCTCCCCAGACATTTCACGCCTCAATTCTCTCCATCTCGTGATGTTGGCAGACTCGGATCTGCAGGCGGCGGCTCTCCTCAATGCTCAACTCCGACTGTAGGATTTCTGCCAGCCGTTTCTGAAGATGGCTGGTCACATGCGCCATAGATTCTTGCGACAGAACCGTTAAAACAGCTCCGACGATACGCCCCTCGCAATACCAACCGATGTAATCCGTTTCCCGAAGGCTACGGAATAACGCCGCGACCACGGTCTTGGCGACATGGGAATCCATCTGACCGATCCTCCCTTGCGCATCGCTCCAATAGACGAGAAGGTTCTGGCAGAAATAGCCAGTACGCTCGGAACGCTTTGATTCGCTTTCCAGGAAGTACCGAAAGGCTTCTTGGTTGTACATGCCACTCTGAGAGAAGTTCGCCCTGCCTTTCACTCCTTCGCTCAGCTTGTTCGGTAAGAACATATTGGAAAAACATTCTTCATCTTGGCTCTCTCCCGAAGCAAGTTGAACGCAAATGACCTTCCCCGGCACCGACTCTCTGCACAGGGGGAACTATCACCCGATATCTCATTTCCAACAATACCGATGAGGAGGGACGCCCCCCTACCTAAGTACTGTAAGTACAACTACCATATGCCCATGAACTTTCCTGCTCCCTAGCCCATCAGGGCCTGTAGTGTTGCACATGGAGTTAGAACTCAAGAAGTAAAAGGCCAGAGGCTGATACGACCCAAACAGAGAGATTGAGGCAGGCGTTGATATTGGCAGATTCCTAACGCAGCCGTATTGCAAAACATTTGTTTTCATCAGGTTACGAAACCATGACGAAAGAAAGATAGGCTTTTGCATACACTCTTGCACTTACTTCGGTGTCGTCTAGGCCCAGTTGATCGAAATTGCACATAGTTTTATTGTTATAGACACATAATATAGCTTCATATTTCAATATGTTAGAAAAATGTTAGAGTATTTTTTTCAGTTCATCGTGCAAGGCACCAGACTTGCCTTAGCTACATACGATAGGAGGATCAGGCCTCTAGATGGGAACTAAGAATTAGGACCTATTTGTTTGAAAATATATAAGATTTAGAAAACATTTTTTACCTTATCTCTTAAGAAGCTGAAACTAGCAGTGCTAGCAAAGGAGAGGAATATGCCTACATTGACACTCGTTCTGTTCTTAATATTTTCATCTGCGGGGGTGATCGAGGCGGCTTGTACGGGATCGAGCCCAAGCTGGACAAGCACTCCGGACGATACATCGATCAATTCCTGTGTATCATCGGCGTCTCGCGGCGATACGATCAACGTGACAGCGGGAGGCGGGACGGTTGCATGGGCAAACGCCCTTTCACTAACCAGAGGCGTGAGTCTGATTGGGCCTGGCAGGGATCGTTTGATTGTCTCGCGCTCAGGCCCGATGGTCAGCATTGCCCCTGACGCCACGGCGATCACAAACAACGAAACAATCCGTGTCCTTGGATTCACATTCGACGGCAACAATGCCGCCCTATCGCATATCAATATTCGCGGTGCGGGAGCGACATCCACGGTGCCCTTCAGAAAGCTCATCATCGAGAATAATCGCTTCAAAAATAGCGGCACAACCACATCCGGTAATGGCGTCATTATCAACACGGGACAGACGCGCGGCGTCATCTCCAACAACATCTTTGACCGCACCAACGTCACGCTCAAGATTATGGGCAATGACGACTTGATAGAGTTTTCTAATCGTAACTTCCCCTTTGCCTATGGAAATTCAGACAACCTATTTTTCGAGGACAACCTCATTCAATGGTCCTCTGGAATGGGGGCCCGCGACCCTGGATGGACAGAAACGGGCCAAGGCGGACGCCTCGTCATGCGCTACAACACCTGGAACTTCACAAATGTCACTGGGAGTGAGATACGGGATATCCACGGATTCCAGAACTGGCCGGGCGGGGGACAGACCGGGACAATGATCTCAGAATACTATGGACAAACGTACATCGCAACGAGCGGCTATCGAGGTATGACGCACCGTGGCGGCTGGTTAATGTACTTCAACAACATTCACACGGGAAGCGTTGGTAAGGACACGGTGCAGCAATATGGGCCTGAAGATACGGGTGGAAGCGGATGCGCAGAGGACGTACCGGGCGCCTCTGGCAATTTTGAAACGACAGTGAACAACACCTATGCGTTCAACAATACCCTGAACGGGGCCAACAGGCCACTCACTGAGGGTGTCCTTGGCCCTGGCTGCGGGGCCATTGAGAACGTGGCGTACCGGAACCAGAACGCGCTCTGCACCTCCTTGGCCTGCGTCGCAGGGATTGGACGCGATAACACAGCTCCCACGGGCGCCTGTGTTACAGGCGTCGGCTATTGGGTCGCGAGCACAAGCACGCCGACCGTCGATCCCAACGTAATTCAGAATGGGGCGTTCTACAAATGTACGTCTACGAATATCTGGACGCTATACTACAAACCCTATGTCTACCCACATCCGTTGCGGAACGGAAGCGGAAGCGGAACGGATATAACTCCTCCTCAGGCTCCCAGTGGATTGAGATTATCTTAACTTGGAACAAGAGCAACTGACACCATGAGCCTAATGACCACCCGCTTAGCTAGTGGCCGCGTTACCTCAACGAGGGCGAAATACTCTGATTGATCCACTTGGCCTTGCTCGTGCCATTACTGGAATAAATGTTTGGGGCACAGAATGAAAAACCAGGTTCATGCGCTATTGTTCGCCTTGATCGTCATCATGTTTACGTTTGCCACACCGGCATACGCAATTAATTACTATGTCGATCAATATAACTCCGTCGCGAATGATCAAAATCCAGGGACAATAGCCGCGCCGTGGAAAACCATCACGAAGGCGAATCAGACCCTGGCAGCAGGTGATACTGTCTATATCAAAGGGGGAACCTACACCGCGGGCACGACGAACTTCGTCGCCCCGGTCAACTCCGGGACCGCCGTCAATCGGATTACCTATGCCGCCTATCCTCTCGCCAATGTGACGATTCAGCAGGGCAGTTACGCTGTGCATCTGAATGGGAACGATTACATCACGGTGCAAGGACTCCACTTCACTCAACTGGATCGCTTCATGGTGCTGGAGAATGGAGCGGACCACAACATTATTGACGGCAATACGTTTGCCACCATGCGGAACTTCTCTGATTGGGCAGGCTCACGGATCTGGAAGAACTCTGACCATAACATTCTGAGGAACAACACATTCAAGGAATATGGTGTCTGTTCAGGAGCAAACGATCAGGGCTCCGTCATTGACATTGGCGGCGAAGATGTGTCGGGCGACGCCTCCGATTACAACCTGTTTGAGAATAATACATTTGCACGAGGCGGGCATCATTCCTTCGGTCTGTGGAGCAGGTTCAATGTCTTTCGCAACAACTATCTCTACAACGATGCATGGACGGCTGGGAAGGGCAATCGCTCCTTGGCGATGGGCGGGGCATCGGGTTTCGCAGGCTCGAATCTCATCGAGAATAACCGCTTTGGCTACGCCTACGTGCCGTGCGATCAGGGCGGGGCCTCGGGGATCATCTTTGCCACGTCGCTCAACATCTTCCGCTACAACAGCATCTACCACAGCAATCTGAGCGGCATAGACATGACGACGTACAACGTCGCCACGAGTCTCAACCTCATCTACAACAATACCTTCTTCAATAACGCTTGCACTACCGGTTGCGATCCCAACCAAGGTACCTACGGTGCTCGTTACTTCGGGGCAATCACGCTGGATGACTGGAGAGTATTGGGACAGGTTAACAACCGGATCAAGAACAATCTCTACTACTCCCACAGCTTGGACAACAACCAGCCGATTGGAGAGAACGGAGGGTTGCGGGCCAATCAGACCATCCTGAACAACTTCGACGGGGATGTGTCTGGCAACCCCTTGTTTGTCAATGCCAGTACCACATTGCCAGCCGATAAGACGGACGTGAGACTACCTGATTTACATCTTCAGGCTGGCAGTCCAGCCATCAACAAAGGAGGCGCCCTAACTACCGTTCTGTCTGGTTGTGGACCCTCCGCCACTCAGATTGTTCTGGCGGATGCCTCATACTTTCAAGACGGCACATGGGGCGTAGCCAGTGAGGTAGCTGCAGATTGGATCTCGGTTGGAACAGTAACGAATGCTCAACAGATATTATCTATTAGCGGCAATACCGTCAATTTTGTTTCGGCCATCTCTTGTATTAATGGTAACGCGGTGTGGCTTTATAAGGATTCTAATGGCACTCGGGTCTTATATGATTCTGCGCCTGATGTAGGAGCCTATGAATATGCTAGCGCAGACATCGCGCCTCCAGCAGCTCCCACAGGATTGAGGGTCAGTTCTTTGCTGGAGTAACTCCCCCCCCTCAAATTCACCTCGCCGATACCAGAAGCTACATCCTAACCCGTGGACACCGGGTAAAGGTATGTCCACAGCGTTAAACCGCTGAGCATGAAAGTATCCGTCACAAGGAGAATCATTTTCTGTTTGCATGCAAGGATTGCCCTGAACAAACTACCGTCAGAAAAACCATAATAGGCCAAAGATTGCCGACTGACTGCAGGAAACTAGCCTCTGTGATGTTATAGAGCAACGACATTACTAGGAAACATATTCCAAAAACCCCCCATTCGAATGCATGATTTAGTTCTCTTCCGACTTTGCCACAGTAGGCCAGAATAAACAGCGCGAGTAACACAATACCAATGATCCCAAGTTCAACGTACACGGCCAGATAACCATTGTGAGATTGAGCCAAAATGAATTGTGGGCTGAAAAGTTCTTCCAACTCCAGGTTTCCCGGTGCCCAGAAACCTCCGTAACCAACTCCTAATATGGGGCTTTGAGAGGCAAAATCAAGGAGGGGGCGCCAAATGTCTGTGCGACCGGTCAAAGTTGTGTCACGTCCCACTATAGAGGCAGATATTTCCACCAATGAGTCATAGAGGAGCAGATACAGCAACACAAAGGACACCGTGATAGCTTTCAGATGTCCCCCAATATACCTGGCGAGAGTTTCCGTGTGATACAGCAGTAACAGTAACACAGTACTGACAACCACTATACTCACGGCTGTCGCGCTGAAAGATATGCCAGGTCCCCAAAGCATTATGAGTGTCATGACTAGAACCAATGAGTCGGCAAAGTTTTGAGATTTGTTTTTGAAGAGAGTACCCGCTCGCCATTCTCGTAGAAGCGCCCACATCATAAAAAACGCAGCGATGGCGCATAACGATCCAAGACTGCTCTTGTGCAACGTGACCCCTGTCCACATTTCGATCCCGCTGTAACGGCCATACGCCCGCCCATAGAAAGGGAAATAATGAATAAGCATAAGGGAAAATGGAATCAGTATATACGCCGAGCGACGAAGAACGCTCTCCAAGGCTTGGAATGGCATCCGTTCACTCAGAACTACTAAAGCCATGAGAATATCTCCCGCAGATCTCACCCACCTCTTGAAGGACACAAATGGAATATCCGACCATAGAATGCTAATTCCCATATAGAGGATCAACAAGGCTAGCCAAACATTATCTTTCAAGATTCGAGGCCAGTCGATCTTCCTACTGAAGAGGATAAAGAGCGAAAAAGCAATAAAGATGCCTAGCACTAACCGGTCAAGTGGACTGCCTACTCCCTCGCCACCGAGCGAGTCTAGTGGGCTGGTCTCAAACCACCTCCCAATTGGCCTTGACCCACTGATCAGCACCCAAACAGTAGGTACCCAAATAGCTAGAGATGCTGCCGGATTCTGTTTGCGTTCAATGAGCAGGAGTACTATGACCAGCGCCGCACAAAGTATGAGAGCTACAGAGGGAGGCATAGCATTACGGATCCAAGAACTACTGTTCGAGATGTGAGGACGTGGCCTAACGGCTACAACGGAAACCATTTTGCCAATTGCGTGATGACCCGTCTTGGCAACCTTCGGTTCCAGCCATCCTATCTAAAACTGAAAATAAATAAACGGTGCGGATTCGGTCGCGCCCAGACAAACGATTAGGATCGCTAGAGCAGAATAACTTGCTACGCGCGCCGGGATAGACCTCTGAGGAAGCTCTTGTGCCCAGTTGCGATCCTTATGCATAAACAAGTGTGTGAGGAACACGGCGGCCAGTGAGGGAAATATGTACGGCGATACAAACCGAGTGCCGTCGAGGTTCCACATCATGAGCCGGCTGAGATATTCGATGGCAGACGGCCAGGATTGTGCCCGAAAGAAAAGCCATCCTACAAGCACCACACCGAGCGTCAACAGACGCGAGAACAGAGCCCACCCAAACTGGAAAGCCGGACGATTCTCTAATGAAGCCAGCGGAGCCCATGCCGTCCATGCCCTATGAATCGCCAGAGAGACGCCGTGGAGCCCCCCCCAAAACACAAAATTCCAACTGGCTCCGTGCCACAACCCGCATAGGAGCATCGTGACCAGTAGATTTGCATAAGTTCGCCCTATGCCTATGCGATTCCCCCCCAAAGAGATATAGCAGTAATCACGGAACCATGTGGAGAGGGAGATGTGCCAACGCCGCCAGAACTCGGTGATGCTCACGGAGCTGTACGGCATCTGAAAGTTCTCCATAAATCGGAAGCCCAACATGCGAGCAGCGCCAATTGCCATATCTGAGTAGCCTGAAAAATCGCAGTATATCTGAATGGCATAGCCCAGTAGCCCTTGGAGCAGAGTGAATCCGTCGTAATTGCTCGGCGATGCAAAGATCATATCGACATGCGGCGCGATTCGGTCAGAAATCACCAGTTTCTTGATCGCCCCCACAGCGAACTGAGCAAGCCCGGTCTCAAAATCTATAGCGGTGAAACGAACATGCTGCCCAAATTGCGGCAGTAAATTGACCGCTCGATTGATTGGCCCGGCCAGGAGTTGCGGGAAAAATGCGGCGAAAAGGAGAAAATCCCGCAGACTGTGACAGGGCTGAATGTTTCGTCTGTAGGTCTCGATTGTATATGTCATGCTTTGAAACGTAAAAAATGAAATGCCTACGGGGAGCAGTATGTCATAGTGCCAATGAGATGCACTAAGTCCGAACGACGTCACTCCCAACCAAATGTTATCAAGCAGGAAATTAGTATACTTGAAGTACCCGAGCACCCCGAGGTTGGCCACAATGGAAACTACCAACAGAAGTTTTCGCTTTCGCTGGTCCTCAATCCGTCCCAAGCCCACTCCGACCAAAAAGTCGACCGTCGAAGTTAAGAGAATCAAGGAGGCATAGGGAATGCTCCAGCTCATGTAAAAGAGGTAACTGACAACCAGCAGAAACCATTTATCTACCGTAAAGCTATGGATACAACTTCGTACAAGAAGCACCACCGCAAAAAACACGACAAACTCGAAGGACGTAAAAATCATTGGCGGCTCGTCACCGCCGCGAATTGACGCAGGAATTCCTCAGTTGCGATCTTCTGGCCGTAGGGATTCATATGCACAAGGTCCCAAAAGTATTCATTTGAGTTCAACTCATTCAATTGATCCAGGCGAATCCACTGCACCTTCGGAAAGCTGTGTCGTACGTCAGCCAATGCTTGTTCGAATTCATGCTTTACCTCTGGAGTCATGAACTCCTTGACATAGGCGGGAGAAACCGGGAGCACCACCACGACCCCACGGCTCTGTTCCTGCGCTTGTCGCAACATCCGCAAAAAAGCCAACCTCTTTGGCCCATTGAACCCCTGCATATCCTGAGAGGCGCTACGCATGCCGACGAGCCGTCGAATCATCATGCTGGGCGACCAATTGCTGACTTTTTCTCTCTTAAACTCTGGGGCAGAAGCAGTTTCACTGAATGACAGTGTGGGACCTGCTTCAGACTCCAAGGGGACAAATGTTTTTGCATACATTTCGAACTTCTCGCGAACCCCTCCAATCACGCCGAAAGAGCGTCCGACCGAGGGGAAGAGTGTCCTAAGATAATTCTGCGGGTACATACTGAGCACGCGCTTCCAGAAAGACCATTCAGCATTGCTCTCCCGAAGGTCTTTTAGCGTTTGCCCGAAAGGGACCACCTCGGCGCGGAAATCTGACAGGAAATATTCATTCAGGTCATAAGGCGATACCACGAGGATCATCAGCTTAGCGCCCGTCACCGAATCCTGAAAGTGCTCCCACTCTCCGGGCGAGGACCCTGCAATCCCCCACCCACCAATCGTCAGATTAAGTTCGTCACCGATCCGTCCCCAAGAAAGCCCATCCCCTGCGAGAGAAGACCCTGCCATAAACACGGAAGTTCTACCTTCGCCCTGCCCGATCACCCAGTAGCCACTGGGGGTCGTCTCGATCCTCAACCACGCGGTAATACCGTGGCTCACAATTGCGGTTAGCGATATCACAGTCGTTATGATTATCACTAACTGTAACCCGCGGTTCATACGTACTCTGGTGCCACTGATCGAGTTGGAGTTTGTTGATTCTTTATCTGTGCAAATATGTCATCCATGATCCTTGCTGTGACGATGATTTCCCTATACGACAGTGGTAAAGGTTCGTTGTTGGTTACTGAACTGTAGAACCCCTCTATTAACGCTTTCATGCCCGCATCAAATGGCAGGTGGAAATCGTTGTGCAGAAATTTGTTAACGTTTTGACTCCAATTCCCAAGGTATTGCCTCGCATAGTCGAGTGGTGGAAGAAAATACCTTGCGAAACTCTTGTATTCACGATCCTTCACCGTGATGACAATTTGATGATCATCGTCAACAATCAACGAATTGTTCGGTCCATACAATCGTAATTGATGGAGCGTGGGTCGGATTTGTGAAGAGAATGTGAAGTATGCCGTTGTTGAATCCTCATCTTTAATAATTACCCTCACTTCATCGACAATATCACCTTGTCCAATGTTTTTGAGGAATTGACTGGTAAAGCCATGGGCTATCACTAGAGGCTTATCGCTCCGTATGAATTCCGCTATTTTGCTGATGCCGTGGCTGATGATATTTTGCAATAGCGACCCGGGAAGCTTCCTCACCCAGTGTCCACTGTCACCCAAGAAAGCCTTTGCATAGCTCATGTCGCCTAAATCGTAACAATAGATACTTTCCATATGAACTGGTTTACCACCCAAGTAGCCTTTCCTCACCAACTCCCGCATCCGCACCATTGCATGAGTGTATTGAGCATTGTGCCCGGCAGTCAGTTTGAGTCCTTTCTGAGTAGCAATGCTTACTAGTTCTTCAGCCTCCACCGTATTCAAGGTAAAGGGCTTTTCAATATAGACGTGGCATCCGGCCTGTAGACACATCTTTCCCAACTGAAAGTGACTTTGCGGAGGTGTCGTAATATGAACAACCTCTACGCCCCCGCCCTCGAGCATTTCCTTAACGTTCGTGAAATATTTCTTGGCCTTAACTCGTTCGTGCATCTGGAGAGCCATTAATGGTTCGCTGTCGCACACGGCCACGATTTCCGCACCTCGGATTCTTTGGATTTGGGTTGCGTGCTGATCAGCCACTTTGCCGCAACCGATAATGCCTACTTTGATCATTTTCGATTCACCACTTCTCGAGCATATGCATAAAATCTGTCTAACCCCTCGGTCATTTTCACCCTTGGATGCCACCCTAACAACCTCTTCGCCTTTTCGTTCGAATAGGTGTTGCCCTTAAAATAGGCGGCACACGTTCTCGGATTAAAGACCGGGGGCAGTTGGCCCTCCGACCACTCCGAATACATAGCCCACAAATAGTTGAAAAGATAAAATAATCGATACGGGATAGGCACTGAGGCAAACCTGCGGACTTGCTTCTTATAGCGGCGAAGAAATGTCGAGCTTCTTGGAAGGTCATCGTCGACAATATTGATCACCTCTCCTTCAATGCCCTTTCTTAGTCCCGCCAAGACAATTGCCTCGGCACAATTATCAACATAGGTAAAAGGCATCCTGTTGCCCAACCCGAGATGTAGAAATACACCGAAGGTATCAATCCCCACCCTACCAGGGATTTTTGCCTTTCCAGGGCCAATCGTGAGACCAGGACGAACAATCACATATGGCAAGCTTCTTGTTCGTGCATACTCTAGGACGACTTCATCCTGTTTGGCCTTACCATATGCATACGGATCATGCCTTTCCGCTAACTCACGATCTACCTCGCACGACTCATCCAATAAACCTCCACGTCGGATTTTTGCATTCGAATACACCGCAAGTGAGCCTATGTTGACAAATCGCTTCAGAGCTTTCATTTCTATTAGGGCATCTAGCAAATTTCTTGTCGTGACGGCAGAATTCAATACACATCCCGGGAAACTCTTATCAATCCCTGCGGCAAGATGAAAAACTACAGATACTCCCTCAGCTGCCATCTTACAGGTGTCAGATGAGAGCAAGTTCCCCTTAATAATCTCAAGACTGACAGTATTGAACTCGCTAGCTATAAACTCGAGTGATCGTGAGTTTGATGTCGCCCTTGTCAGGCAACGAACTCGCTTGAACCCATATAATAAAAGAGTCCGAACCACTCTAGACCCAATGAACCCATTGGCTCCAGTTACAAGAACTATTTCGTTCTGATTTAGGATAAATTCCGCCCAAGCTTCGTTTGCTATCTTATAAAAATTCATGGCTAACCGTTCCTATACACACCTAATCTACCGCCGAAGATGATTACTTGTTTTCTTAACATACTGGAGTCTGAGCTATTCTTAGTTGGGAATTGAAGCGGCTCCAACCGCTGTGGTGTGATGGCGTTGTGAAGACGACCACCAACCGCAGAAGAAGGAGCCAACGATGCGTGTCGAATATTCGGTTCGTAAGCGCAAGAAATCTCGGGTGCTGGGAGAGGTCCAGGTGATCCGTCGCGAAACGTACGCGGCCATGGACCTGGACACCAAGGTGGAGCTGATTCGGTCGCTCGTGCCGCTGGGCCTGATGCACGTGCAGATCCTCCTTGATGAGGAGGTCGAGGCCCTGGCCGGGACTCGCTACGCCAGGCAAGACGGCAGCCCTAGGGTGCGCCACGGGAGCAATCCGGGGACGGTTCGATTGGCGGGGCAGCGCGTCCCGATCCGGGTGCCTCGGGTGCGCGGGTCGCGCGGCGAGTGGCCGCTGCGGTCCTACGCGACGCTGCATGGGAGCCGAGGCGAGGTCGACGAGGGGCTGCTGCGACGGGTCTTGTACGGGATCTCGTGTCGCAATTACGAGGCGGCGGCTGAGGCAATCCCGGGAGCGATCGGGCTGTCGAGCTCGACGGTCTCGCGCGCCTTCGTGAACGCGAGCGCGGCGAAGCTGAAGGCGTTCCAGGAGCGGGACCTGCGGCAGGAAGACCTGGTGGCGGTGTTCTTGGACGGGAAGACATTCGCGGCGGCGACACTGGTGGTCGCCATGGGGGTGCAGGCCACGGGAGAGAAGCGGTTCCTGGGGTTCGTGGAAACGGACACGGAGAACGAGGCGGTGCTGACGCCGTTCCTGCGGTCGCTTCTGGAGCGCGGGCTGGATATCTCGAAGGGCCTGCTGGTGATCGTGGACGGAGGCAAGGGTCTGCGGGCGGCGGTGCGGAAGGCGTTCACGTCGCGGGCCCTGGTGCAGCGCTGCCAGTGGCACAAGCGCGAGAACGTCGTGCGCTACCTCCCGAAGCGGGAGCAGGCGACCTGGCGCCGGCGGCTGCAGCGCGCCTACGACCGGCCGACGTACGCGGAGGCACGAGCCGCGCTGCAGGCGCTGTACGAGGAGCTTGAGCAGAAGAACCAGTCGGCGGCCGCGAGCCTGGCCGAGGGACTGGAGGAGACGCTGACGCTCCATACGCTCGGCCTCTACGGCGTACTGGGTCGGTCGCTGAAGACGACGAACTGCATCGAGTCGGTGTACGCCATCATTGAGGAGCGGTGCGCCAAGGTGGACTGCTGGAAGAACTCGGGGCAGCGGCACCGGTGGCTGGCGACGGCGCTGCTCGACATCGAACCGCGGCTGCGAAGAGTGAAGGGTCACCAGCATCTACTCAAGCTCCGCGAGGCGTTGCAGCGCGAACTGAAGATCGAAGCAACGCGGATCGAGTCCGTGAAAGAGGCAGCGTAATCAACCCATGAGCCGTGGAGATTCCCAACTAACAAAGGGCTTGACTCACATACTGGGTGCTATAGGGTTTCATCGACATCCGTTACTCGATGGATTTAAACCCGCAGCAGCCCAAAGGAATTGAAGCGGGATTCCAGCATCTCGAAAACACACAGAATAATTAGCCGCAGGCGCCAGGACTAACTAAGCACTTTTGTCATGCCAGTGCTTTAGCACAAACAATCTCCAGATAAAGTCACCATAATCATGTCGCCCACTCCTGCTAGTCGTAACAAATTCCTGCACAGCAGCAGGATCAAGTCCAAAGTCACCGCTAGCCAAATCTCGGAGCCTTCCTTCAAATTCCTCCTGCATGAACCACTCACGTAATGGGACCCTAAAAGATTTCTTGGGAGCACTCAGCACAGCACGAGGCAGCTTGTCCCCGTATGTTTTCCTGAGCAAATGTTTCGGCTCATACTTCGGCAACTTAACACTTTTATCCACGCAATAAGTCAGTTCAATAATGCGGTGATCAAGAAAAGGAACCCTCGCTTCTAATGAATGAGCCATGCTCATCCGGTCTACCTTGGCAAGCATATCGTCTGGCAAAGACACTTTCAGATGGAAATACATTAACCGATAAAACGGGTCTTTGAAATTGCATTTACCAAACACATCTGAAAGATACTCCTCTATTGATATTTGTGGACCACTGTGCAGGATCAGCCGACTGATCATAGCGGGGCTGACCGAAGAAAATTGTGCAATTAATCGTTCTTCAAAAGACATGCCTGAGAAATGCAGAAATCGTGTCAGCCGATCAACCCGATAACGCATGTCTTTTCTTGTTACCAAAGCGGCCATAGCAGCCACCCGATACAATCCGGCTCTAATGAACGGTGGAATCTTACGATATGCGCCGCCCATCTTCTCTGCCACGTAACGCGGATATCCTGATAGGACTTCATCACCTCCATCACCGGTTAGGACCACCGTAACTTTCTCCCTTGCCAGCCGTGACATTAGGCCGATTAGGGTCGCAGAAGCATCTCCGAACGGTTCGTCAAAGTGGAAGAGAACTCTTTGCAACGCTTCATCGAAGACTTCCGGCCGTACAAGATGCTCGTGGTGATTAGTTTGAAAATGCAAGGCAACCTGCCTTGCTAATTCCCGCTCATCAAAAGCTTTTTCACCAAATCCCATGGTGAACGTCTCAACAGCCGATGGACTTTCCTTGAACATGGCCGCCACTACAGTTGAGGAATCCAAACCTCCGCTTAGAAATGCCCCGTAAGGAACATCACAGCGCATTCTTATCTTGACTGAATGTGAGAAATACTCTTCAAACTCCTCATATATTCTTGATGCATCTGTTCGCATGTCTCTTTCACCAATCTCTGGCAGGTCCCAATAGATCTTATCGTCAACCTTTCCGTCCTTCACCACTAGGAAATGCCCCGGCATCAGCTTGGCGATTCCGTTATAGAAAGTATAGGGAGCAGGCACATATCCCAGAGAAAGATAAATATGTAAAAGGTGGTTCGCACTTTCATAAGTGAAACCGGATGCTAGTATGCTCTTGATTTCTGATCCGAAGAGAAGCGACCCATCTCGCAAAGAATAATGCAAAGGTTTCTCGCCAATACGGTCACGCGACAGAAGCAAATACTTTCCCCGTGAGTCCCAAATTGCAAAAGCCCAGACGCCATTGAATTTCTTTTGACATTCAAAGCCCCACTGCTCATAGGCCTTGAGGATGACCTCGGTGTCGGAAGAGGTAGTAAACGTATGCCCCAAGGCTCTCAGCTCGTCTCGTAATTCAACATAATTGTAAATTTCTCCGTTGAAAACAATCACGAGATTCTCATCTCGGCTAATCATCGGCTGCGCTCCCGTGGATAGATCGATCACGGCGAGCCGCCTATGTCCCAGCCCAATGTGGTCTGCAATATAATAGCCTTCCCCATCTGGCCCTCGATGCGACAGAACATTGGTCATCCTGCGAAGGACTGCCTTATCTACCTTTCTGCCTTTATCAAAATGCAATAGGCCTGCTATTCCACACATAATTGTCCTGCAACCCTGGAGGTTATAAATATCGAATTTGTATCAGTCTAGACTTGCTACTGAACGTGTAACAGCTTTATTTGAAAAGAAAATTATCATGGACAGAAAAGAAGTTAACACTTTCCAATATCCGAACACTTGAGGGACAGGCTTACTTTGCAAGTCAATCGCCGACACCATGAGTTTCCGACTCATGCGCTCTTTCAAGTAATTTTACGATTGTTCGGGCCCAGCGACTATACAACCACTATCGAGCAGAGGCCAGGGATTCTAGTATGGCACGTGCTTATGCTTTAGATCATTTGAGAACGTATTTCTCTTTGACAACTTCAATCCCGCATGCAGCCAAAAGTTTTCCGAAATGATCAAAGGCGGAAACAAGATACTTCACGAACACGTGCCGACCCATCATTAAAAAAACAGGAAGCATCATTGTATAGAAGGTACATGCGGCAAAAGACCTTGCGATTCCGAGCGCATTGCCGGCAGGGCTTGTCAGTGACGCCTTCCCTCTCAATAATGCTCGTCTTAGCTGAAAGGATAGGCGAGTTCGTTCAATTGGCACAATTTCATATACGGTCGCTTCTTCACACCAAACAAATACCTTACTCAAAGCCATCGCTCTTCGAAAGAAATCAAAATCCTCCCCTCCGCTACCGAACTCACTGTTGAAGGGTCCGGCCAATTCGCTAAGCACGCCTCGTTTAACGAGCACGTTCCCCGTGCCTGTCTGTCTCCAATCAAGCACCAACCCTGTTTGATAACACTGGGAGTTGGGGCGCTCAAAAAGACCGGCCTTGATAATCCACTGTGGAGGTGCAGCCTCGAATAGTGGTTTCACCGGTCCAAGAACTCCATCTGCCCCATACTTTGAGAGCGCCGCATGCATTCTGAGGAGCCACTCCTTAATTGGGCTTTCATCATCATCGATAAAGGCTACCAAATCTCCAGCGGCGTGCTTCACCGTCATGTTCCTCGCAAGCGCGATGTTTTGCTCCGGTTCTACATGATATTCAACGCAAACCCTCGATTGTCGAGCAAACGATTCGACCGTCTCCCTCGCCGATTCGGATTTATCGTTATCGGCGATAACGACGGAATACTCAAAAAGGCCTTCCATTTCTTGCTCTTCCAGCCTGCACAGCAATCGTCTGAGCAGCTCAGGTCTTTTGTACGTACAAATGCACACCGATATGTGATTCTTTTTAACATTAGCCATCTGATAATTCAGAGACTTTCAAGCTTATGACGCTCGTGATCCACAATATCTCCGCCTCTCAGGAAGCGGACCGCCAGGGAATATGCTGCAAATTTGAGCGGATTGAGGGAATATTTCCACATGTATCCTTGGATCAGTCGTCCTCCAAAACGCTGTTTAAACGCCATGAGCCCTTCCTGCTTTGAACCTTTTTCTGGGTTTATTCGAACTCCAACGAAATCATAACGTTTGACCCCAAGATTTCTGAATGTCCGAATTGCTTCCCATTGAAGGAGATTCATCGCCCCGGTCAGTGGACTCGAAACGCTACCGCCATATAAATAATACGCGCTATGGCTGCTGAAAGGAAGCACAGCGCACCCCTGCGGCGATCCTTGATTAAAGGCGACGAAAATTTTAACATTCTCATTAAGACCACGCACAAAACGTTCAAACTCCCCGTATGACATAAATCCGAGCTTGGATCGTTTAAGAGTTTCCCGTGTCAGCTCATAAGCGGTTGAAAGGTGCTCCAGTCCGCATCGGATCTCCACCCCCTTGTTGATCGCGTTGCGAATGACATTGCGATGTTTTGAGTGAAGATTCGTCCAGAGTGCTTCCTCCGCTTGGGTCAGGTCAATGATGAAGGTGCCATAGGGCGCCGCCATCGCGCCGTCCGGATAGACGCGAAAAATCGTATTGTTTGTCGCCGGAATGATCATATCCGCCCCGCTGGAACGAAAGTATTCAACGGCGCTGTTTAAGAAGACCCTTTCCTCTTCTCCCTCAAGCGGTTCCTCCCATGGAATGGTTTCGACCCGGAATCGGACCATACGAAACATCGCTTTCCGAATGATCGTATAGGGCAATATACAGCGAAGCATTCCTAGATCGTCAAAGCCTCCAATCCACCCATATTCGTCGCCAACCGTTCTAAGTAATGGCTCAGAGGCATGTATCGAAATATTTTGATTCCAATTAATTGGTACACGTGCCACCTTCATCATCTTAAATTCCCCATAAGTTTCCGCCAGACGTAGTAACTAACTTTGCTGATCCCGGGTGTCGGAATCGTAAGCTCCCCCCACCACAGGAAGACAGTGGCGAAGAAGAACTTCTGGCTTCACGTTGGGCCCAATACCTGGCGGGTTACAACCCAGCCAACGGCTCATGGGGCCGCTCTTCGCTGTAACTCTGTAATCTTTCGGCACTGATCTCCCGCACCTGATCCAATGACTCAAACACATATGCATTGAGCGCTCCCGTTCGATAGGCCCGATTATATCGCTCGAGGAAGGCATTCTGATCTGGACAGCGCGACCAGCATCGACTTCTTTCAGGATCAATAGGGTCTGCATTTCAGTGAACTTCGACAGGTGCAGGTATAACCTGATCTAGCACTCAGGAAGGGGAGGGATATCTTTACTGAAAAGCCACTTCACGATTTCTCTCCTAAGAAGTGAACGGCTAGCTTCTGTCAGACTTGGCTACGACAGCGTGGGTATTGGTAGATTCATAAACATACTCAAGATAATCATGGATTGGATTTCTTCTCGGCCGCAACCAGTAGTTTTAGAGGTCTTCCGGTTTCAGGAAGTATTCCTCCGAGACGGATAAAGTAAAGGGAGATATATCGATACAGCAGCCTTAACTGCCTCTTAACACTAAGCCCGTTGGCATTGGAAGCAATCTGCTTCTTCGATTTCATCTCCTCCAATACCCGTTTGTCCTTCAGAAAGTCTTTCAAACTCCACAGCGCTTTCTGCAGAAGCAGTTGAAAGAATATGGCTTCCCTATAAACACAAAGAAACTTGAACCCTGTCCGCTCAAGTAATACTTTTAATGAATACTCGCCGAAGTAAAACAGATGATCTGGGTACTGGAACTGGGTAAATAATTTGTAGTATTTTACATCTACATCCGCAATGTTGCCGGTCTCGAATATCAGAAGACCATCCTTTTTCAAGGCCCTATTCATATCGCCTAAAGCACCTATCGGGTCAAAGAGGTGGCTCAAGACGTCGCTGTGGTAAACAATGTCGAATTGTTTGCCACCAAATGACCCTGCATTCAGTGCCACATTTTCACAGGGTATTCGCAAGTTTTCGTTGATCCATCGGGCCTCGATAGGATTAAGTTCGATACCGTGGGGTTCGTAGCCCAAGTTTCTGGCTTCCTGGAGAAATGATCCACCTCCAGGCCCGAGTTCTAATATGGACCCATTTTTCCTATAACCCTTAATCTTCTCGAGGGTCGAGGCAGCTTCCATTCTCCTAAATTGATCAAACTGGAATTGAGCATCCGCATATAAGACTGCATTCTCGTCCGTGTATATCTGAGTAACTTCGGTAGCACTCGGCCTAGGGGAGATGAATATTAAGTTGCAATCCTGGCACTTTCGTCCGGTGTATCCGTTCTCAGTGATCGCTATGTGATCGCTGAAATCCCCGCAAAATATACAGGAGATATTTTCCATTGCCATACGCCCTCCTTGTTTGCCCAACTGATCTATTGCTATCTATCAGGGCAAGTGCCCAGGCTTTCCGATGCAATACGTTGAATACTTTGAGAACTCGTTTCCCAATTACATTTCATAAATAATCACACTTAGGTATCATACGGTAGTCCGTCTTCGAAACCCCACGCCCATGCGTAAGCTCTCCCGTCAAGGAGACAGTTCTAAAGGAGACCTTCCGACGGTTGACGTTGGCCCCGTTTGGAGACAGTTCTTAACCAGAGCAGACGGCTTCTTCGGCGGTCTGTAGGGCCTGACGTTGTCCAACAAACTCGCTCGGTGTCAGGTGGCCAAGCGAGCTGTGCGGGCGGCGTTGATTATAGTCGAGCCGCCAGGCTTCGATGATGTGTTGGACCTCGGTGAGCGAGTTGAACTGGTGCACGTTCAAACACTCATCTCGCAGTCGGCCGTTAAACGACTCAATGAAGGCGTTCTCCACCGGTTTGCCGGGCCGCATGAAGTCGAGTTGCACGTTCCGCCGATAGGCCCAATCTTCGAGCGCCCGTGATTGGAATTCCGTCCCGTGCTCCACCGTAATGGAGCGGGGGCCTGGCGTCCCGTTCAGGGCTCGATCGAGGACCTGGCCGACCCTCTCACCCGACATCCGAAATCCCACCTCTAGTAACGGACTATGCCGACTCCAGGTATCGACGACCGTCAAGATCCGAAACGGCCGGCCATCGGCCAGGGTATCATGCACGAAATCCATGCTCCAGCGCTCCGTCGGTCCCACCGGTACCGGAGCCGGTCCTCGGTGCAGCGCGATGTGCTTGCGTCGCCGCACACGCATGCGCAGTTGCAAACCCTCTAGCCGATACAGTCGCCGTACCCGTTTCCGATTTACGAGCCAGCCTTCCCGACGCAGCAACACCCAGATCCGCAGAGACCCAAACCGCGGGCGCGCATGGGCCAGATCGCGAATGCGCAGCCGCAGCGCGGTTTGATCCTTCGCGCGGCTGCGTCGATACCAGGAGGCTCGGCCGAATTGCGCCAACCGACAGGCCCGCAGGCAACTGACCTGAAACGTCTCGTGAAACCAGGCGGCCAGTTCTCGACGGCGTGCGGGCCTCAGACTTTTTTTCGCAGGGCCTCCGACAACATGTGCTTGTCGAGCGAGAGATCGGCGACGAGCCGTTTCAACCGGCTGTTTTCTTCCTCCACCTGTCGGAGACGTCGCAGCTCGCTCACCCCCAGATGCGCGTACTTCTTTTTCCAGGCGTAGAAAATGGCGTCACTGACCCCGAGCTGCCGGCAGAGGTCACCAACCGGGGTGCCGGCGTCGGCCTGTCGGATGGCATACACAATCTGTTCCTCCGAGAACTTTGACCGCTTCATAGGGCCACTCCTTTCGCAAGGACCGCCGAAGCCGCCATCGTACTCTAGTTCTAACCTGCCGTCGTTTTCGGGGGAGACGTCACATGATCCTGAGCTTGAATTTGGAAGCAGCGACGTTTCTTGCCGAAACAACGCTTCCCGTCATAAACAGCGAACATCGCTTCCGTTCAGCCCATATATCTTGCGCTGCGTAAGTGTCGGCACAAGAACACCTTTAAGGCGTAAAAGATCATATCCGCCTTGGCGGGATGGAAAGACCTGATAGGGCTTCTATTGTCTGCACCTGTCAGATACTTCTCCGAATGTGGATACCGTAATTCTCTTTTCGCTCAAGTAACATAAAAAGGAATCAACAGTCTCGAAATCAATCAAATCCTTTGTGTGCCCGATCGCCACAATTGGCCTAAATGAGGTTGGATCTTTTTGATCTTCACGGATTACTTCTTGCATCATGCTTGTAAGCTCACCAAATGTCATTCGGCAAAAGTCTAGTTTGAGAGGATACCGGAAGCGAAGAAAATCGAGGTAGCGTCTAAACCTTCTCAGACCACTTAGTGAAGAAGAGGAACTTTTCTGACCCATGCCGACACGCTTGGGAGTCACCATCTTCCAGCTCGGAGTCATCACAGAATAGGTCGGCAGCTCAAGCAACTGGCCATCGGGATTCGGTTTATTAACATCTTCCTGAAAGCGCCAATAGTATCCGTTCTTACGCGCCGGCCTATAATCTAATCCATGGTTATGTTGCAAACCACCTTTAAAAACCGAAGAATCTATCTTTATCCCTTTTTCGGCTAATACCGCCGCGGCATCCTCTGTCGGCTGAAATAACCAATTTCCCGCCCTGAAGGAAACGGGGGTAAAATCTGCGACGCCCAACACCTTCCGGAAGTAAGCGATCGCTCGTTCGACGATGAGCACGATTCGCTCTCGCGGCAGTTTGCAGAGGTTATATTCATCGTGGTTGAGCAGCCACTTTCCATTTTCGTACCGGCCCTGATACCACTGCGGATGGAGGTGAAGTCCCAGTTCGAACCCCTCTTCGTAAAAATCCCGTATCTGTCGTTTCACCATGTCGATATCGGGGTCCGCACGTTCGGCCTCTATCATCTCCAACTCTGCGACTTCAACAAAAACGACGAACCGGGCGTTCCATTTTCTGAAGATCGCCCTCAGGCGCTCCGACGGCTCATAAACCAGTTCTCTTAGAGAACCTTCTCCGTTCCCGTATATTTCATAATCAATTGTGAAGATGCATTCAATCATGATTGAATCAACGACATCCGCTCGAATGTTCCCAATTCAATGACCCGGTTTCCATTCGAAGCCGTCTCCCTCATCGGAGGAGCTCTTTACTTTGGGGCAACTTTACTCGCCCTCTCGCCTCAGCCCACCCTTCATTCAGGCGCTCAGCGATGCGCTCGATCTCACTTTTCTTGAGACTGTAATAGCTTGGAATAATGAGCGTTCTTTTTGACAGCCGTTCAGCCACGGGGCAATCGCCCGCATAGCCATATTGTTCAGCGGCAACCTCCACTATGTCGCCAAGGTATTTCATCGTATCGATCCGCTGTTTGAGGAGAGAGGAGGCGATCAGGTCGCGGCTCTCCGTCGAAGGAAATGTAATCGGAAAATGATAGCGATTATAAAACATGCCCGGCTTTTCCGAGCAGAGCATGCCGGAGTCCAGCTTGAGCGCGTTGGAGTAGAAATCGGCGTTGTCCCGCTGTCTCATGATCGCCGAGTCCAGGAGAGGAAGCCGTTTTCGGATGAGAGCAAAATCGACCATGAAAATTTGGCCGAGTGCGACGCTGGGTTTCTCCGACAAGCGCATCTTTCGATTTAAGAATTCCCAAAGGGGATACCCCGCAATTCCATAGAGAGGCTTGCTCCGAAGAACGGATTTAATATAGGTTGTCGCCGCGTGAGCGCATTCGTCCGTGTAGCTGGGGGCTTTCATCTCATCGGTCAATCGAACGACTCGAGCGTTTACATCCGCATCTCTGGAAAACAAGACTCCACCTTCCCCCACGGAGAGGTATTTACCGGATCGAAAGCTGAAAAACGCGATGTTGCCGAACGAACCGACCATGCGGCCGCGAATCTTGCTTCCGAGAGCCTGCGCGCAGTCTTCAATAATCGGTTTGCCCTGCGCCGCCTCTCGTAAGGCTGGCACGTCGCAGAGGTTGCCAAACATGTGAACGGCGATGACAGCGTCCAGCTGGGAGCGCTTTGTCAAGAAGTCTTCAGTGGACAGGCAAAACGTCTCTGGCTCGACGTCGATGAAGTGGGCCGTACAGCCAGCCTCTGCGATCGCTTTGAACACGGCGGAACAGCAGTAGAGAGGCACTCCAATCCGCGCTTTCGACGGCAAGTTGAGTGCCTGAATGGCCGTGACAAGCCCCGCCCGGCCGGATCTGACCGGAATACAACCGCCGAGTCCCGATATGTTCAGCGTGCCATTTCGTTTCCTCGGCGCGAGCGTTTCGGCCAAACCATAAAAAAGGTCGCCGAGACTGTGCTCCCAATGATCCCTGGGCGTGAGCCCTATCATGAATTTCTCCTTCGGCGGCTTACTGGAAAGTGTGCGAGTCGAATCAGATCAGACACTATTCCAAGACATCATAATCGATTAACCGCCTTTGGCCTTATCCATTATTTTATCGCCAGGGGATAATCTGCCAACCCGGCCAGTGGCATAGGTCAGCGCATCTCTAAAACCGGCGCACAAATTGTCGATGTTCCCATTATCCGCAATTTCTCGCTTCGCCGCTTCAGAGAACCGCCTCCGAAGCTCGTTGTTGTCGATGAGAAGGAGCAATTTTTGAGCCATTTCAGGCATCTTATCTCTCGGTGTGATGAAACCATTCACCTCATCCTTCAAGTACATGATCTCCGCAGACTCGTCCCCCTCTTCCGTCACAAAAGGGAGCCCGCAATGGAAGGCGTCGATAATGCTTAATCCAACGGCGCCAGGAAGACAGTAGATATCCGCCGAAGAAAGAATGTCGAACTTCTCGTCTCCATAGAGGGAGCCCAGTTTGAAGATATTGCGGCCGACAAACTCGTCGAGAATTCTGTCAGGATCTGGCCCGACAAGGATCAACCCAATATCGGGGCGATTCATGTAAACAAACGCCTTTAAGAGACGTTCCAATCTCTTCCGCTTCTGTATACGACCGACGCAGATAATGTTCTTCCTTGTTGTGATTCCGTATTTCTGGAGGATGTCTTCTTTCTTCACCCCGGTCGGAAGCCCTCGATAACTCAAATAGAGCGTGTTGTTAGCCACAAAGAGCTTTTTGTGAAACTGACTCGACACATATTTCTTCAAATGTTCGGCATATAGAATAATGGCGTCGCACATGCCCAGCTCGAACCTGTACGCCAGGTTCTTGATGACAGCGTCTGTATCAGCGAGATCGCACCCCTGCCCCCAGTATACGATCTTTCGCCTCATGATTCCCTTTACGATCAGATACGTCGGAAACAAATATGAGTGTCTCAATTCCATATAATCGATGATCACTTCAATTTGGCGCCGATAGATGAATAGAGCGATACTGAAGACGGAAAGGGGCATCTCTGTATATTGAAAATCGACGGCGTGCGGGTTGCCCGCCTCGATCCCATCCGACACAACAGTGAGGTCAAAACCGTAACGCCTGAGATAGGAACTCAGGTAGCAGTATATTGGAACACGATAGTGTGGGATCTTACCCGCATGGATGAGAACGACTCGAGTCATGTCAACACTTCTCTCGGCTCATGACTTTGCTAAAGCTGAAATCATTCTATGTCGACTCGTACCCTCAGACCTATGCTCGCAATCCTCCAGAAGTGTCGCAAGCGATTTGAGCATCCATGCTTGAGACCACCTGATGTATGAGATGCGATTCTTAAACAAAGGGAGGACCTGATAGTAAAAGTACCCTCGCTCATTCCACATATGGTTCATTGTCCATCTATAAACTGTAAATGCAACATCGGCATTATCCTCGCGGAGATCCCTTAGCTCTAGTAGCGTAATAATACTTTGAGCCGCGCTATGAATATCGATAGGATATGTTTGATTGTGGAAATATCTTGGCGCACCATCTTCACTGATAAAATGCTTTCTATAGAACTCAAACCCTAGGCGAAGATGGGCTTCAAATTCTCCCACTTCTGCATGGCGGCAAATACTCCGGAGGGCACAAAGATTATACCCGGTGTGAAAATTATCGACCCATCTCTGGTTTGGCAATTCTCCATAGTCCCACGATCCATCGTCGTGTTGTCGACTAGCCGAATAGCGCGTTACTTTTAACGCCGGCTCGATAAACCTTTTCTCACCAGTGAGCTTGTAAAGCCTGCTTAACAGAGCGGAACCTAAGAAGTTCGCATTGTGGACCCGCGCTCGTATTCCAGGGATGGGATAGCTGAATCCGCAAGTAGAACCATCCTCAGTCCAATAGAGATCATTTATGATGTACTCTCCCGCACTGGTCGCCATATTTAAGTAGAGAGGTTCATGCTTTTCCTCATAAAGATCTAGCAATGCATCAGCTACAAATGCTGTGCATACGAGATTCGGTGCCCAGCGAGGCACGAGATCTGTCCGAGTCTGCCAAGGAAAGCTGTACCCCCAGCACCAGTAAGGCGTATTTGCTGACCGAAGCGCAACCAGCCTCCCGACCATGTGTTCGATTGTCTCATTGCAGTCAACGCGCCCGAGCTTTGAGAGCTTGAGAAGGGCCACAAGAAATAGCGCAATCGCTTTGGGGTTCTGTTCTCGTGGCACGAGGAGAAGAGGCCGAAGATTGACTGGAAGCCGTTTCATGATTTGAGTGATCGCTATTCTGCAGACTCTACTTTTAGCAAATGGAGTAAAGTTGAACACTCGGCTATTTAACGCATCGTAGGGATCGTAACCCGCCCAGTCGTTCTTTTGGCAGTATACCGTGAGGCTCGCTATACAGTCCCTGATGCCCGCCGCTTGGTCATGAGCCATTTCCGCACGATCCATGTGTGGCCCCGATACGATCTGCGTGTGTGAACAAACCTGTAATGACATTGCTTCGCACGCATCGATTTCAACCCTATGCCATCGAAGAACCTCTACGACTCTTGCTACGATTTTCGCAGAAAGACAGCAGGCCGAGGTCTTCAAAAAGGCATCGGATTAGATCATAGTGCTGTCCGATATGGACGAGAATAGGATGCACTCAGCGCTCTTTTCTTAATGCGTGATATAGCGGCGCCACCTTCATAAAATTTTGTCTTGCCGCGCAGACGATGGGGTCAGCACATTCTGGCTCCACCAATTCTTTCTACTCGTTCCAAATTCGTCGGTACCCTAGGGCGAACCAGGTGCGTCTACGAATTAGGATACATTTCTATCCTCGATCACTTCTCCAATGGCAGTCATGATTTGCTTCAAAGCTAGGCTGTCACCAAAACTCGCCTCAGTTCCTTTAGGCCGCTTGACTAAACGAATCTTTGACTCCACATCCTCTTGGGTTTCGATCATTACCAGTCGCCCATGTTCGGCCAAATACTTGTCCACCGCTCCAAGCGGTCCTCGAAAAATACTGTACACAGGAACGCCTAGTGCTGCCGCTTCCCTGTTCATCGTCCCTCCGCCGCTAATTACCAAGTCAGAATGCCATATGAGATTAAGGCCATCTACAACTCGATCAGGAATCATGATCTTTCCTTCCTTGCACCACATGGGCCACCTCTTATACACGAAATCCTTTTGAGTCTTTTCATTTCGTGGCAATATAATCATTCGGACCCTTGAATTGCTCCCTAGGAATTCTACAACTCTTGTAAAGAGCTTATCGCTGTCAGGGCTGTGGTAGTGAGCCTCACTGGCAGGTGGACGAATGGTGGCTATAATATCGCCCTCACCGAGGTTCAGCTGTTGAATGATTGAAGACTCCGGTCTAAATGAGGGCACATAGACATCTTCCTTTATTCCAGAGTACACACGTATGCCGCGCTTAAAATGGCTGGCCATGTGAGGATTATTTACGACTTCCGGGGCAATACCAAGCTCAGGCTTGATGAAAGGAAGGCTTCTAGTGTGCTCATAATCAAACATATACACAGTCGGAATACCTAGCACCGATGATAGCAATATAAGAGACCGTGAGCCATGGGATAACGATATGTCAGGTTTGTGCTTAACAACAATGCTGGCTAATTGCACACTTCGCCATACAGTACCGAGAACCTTAAGGAATTTATTGGCTCCGTAATGTCTTCCTACTTTTGCATAATTCAACTTGTAGTAGTCTGCAAGACCGAGTACCTGAAACGTGTCACGGGCCGTTAGAACGACCGAATGCCCTTTTTTCTCCAGTTCCTTAATAATAGGAAAGAAGAACGGCACGTGCGGAGAATTATCCAAGTCTATCCAAATTTTTTTCATTACTTGTGAGCAGCTGACTGTCGGCTCTCCTACGACACCATCCGAGCTTCACAGCTACTCCCTCTATCACATTACGACACGCGCTGTTCAACGGTCACAGGCCACAAGAGCACCCCCGCTCCCCTGGCCAGCAGGCATCATACCATCCATGTTTGCCAGGGAGAACCTGAATCGAAACGCAGGGACTGAGCAATAAGCGTTAACCCATCAGGCGGATACACCTCGGACACCTTGTCCCCGTTGATAAACAGACTTTTAATTCCTTTGTCGTACACGAGGACCGCATATGTGGGCTCAGTCGTCGATTGTAACGCACGCGCTTTTAGATCCCACCTAGCTCCATTATGGCCTGACAACAAGTCGCGAACTCGAAAGTAAGTATCTGATCCTTCCTGCGCTATTGTAAAACTCCTAGCCCGAGGACTTTCCGAGAACGATACGATTCGAGCTGGGCCATACTGACCAAGTGTTGCCGGTTCGAACCATACAGAAACCGAGAAGGTATCCGTCGCAATGATCTGATTATAGACCTTTCCCCCCGTGCTCCCGTAAGCTCCCCCGTCAAGGAGACAGTTTCAAGGTGACGTTGGTCCCGCAATGACGTTGGTCCCGCAACGAGACAATTCTTAACCAGAGCAGACGACCTCTTCGGTAGTCCGAATCCCCTGACGTTGTGCGACGAACTCATTCGGAGTCAGGTGCCCGAGTGAGCTGTGAGGGCGGCG
>Ga0163153_10002535_pt1 | contig 26286 bp, 20 predicted proteins | sample OliLakLV19MP6IB1_FD_148629 | JGI IMG/M metagenome (GOLD analysis project Ga0163153, IMG submission 148629) | Freshwater microbial mat bacterial communities from Lake Vanda, McMurdo Dry Valleys, Antarctica - Oligotrophic Lake LV.19.MP6.IB-1 | ecosystem: Environmental > Aquatic > Freshwater >...
AAGCCGGTGTCGCTACCGCCGCCGCTGCTGCCCGGGTAAACGGGCACGCCGTCGACGAGGCCAGGCATGCCGGGACCATCGGCCGCGAAGCTGAATTCGCCGCGACCGGGGGTGGTGAAGCTTTCGAAATTGGTCGGCGGATTGCCGTAGGTGTTTTCCAGCGGATAGGCGTCGGGCCCCTGAACGGCGGCCACATAGACGCGGGCGGGGTTGCTGCCACCGTTGTCGAATCCCGTGAAAGTGTCGGAGAAATCGAGCGTGGGAATCAGCGAGGAATTGCCAACCGTGACGCCACTGCCGCCCGGACCGAAGGAAACGGTGGCTTGGACGGAATTCAGGCCGAACGTCGCGGAAGCGGCGGCGAGAATGTAGACGCGCTTTTTGAACATGGGTGGGCCTCTCAGCGGAAGTGGGGCGGATAAGTAGGCGTGGGCGACGAAAGCGCCTGCCGAATTGGGCGGGCGATAGATTAACACGATTGAAATGAAAATCCCACAAAAAACTTGGGAAAAGTGGGCTTTCGGGCTGGATCGACCAACGAAATCTTTTGTTGGAAATCCGCGAACCGGCGGTTCCAACTTGACGTAGTAGGTTCGGGTGAGAAGAATTGCGCCGTAAGGTGAATCGCAGATGTTGTATACCGGAACATCCTCGTGGTTGGTGCGGGCGGCTGTTTGGCTGCTGCTGCCGGGGCTGGCGCTAAGTTCGCCCGCGATGGCGTGCGCCTGTGTCTGCGCGGCCACGGATAGCCCGGCCGGTTGTTGTGCGGCGGACGCGGAGATTGCTGCGGAGTCTTGCTGTTGCGATCTGCACGGAGCGGACTGCGCTTGCTCGCCCCAGCAGCACCATCAAGGCAGTTCCACCGGCGGCTGCGAATGCACCGTGCAGGTGGATTCACCGACGGTCCCTGGCGGCCCTGCCGTCCAGGTCGATCCGCCTTTGGCGGCTGGCTGGATGACAGGCTGCGACCACCTGCATCCGGGATTGTCCGACGCCAAGTTGCAGACGGCTTGGGCTGCTGATATTCCGATTCGCAACCTCGTGATCGAGTTGAGGGTGCTGCGGATCTAATGGTCTCCTCGTGCGCCAAGAACCGCTCTAGCGGGCGGCGTCGCGAGTTCTGTTGAGACCGTTGTTCTCGTTCGTCGGCCGGGCCGGCTTTCTCTGCCCGCTTGGCTGCGCACTATTGGCACTCAATCATCACCAGGGCGATCACGCGATGCGGGCCGTTGGCCTGACGCGTGGCGCCTGACAAGGAGCTCGATCATGTTGAAGTTGTTTTCGGTGGCGTTGGCCTCGTTGGCGTTGAGCGGTTTTGGCGGCGCGCAAGCCGGCGCGAGCAAGACGGCCGGTTGCTGTGACGGCGGTTGCTGCTGCGGCGCGAGCTGCGATTGCACCCACTGCGACTGCTGCTCCGGCGGCTGCTCGTGTGACGACTGCGGCTGCGCTTGCTGCGCCAAGTAGTTGTTTGAGGACGTGAATTCAGGCCCCGGCGATCACTTGGTCGCCGGGGCCGTTTGTTTGCGCGGGGGCGCGCGAGGTTGGTTGGCAAGCGTTAGAATTGCGGCTTAGCTTCAGCGCAATATCTAGGGGCATGGCTGCGTCTTCTCCCCCTCGCTGGCGCTTCGGGTTGGTGTGAGAAAGTTTTGCATGGCTTTGAATTACCGGTTGTTGGCGTTGGATATTGACGGGACGTTGGTCAACAGCCGGAATGAGCTGACGGAGCGGACGCGCGAGGCGTTGCTCGAAGCGAGCGCGGCAGGGATTCGCATCGTCCTGGCGACGGGGCGGCGATACAGCAGGGCGTTGCCTTTGGTGGCGCCATTGGGGATCGAAGCCCCAGTCGTGACGGCCAGCGGGGCGCTGATCAAACGGGCCAGCGATCACCAGACGTTGTATCGCGCGCGGTTCGACGGCGATTTATTGACGCGGCTGTTAGGGATTGCCGATCGCGCGGGGTATTCGGCGCTCTTGTACGGCGACACGTTCGCCGATGGCTTCGACTACTACTGCGCGTCGACCGAGGTCGAGCACCCGTTGGCGCGGGATTTCTTTTCGCGCAATGTGAACTGTCATCGGCTCTGGCCGGAGCTAATGAGCGCCCCGCCGGCGGGCATTTTCGCGGGCTGTTGCATTGGCGCCCGCGACGAGATGCTGGCGCTGCATGAGCGGTTCACGAGCGAGCTGCCGGGGGAACTCTATACGCACGTGCTGCGCAGCCCGAAGTATCTGGGGTTTATGTGCGAGATTGCCCCGCACGGGGTGACGAAGTGGTCCGGGGTGTTAAAGCTTGCGGACGAGTGGGGCATTGCCGCAGAGGAGATTTGCGCGGTTGGGGACGACGTCAACGATCTACCGATGATCGAAGGGGCGGGTTTGGGCGTCGCGATGGGAAACGCATTGCCGGAAGTGCAGGCCGCGGCGGACCGGATCGCCCCGGGGCATGACGAGGACGGGTTGGTGCGGGTGGTGGAATGGGTTTTAGGGGGAGTTTGAAGTTTTCAGTGTTCGGTTTTCAGTGATTGCGTGGCCGAATGCTACGGGCGCGAACCTAGGGTGGCGTTTTCTTCACCTTGTCGACGGGGTATTCTGGAGTAGGTCCAACGTCTCTTGAACTTGTCGTGGTGTTATGAGTTCCGAGCCTGAAAACGAGCGTCCCATCGATCAGACTAAGCCGTTTGCGATCAAAGTTGCGGACCGGGTCCACCGGTTGCCGCCGTACCTGTTTGCGCGGATCAACGGACTCTTGTACCAGAAGCGGCGTTCGGGAATCGACGTGATCGATTTGGGGATGGGAAACCCCTCGGATCCGCCGCAGGAGCTGGTGATCGAGAAGCTGGCCGAAGCGGCCCGCGACCCGGACAACCACGGGTATACGCACGCGACGGGGATCCTCAATCTGCGCCGGGAGATCGCCGCCAAGTACTTCAAGAAGTATGGCGCGCGGCTCGATCCGGAGACGGAAACCCTCGTCAGCATGGGCTCAAAGGACGCGTTCAGCCATTTAATTTTGGCGCTGATCGGTCCGGGCGATACGGCGATCGTGCCCGCGCCATCGTATCCGGCGCATGTCTATGCGGTGGTGTTGGCCGGCGGGAACGTGATGCCGCTCGAGATCGCGGATCCAAAGCAGTATCTGGCGAACATCGCCGACGCCTGCGAACACGTGTATCCGAAACCGAAGGTGGTCGTGGCGAACTTTCCGCACAACCCGTCGGCGGTCACGATCGAGCCGGACTTCTGGCTGGAGTTGGTGAAGCTCTCGCGGCGTTACGGCTTCATGGTGATCAGCGATTCGGCCTACGCCGATCTCGGCTTCGACGGCTACGTGCCGCCGAGTTTTCTGGCGGCCCCGGGCGCGAAGGACGTCGGCGTCGAGTTGACGACGATGAGCAAGGGCTACAACATGGCCGGCTGGCGCGTCGGCTTCTGTTGCGGCAACAGCGAGATGATCCGCGCGCTGGCCACGACCAAGGCCTACTACGACTACGGCATGTTCAAGCCGATCCAGATCGCCGCGATCATGGCGCTGCGACATACCGACGCCGCGGTCGAGGCGCAGGCGAAGATCTATCAAAGCCGCCGCGACGTATTGGTGCAGGGCCTACGCCGCCTGGGCTGGGACATCACCGAGCCGCGCGCGGGCATGTTCGTTTGGGCCAAAGTGCCGAAGGTCTACCTGGCCAAGATGGACACGATGGGGTTCGCGATGAAGTTGCTGGAAGAGGCCAACGTGGCGGTCAGCCCGGGCTCGGGATTCGGCCAGGCGGGGGAAGGATACTTGCGGCTCGCGATGGTGGAGAACGAGAATCGTTTGCGCCAAGCGGTGCGCCAGATTGGACGATGCCTGGGGCAGGTTTCCGATGCCGAAGCGGATAACGCCCTGGCGGCGCCTTCGGTGTAGGCCGCGTCGCGGCGATCTCTAGCCCCTAAGGGGCGACCGACAGTAGCCAGGGGTGGCAACCCCTGGAAAACGTTGCCAGAAGAGGTTTTTAGCCCCATTGGGGCGACACGCGACCAAACGAAGCACGTACCTCGTTGCAGTCGAGGTTCCAGATTCTGTAAAGAGCCCTTGGCGATGAAGCTCAATCATCTCAACCTCACGGTCATTGATCCCATCGCGACGCATGATTTCCTGATCAAGTATTTCGGCCTCGCTTCGATGGGAAAGCCGAATGACTCGATTTCGTTTCTGACTGACGAAAACGGGATGGTGTTGTCGCTCACGAACATGAAGCTCGGCAAGGAAACCGCGGTGAAGTATCCGGTGACCTTTCACATCGGCTTCATCCAGGAATCAGAAGCGCGCGTCAACGAGATCAACGCCCAACTCAAAGCGGACGGATTCGACGTGCCGCCGCCATCGAAGCAGCATGGGTCGTGGACGTTCTACTTTCAAGCGCCGGGCGAGTTCACGATCGAAGTGCTGAGCTAACGGCAATCGCCGCGGCCGCTATTCGCTCTTGCCGGCGGAGATTCTGCCCGGGGCGAGCTTGAGTTGGAGCTTGGCTTTTTCGACTTCGGCCTTGAAGGTCTTGTCGTCCGAAGTGGCGATGGCTTCGTCGTAGAGCTTCAGCGCTTCCTCGTTCTTGCCGGTGAGCGAGAGGACGCGGCCTTTGAAGTAGATCACCTGGGCTTTGAGGAAGTTGTCGTCGCCGGCGAGGGAGATGACTTCGTCGAAGAAGGCGATGGCTTCGTCGTTCTTGCCGGCCTTGCGGAGCAGGCTCACCTTCACCAGGCCGAGATTCACGCGCTGGGCCGGTTCGAAGCTCTCTTCGGGCAAGAGCTCATCGATGAGCGCCAGCATCTCGTCCATGCGGCCCATCGCGCCGTAGATATCGGCGCGGAACAGCTTGGCTTCCAGCGCCCGCTTGGCATCGGGCGTGAACTTGGCGAGCATTTCGTCCAACAGTTTGATCGCCTGGGGCGCGCTTTGCGGGGAGAACTCCTGCTTCAAGACGAAGAAGGCTTTGTCAAATTTGGCATTGTTCAGCCATTGCGTGTACTTCTGCTTCAGGCCGGCTTCATTCGCGCCGTCGAGCGTCAGGATTTCTTCGAGTTCGGGCAGATAGAATTTTACCGTCAATTCATCGCCGACGGCCGTGAGCGCCGCGTCGAGATGCTTGGCGCGCTCGATGCCCGTTGTCTTGGCCGCGGCGTCGAGCCCGGCATCCCGTTGCTCGCGAATCTTGCGCAGTCCTTCCAGATGAGCCAGGTATTTGTCCGCGCCCCCCTTCTCATAGCCGGTCACCGCGTAGGGGCGACCCGTGGCGTCGGTGAGATAGATCGACGGGAATCCCGTGACTTCGAATTTCTCGCGCCACGTGTTGTTTTGCTTTTGCGTCGCTTCGCTCAGTTGCGAAGTGTCGTTAGGGAAATCCAACTCCACCAGGACGAAATGCTTCGGCGCCTCCTGTTGGAACGACGTCTGGCTGAAGACTTCGTCCTTGAGCACGATGCAGAATTCACACCAGTCCGAGCCCGTGAAGTCGATCAGCAAGTCCTTGTTTTCCGACTTCGCCTGTTCCATGGCGGAGGCCATGTTGGCCGTCCAACCTTCGTCCTGCGCGACGGCCCTCGAACAGGCCAGAACCGAGGCGACCGTTCCCAACAGCAAGGCCCCGACGAGGCCGCGAAACAACGTCATATCAGAACTCTCCAAGTGATTTGCGAGCCAAGGCGGGAGCGCCCTGGCGGTGGGCGGTCCGGTTGTGGGGATTATAGGGGCAAGTTGCGTGCCGTGCACCGGCAACCGTGATGCGCGGCCTGATTGCCCCGACGCCATTTTCGATGCCGCCCAGGGGGATTCGGTCACGAGGGCAGGGCTGGGGAGCAAGAAGTTTGCCTCGTTCCTGCTATCGACCTAGGGTTTCGACACCGCGCTCCTGGCCGTTGACGAAAACGGCGTAACTCCCTGATTTCCAAGCGGATTGCAATGTCCACCGTCGCCACGACACGCTCCTGGTCCGCGATCTCCACGCTCAGCCCCGGCTGGCTGCGGAGTCCGCTGTTTGACGCGAATTTCATCGTGACGGGGGCGGCGGTTGCCGTCCTGACCGGCGTCGTCGGCCTCTGGAACCCGGGGATGTTCGGTTGGATGCTGATGCTCGACCTGTGGTTGCTAGGCTACCACCACGTCGTCTCGACCTTTACGCGGCTGGCGTTCGACAAAGCAAGTTTTCAACAGCATAAGTTCCTGGTGCTGCAACTGCCGCTGATCGTCCTGGCGGTGACCTTGGTGGCCGTGGTGACGTGCGGCGAATGGGTGCTGGCCACGACGTATCTGTATTGGCAATGGTTCCACTACACGCGGCAGAGTTACGGGATCGAGCGAATCTATCGCCGCAAGGCCGACCCCGCGGCGAAGATCGACGATTCGATCGCCAAGTGGTCGCTGTACTTGCTGCCGCTCTACGGCATTCTGCACCGGTCCGAGCAGGCCGCGCCGAAGTTCCTCGGGATGGACGTTCTGTACCTGCCGATCGGGATGCCGGTGACGACATTTATCGGCGCGATGGCGATCGGGGCGTTAGTGGCCTGGGTCGTGACGGTGCTGATCGCGCTGTGGCAAGGGCGGTTGGCGCTCGCGCATACGGTGTACATGATTTCGCATCACGCAGTGTTCTTGACCGGCTACGTGTTGATCGACGATATCACCACGGGTTGGCTGGTGCTGAACGTCTGGCACAACTTGCAGTACATCCTGTTGGTGTGGTGGTTCAACAACAATCGGTTCAAGCAGGGCTATGACCCGGCGTGCCCGTTGCTGTCGACGATCAGCCAGAACGGGAAGATGATCACGTACTTTGCGGTCTGTTTGGGAATTTCCACGTTGGCCTACGCCGCGCTGAGCACGGTGACGAACCCGATCAGCTCGACCTTGGCGGCGCCAGTGACGCTGTTCGCGTTCATGGTGATCAATTTTCATCACTACGTGGTGGATGGGATGATTTGGAAATCGCGGAAAAAATCGCCGCAGCCGGCGGTCGGCTAGAGCAGGGCGGCTGCAAACTTTCACCACGGAGGGCACGGAGGTGAGAGGAGATAGAGGGGCCAATATCCGTGTTGTGGCACGGTCTCTGTTGTGGCACGGTCTCCCGACCGTGCCACGGGCCCGACCGAAGGTCTCCAATTCCAGAGTTTGGCCGACCCATCGTGGCAGATGTCCAATATGTCACGCGTTGCTTCAACTTTCTCGTGCCGGCAATACTTCAGCTTCGAAGCTGTCCCTGGGAGCATCGCGGCGCTCGATGGCTTGCGCGGAATCGCGATCTTGCTGGTGTTGTTCCGGCATGGTGTGCGGCCGTTTTATGATTCGCGCGAGGCGGCGATTGGCGGGTTTGGCTGGGATTTGATGACGCCAATGGTGAATGGCTGGGCGGGCGTCGATCTCTTTTTTGTGCTGAGCGGGTTTCTGGTCTCGCACCATATCCTGAAACGCTGGAGCGCGGAGTTTCGCTTCGGCGAATTGCGCGACTATCTCGTCAAACGCATTTTGCGAATCGTGCCCGCGTACTATGCCTGGCTATTCGTCGTGGCGGGCGGTCTGTTGCCATTTTATCGCGTGCCGGCCAGCGTAGTGCGCGAGCAGCTTTGGGTTCACCTGCTGTTTTTGCAGGACTATGTGCCGAGCCGGATCGTCGTGGCCTTCTGGTCGCTGGGCGTGGAAGAGAAGTTCTATCTTTCGATTCCGCTGTTGATTGTCCCTGTGGCGAGAATGAAATCGCCGGCGCGGCGGGCGGCGCTGATCGCGCTCATGACGCTGGTTCCGCTGGGGCTGCGGGCGTTGACCTACGCGCGGCACGGTGCGTTCGAGGGCTACGAAGATTGCTTCTGGACGATGCGCAGCCCGTTTCACTTGGCGTTGGATTCGCTGCTGGTGGGCTCGCTGTGCGCATTTCTGGTGCGCGATCGCCAGGCGTTCGGCTGGCTAAATCGTCCGGAGACTCCGCGCCGGTTGTTGCTGGCGGGAACGGCTCTGGTCGCCGCGCTGATTGGATTCAAGCCGTTGTTGAACGAGATCAACGGGTTCAGCAGCACGCTGTTGTTCAGTCTACTGGCCTGGGGCTTCGGCGCAGTGCTGCTGGGGCTGGTCTTGGAACCCAAACGCGAGCGGCCGCTGCTCGGATCGCGCGCGATGTTGGTGCTGTCGAAACTCTCGTACAGCCTGTACCTCGTCCACATGTGCTTCATCGGCGTCACGCTGTCCGCAGTGCGGACATTACCAGGCTTCGACAACCTACCGCGCGGCCTGCAGTTCCTAATCTATTTCCCGGTGTTCGCGGTGGTCTCGATGCTGGCAGCCATGGCCCTGCACTTCGCGGTGGAGAAGCCGTTTCTTGTGATCAAAGATTCGTACGGGGCGGCACTTCCAAGGCGAGCAAAAGTCGGAGTTTGAAGTTTTCAGTTTTCAGTGAGCCTTTGATCGCCCCACTGAACACTGAACACTTCAAACTTCCCGTGAAAACTTCAAACTCACTCATTCCAACCCTGCAATGAACTCATCTAGCGCCGCGTAAAACAACTCCTCCGGCAGATCATTATGGTCCCCGCCGGGGATTTCCAGGAAGCGCTTGGGGCTGTTCGCCAGGGCGTGGAGTTGTTGGCCGAGGTGGCAGGGGACGACCTCGTCGGCGTCGCCGTGGCTTTGCAGGAGCGGACCTCGATAGCGAGCGATTTTGCTCGCCGAGTCGAGGCGATTGCGCATCAGCCAGCGAACGGGCAGCCAGGGGTAATGCTCAGCGGCAGCGTCGGGGAGCGAAGTAAACGTGCTTTGCAGGACCAAGCCGCGGGCGCCGTCCTCAGCGGCGAGATCGACCGCGACGCCGCCCCCCATCGAGAATCCCCAGAGGACGATGTCCGGTTCGCGCTGCCCGCTGCGCTCGGCGAGCCATTTCCGCGCTGCCCGGGCATCGGCGAGGATGCCGGCTTCACTGGGTGAACCGGTGCTCTTGCCATAGCCGCGATAGTCGATGGCGAGCGCCGCCACGCCGAGGCGCTGTTGCAAAATGCGCAATTCGTCCGCCAACCCGCGGATGTTGCCGCCGTTGCCGTGGAGCAACAAGAGTGTGGCGCGGGGCGAATCGACAGGCGCGAACCAGCCGTGTAGCGTCACATCGTCGGATGATGGGATTTCCACGTCCTCGTAAACCAAATCGCGGGGCTGCCAGCGCGGATCTGCGGCGGCATAGGCCGAAGGCCGGAAAACGAGATAGTTTTCGAAACTCCACATCGCGGTGACGAGTCCGAGCCAAGCGAGGAAAGCGAGAAAGGAAAGACGCAGGCTGATTCGAGATAAGCGGTGGAGCGTGAGTTTGAAGTTTTCAGTGTTCAGTTTTCAGTCTCCTGGACGCACGGCTTGGGAGGCAATGGTGGATGCTCTGATGGCTCAACTTGTCCTGGAACCAGTGGCACGGTCGGGAGACCGGCCACAACGGCGCTTTTCTCCCACTGAAAACTGAACACTGAAAACTTCAAACTCCCCCGAAAACTTCAAACTGTTAACAAAAAACCCCCACGCCGCTGGTACGACGTGAGGGCCGATTTGGTTTGCGACAGTGAGCTCCGCTCCGACTAAAAATCGTATTCCGGGTTCTTCTGATCGAAGTCCAGGTCGGTGAAGTTGTTGTCGAACTTGATGTTGTAGTAGGTGTATTCCTCGAGCAGGACCGGCTCGCCTTCCGGGTCGTTGGCCTTGGGCCATTCGTAGGCCTCGTAGCGGACCGGGACGTTGAGCTCGTCGTCGACATAAATCCGGGCCAGGTGGAACAGGAAGTTCCGCCGCGCGACCGGGTGATGCACCTGGATGCAAGTGGCGCTGCGCTCGTTGATCTTGGCTTCGCGGTAAAGCTCGACTTCGCACTCGCCGTATTGCATGTCGTGCTCGCCGACTTCAATCAGGCGTTCGACGAGGTGCAGGATGCCGATCTCCGTGATCGGATAGCGGTTGCCGGACATGGCCAGCATGCTATTCGGCTTCAACGAGACCGTGCCAACAAGGCGCTTCTTGATGCCGGTCGGGTGCGCCAGCAGTTCGCCGTTGTTTTTGTCGCGAACGTAGATGACTTCCTGACCCTTCATCGAATCGGGGCCTTTGAAGCGCAGGTACACGCTGAACGGCTCGTGGCGGACTTTCATGAAGACATATTGCGCTTCGCCCAATTCGCCGTCGATGCGTTCGCGCTTGACGAAATCGCAGGAGTAGTCCTGTTTCGCGCGGACGTCTTCCAGGCCATGCTTCGCCCAGCGGACGGCCGGCAGCAGCGGGTGCTCGCCAGGGGCGGCGTCAGCCAGGTCCTTGGTGGAAAGCTTGCGCGAGGCCGGCGAGCCGACCGCGGCCACGGCCACGGCCGTATCGGCGGCAGCCTGTTGTTGCGCCACCCGGTAGACCGGCTCGCGCAGGCCTTCACGGGGCTGTTGAGCAATCGAATGGCCAGCTTGCGCGGCCAGCGCGAGGGCTAAGGCCGTACAGGCCCAGCGGCGAAAGTTCATCCGTAAACTCATGGGCACCCCTCCTCTTGGGTGGCGCATTCAGGGCCGTCGTTTGCGAGTGGGCGGCGGGCCGTCGTGCGGTAATTTGTACTGCGAAGCGTCGTGACTGGGTCGCCAGCCAGCTGGGCGGAATTGTGGGCAAGTCGCCCAACCGGAACACCGCCTGCGGGGAGCGGCGCGCCTGGCCACGAGACTGTGCTGGTCCGTGTCGATCCTGCTAGCATGGTGGAATTATTACGTCATATCGCCCGGCGTGCGAGACGAAATTCTCTCCCGCGCCGCCTGTAACGGGTGGACCCATTGGCGAGAGTTTATGTCGGGCGGGAGCTGGCGCGGTGAGGCAAGTTGCGCTGCGCTTGCGGCGTGAACCGATCGAGGAACGCTGATTGGTGCTGGGTTTTTCATTTACGTCGTGATCTGTCCATGATTGAACTGCCTGATTTTGAGCGGGCCTGGGATTTTGAGAATGGCTTCTATTTGACCTCCGATCCGTCGCGGTTGGGGAAGCTGTTGGCGCACTACGAGCTGTTCCGGCTGGCGATGGCGGCGCCGGGGGCGATTGTCGAGTGCGGGGTGTTCAAAGGGGCGTCATTGGCGCGGTTCGCCATGTTTCGGCGATTGTTTGACCGCGCGGCGGAGCGGCCGATCGTAGGGTTCGATTCCTTCGGGCCGTTCCCCACGACGGCGCACGAGCCGGATCAAGCGCTACGCGAGCGGTTTATCTCAGCGGCCGGCGGCGAGAGTATTTCCACGGACCAACTGCGCCAGGTGTTGGCCCGGAAAGGCTGCGGCGAAGATGTCGAGCTCGTCGCGGGCGACATCACGCGGACCGTGCCGGAGTATCTGGCCAAGTATCCGGAGCTGACGATCTCGCTGCTGAATCTAGATACCGACCTCTATGAACCGGCGCAGGTGATTTTGGAGCAGCTTTATCCGCGGATCGCGCCGGGCGGCATCCTCCTGCTCGACGATTACGGCGTATTTCCCGGAGAAACGCGGGCGGTGGACGAATACTTCGGCGGCCAAGCGGAGATTCGCAGGTTGTCGTTCGGCGCGACGCCGGCTTATGTGGTGAAGGAAGCTTGAGCGGCTGGCGGGCTGTTGGGGGCGTGGATATACTCGAAGCTTCCCCAAAATTGGCGATGAGTTTGCGCATGGCCTGCGAGCATTGGGATGTGCGGTTTGTAGGGCATGTGCAGGGGGTCGGGTTCCGGTACTCGACCGTGGGGATCGCCCGGGGCTTTGAAGTCTCGGGCACGGTGGAAAATCTTCCGGACGGAAGCGTGCGGATGACCGTAGAAGGACAGGCGGAAGAATTGCGCTCATTTCTGGGCGAGATTCAACGGGCCTTTGACGGGCACATCCGCGAGACGTTGGTGGATCGCCTGCCGGCCAGCGGCGCATTCACCGGATTCACCATTCGCCATTAGCGCGAGCGGGCTTTTCTGATTCAGGGGCGGCAACGGCGGAGTATCGACGTGGCAAACGGACTGTTGTTGGCGGACATCACGCCTTGGCTGACGCCTTTGGCAATCGTGGGCGCGACCGCCATCGGGGCGGTGATCGCGCTGTTCGCGCTCTATTTCCTCGTCGTGGCGATCTCGCACAAGACCGCGGCCATCGCGCAGGCGGCGAGCAAAGAAGCGCTCGCACAACCGATTTTTTTCGTCGTGGCGATGATCGCCTCGGTAATGTTGCTGCTGTTCCCCTTCTTGCCTTACAACACGTTCGGCGAGGATATCAAGATCGTCAAGGATTCCGGGTTGACGGTGATTCTGCTGGCCGCGGTGTTCGTGGCGGTGTGGAACGCCAGCATCTCCGTGGCGGATGAAATTGAAGGTCGCACCGCGCTGACGCTCTTGTCCAAGCCGGTGGGACGCCGGCAGTTCATCATCGGCAAGTTCTTGGGAATCGTGTTTCCGGTGGCGATGTTGTTCATCCTGCTGGGGACGATCTTCCTGGCCACGATTTCGTACAAGGTGGTCTACGACGCGCGCGAGACGTCGCATCCGGTGCCGGAATGGTCGCAGTGCATGGAAGAGGTCGTACACACCTCGCCGGGGCTGATCCTGGGGCTGTTCGAGGCGATCGTATTCACCGGGATCAGCGTGGCGATCTCCACGCGACTGCCGGTGCTGCCGAACCTGATCATCTGTTTGATGATCTACCTGGTAGGGCACTTAACACCGGTGCTGATGCAATCCAGCGCCGTGGGCGAAAATCAGATCGTGCAGTTCATGGGCACGTTCCTGGCGACGATCTTTCCGGTGCTCGACCACTTCAACATCCAGTCGGCAATCGCCGCCGGAAAACCCGTGCCCTGGCTGTATGTGCTCTGGGCGTTCGGCTATTGCGCCATCTACAGCACAATCGCCGTGCTGGCGGCCCTGATCATGTTCGAAGACCGCGACCTGGCGTAAACTTGCAGGAAATTGAACCGCGAAAGGCGCGAAAAAATCGCGAAATAGCAGGGGCTCGTGTCCACGGAAAACACGGAAGCTCACGGAAAGAAGACGAGGATCGGTGCGGACTAGATCGCGCAATTCTTTTCCGTGTTCTTCCGCGTATTCCGTGGACAAACATTCGCCGACTTTTCGCGAACTTTGGCGTCTTTCGCGGTTAATCCGTTTTAGCCGGCGTCGCGGCGTTCGAACTTGACGGTGTCGAGCGACGTTTTGAGCCGCCAGTGCGGGCCTGGTAACACAGCTGGCGAGGCGACGGCTGTGGCGCCAACGAGGCCGGCGGGCTGGCCGTCCCAGGCGTGTTCGGCGATTTTGTCGAGGATCCGTTCGGCCACTTCCACGGCAGCCAATCCGGCAGCGCCAGAGACACTCGGTTCCGCGCCAGTTTGCACGCACCGCACGAACTCCTTGAGCTCGTCTTGCAGCGGATTGCCGGCCGGGGCCGTATGCGTGGTCCGCGGCAGGTGTTCGGCGAGCAGGCTCTCTTTGGCCGTGCCGATTTGATCCGGCCGCAACGTGGCGAGGTTCAATTCTCGCCGCAAAATGGCTTCGCTGGGGCGGATGATTTCCGTGATCCGTTGCCCGAGGTCGACGCTGACCTGCGAGCGGCGCGACCAGAATTGGAATGTGCGCGCCGCGGAATAGCTGGCGCGACAGGCGCTCAACACCGCGACGCAGCCGTTTTCGAAGACGAGCCGAGCGTGCGCGGCGTCTTCCTCGCGGCCGAACAGAGCAATGCCGAGGGCTTCGACGTGGACCACCCGCGACTTGGTGAGCCAGAGGGCCAGATCGATGTCGTGGATCATCAGATCCAGCACTGCGCCGATATCGGTCGAGCGGAACGAGTAGCCGCTCGTACGATTGGCGGTGATGAATTTCGGTTCGCCGGCGCGGACGAGGGCGTGTTCCCAGGCGGGATTGAAGCGCTCGACGTGGCCGACTTGCAGGATCGCGCCGTGACGATCGGCGAGTTCGACAAGCTCGGCGCATTCCGCGGCCGTCGGCGCGAGTGGCTTTTCGACGAGGACGTGAATGCCGGCGCCCAGCAGCTCGGCGGCGACCGCATGGTGGTAACGCGTGGGCGTGGCAATTACGGCTGCATCAATGCGCCCGATGACGGAACGGAAATCCGCGAATGGCTCCGCGCCGGTTTCCGCCGCGGCTTGCGTCCGGTTGGCTTCCGAGGGATCGACGACGGCGACCAGCCGCGCGCCGGGCACTCCGGCCAAGAGCTTGGCGTGAATACGCCCCAAGTGGCCGACGCCAATGACCGCGATACGAACCTCGTTCACGCCGCACGCCTCCGTTCGCGAGCCCGGCCGTGTCGGCCTTGCTGCTGTTGTTCGAGAAAGTTCATGAGTTGTAGGACGGCCGGATGGAGCAAGTGGCCGCCGGTGAGCAGTTCGCGCACATGGTGCAAGCCGACCTTGGCGCGATACATCAGGCGATGCGCTTCGGACAACGCGCGAATCGCATCGTCCGAGAATTCGGCGCGCTTCAGCGCGACGACGTTCACACACCGCGGGCGGGCCGGTGCGCCGTCGACCAACATGTAGGGAGGCACGTCATGCAGGATGCGGCTTTGGCCGCTGACGAAGCTGTACGCACCGATCGTGGCGAAATGATGGACGCCGACGGCGCCGGAGAGGGTGGCGTAGTCGTGAATGTGGACGTGGCCGCCGAGCATCGCCCCGTTGGCCATCTTAATGTGGCTGCCGAGCTGGCAATCGTGGGCGATGTGCGAGCCGGCCATCAGGTAGTTATCGCTGCCGACCCGGGTGACGCCGTCCTCTTTTTCCGTGGCGCGATTGATCGTCACGCCTTCACGGATCATGTTGCCGTCGCCGATCAACACGCGGGTGTCGGTGCCGCGGTAGGAAATGTCCTGCGGATGGGCGCCGATCACCACGTAGGGGAACAGATGGTTTTCTTCGCCGAGCGTGACGTCGCCCATCAGAGTGACGCTGTTTTCGAGTCGCGTGCCGCGCCCGATGCGGACCTTGGGTCCGACGACGCAGAAGGGACCGATGTGGACGTCGTCGGCAATCTCCGCGGCGGGATCAACGACCGCTTGCGGCGAGATGAAGGCAGCCATGCTCGAGACCTCCGCATCCATGCGAATTTAGCGTTTCGGGCTCTCATCCTGAGAGCGGTTCTGGCGTTTCGGCTTCTTCGTTGTCTACGTTTTTATGACGTTGTGACTTGGTTCAGGCAGTGCGCCGGCGGTGGCCGACGACTTCTCCTTCTTGGAGGAGGACGCGCAGTAACTCGGCGTTGAGGCGGTGGCCGGTCTTGTGGGCGACAAAGTGGCCGACGAGGTCGTAACCGCCGAGGGCCAGGTCGCCGATCAGGTCGAGCGCCTTGTGGCGGACGCATTCGTCCGGAAAGCGCAGCTCGTTGTCGATCGGGCCTTCGTCACCGAAGATCAGCAGGTCTTTGACCGTGGCCTTCGAAGCGAGTCCCTGCGAGCGGAGCCAATCGGCTTCCGATTTCAGTAAGAACGTCCGGCTGCTCGCCAGCTCCTGGCGAAATACGTCGGGCGTGACATCGAGCGACAGCGTTTGCCGCCCGATGGCGTTGTCCTGGCCGTAGTCGAGGTGGTACTTAAACGAGAGCCCTTGATGCGACGGCGGGCTGGCTTCGATCCAGGCGTTGTCATCGCCGACGCGCACGACTTCGCGCACGACAAGCTGCGCCTTCGCGGCGGCTTGCTTGGCAATGCCGGCGCCGTCGATGGCTTCGACATACGCCAGGCTGGAGCCGTCGCAGCCGGGAAGTTCCGGTTGATCGACGCGGATCTCGCAATTGTCGACCCGCAACGCGGCGAGTGCGGCCATGACGTGCTCGACCATTTCGACCGTCGCGCCTTGATGCTTCAGCACCGTGCGGCGCGGCGTTTCGATGCGATGGGAAACATGCGCTGGAATGCGCGCAGATTTCGCCAGGTCGGTGCGAATGAACGTGACGCCGGCGTCGATCGGCGCGGGATGTAATTCCACGCGCACGTCGCGCCCGGACCAATAGCCGGCGCCGGTGACGAGCGCAGGGTGCGTCAAGGTTTGTTGGTTGCGCGGAGGCATCAGATGAAAGGCGCTTTTGCCCCGGACAGGTTTTCCCGTCGGAGGCGACCCGTGGCGGCCCCGGGTGAAGTTCAGATCCTCAAACCGCATGGATGTATTTCAGCAGGAGGTTGGTTTCGAGGCGTTGGAATTGCAATGCCGGCGTTGCGTGCGCCCGAATCGCGTCCAGGCCGTGGCGGCGAGCTTGCGCCGCCGCGGCGCTGGGACGCGAAGTGAGCGCGCGACAGGTTACTTGGTGCGCGGAGCCGTCGGCCGCGCTGTCTGCGGACGGACGCCCGGTTGTGTCGCGGCCGGACGCGCGCCGGCTTGCGGCCGGTTGGCTTCCAGCATTTCCTTGATGGGGAAAGTGATGTCGATCGAACGGTTGTAGTACACGACCGCCTTGTTCAGATCCTGCATCACTTCCTGCGGATTGTTCGCGTCGGGCTGGTCGCCGTTAAAGCGCATGACCAACAGGATGCCGTTCCGCTCGCAGTACGATTTGATAGCGTCCTGCACTTCTTGATAGATGTTGTAGTAGATCGCCGCTTCCTGACGGAGGAAGTCCTTGCGTTGCGTGGCGACTTCCACCTGGATGTCGGCCTGCATCTTCGTGGCCTGTTCTTCGAGCTGATTGCGCTCCGGCGAGCCAAGCGGCAGGCCTTCGACTTGCTGGGCGACCTTTTTCAGCTCTTCCTGTTTGCCCTTCAGTTGGGCATCGGCGCCTTCGACCTGGCGCTTGATGTTGGCCGTCATCTCGTTGAACTTCGAGTAGTTCTTGAAGATGTAGCTCAAGTCGATAATCGCGACGGTCGGACGCGCTGCGGCGGGTTGTTGCGCCTGGGCCGTCAGGGCGGGACTCGCCGCCATGAGCGCCGCCAAAACGACGGCAGAAACGAGTTGCTTCACGTTCGCACTCCTTGCGGTTTCGGCTGGGTCGTACCTGACCCTGACGACGTCCCGTCCAATGGGACATTTCGGGGCGATATTCTGCCGAGAATCGGCCGCGGGGTAAAGGCCAGTCCGGAAAAGTGGCAAGTCGAAGCGGCCCGAGGGGATAGAAAACTCAGTCGAACAGGGGCGGAGGGAAGGGGAACCACGAAAGACACGAAAGGCACGAAAGGGCATTCGATGCCGAGGTTTAATGTGAATTCACGTGCTTGGAAATTGGCGTGAAGGGACGACTTTCCCCGCGATTAGACCGCAGCGCGGAGACGGTTGAGGAAGCGCAAGGCGCCCCGGTAGATGCGCATGCCGAGCGCGTCGGTACGGGGCGGAAACTTGACCTGCGCCGTCAGGCCGTGGCGGAGGTCGAAATCGGAGGGATCGAGCGCGATCGTCACCACATAGAACGGCTCGACCGCTTCCATGGTTGCGCTTTGCACGGCGATTTCGCCGCCGCCCAGGTGCGTGAGGGCAACGTCGTCGACGCGGCGATCCCCCGCCGCGGCGACGCGAAGAATACGGCCGTGCAGGGTCTCGTCGGCGGCGCCTCTTAGAATCGCCTGCACCGGCTGGCCGGCGACGGGCTGTGCGGCGAGGTAACCGTCGGCATTCAGCAAAGCGCGGACAACCCAGGCGCCGCGGGCGACTTCGGCGATGGGTTCGCCCATGTGGATAAAGCGTCCGGCGTCTTCCAGGCGGGCCACGTTGGTAACTTCGCCGCCCTCGACAGTGCGGATGACGAGCGCATCCAGTTGGCGCTGCGCTTCGGCGAGCTCGCGTTCCGCCTGTGCGAGACGCGCAGCGGCTTCGGCGGCGGCGGCGTGATCGGTCTGTAATGCGCCGCGCAATTCGCAGCGAATCCGTTCGACTTCCGCCTGCCGGATGCGCCGCAACGCGGTGAGGTCGGCGTTTTCCAGCACGGCCAACGTACTGCCCGGTGCGACCTTGTCGCCTTCGTGCACCGAAAGCTCGCGCACAAAGCCATCGGCCTCGGCGTGAAGGACTTGATCGTCCTCGCGCGCGACGATGCCGACCGCCTGGCGCGCGAGCGGAATGGGAGTGAGCAGGAACAACGCCGGAGCGACGAAACCCAAGCCGCCGACGACAGCCCACACGCGTTTGCGCTGCGCCGGCCCGACGGCGGCGTTTTTGAGGAAGTCGCGGATTTGTCGGAAGCTGTCGCGGATCGCCCCCAAGGCGTAGAACATCGCAAAACCAACGCCGGCCACGGGCACCGTGAGCGCGAGCATCGTGCAGATGCCCAAGGTGATCAGGACTTTGTAGGCGCTCGAGGCGATGCCGTAGGCGATCAGGCCGTAGCGGACGCCGCGACGATGGGGCGACGCGTACGGCGTGCCGAGCGCCCAATGGCGTACTAGTCCGTGGGTTTCCGCCTTCGATTGTTGCGCCAGATTGGGAATCTCGAGCAGGTCGGTGAGGACGAAGTAACCGTCGAACTTCATCAGCGGGTTGATATTGAAGCCGACGGTCACCACGGTGCTGAGCACCATCGCGTAGTGCGCGGCGGAGTTGATGAAGCCGGGTTCTGACGTACACCAGATTACGAGCGCGGCCATCGCCAGGAAGGATTCCACATAGATGCCGGCCAGCGAGACGATGATGCGGTCCAGCCGGCGCGGAAAGCCCCAAGCGGCCGAGGCGTCGACATAGGCGCAAGGCGTGAGCAGCACGAAGTACGCGCCCATCTCAGGAACTCGGCCGCCGTAATGTTTGCAGGCGTAGGCGTGCCCGAATTCGTGGGCGACCTTGAGCCCAATGAGCAAGCTCCAAAGCATCGGCAAATTGCCAAGCGCGAGCATCGAGCCCAAGGGATTGCAGAAATCGCTCCACCGAAGCCAGAGCACGGTGAAAGAGGCCAGGGAGCCGAGCACCCAGATGATGAAGGCCGTCCGCGTGAACAGCGGGCGAAACCAGTTGACGGTGCGTTGCAGGAAATCGTCCGGGCGCAACAGCGGCACGCGATAAAACAGATACCGCATCGGCCCGGCCTGGCGTTCCAATTGTTTGCGGCGCTCGTAGCGGGCGTAGAGCTGCTGTCCGTCGGAAACCGGCAAGCTGAGCAGTCCGCGCTGGTTGAGTCCCACGACGAAGCGGTAAAAACCTTCCTCGTCGTCTTTCGCCAGGATGTCGCCAGCGACGAGGCGCTCGAAGACGTTGCTGAGCAATCGATCAGCGGTCAATTCGCAGACGATGCGGTAGTCGGTGTCGTTGAGATGATGCGTTTGGAACGTGATGGGATCACGGAGCAAGTAGGCCGACTGCCCTCGGAAAACGTGCCGGCTGACTTCGAGTTCCGGGCGGAGCCTGACGCAGACTTTTCCCAGACGTTCAGCGAAATTGACGGGAGCCCCCGGCGCTTGGCTCATAGCTTCCACCATTGCAAGCGCACGGTGTCGATGGCGCGGTGCAACAGCGCCCAATAGACGGGGCGTCGGCCGGTTTCGACGCGCGCCACGCCACTCATGCCGACACGGACCCAATCGGGCGAGGCCTCGATCGAGGCTTCGGCGCGAAATACGTTGTGGGAATCGACGACTTGCGCGAGCGGCTCAACATTGAGCAACTTGAGTCTGCCTTGCTCGTCGGGTTGCGAGAGCGTCGTAAACACGCCTGGCTGGCCGGCTTTCAGCAAGACGGCGGCGTGCTCCGGCGCATGCAGTTCGATGGCGCAACGGTCGTTCGCCGCGATCGAATACAGCGGCTCGCCCAGCGGGACGATCTCGCCGATGCGACGTCGCAGATCGCCTTCGAGGATGATGCCATCGGCGGGGGCGACGATTTTGGCGCGGGCGAGTTGGTAATCGAGCAGCTCCAACTCCGCGCGGTGCATCTCGGCTTGCGCGCCGGTCATGCCTGCGGCGACGGTGTCTTGTGCTTGCAGCGCGGCGGTGAGTTCCAATTCGGCGGCGCGCAACTGCGCGGCCACTTTGTCACGCTTCAACAGGATGTCGCGGGTATCAAACTCGGCGAGCAGTTGTCCAGCCCGGACGCGTTCGCCGGGCAGTGCCGCGGCGCGCAGCAAGGTTCCCTCGAACGGCGCGGCGATGCGTCGTTCCTCGGCGGCAATGATCTCGCAAGGGACCGTAACGACGTACGTCGTGCTGCCGAACAGCAACCAGCCGAGCGCCGGCAGCAGCGCCAAATACAGGCACTGTTTGAAGCGCGGCGCCGTGCGAAGCGCCCGCCAGCCTTCGCGAGCGCGATCGGAGACGTGTCGCGCGATGCCGCGCTCCGCGCGGGCGAGCACGAGCAACACCGGCGCGATCGGCGCGAGCAACCCGGCCCAATCCGTGATCAAGTCGCGCGAGAATTGTTCTTGGGAATCGGCGCGAAAGCTCACGACGGCGACGACCTGGCCTTCGTGCGTGAGCGGAATCGACGCGACCGTCGCGCCGCCGATGTGCTGGTGCCATTGCTTGTGGAGCAGCTGGCCGGTGGGCGTGGCAGTCTCGAACGGCTGCCCCGTGCGCTGCCAGCCGACGGGAACGCCCGCGTCGAGGCATTCCTCCATGGCCTGTTGCATTTCGCGAACGCCGGGCGATCGCGGCAGCACATCGTCGAGTCCGGAAATGCACTCGATGCGAATGTTCGCGCCGCGGACGAGCCCGAGAGCGACTTGCTCACAGCCGGTGCGGCTCTTCAAACTGTTGACGACGCCGAACACGAAATGCCGCAGATTGTCGTATGCGGCGGCTTTGGTGAGCGACTGCGACGCCCGGGCTTCGTCACCCGAAGCGGCGGCCGCAGGTTTCGTCGGCGCGGGCTGGTAGAGGGATCCCGAGAGAGCCGCGAGCGCTTTGAACTCACCTAGCCGTGCTTGCATGACCGCTTTGCCGAGATCGGGGACGATCAAGGCAATGGCGCCGTTGGGCTCTTGCTCCAGTAGCGCCAAAGGCACCGCGAGCGCCGCCTGGCCGCCAATGCCGGCGGCGGAGAGCCGAGCTTTTCCAACGTTGTGATAGCGCGCTTCCAGCAACAGCGCGTCCGCGAGGCGTTTCCACTCGTCGGCTTGTTGCGGCGCACGCGCGAGTTCATGCCGGCGTGCGCCCGTGGCGGTTTCGAGTTGAGCAAGTGCGTACGCGGCCTCGAAGCGTTCGGCCAGAATGCGCATCACTTGGGCGAGGAATTCGTTGGCGTCGCGCGCCGTCGAGGCGGCGTGGCGCAGCGCGGCGCAGACGTCCATCGTGGTGGACGCCGTGGCAGTCGAAGCGGCGGGAGAAGTCGCAGGGGTGGACATCGGATGTCTGAGCGGTGGCTGGCCTGGGTTAGGCCTTGAGTTCGACTTCCTCGGCGAGCGCGCCGGCGATCTGCACATCGGCGAAGAAGCGGAAGCCAATTTCGAAGGCCTCTTCGCTGATCATGCGGCAGCGCATGCAACGCGCGAACAGCGAACCGACGTTGAGTCGCTCGGCGTCGAAGGTCAACCAAAAAACGTCGCCAGGCAGCAGCGGGCGCGGGCCGATCACCATGCAACCGCCGTTGGAGATATCAGCGGTGACGCAATCGAGCGGGTTCCGGCCGCGTTCGCTCGCATTGCCGGGCTGTACCTTGAGGGGCACGCGGATTTGCAACCGCTCGTGTGCGCGGAGCCGCGTAACATTCTCTTGCGAGCTTTGCTCCAATTCGGCCAGCGCGCTAATCAGCTCGCTCTGGCCGAACAAATCCCAATCCTGCTCTTTCGCGAACATGTACTGGCCTCGGTCGCGGCGCGGAATCCCGGAAAAGGATAGGGCGCAAACGGCTTGCGACAGGCCGTACGGGAGAGGTATTATCCGTGCGAGAGGAGATGAAAGGAGCGATCGGCGCAATCGTTACAAGCGGATCGTCGGTGGGCCAGCGCGCCTACGTGAACGCCAAGAAATGAAGCGCGGGTGCCTGGGGCTGGGGCAGCGGATTTGACGTCATTGACCTATCCGCTGGGGCATCGTTTCACGCGTCAATACAAAGTGTCGAAGCCCCAGATGCGTGGACGTATAGGGCCGTTTTCCATTGCCCCTGCCCCAGGCGCCCAACGCGAATGTGTTAGATCGGCGGCGTCAACTCACGCGGCAGATGATGCATTTTAGGTATTCGTTTTCGAGGCAATCCGCGCTGACGGGGTGATCCGGAGCAGCCCCGCGGCGTTCGAGGAATTGCAGACTGCGGCCGGACTTGTGCGCGACGCCGATCAACATGTAGAGAAAATCGTCGGGCGTAACGTGGCCGGAGCAACTGCACGTGACCAGGATGCCGCCCGGTTCGAGCAATTCCAACGCCTGACGGTTAAGGCGATGGTAGGCGCGCAGCGCTTGCTCCAGCGACTTGCGCCCCCGGGCGAATTTCGGCGGATCGAGGATGATGCCGGAGAATTTGTCCTTGGCGGCCACCAGCTCGTCGAGCACGGTGAAGGCCTCGCCGACTTGAAAGCGAATTTGCGTGAGGCCGTTCAGCGCGGCGTTGCTTTCGGCCATGGCCAGGGCTTTGCGGCTGGAATCGACGGCCAGCACGTCCGTCGCGCCACCGAGCTTGGCCGCGGCGAGACCGAAGCCGCCGGTGTAGCAGAACATATCGAGGACGCGGCGCCCGCGCAGATATTCCGCGGCGACGCGACGATTCTCGCGCTGGTCGAGAAAATAGCCGGTCTTCTGGCCGGTGGTCAAATCCACCGTGAACTGCACGCCATATTCGTTGATCAGCACCGGCGCCTCGGGCGCAGCGCCGCGGAGTACGCCGTCGGCGACTTCGATGCCCTCAGTGCTGGCCAGCGTGGGATCGATGCGCAAGAGAATGCTCACAGGGTGGAGCAATTCTTCCAGCAGACCCGCGATCATCTCCACGCGCTGCGCGATCGCGAGTGCCGTGACATAGATGACCAAATGTTCGCCGTAACGATCGACGATCAAGCCGCTCAGCTCATCGGCTTCGCTGTAAACGAGGCGCGCCCCGCCGCGCGGGTCGGCAAGTCCCAGATCTGCGCGGAGACGAATCGCGCGTTCGAGCCGTTGCCGGAAGAATGTCTCGTCGAGCGCTTCGTCCGCGCGCCAAGAATACAGGCGCACCTGAATTCGACTGCGCCGATTGAACACGCCGCGGGCGATCCATTTGCCTTTGTCGGAGATCAGGTCGACGACGGCGCCATCGGCCGGGTCCCCTTCGATGCGATGGATCGCGCTATCGAGCACCCAGGGATGCCGGGCGTAGAACGGGTTCGCTTTGCGCGGCTTGAGCAGCACGCGCGGATACGTGGCGACCTCGGGTTCAGCGGTCGCGGAAGTCGTGGACAAGTTGCGCTCCAAATCGGTCGATGCCGCCGGCCCAAGAATGGCCAGCGTCCAACCATTGTCACGGGCAGGCCGGGAATTCACTAGGGCCGGCGGCGACATTTGCCATTTGACCGAATGTGGGGTGCCACTGGCGGCTCGTCCGCCAGTGCTGGAGTGGACGCTTCTAAACACTGGCGGACGAGCCGCCAGTGGCACCCGATCCGTCAATCAATCGCATGCTTCAACGCAGGGGCCCGCTGCCGGATGCAGCGGGAAATAGCCCAGAAAAACATCAACGCCTATTGATGTAAGCCCCGGTGAGGCATCATAATGCGGCTACCGGCCGGTCGCGGGCGCTCCACGCGCCCACGACGGCTCCCGCCGAATGTTTCCCGCCACGAGCAACGACGCAGGAAGGACACCTATGCTTCGTCGTCATGCCATCGTCTCGTCGACCTTGACGTTGTTGATCGCCGGCTTGTTCGCCGGCATTGCCGCGGCGCAAGATGCCCCCGGCTCGGCCGAATCGACTCCGGTCTGGGATCATCTCGACGTGAGCGCCGGGCTGCCGGACGGCGAGGTCGCCAAGTTGAAGGGGGCCGACGCGCGGCAGCAGTTGTTGGTGACCGGCGTCGCCCGCGATGGCGCTTTGAGCGATCTGACGCGGCGCGTGCAGTTTTTCGCGGAGCCGGCGGGCGTGGTTTCGATCGATCCGACAGGATTGGTGACACCGTTGGCGGATGGGGAAGCGATGGTCTTGGCGTCGTTGGAAGGCGTCGCGGCGGCGAAGCTTTCGGTGTTGGTTGAGGGAATCTCCAACGACTTGCCGATCAACTTTCCGAATCAAATCGTACCGATTTTCACCAAGTTCGGCTGCAACGGCGGCGGCTGCCACGGCAAGGCCAGCGGGCAGAATGGCTTCAAGCTCTCGTTGCTGGGTTTCGAGCCGACGGAAGACTACGAGCACCTGGTGAAGGAATCGCGCGGACGCCGCGTGTTTCCGGCCGCACCGGATCGCAGCTTGTTGTTGACGAAACCGATTAACGCCTCGCCGCATGGCGGCGGGCAGCGGATGCAGGCCGATTCGCACGAGTATCGCCTGATGCGGCGTTGGATTTCGCAAGGCATGCCTTACGGGAAAGACAGCGATCCCAAGGTGACGGCGATTGAAGTCGTGCCGCCGGCGCGTTCGCTGGGGCGCGACGCCGAACAGCAGTTGATCGTGCTCGCGAAATACTCCGACGGAACGGTCGAGGACGTGACGCGGATGACGCAGTTCACGCCGAACGATACAGAGATGTCCGAAGTCACCGTGACGGGCTTGGTAAAGACGCTGAAACTCACCGGCGACGTGGCGGTGATGTGCCGTTATCAAGGTCAGGTAACGGTGTTCCGCGCTACGATTCCGCTCGGCGCGCCGGTTGAGACGGTCCCGCCGGTGCGCAATTTTGTCGACGATCTCGTATTCAACAAGTTGCATGCGCTCGGCATGCCGCCGTCCACGGTCTGCGACGATGCGACGTTCATCCGTCGCGCAGCGCTCGACATTGCTGGTCGGACGCCGACGCCTGAGGAGGTGCTGGCCTTTAGCGCGGACACGCGGCCCGACAAACGTGATCGGTTGGTGGACACGTTCTTGGACGATCCCAACTACGCCGATTTCTTCGCCAACAAATGGAATTCCATTCTCCGCAACAAGCGCCGCAGCCCCGGTGCCATGCGCGGAAGCTACGCGTTTCACGAATGGATTCGGCAAGCCCTGCTCGACAACATGCCGTACGACGAGTTCGTCCGGTCGATCCTCACGGCGTCGGGCGAGATCGGCACGAATCCGCCGGTGGCATGGTACCGCGAAGTGAAGACCGCCGAGCAGCAAGTGGAAGACAGCGCACAGTTGTTCCTTGGGCTGCGGATTCAATGCGCAAAGTGCCATCACCATCCGTTCGAGAAATGGAGCCAGCGCGACTACCACGGCTTCGCCGCCTTTTTCTCGCGGGTCGGACGCAAAGAGGGCATGACGCCCGACGAACCGACGATTTATCATCGCTACGGCGTGGCCTCGGCCGATCATCCGAAGACGGGGGAGAAAATTCCGGCCACGGGATTGGACGTGCCGCCCGAAGCGATTGCGGCCGAGGACGATCCCCGACATTACCTGGTGGACTGGATGTCGGACCGCGACAATCGCTTCTTCGCACCGGCGCTGGTGAACCGGTATTGGAAGCACTTCTTCAACCGTGGCCTGGTCGACCCCGAAGACGACATGCGAGTGACGAACCCGGCGTCGAATCCGGAATTGCTCGACGCGCTCGCCAAACATTTCATCGACAGCGGGTTCGACTTGAAAGACCTGGTGCGGACGATTTGCCGCAGTTCGACGTATCAACTCAGTTCAATTCCGAACGAGTACAACGCCAACGACAAGCAGAACTACTCGCGATACTATCCGCGCAGGCTAGCGGCGGAATCGCTGCTGGACGCGATCGATCTGGCAACCGGCACGCAAACCAAGTTCGGCGGCCTGCCGCTCGGGACGCAGGCGATTCAACTGCCGGACAGCGGCGCGAACACCTATTTCCTCGCAGTGTTCGGCAAGCCGGAAGCAGACACGGCCTGCGAGTGCGAACGTTCGCAAGAAGCCAACCTCGCGCAGAGTCTACACTTACTGAACTCCAGTGAAGTGCAAGGCAAACTCTCCGATGCCAACGGCCGCGCGGCCAAACTGGCGGCCGATGCGGCCCGTACGCCGACAGAAAAAGTGCGCGAGCTGTACCTGTGGGTCTATTCACGGGAGCCGATCGCCGAGGAGTTGCAAGTGGCGGTGGCGCACCTCGAAAAAACCGAGAACAAGCAACAAGCCTACGAAGACGTGCTTTGGGCGCTGTTGAACACGAAGGAGTTCTTGTTTAATCACTAAGCGCTCACGCCGCCGCGCGAGGGCAGGGCGAATCAGTTTTTCATGATGCCTAGGAAGCGTAAGAGTTTTCGGGGTTGGCATGCGAAGCGGCGGAGGTTGGAGGTGATTTGCGGTAGGCCGGAGAGTCGGAGCAGGGTGATGGCGGCGTT
>Ga0163153_10002539_pt1 | contig 26246 bp, 25 predicted proteins | sample OliLakLV19MP6IB1_FD_148629 | JGI IMG/M metagenome (GOLD analysis project Ga0163153, IMG submission 148629) | Freshwater microbial mat bacterial communities from Lake Vanda, McMurdo Dry Valleys, Antarctica - Oligotrophic Lake LV.19.MP6.IB-1 | ecosystem: Environmental > Aquatic > Freshwater >...
ACGCGACCCAATCTCGGGGCGCACCCTGGCGAGCGTGCACCCCCCGACTCAGTACGCGCGCGTAGGCCGCGAGCACGTCGCATTCCAGGTGCTCGGCGACGGGCCGGTCGACGTGCTGTTTGCGGCCGAATGGACCAACCACGTCGAACTCCAGTGGGAACAGCCGGCCTGCGCGCGCTTCCTCGAACGGCTCGCGTCGTTCAGCCGGGTGATCCTGTTCGACCGGCGGGGCACCGGGCTCTCGGACCCGACCACGCACGACGCCGCGTCGGGTCTCGAACCCTGGATGGACGACTTCACCGCCGTGCTCGACGCCGCCGGTTCCAAGCAGGCCGCGATCGTCGCGACCGGTGCGAGCGGCCCGGTCGCGCTGTTGTTCGCGGCGACGTACCCGGAGCGCACGCAGTCGCTCGTGCTGTGCAACACCGCGGCCCGCCTCCTCGCCGACGACGACTACCCGATCGGACTGCCGCCCGAAGTGGTCGACATCGCGGTGGCGTGGACGCGCGAGAACTGGGGTAAGGGGTCGCTATTCGCGCTCGGTGCGCCAAGCGCGGCCGGCGACGAACGCGCGCAGGAACTGCACGCGCGCCTGCAACGCATGTCGGCCGGCCCGGGCGTGGCCGCCGAAGTGCAGCGCATGCTGTTGCACGTCGACGTGCGCGGCATTGTCGACACCGTGCACGTGCCGACACTCGTGCTGCACCGCGCGGGTGATCTCATGTACGTCCCCGACCACGGCAGATGGCTCGCGGAACACATCGCCGGCGCGCGGTACGTCGAAGTGCCCGGCGACGACCACGTCTACTACCTCGGCGACACCGACGCGCTCCTCGGCGAGATGGCCGAGTTCCTCGTCGGCAACCGGGAGCAGGTCGATGTCGATCGTGCGCTCTTCACGATGGTGTTCACCGACATCGTCGGGTCGACGGAACGGGTCGCCGAGCTCGGCGACACGAAGTGGCGAGTCCTCCTCGACCGGCACGACGCGGTCGTGCGCAAAGCCCTCGACCGCCACCGGGGCCGCGAGGTCAACACCGCGGGCGACGGTTTCTTCGCCGTCTTCGACGGTCCGGCTCGGGCAGTCCGCTGCGCATCCGCGATCCGGGACGACGTGCGCGACCTCGGACTCGACGTGAAAGTCGGTGTGCACACGGGCGAGGTCGAGACCCGCGGCCGCGACTACGCGGGCATGGGCGTACACGTCTGTGCCCGAGTGTGCGCGATCGCCGAGCCGGGCGAGGTACTCGTCACCAGTGTCGTCCGCGATCTCCTTGCCTCGTCCGGCATTGCTCTGCGCGACCGCGGCGCCGCCACCCTCAAGGGCGTGCCCGGAGAATGGCAGCTCAGCGCCGTGGACGCCGCCTAGCTGCCGGACTTGTCTCACCGGTACGGCATCATCTCGGGTCATGGACGCGCTCGGCCGTGGGGTCATCGTGCTGCCGGGCCAGGAAGCGCCGGATGGCTGGGCGGCGGCGGCGCGCGTCGCGATCGACGACACCGTCATGCGCGACCCCGCCGGGGTGGCCGACGTGCTGCACGCACACTGGGCGTGCCGGCAGCCGGTTGTGGTCGAGGTGGGGGTCGACGCCGACGAACTGCGCGCGGCCGAGGTCGAGACCGCGGCGCCGTACTCGCTCGCGCCCGGGTTCGAGTTCGCGCGCGAGCGTCTCTACTTCGTCGCCCGGTCGAACAACTACGACTCCCGCAGCGGCCGGTTGGTCTGGGGGCCGGCCATCGAGGCCCGCCGCCTCGGCGCGGGTGAGACCGCGGAGGGCGACGTCGTGCTCCCGGACGGTCGCGTGGCGTGGTGCGACGGCGGACCGCGCGCGGGATCGATCGACGTGCCCGACGGTCACGTCCTCGTGCACCGCGTGCGCCTCGACGAAGGCTCCCTCGAACCCGACCGCGCCGCACCACCGGGCGGCGCGCTCGCACCCGACCAGGAACGCGCCGTCGGCCACGACGCGGGCCCGGCCCGTATCGTCGCGCCCGCGGGGTCGGGCAAGACCCGCGTACTCACCGAGCGGTACCGGCTCCTCGTCACCGGCCGCGGGTGGGGCGCCCGGTCGGTGGGCGCGGTCGCGTACAACGTGCGGGCCAAGGACGAGATGCAGTCGCGCCTCACCGACGTGGGCGACGCGGCCCGGCGCAAAGTGCGCACGCTGCACTCGCTCGGTTACGAGATCCTCCGGCGGGGCGGCCGGGGCAGCGACGTCATCGACGAGCGCGAGATCCGGCGCCGCATCGACGGCATGGTCCCGGTGCGCCACCGGGCCAACACCGACGTGTACGCGCCCTACCTCGAAGCGCTCTCCGAGGTGCGCCTCGGGTTGGTCGCGCCCGACATCGTCGAGTCGAAGCGCGACGACGTCGACGGCTTCGCCGAGATGTTCGCCCGCTACCGCGACGGCCTCGTCGCCGACCGCGTGGTCGACCACGACGAACAGATCTACGGCGCCCTCGAAGTGCTGCTGCGCCGGCCCGACGTGCGCCGCGAACTCCAACGTGAGTGCCGCCACCTGCTCGTCGACGAGTTCCAGGACCTCACGCCCGCGCAACTGTTGATGTTGCGCCTCGTCGCCGCGCCCGCGTACGACGTGTTCGGCGTGGGCGACGACGACCAGGTCATCTACGGCTACGCGGGCGCCGACCCCGACTTCCTCATCCGCTACGACCACTACTTCCCCGGCGCGACCGGCCACGACCTCGAAGTGAACTACCGCTGCCCGCCCGCGGTGGTCGACGGGGCCCGCAATCTGCTGTCGTACAACCGGCGGCGGGTCGAGAAGGAGATCCACGCGCACCGCACCGAACCGCTCGACCCATCGGGGGTTGGGGCGGTGCACGTCGAGCCGGGCGCGCCCGACGAGCTGGCCCGGATCGCGGTGGCACACATCAGCGAGTGGATCGAGGGTGGTGCCAACCCGTCGGAGATCGCGGTGCTCGCGCGCGTGAACGCGGCGCTGTTGCCGGTGCAGGTGATGTGCGTCGACGCCGGCATCCCGTGCTGGCTGCCGGTGAACGCGTCGGTGCTCGACCGGTCGGGTTCCAAGGCCGCGCTCGCGTACCTGCGGCTCGCCAACGCGCTGGCCGCGGGCGTGCGCATGGACGGCCGCGACATCGCGATCGCGGCCCGGCGCCCACCCCGTTCGCTGCCGCCCAACGTGCTCGACCGCATCCAGAAACGCACATGGACGCTCACCGCGCTGCGCGCACTCGACGCGAACCTCAACTCGCGTGCCGCCGACCGCTACGACGAGTTCCTCGACGCACTCGCCAAGCTCGCCACGAGCGGCGACACCGCCGCGCTGCTGCGCTGCGTGCGCGACGAGGTCGGCCTCGGCGGCGCGCTCGAAGCGCTCGACCGTTCGGGCCGAGGACCCGACGCGAGCCACGCCGACGACCTCAACGCGCTCATCGCGGTAGCGCCGTTGCGGCCCGACCCGGTGGAGTTCGAGCCGTGGCTGCGATCGCGCCTGCCCGCAAGCGGGCGGTCGATTCCCGCCGGCGACGCGGTCGCGCTCTCCACGGTGCACCGGGTGAAGGGCATGGAGTGGCCGCATGTCGTCGTGTTCGGCGCGCACGACGGGCTCATGCCCCACGCGCTCGCCGACGACATCGAAGAAGAACGGCGCATCTTCCACGTCGCGATCACCCGCTGCTCGCACGACGTGCGCATCCTCGTGCAGGCAGGCCGGCGCACGCCGTTCGTCGACCAACTCGCCGCGCCCGCGCCACCGCCGGAACCCGAGGCCGTCGCGGCGCCCGCGCCGGCGGCGCCCGTCCGCCCGGGCACCACCATGGTCGCCGACCTCGGCCTGGAGTTGTCGTACGCGGGATCGACGGGCCCCATCGTCGAACTGCGCGCCGATGTCGCCGTGATCGAAGAACCCGCCGGCGCCCGGTTGCTCGTGCCCTACGACGAGCGGGTCGAGATCGACGGACGCCGCTACCGGCTGCTCGCGCCCGAGGTGCCGCTCGGCGATGTCGACGACGACCTCGTCACCGCGCTGAAGAGCTGGCGGCGCGACCGGGCCAAGAGCGACGGCGTACCCGCCTACGTGGTGTTGCACGACAGCCACATCACCGAGATCGCCCGCCGGGCGCCCCGCACGCTGCGCGAACTCGCCGATTGCCCCGGCATCGGGCCCACCAAACTCGACCGCTACGGCGACGAGATCATCGCCGTCGTCGAAGCCGCCGCCGACGCGTAACTCACGTCGCGGCTATCACGTCGACGTCGTATTGCGCGATCTGCGCGTCGGCCGTGAGGATCGCGCAACCCTCGTGCGCACTTTGTACGACGAGCAGACGGTCGAACGGATCGCGGTGCAACGCGGGCAGATCGGCGACACCCAGTGCGTGCGCGTGCGTGACACTCATGCCGGTCACTCCGGAGACACGCATGCGATCGGGTACGTACCGCGCGGGCGATTCGGGCAGCGGCAACCGCCCGAGCGCGTACTTGATCGCGATCTCCCACGAACTCGCGGCCGACAGCAGGAGTTCAGTGCGCGGGTCCTCGACGAGACGCCTCGCGCTCGGAGCCGGCCGGTCGGGGTCGACCTGCATCAACAGGAACACGTGCGTATCGAGGAGAACTTTCATTCGAACTCGGCGAGCACCTCGTCCGCCAACGGCACGTCGAAGTCGTCGGGCACGGTGAAGCGACCGACGTCGACTCCGAGTACCCGGGTGCGGCGCGGCCCGATCGGCACCAACTTGGCCACCGGTTCACCCGACCGGGTGATCACGACCTCCTCGCCGCCGACGACGCGCCGCAGCAATTCCGAGAGGGTGGTCTTCGCCTCGTGCACTCCGACTACCGGGCTACTCGTAGGCTTGCGATCGTGACGGCAACCCTCGACACGGTGCTCGCCCGGATCGGACGGGGGTTCTTCCAGCAGGCGTTCGTCGTCACCGACCTCGATGCCGCGCAGCAGGCGTTCACCGCGACGATCGGCTGTCCGACGTGGGTCACGCTCCCCGCGTCGAACCTGCCCTACCGCTACCGCGGGCGCGACGTCGAGTGCGCGCTCGCGCTCGCGTTCGCCCGCAGCGGCAACGTACAGATCGAACTGCTGCAACCGGTGTCGGGTGAAGGCGTGCACGTCGAGTTCCTCGACACCCATGGGCCGGGCGCGCACCACCTCGGGTTCATGGTCGACCGCATCGACGACGAACTCGCCGTCGCCGCCGAAGCCGGATGCGCCGAAATCATGTCGGGCCAATTCGGCAACCTGCGCTTCGCCTACCTCGACACGTGGGACACGTTGAGCGCATACATCGAGTTGGTCGAGGACTCCGACGGGATGATGGCTCAGCTCATGCCGTGGCGGAACACGAGCGGGTGAGCGGCACCGCCCAGCGCGTCGCCCTCGCGTAGACCGGCCTGCGTCGGCTTGGCGGGCGCGCCGGGCCGGAACCGGATGCGGACGTCGTCGCCGCAGTACCGCACCGAGATCGCGCGGCGCGTGTGGGTCGTGTGGTTCCCGCCCGCCGCGTGCAACGTGCGCGCGTGGTGCACCGTGATGTCGCCCGGTTCGAGGTCGAAGGTGATCACGTCGAAGTCGCCGCCGTCGATGTCGGGCACGTCGTCGCCGTCAGTTCCGGGGAGCGACTCGGTCGTCACGAACAGGTTGGGCCGGTAGGTCGCATCCCACCGGTGCGAACCGCGCACGAACTGCATCGCACCCGAGTCGGCGGTCGCGGGGTCGAGCGGGCACCACGTCGTACACACCTGTGTACCGTCGACATGGAAGTAGCCGAGGTCCTGATGCCACATCGTGCGTTCGGCCGCGCCCGGCTCCTTCACGAGCACGCTGTCTTCGTACAAGAACACGTCGCTCGTGCGCAGCAACGCGCCGACCAGCGCGGGCAACGGCGAGTCGACCGCGAACGCGCGCAACTCCGGTTGTTCGAGCCAGTGGTCGACACCCGCGACGAACCGGCCCCGCCCGCGGGGCGCACCGGCCAGTTCCGAGAGGTCGGCGCTGTGCGCGGCCGCGACCGGCGCTTCCATGGCCCGCACCAACCCGGGCGAAAGCACCCCCCGCAGGCACACCACGCCGTCGCGCCAGAACGCGTCGACATCGGAAGCAGCGATCATGGTCAGCCCTGCACCGAGAAGCCGCCGTCGACGGCGAGGGTCTGGCCGGTCACATAGCGGGCGGCGGAACTCGCGAGGAACAGCACCGCGGGCGCGACGTCCTCCGGTGTTCCGAACCGGCGCATCGGCGTGCGGTCGAGAATCGGCTGCGTCAGCTGCTCGTACGGCAGCATCGGTGCGGTCATCCCGCTTTCGATCACGCCCGGTGCGACCGCGTTCACCCGTACACCATCGCGCGCCCACGCCACCGCCAGCGTCTTGGTCATCTGCACGACACCCGCCTTGGCCGCGCCGTAGCCGGGGACGATCTCGAGTCCGAAATACGACGTCATCGACCCCAGGTTCACCACGTTTCCCTTCGCGGCGACGAGCAACGGCTTGCACGCGGTCGCCAACCGGAACGCACCGAACAGATTCACGGCGACAACTTCCTCGAACACGTCCGGGTCCCACTCACTGCGGCCGCCGGGCAGGTTCTGCCCCGCGTTGTTGACCAACACGTCGCAGCCTTCGAGTTCGGCGACGACGGCGTCGATCGTCTCGGTCTCCGTCATGCGGCACGGCCGGTAGGAGAGGCCCGCCAGATCGACGTCGTAGTCGGCGATCGCGGCGCGCGTGCCGGTGACCGTCACTTCGGCCCCCGCGTCGCGAAACGCCGTCGCGATGCCCAACCCGATGCCCGACGTGCCACCCGTGACGAGCACGTGCTTGGCGGTGAAGTCGAACGTCACGTCCATACGCGCTACCCCCACACCCGTTCCCAATGTTGTGTCTCGGCCGACCGGTACATCGCGAGTGCGCACCGCAGCTCGCCCAGCGCGTACTCGGCCGTTGCCGCGGGCGCTTGCCCGTTCACGACCGCGGCCGCGAAGTCGAGCCACTCCCCCTCGTACGACGCGAGATATCCGCCGCGGTCGCCCACCTTCGTCCCCTTGAACTCGGATCCGTCCCAGAGCTTGACCCATCCGGAGCCTTCGACGGTGATCTCGCCGGTCGAACCCGTCACCGTGAACAGCGGTTGCGGCGCGATCGCACCCGTCGTGAGCATCGCGTCGAACGATGCGACCACGCCCGACTCGAAACGCAGCAACGCCCGGCACAGCGACTCACCCTCCATGCCGGGGTACGGATGCCCGAGCGCGGCCACGACCTCGGCCACCTCGCCGAGCCACACACGCAGCGGTCGCAGCCAGTGCGAGCCGGTGTCGATCGCGACGCCGCCACCCGCGGCGGCCCGGTCGAGGCGCCAGGGTTGGTCGCCGCCGTAGAACTCGTCGATGGCCGGGAAGAACGTCGCCGCGCGCGCGGTGACGACGTCGCCGATTACGCCGTCGGCGAGCAGGTCGGCGACGGTCTGCACTTCGGGCCAGTACTGCGCGTTCTCCGCGACCATGAACACCGTGCCCGCCGCCCGGGCCGCGGCAAGGATGCGGTCGCACGCGTCGAGGGTCGGGGCCAACGGCTTCTCCAACAGCACGTGCACACCGGCCGCGAGGGCTTCGCACGCGATGGCCTCGTGCAGATGGTGCGGCACCGCGATGAGCACAGCGTCGAAGGCACGGTCGACGAGGGCATCGGTGAGCGACGCGTACGACGCCGCGCCGGTGCGTTCGGCCAGCCGTATCGCATTGGCCCGGTCGGGATCGATCGCGGCGGTCACCCGGATCGGCGCACCGGCCCGGTCGATCGCGTCGAGATGCCAGTGCGCGATCGCACCGCACCCGACCACACCCAGCGTGAGCGTCACGGACGCATCCATGCGGCTACGGCCTCCGGCCCTCGATCGCCCGTGCGGAATCGCGTCACGGACCGGGCCTCCGGTCTGCGCCTGACTCCACGGGGACCGGGAACCGATCGAAGTAGAAGCCGAACCGTTCGCGCACGGTCGCGGGGTCGAGGCCGAAGTCGCCCTGCAGGTCGTACACGACCCGTCCGTGCTTCCCCCGCGGGTTGGCGGCCATGTACGCGTCGAGTGCTGCTCGGGCGGTGCCGGTCATCGGCAACCGGGCCCGTTCGTAGATGCGTTCGACCAGGCCGACGTCGTCGGCCATGAACGCGTCGAAGATCACGTCGACGGTGCGGTCGGCGGGCAGCAGGTCGCGGTCGCGCACGCACGCGCGCAGCAGCCGCTCGATCCGGTCGACCCAGTAGGCGGCCAACGCCTCGGGCTCGATGCGGGGCCGCCGCATGCGGTCGCCGTACGCGGCCATCGTGATCGCCGACTGGATCACCGACACCGGGTCGCGGTGCGTCACCGCGAACGTGGCGTCGGAGAACGTCGACACCAGCGCGCCGATCTGCTCCAGATGCTGCGGCGACTTCAAGACCCACCGCGACGGGCCGCGCTCGTGCGTACAGACCTGCAACACCTTCTTCAGGTACGCGTAGTGCGGGCGCTGGTCGAGCCCGAAGTAGAAGTCGCGCCAGCGCGGCACTCGCGCGTGCCATTCGAGTGTGTACGACGCGAAGTCGATGTCCTGGAGCTCGATCTCCTCCTCTATCGCGTCGGGATACTGGTCGTGCATGGCGACGACCAACGGCGCCATCGCGGTCGCCGCCGCGTAGTTCTGCGCGCAGCGTTCGTAGCGCGTGTCCGCGCCGGGACCGGCCAGCGGCTCGAGGCTCTCCCAGTACGGCAGCGCTCGCAGGCGGGGGTCGGCCGCGATCAGGTTGACGAGGTGCGTGGTGCCCGATCGGGGCAGGCCGATGACGATGATCGGCTCGGCCAGTTCGATGTCGAGTATTTCGGGATGGCGGCGCACCTGGTCTTCGACGAGGAGGCGGTTGGCCAGCAGCCGCACGGTGCGTTGGCGCAGGATCAGCCGCCCGAGCGGGCCGAGGCCCGTGTCGGACTCGATCGCGTCGACCATCGCGTGTAGTCGCACCACGAAGTCGTCGGGCCCGAAGTCGGTCAGCCCGGTTCGGGTGCGCGCCTCGGCGAGCAGCGCGTCGACGTCGAACGTGATGTCGAGCCCGGCCGCGTAGGCGAGCGCGCCCCGTTGCCCGTCGTCGAGCGCCGGGTCCGCGAGATCCTCGATGCGAATCGTGCTCATTGACCCAACCGGTTGCGGCCACCGGTGATCTCGCCTTCGAGCCACTTCGTGAGCCAGAAGTTCTCGCGGCCGTGGTCGGCGAGCAGTTGTTGGTGCGCGGCGACGTACGCATCCAGCGACGCGCGATGCGCAGGGTCGACAGCGAGTGCCATCTCGGCCAGGCGCACGGCCGCAAGGGCGTCGGTGGTCACCAGCGCGGTGGCCCGAGCGGCAACTGCGTCGGGGCCACCGGCGAGGGCGACGACCTCGGCCCACCCGTGTTCCGGGCGCGCGCCGTACAACTCGAGGGTGGAGTGCTGGTGGAACCAACCCGCGTACGCCTCCCAAATCGCGCGCACGCTCCAGTCGACGCGTCCGTACGCCTCACCCAACGTCAGCGGATCGGGCAGCGCGATCGTGCGCATCGCGGTCCACACGTCGTCGCCGCGGTTCATCGCTTCGACGGTCGCGTCGTGCACGTACTGCACGGCATCGCGGATGCGTTCACATTCCGACTGCACGAGCGTGGCGCCGCGGACCGGCCCGTGGTGGCCGAGGAACAAGGCCTCGGGTTCGAGGTCGATCACCCGTTGCACCGACGCAACGAACGCGAGTGCCGAACGCAGCTTGTCGCCCCGCACAGTCACCAGGTTCGGGAAGTGGCCGAACAGCGCCGAGAACATGTTGCCGACCAGCGCGACCCGGTCGTCGGGCAGCCACACGACGAGCGAGTCGGTCGTCTCCCCCCCGGGCACGCTCACCAGTTCGACGGGCCGGCCGCCCAACTCGAACGCGAACGCTTCGTCGAAAGTCACGTCGGGTACGGCGACCTTGGCGTGCGGCGGGATCTCGGCCTCGTCGCCGCGCACGTAGCCGGGCCGGCCCATCACCGCCGCGAAGAACGGCAACGACCGGTGGATGCGGAATCCGTGGATGCGCTGGTCGTCGGCCTGGCACGCGGCGTTGTTCGCCTGCGCGATCAGCTCGGTGCCGCCCTCCGGCCAAACTTCGCGAAACGTGTCGACGCCGCCGATGTGGTCGGTGTGGCTCTGCGTCAGCACGATGTAGCGCGTCGGAGCGTCGCTCACCGCGTCGAAGTTGCGCTTGTGGGCGCGGGCCTCGAACCACATGCCCGTGTTGACGACGATGCGGCCCTGGTCGGTGACGATCAGGTACGCGCTCGACATGCCCGGCGAGCACCACACGCCCGCGCCCAGGTCGAGCGCAGCAGGCGCGCTCGCAGGGCCCACCGCGAAGAAGTCGGGCTGGTTGCGGGTGTAGTCGCTCGGCACCGGCCGCACCGTAGCGAGGCGAGGCTGCCACCCACCTCGGCCCGGGAGGCACCCGTCATGACCAGGTCACATCGGGCCATTCGGAGACCCGGCGCGGTAGTCCCCAATTCAAGGACCGTGGGGTCGCGTGCCGACCCTACGTACGGGGCCGGGGCTGCCGATGTAATTCCCGTGAGGAGGGACGGCGCGCAGTTGAAAGACGCCTCGGCACTACTCGCTCGGTTCGCGCCCGGGCCCGACCGTACCGGTCGGGTCGTCCTGCACCCGCGCTTGACCATCGTGCCGCTCCGCCGCGACGACTTCGAGGGCCTGAAACGGTCATTCGCGACCGATGTCCCGATCCGGGTCGCCGCCGCGAGCGATCTCGGGGTCGGCACTGTCGCGGAGCGGGCCGCCGTGTACGACGACGCGATCGCCGGTCTCGACCTTGCGTGCACCCGCCACACCATCGCGATCGGCGCGGTCAACGCGGCCGAACGGACATTGACCGAAGCGCGCGCCGATCTCGACCGCGTCGCCATGCAACGCGCCCGCGCCGACGAAGCGATCGCCACTGCATCCGTGCGGCTCGCGGTGCTCGAACGGGCCGCCACGCCCGAAGGGGAACTCCGCCGGGAACTCGAGACCGCGCGCGGCAGCACCGGCCCCCTGGCCGACGCGGCGACGCGGGTCGACACGATCGAGCGCGCCCTCGCCGCCCGCGCCCGTTCCCGCGAGACGCCGGAACCGTCGAACGAGATCGAGGCACTGCGCGAGCAGATCGTCTCGGTCCGGCGCTCCGTCACCGCCGCGCTGACGACGCGCGAAGGACAGGTCCGCGACGCGCAGACCGATCTCGACACGGTGAGGCGCGACGCCGCGGTCGCCGAACGCCAGCTCGCCGTCATGGTCGACCGCCTCGAGCCCGGCACCGACGCGCGCGACGCCGACGGCTTGCTGCGCCGCATGCAGGCCCGGCGCGAACTCCTCGACACGACGGACATCACGACGACCGAAGGGCTCCTGCTGCTCTGCGCGAAAGAAACCGCGGCCCCGATCTTGTTGCTCGTCGAGCCCTTTGCTCCCGCTCCTACCGATCTGATCGACGCACTCGTCGCGGTGTCGGCGGAGAAGCGCTGTGTGTACGTCACGGATGACGAACAGGTGCTGGCCGCGGCCCGCGCCCTCGACCCGGAAGTCGGCGCCATCAGGACGGCGCTCGACACGGGCGGCATTCCGGGCCCCGCCCTTGTCCAACCGGATGGGAACTTGATGTGACAACCAAGCTGACGATTCGTTCGAAGCTCGCCGCCGCGCTCGCCGTGCCGCTGATCGCGCTGACCGTTGTCGTCGGGTTCCAGCTGCGCGACTCGAGCATGTACTTGCTCGCCGCCGCGGGTTCCGTCGCCCTCTCGGTGTTCGTCCTGTACCTCGCCAACGTGTGGATCACGAAGCCGTTGCGGGCGCTCGCCGACGAAGCGTTGGAAGTCGCGAACGTGCGCTTGCCCGAGGTCGTCGGCCAGGTCCTCGCCGCGCCCGCCGCGGACGCGGCGGTGCACCTTCAGCCGGTGATCGGTCGGGGCGGCGCCGAGATCTCCGACGTCGCCGACGCGCTCAACGTGCTCCAGCAGAAGGCCGTCGACCTCGCAACCGAGCAGGCCGCGTTGCGCCGCAGCATCGCCGACGCCCTCGTCAACCTGGGCCGCCGCACACAACAACTGCTCTCGCGACAAATCGAACTGATCTCGACGCTCGAGTCGCGCGAACAGAACCCCGAGCTGCTCGACCAGCTGTTCAAACTCGACCACCTCGCGACGCGCATGCGCCGCAACGCCGAGTCGCTGCTCGTGCTCGCCGGCGAGGAGGCACCGCGGCAGTGGCGGGCCGCGCAGCCGGTCGGCGACCTCGTGCGGGCGGCGCTCGGTGAGGTCGAGGACTTCTCGCGGGTCCGTATTCACCAGCTCGACAACACGACGGTCGTCGGCCACGCCGTCGCCGATCTCAGCCACGTGCTCGCCGAGCTGCTCGAGAACGGCCTGACGTTCTCGCCGCCCGACTCGGTCGTCGACCTGTACGGCCGGATCACGCCGAATGGCTACGTCATCAGCGTGAACGACCACGGCATCGGCATGACTCCCGAGGAACTGGCCCGGGCCAACGAACGGCTCGTGACGAGCAGCTCGTTGACACTCGCGCCGTCGCGCTACCTCGGTCACTACGTGGTCGGTCAGCTGACGATGCGCCACGCGGTCGCCGTCGCGTTGACGGAATCACCCGGCGGCGGTGTCACGGCGACAATCGTGCTGCCGCCCGCGCTCGTCGAGGGCTTCGAAGGTCCCGCCGCCACCTCCGTGTTCGTCTTCGAGAACTTCGAACCCGACGCCCGCCCCGAACCCGAACCCGAACCCGAAGCGGAACCCGACGGCATCCGCGCCCCCGCGTACCTCGACGAACCGGTCCCGGTCGACGAACCCGTCCCGGCTGCGGCAGTGCACTTCGACTTCGAGAGCATCGAGGCCGACCCGGAGACCGAGCCGGAACCGGTGCCCGAACCCGAACCGCCCGCGCCGGAGTCGACTGCGCCCGCCGCGCCGCGCGTGTCGTCGTTCCTCATTCCGGCCGCCCAACAGCAGGCCGTCTTCGGCGAAGAAGCGCCGAAGCCCGAACCCGAAGCCTCCCCCGTGCCCGTCCGCACCGCCGCCGGCGCGCTCCCCGCCGGTGAGCCGTACCCGGGCCTGGTCGCCGACCGCAACGAGCGCGAAGCCGAAGCCGATGCCGTCATCGGTGCGATCGGCGACGTCATCGGCGCCGACGACCTCGTCAAGGAAATGAACGCGGTGCCGTACTTCGTCGACGCCAACGTCGACGACCTGCTGCCGAAGTTGCCCCGCCGCCGCGATGGCGGCCGCAAGACCGCGCCGGCGCTGACCGCCGCGGTGGCGCCGCCGACGCCGCTCACAACGCCGAGCAACGGCTACGCGGCCGAAGCGTCTGACTCCGAAACGAAGCCAGATCCGAGAACGGTGAGGCACCCGCCGCGCCCACCGCACCCCTTTCCGACGAAATGCAATCGAACATGGCGGCGTACGCGGCGTTCCGCGCCGCGGCCGACCGCGGGCGTGAAGACGCGCACCGGCCTTGACGGAAGGTAGGCGATGACGAATATCGACCAACGCGCGGTGAGCGCGGAGGCGCAGCGGTTCAACTGGCTGCTGAACAACTTCGTCGATACGACGGCCGGGGTCACGAGCGCGGTCGCGGTGTCGTCCGATGGTTTGCTCATGGCCCTGTCGCGCGCCGTTCCGCGCACGGCCGCCGAGCAACTCGCCGCGATCATCTCCGGCTTGGCCAGCCTCGGCCACAGCACCGCCCGTTGCTTCGCGCTGGGTGGCCTCGACCAAGTCATCATCGCGATGCACGGCGGGTTCCTGTTCGTGTCGTCGGTGTCCGACGGCAGCTGCCTCGGCGTCGTCAGCGACCGCAACTGCGACATCGGCGCGGTCGGCTACCAGATGGGCCTCCTCGTCGAACGGGCCGCCACCGTCCTGACACCGGCACTCGTCGCCGAGCTGAAAGTGGCGGTTCTCTCTTGAGCACGCAGGTACTCACATGAGTAGCCAAAGCGACCTGGTTCGACCCTTTGTCATCACGGGCGGGCGCACGCGCGCGAGCGATGCGTCGTTGCGCATCGAGACGATGGTGCAGACGAACGGCGACGGGATCGGCGGTGCCGACTTCGAGCACGCCCGGATCCTCGAACTCTGCCGGGAGCCGCTCTCGGTGGGTGAGGTCGCGGGCAAGCTCGACGTTCCCCTCGGCGTGGCCATGGTGCTCGTTGACGACCTCGTCGCCGAGAACCGGCTCGTCGTCCACCACAGTGACCCGGTCGACATCGAACTGTCGGTCCTGACAAAGATGATCGATCGTGTCCGTGCCCTCTAACGCCCCGGCCGCGCAGACGCGACGCATGACCTCGGTGAAGTTCGTCGTCGCGGGCGGGTTCGGTGTCGGCAAGACGACCTTTGTCGGCGCTATCTCCGAGATCACACCGCTCACGACCGAAGCCGCGATGACCACCGAATCGCTGGGTGTCGACGACACGTCGCTGGTCGCCGCGAAGACGACGACGACCGTCGCGATGGACTTCGGCCGCATCACCGTCGACGACGACCTCGTGATGTACCTGTTCGGCACGCCCGGCCAGGAACGCTTCGGGTTCATGTGGGACGACCTGTGCATGGGCGCGATCGGCGCAGTGGTGCTCGCCGACACGCGGCGCCTGGCCGACTGCTTCGACGCCGTCGACTACTTCGAAACGCGCAAGGTTCCGTTCGTCGTCGGTATGAACCGCTTCGAAGGGTCGCATCGGCACTCGATCCCCGACATCCGCGAAGCGCTCGGACTCACCGACGACGTCCCGATCGTCGACTGCGACGCGCGGCACAAGGACTCGGTGAAGTCGGTCGTCATTTCGCTGCTCGAGCACCTCGTGCGGCGCGCCGGCCGGTAACTCTCTTCTCGCAATCTCGGCTCAGTCCTCGAGTTCCTCTTCGAGTTCTTCGAGTTCTTCGGCGATCTCCTCGGGCGACTCGATCAACCCGCCCGACTTGCGCGCCGAGTGCACAATCGTGATGAACACGATCGTGAACGTCACGCCCGTGAGCCACCAGCGATGGTCGCCGATCCAGCCGGTGAACTCGAGGATCGGGTCGGAGAACGCGTCGCCGAGCCAACGGATCGCGAGCATGCGGGCGATCGTGCCGCCGATGTTGAGGGATGCGAACGCCCACACGTTCATGGCCGTCACCCCTGCGAACAGGCAGATCCAGTTGTTCGGCATGAGCGCGACCATCGGCCACGATGCCTTCTTGAACGCCCGTTCCATCCACAGGATGAACGCCGCGCCCGACCCGGCCTTCTTCTCCATCCACCGGACGGTGACGTCGCCGTACTTGCGCCCGAACCAATAGAACAGCGGGTCGCTGATGAGCAGGCGGCCGACCGTGACGAGCATGAACGGCAGGATGTCGACGCTCGGCGACACGAGCACGAAATTGCGGGTCTTCGGCGCGAGCGCGATGAGCAGGAGGGGGTAGTCCTGGAGCAGCGTGGGCGCGAAGGCCTCACCGACCCAGTTGGCAATGGTGAAGACCGCGATCGGTATCGCGAAGATCGCGACAGCCTTGCGGTCGATCGGAATGGGCTCGGTGACAGCCACCGCCGCCCAGGCTACGGGATGGGTACCGCCCTGCGAACCGACGAGGGAAGCGATCGCTCAGCCGTCGACCGCAACGGCCCGTTTCTCCTTCACGAGCGAGGCGACGACCGCGGCGACGAGCAGGGCGACGATGACACCGAGCGACAACGCGGTGGGCATGTGCCACCAGCGCGACACCGTCATTTTGATGCCGACGAACACGAGGATGGCGCCGAGCCCGTGGCCGAGGTAGTGGAGGCGTTCCTTCCACCCGGCGAGGAGGAAGTACGCGGCGCGCAGGCCGAGGATCGCGAATGCGTTCGCGGCGAAGACGATGAACGGCTCGTTGCTCACCGCGAGGATGGCGGGCACCGAGTCGACGGCGAACACGATGTCGGTGAACTCGATCGCCACCAGCGCGGCGAGGAGCGGCGTCGCGGCCCGCTTCGCGTTGACCTTCGTGAAGAAGTGGTGACCGTCGAGTTGTTCGGAGACGGGCATGAACCGGCGCAGGAGACGAACGGCGCGCTCGTGGCCGTGTTCGCCTTCGTCTGCGCGGTGCCGCACGACCTTCACACCCGTGTAGATCAGGAACACTCCGAACACGACGAGTAACCACCAGAACTGCGAGATGAGCGCGACCCCGGCGAAGATGAAGATGGCGCGCAGGACCAGCGCGCCGAAGATTCCCCAGAACAAGACCCGGTGCTGGTAGCGCAACGGGATCGCGAACGTCGAGAAGAGCACGGCCCACACGAACACGTTGTCGACCGACAGCGACTTCTCGATCAGGTAGCCGGCGAGGTATTCGCCCGATGCCGCCCGCCCCGCGGTGAGCGCGAGCACGCCCGCGAACGAGAGTCCGCACGCGACCCACACGAGCGATTCGACGAGCGCGCGCCTGGGCGTCGGCTCCTTGTGACCGCGGTGGATGACGAGGTCGATCGTGAGCATCATGCCGATGGTCGCGAGCAGCGCGATCCACGCGGCCGGCGGTACGTCGATGTCGACGAACGAGTCCGAGGCGGACGACGTGGCGGCAAGTATCAAGTCGGGGTCCCCCGGATTCGCGTGGCTCCGTGATCCGAAGGTCTCTCCCACCCGACACCCGGGCTGGGTGCGGAGCCGGGGCGCCGGGGCCGAAAGGCCCGTAGTGACGAACGCCGCCGTGTTGGGATACTCGCCTTCTTGAGCGACAAGCCTACCGGCCCGCGGACCCTACCCCTCGTCGGCCGCACCCGCTGCGGGATCTCGACGGTGCCGACCGGCCCGGCCTCGGCGTCTTGGGCGTCGAGAACGATCAAGGAGCCGGCGTCCTCGGCCCCGTCGTAGGTGTCGTAGGTGTAGGTCAGCAGGAAGCCTTCGCCTTCGTCGTCGCCCGAGGCGACGAACAGCCACTCACCCGAACCGTTACCTGCGCCCGGGTCCCACCGCTTCTCGGCGCCCGTCTTGGCGTCGTACGCCGCCGCCCCGGCCGCGAACGCGCTCCGCCGTATGAAGTCCCGCCGCCCCATCCCCGGTGTGCTCACAGGGCGGCTACGCCTCGGGGGGTTTGTGCCACTGCGAACGGTCGTTGGCGTGGGGGTAGTCGCCTTCGGGGACGGGCACGCCGAGGAATGCGCACAGCGGCCCCCAACCGTCGCGCGCTTCGAACACGAGGAGCCGCTCCGGCGGGACGGTCGCGCGCACTTCCGCGTTGTGGCGTTCGAACAGTGCGACGAGGTGGTCGCGGTCGTCGGCGTTGCCTTCGAAATCGCGTTGGACGATCCCGAGCTGCACCATCTCGTGCCACTCGGGGTTGTCGACCAGGCCTTGGCCGCGCACGCCGACGGAGATCGTCGCTTCGTAACTCTCGTACCACTGCTGCGGATCGCGTTCCGACAGGATCACCTTCGCGTCGGGGTACGCCGCCGTCAGTTCCCGCCAATACGTGGCGCCGGGCCAGTCGACGGTGGCGCGGTACTCGCCGAATACTGCTTCCCAGTCGACGGCTTCGCCGCGCCCGGCCGCGGTGAAGGTCTTGATGTGGTCCTCGTGCAGGAAGATCTCGAACATGTGGTGGCACGGGTAGCCGAGCTGCTCGAGCGCGAGCTTCAACGACAGCGTGCCCGTGCGGCCCCACCCGGCACCGACGATTTCGAGCGGCATCAGCCGACCAACTCGAGGAGCTGCTCGCGGCTCGGCGCATTGGGTGGCACCACTTCCTGGCCCGCGAACCCCAACACCTTCTCGAAGAACGCGGCGTCGGAGAACAACTCGTCGGGCGATGTGATCATCCCCCCGATCGACAGCAACCCGCGCACGATGTCGGGGTCCTGGGCGGCGCCGGCGATGAGCGCCTGCACGATCGGGAACGCCGGATCGTCCGACACGTAGTCGCGCCCTTCGAGCAGCGTGTCGATCTCGGCGAGTCGTGCCGAGTCGAACGCGAGTGTGGCCCGGTACCACGGCTCCGTCGTCTCCATGGTCTTGTCGTGGAACGCCCGCACGAGCCCGGCCGGGTCGTCGAGACCGGTGGCCGCAACGGTTTCGCGCAGCGCGACCGCGTGCATCAGTCCGATGGTGATGCCGCGCCCGACCGACGGGTTGGTGCACGCCCACGCGTCGGCAACGGCGACGAGCCCGGTGACGACCGGTTCGCCGTCGACGACGAACGTGCGGTGCCGGTCGGGGATGCCGGCAATCACGGCAATGCGCTCGTCGAGCGGCTCACCCTCGAGCCACGGTGCGGCGGCGGGGATGTCGCGCACGACCGCGGTCCACTTGTCGATGTCTTTGAGGGCGCGCATCTGCTTGTCCTCGGCCGAGGTGACGATGCCGACGCCCCACGTCCCGTTGTCGGCGGGGAGCAGCAACGTCGAGATCGTGCCGAGCGCGGTGAGCAACCCGCCCTGCACCGGCGGCAGCGACCCGTCGGCCGAACGGAAGTGGCGGCCGTAGTAGATGAACCCGCAGTCCGCTTCCTCTTCCGGCACCGGCGGCGCGCCGATGTCGGCAAGCCAGCGGGGCACGGCCGAACGGCGGCCCATCGCGTCGACCACGAGATCGGCGCGGATCTCCTCGCCCGACTCGGTGCGCACACCGGTGATGTGCGGCGTGCCCCCGTTTGCAGACGCGCCGGTCAACAGACCCGCGACCGCGACCCCGCGCCGGACCGTCAGCTTCGGCGTTGCATCGGCAACCGAACCCAGGGCCGCCTCGATCACGGGGCGGCGGCCGGTCAGCGCGGTGAAGCGATCGTCGTCGGCGCGCGTGCCACCGGTGAGCGCGTCGTCGATCTCGTCGATGCCGTTGAACCGGGCCGCGCCCGCCTTGTCGAGCGCGTCGACGAATTCGGGAAGGTGCACTTCGGCAATCTCGCGGAACCGGGGCTGGAGAAAGTGCAGCATCCGGAACTGGTTCACGCCCTTGCGCTCCCACCGTTCCCATGCCTCTTCGGGATCCGCGGGCGGTTCCATCGCGTCGCGTTCGAGGAGGGTTACGTCGTGCCCGTCCTTCGCGAGCAGCACCGCGCTGAGGAGTCCGCACATTCCGCCGCCGACCTGCAATATCTGAGCCATAGCCCGATAGCGTTGCCGACCAATCGGGTGGGGGCGAATCGAGCGGGAGCAAAGCATGGGTGACACGTACTCGCACGGGCACCACGAATCGGTGTTGCGGAGCCACACCTGGCGCACGGCCGAGAACTCCGCGGGCTACCTGCTCCCCATCTCCGCGCCGGCCTCGACCTGCTCGACGTCGGGTGCGGGCCGGGCAGTTCGACGGGTACATCGCGGTGCTGCACGACGAGTTACTCGCGCGCCGACCGTCAGCCTGACGCGCCTTCGACCGCTTCGCCGAGTGCGAGACACGTTTCCTCGCGCCACGGGCCCGCGACGATCTGCACGCCCAACGGCAAGCCCTCGGGTGAGGTCGCCGCGGGCACGACCAGCGCGGGCCAACCCCACAAACTCACACCGAGCATGTAGGTCCAGTCGGCGAGCGACGACTCCCCCAACAGTGGCGCGGGGTGCGGCGCCGCGGGCGACACAATCGCGTCGTACCGTTCGAGGCGGCGCAGGGCGCGGGCGCGCGAGCGGTCCCAGTCGCTGAGCATCTCGTCGACTTCGGGGCCGGTGAGTGACGAGCGGCCCCAGTAGCGCAGCGTGATCGAGCGTGACTTGTCGATGTCGAGCGGGTCGTCGTCGTCGACGATCACCGCGCCCGCGCGGTCGAGAGCAGCGACGACGCCCTCTTGCATACCGTCGACGACCGCGACGCGCAACCCGCGCACGGGCCGCGGTTCGTCGAGCGGCACCGGCGGGCACGACGGGTCGCGACCGTCGGGACCGGCGAGGATGCCCAGCAACAGCCGTTGCTCGGCCACGGTGCGCGTGAGCGGTCCGATCACCGTGCGGCTGTCGAACATCGCGCCCGCGCGCGGGAAGTGTCCGCTGACGGGAACGCGCCCGTACGTCGAGCGCAATGTGACCAGCCCGGTGCAGTGGGCGGGGAAGCGCAAGCTGCCGCCCGAGTCGCTGCCCAATCCGATTGGCACCACGCCCGCGGCAACGAGCACCGCGTCGCCCGACGAGCTGTAGCCGGGCGTGCGGGTGGTGTCGAGCGGGTTGCGGGGCGTGCCGTGCAACTCCGACGTCTCGCCGCAGTTCGCCTTGCACACCACGATGGCGCCCGCGGCGCGGAGCCGGGCGACCACCGTCGCGTCCCGCGTCGGGCACCGGTCGCGATGGTGCGGCATACCCCCGGCGCACGGGAACGGGGTCGCCTCGATCCAGTCCTTCACGGAGATGGGAACACCGTGCAGCGGTCCGATCGGGTCAGACCCGAGGTGCGCGGCGGCGGCGCGCACGGCGTCGTCGTCGCGCCACGCCACCGCGTGCAGGTCGGCGACGCGATCGAGCCCCGCGAGTGCGACTTCGACGCGGTCGCGGACAGCGCTCACGTGAACAGTGGACGCAAGTCGGCCTTGCGCACCTTCTCGGTTCCGGTACGCGGGAGCTCGTCGACGACGACCACCCGTTTCGGCACCTTGTAGTCGCTGAGCCGTTCGGCCGCGAACGCGCACAGCTCGGCTTCGCCGAGCGTCGCGCCGGCGTTGAGACGCACTGCCGCGACGGGCACTTCGCCCTTCGTCTCGTCGGCGATCCCGAGCACCGCAGCTTCGGCTACCGCCGGGTGTTCTTCGAGGACGCGCTCGACCTCGACGGGGAACACCGAGTACCCGCCGTGCTTGACGACGTCTTTCTTGCGCCCGGTCAGCTCGAAGAACCCGAACCCACGCGCCCGCGCCAGGTCGCCGGTGCGCAACCAACCGTCGGCCGTGAACGCTTCGGCCGTCGCGTCGTCGCGGCCGTGGTAGCCGCGCATCACGTTCGGACCCTTGATGAGCAACTCGCCGACGACGCCGCGCGGCACGTCGAGCCCATGCTCGTCGGCGATGCGGAACTCGTGGCCCTCGACCGGCCGCAACGCACCCGACATCGGGAGTGGCACGGGCGCGAATACGCGCACGGCAACTCCCCCGCCCAACTCGACCATGCCGTAACCGTCGACGAACGTCGCCTTCCCGAGTGTGCGCCCGAGCCCGGGGATGCCCACCCCGCCACCCATCCGCTGGAAGCGTTCGACGATGTCGAGTGGGAGCGCGTCGGCACCCGACGACCACAGCCGCACCGACGACAGGTCGCGCGACTCGGCACCGGCTTCGAGCAACATCCGGTACATCGCGGGAACGCCGAGGAACATCATCGCCCGCCGCGACTCGATCGCGTCGAGCGCGTCGTCCGGGCGGAAGTGCGTGAGCAGGTACAGCGGGATACCCGTCGCCGCGAACATGATGAGCCCGGCGAAACCGGCGACGTGCGCGACCGGCATACCCGTGACGCATCCGTGGGCGACGATGCCTTCGGGAACCAGTGCACCGGCATGCGCCGCGCCGATGAGCGCACGGTGCGACAACTCCGCGCCCTTGGGTCGTCCGGTCGTTCCCGACGTGTAGAACAGCACCGCGATGTCCGACGGATCGACCGCGACCGCGGGCGCGGGACCGGGCGAGGCCTCGACCAACTCGTCGAAGTCGTCGATGCGCAGACGTGCGCCCGCGTCGGCGACGACGTAGTCGATCTCGTCCGGCTTCATCCGAGGGTTGACCGGCACGGCCACCGCGCCGGCCCGGGCCACCGCCGCCGCGGCGAGGAACATGCGGTACCCGTTGGGTGTCGTCACGACGACCCGATCACCCGGGTCGACCCGGCCGGCCACGGTCGCGCCTGCTCGGGCGACGAGATCGGCCGCCTCGGCGTAGGTCAGCTTCCAGCCGTCGGGTTCTTCGACCAACGGCCGTTCGGCCCGGACGCCCGCGAACTGTTCGAGCAACGTGCCCAGCGTGAGGTCGCGAGAACGGCAAAGCGCGAGGCGGGCCGAAGTGCGCACGTGCCGATCGTACGGCGAGTGCGCGAGGCTGAGCGCTATGGACGTTCACGAAGCTCTCTATACGACCCGGGCCATGCGCCGAGTGAAGCCCGACCCGATCCCGCTCGACGCCCAGGCACGCATCCTCGACGCGGCGGTGCGCGCGCCGACCGGCGGCAACATGCAGAACTGGAAATTCATGCTCGTGGACGACGCGGACATGAAGAGCCGGCTCGGCCCGATCTACCGCGACTGCCTCGGCCGGCTGTGGGACACCTTCTACAAAGACCGGCTCGACGCCGCGCGCGCGAACCTCGACGACCCGGACTCCAAGCAGTTGCTGAGCATCCAGCGTTCGGCGCAGCACCTCGCCGACCACTTCGAGGGCTACCCGCTGCTGCTGTTCAGTTTCTGCCAGTACGACCCGTCGGGGGGCTCGATCTTCCCGGCCACGTGGTCGGCGATGCTCGCGGCGCGCGCCGAAGGCATCGGCGCGTCGTTGACGACGGTGATGGCGTTCGAGTTGCAGAAGGTGATCGACATCCTCGGCGTGCCCGGAGACCAGGGCTGGTTGATGTCGTCATGCGTGACGTTCGGCTACCCGACCGGCAAGTGGGGCGTCGCCGCGCGCCGGCCCGCGCACGAGGTGACGTACCGCAACGGGTGGGGCAACGCGGTCGACTTCGACACGTCGACACCGTTGTGGAAGGGATAGCGGTTCAGGGAGCGCGGGTGAAGCGCGACGCGTGTTGCGCCCCGCGAACTCGTCGGCGCCCGGTTGCGTCGCGAGGCAGGACCGGGATCGCCGTCATGGTGCGCAGGCTACGCCAGGTACCGGCCGAACCAGTCGAGGACGAGCGCGTAGGCCTCGGCGTACGACCATGAAGCGCTCCCGCCGTACCCCCGCGGTGCGCACCGACCGTTAGTACCGAAGTTCCGCGACCAACCCGACGTGGTCCGACGGGCACATGCCGTCGACCAGTTCGTCACCGATGATCCGGATCGACACGACGTGCCCGCATCCGCCCAGCTTGGCCTGGCCGACCATCACGTAGTCGATGCGCTGCTCCGGTCCGAGGTTGGCGCGGCTGAACGGATTGTCGTTCGAGATCGTGTAACCCGCGCTGCCGTCGCCCGCCACTTCCCACCCGTCGCGGAACATCACACCGGGGACGGGCGCGGCGGTGCGACCGGTGAGCATGCGTATCTCGTCGCTATTCGGCTCGGCGTTCAGGTCGCCGACGAGTACGGCGGGAAACGGGCGGGGCCGTTGCGCCCGCACGAGCGAGCACATCGCCTTGACCTGTTCCTGGCGCACGGCGCTGTGGTCGGACCGCCAGCTCAGGTGCGCGCAGTAGATCTGGATGGGGCCGCGCGGTCCGTCGACCTCGGCGAACACACACAGCCGTTCCTCGCCCTCGTCGTCGCGGGCGCCGCCACCTTCACGCGGCAGCATGAGGACCTCGTGGCGCGCGATCGGCCAGCGCGAGAGCACCGCGTTGCCCGAGCGGGCGCCGTCGCGCTCGAGGTTGTGGGCGTACACGGGCGGTCCGTAGCCGAGCGCGTCGGCGACGACCCGGGCCTGGTTGCGGTCGTCGTCGTCCCACACTTCCTGCAGGGCGACGATGTCGGCGTCGACGGCTCGGAGCGTCTCGACGATCGCGGGCAGGCGTGCCTCCCACGGTCCGTAGCGGCCCCAGAGGTTCCACGTCGCGATGCGCACGGTGGTCTCGAGCAGCGGTCCGTAGCCGGGGTCGTAGTCGAGCGTCACACGCGTTCCTTCGCCATCTGCGGTATCAGCATGTACGCCGCGACGAGGAAGCACACGGCACCGATGAAGGTCTGCACGTTGACGGTACGGATGTTGACTGCTTCGTCGGTCGTCGGCAGCACGAGCGACGCGATCGCGGAAATGCCGAACGCGACCGAGCCGACGAGGTTGAGCGTCGCCATCCACCAGTCGGTGTCACGGCCGCCGGGTATTACCCGATGGCGCATGGTCATGAACGCGACGTAGCTCGAAATGAGGAAGCACACCGACCCGAGCGCGTCCGGCGCCCACACGAGCCGGTCGGCCTCCTGTGCGTCGAGGCTGGTCTGCAACGCGTGGAATGTCGTCACGTTGAACAAGAGCGTGCCCGCGAACTGTACGACCGCGGCCACCCAGTCGGGCGAGTTCGTGTCCCACACGAACACGCGCCGGCGGTGCTCGCCGTACGGGTTCACCGTTTGCAGGTACTGGCACAACGACGCCGAGGTAAAAAAGATCGAGCCGACGAAGAAGATGAACCCAGTGGTGCGCGGGCTCACGTTCTCTGTGTACAGGGGCATCGACCCGAGTGCGAAGCACGCGGAGCCGATGATGAACAGCACGGCGATCCACCACAGGAGCCGCGTCGGTGCCCAGATCCATGCCGTCATGTCAGATCAGACCGCTCTCGACGGCAGCGACGGCTTGGGTGCCCGCGACCACGGTTTCGATGCGATCGGCCCGGCACGCCATCGCGGGCACGGTATGCGGCGCGGCGGAGGCGCGGCGGAACGCTCTTGCTTATGGGCAGATATCTTCCTATAATCGTGTCATGGTTCGGCGCCGGCCCGGCACCCTGTTGCCGCTCGAGATCGGGATCCTCGAACAGGCCGTCGACGCCCGCGACCCGATTCACGGCTTCGCCATCGCGAAGTTGCTCCGGGATGCCTCCGGCGCGCGCGTCCTCACCGCGCACGGCACCCTGTACAAGGCGCTCGCCCGCCTCGAAACGGCGGGGCTGCTCGCAAGCTCGTGGGAGGACCCCGACATCGCGGCGACTGCGGGCCGGCCTCGCCGCCGCCTCTACGAAGTGACCGGCGCGGGCCGCGCCGCACTGGTCGCGGCGCGGGCCCAGCTCCCGAGCCCACGGCTGCAACCGGGAGTGGAACCCGCGCCTAGCTCGCGCAACCCCCCACTGCCGAAATTGCGTCGTACGGCGACCGAAATGGTCGCCGTACGGCGCAATTTCGGCGAGACGCGCGCTTTCGGGCTAGGCGAGTTCGTGTGACATCGCGTCGACGGCCACGGTGACCGCGAGGATGAGAACGACATCGGCCTCGTGCTCGATTTCGACGCCGTAGGTCTCGCGCAGCTTGAACCACTTCTTCGAGATCTCGGCGATCTTGTCGCCGTCGCGTTCGATCTTGTACTCGTGGTCGGCGAAGTTGCCCTTGACCTTCAGGTCCTTGCCGTTCTCGACGTCGACCTCGAAGCGGTCGCGGATGCCGACGATCCCCTTCTTCACCTGGGCTTCGTGCTTCTGCCCGTCGGCCCCTGTCATCTCGATCTTGATCTTGTCGCGGATGCTGAGCTTCTTCTCTCTGATCGTCGCGACTTCACGGCCGTTCGCGTCTTCGAGTATCCACGTGTCGCGGATGCTCATGGCCTTGCCGTCGACCTTGAATGCCTTGTTCCCGGCCTCGTCCTCGATCCAGTAGTCGTCGCCGATCGACATCATCTTCTGGCGCATCTGGAACTTGCGCCCTTCGCTGCCGGATTCCTTGCGGAGAAAGCCCATGCCGTACTCCTTCTCGATGATGGTCCCTGATCGGCGCGAGCCGTAGTCGCCGAAGGGATCATCGCGCTCGCGGACGGCCTGGCGGAACCCGACCTCGACCGAGCGGGCCACGAAGTCCTGTCCTTCCTGCGGGTGGCGGGCGACGCCGTCGAACAGCGTGCCGAGCAGCCGTGACGGGTCGGGGGTGCACCAACCCTGCACCGCCGCGATTGTCGGCTTCGACAGGGTGTGCAGCTTCGCCCACGTCGACGCGTACCGGCCGATCATCTGGACGTCGACGGCGGAGTCCCAAACGCGTGCGCTCGCGGATTCGGCCGCGGCCTGACCCGACGTCGCCCAGTCGAGCTGGTAGCCGGCACAGAATGCGGGGCCCTCGGCCCGTAGGAGCACCGCCCGTGCGTCGCGAGTGTGAGCACCCGGACGGCCTCGACGGTCTCGACCGCCTCGCTCCGCAGCGGTTCAGTCACTGCCGGACCCTACCGATGATTCGGGGATAGCGTCGGCGGTTCGCAGCGGGACTACGGGGGCGGAATGCGCGGAAGATTGTTGGCGGCGGCAATTGCGATCGCGCTGGTGGGGTCGGCGTGTTCGAGCGACGACGACTCGGGTGACGACACCGCCGCCGCGGCGCAAGACGGCGAGGCGACTGAGGTCGCCACCACTGACGTCATCGCC
>Ga0163153_10002540_pt1 | contig 26227 bp, 19 predicted proteins | sample OliLakLV19MP6IB1_FD_148629 | JGI IMG/M metagenome (GOLD analysis project Ga0163153, IMG submission 148629) | Freshwater microbial mat bacterial communities from Lake Vanda, McMurdo Dry Valleys, Antarctica - Oligotrophic Lake LV.19.MP6.IB-1 | ecosystem: Environmental > Aquatic > Freshwater >...
GCGCCGTGTGAATGGCCGTCACCAGTTCTTCGGGCGCGGTCTCTTTGTTCAGGTAGCCGGAGGCGCCGGCCTTCAGGCTGCCCATGACATAGTGGTAGCCGGAGTGCATGCTCAACATCACCACCGGCAATTGCGGGTGGTCGCGCTTGAGCAGCTTGAGCACTTCCAGGCCGTTGATGCCCGGCATGGTAATGTCGAGCACCACCACGTCCCAGGGCTGGGCGTTGGCTTGCGCCAGGGCTTGCTCGCCATCGTTGGCCTCGCCGACCATGGTCGTTTCGGAGGCCGCCCGCAGAATTTCTTTTAACCCCTTGCGCACGATGGCGTGATCGTCGGCGATGAGAACCTTGAGCATACCGTCTCCATGATGCGCTGGCCCGTCGAGCCCGGCCTAGGCATAGGGTCGGTCGCCCATCCCGGCGCCTGAGGGCCGTCTATAACACCCAATTATAGCGCTGCGCGCGCCGCCGCCGCCCACAGCGCCTGTCAGATGGGGCCTGAACTTGGTGTAGGATTTGGCCTACACGCGATTGACAATTGGCCCATTCCGGCTAATATCGGCCGCATTCATCCCCAGCCCAGTTGCCCGCGCCGCATTTGTCTGTCAGCATCCGTCCAAGGAGGCCGCGATGACCGTTGACTTCAGCAGCGCTTATCCGAAAGAGATCGCCAACGCCGCCTGGCAGAAACAGAGGAGCTTTGTGGGACGAAGACGTGGACGATCCAGCGGCGCTGCTCAACACCACGCTGACTGTGCGCTCGCAGTTTGAGGACAACGCCGCGTTCGTGAACGACATGACGTTTGTGAAGCTCAGTTCCACCGGCAAGACGGCGACATTCTAGCAGGGTGGGACGCTGCTGCCCGCCTCTGATCACACTCAGCCGCATCAGTCAGAAGGAAAAAGCCCATGAGCCCCCAACACAAGTTCCTGCTCGACGAAAGCAAGCTGCCCAAGGCCTGGTACAACATCAACGCCGACCTGCCGATCCCGCCCCAGCCGGTGCTGCACCCGGGCACGCTCCAGCCGGTGACGCCCGACTTTCTGAGCGTGCTGTTCCCGATGAGCCTGATCCTGCAGGAGATCAGCACCGAGCGCTGGATTGAGATCCCCGAGCCGGTGCGCGAGATTTACAAGCTGTGGCGGCCGACGCCGCTGCTGCGGGCGGTGCGCCTGGAAAAGGCGCTCGACACGCCGGCCCACATCTACTACAAGTACGAGGGCGTTTCGCCGGTCGGCTCGCACAAGCCCAATACGGCGGTGCCGCAGGCTTTCTACAACAAGGAAGCCGGAACTAAGGCGCTGACGACCGAGACCGGCGCGGGGCAGTGGGGGGCGGCGCTGGCCATGGCCTGCAGCTTCTTTGACATTGACCTGGAAGTGTACATGGTCAAGGTCAGCTATCAGCAGAAGCCCTACCGCCGCATCATCATGGAGAATTTTGGGGCCGAGGTGTACGCCAGCCCAACCGACCGCACGCACGCCGGCCAGGCGGCGCTGGCGACCGACCCCAACAACCCCGGCTCGCTCGGGCTGGCGATCTCCGAAGCGGTGGAAGTGGCGGCGACCTCGGGCGGGAGCAAGAAGTACAGCCTGGGGTCGGTGCTGGGGCATGTGCTGCTGCACCAGAGCGTGGTCGGCATCGAAGCGCTGGAGCAGATGGAGATGGCGGGCGAGTATCCGGACTTCGTCATCGGCTGCGCGGGCGGCGGCAGCAACTTCGCCGGGTTTGCCTACCCCTTCCTGCATCAGAACCTGACCAACGGCAAGACCAGCAAGATCATCGCCGTGGAGCCGGCGAGTTGCCCGAGCCTGACCAAGGGCACCTACACCTTCGACTACGGCGATCAGGCGGCGATGGCTCCGGTGGTCAAGATGCACACGCTCGGCCACACGTTTATCCCGCCGGGCATTCACGCCGGCGGCCTGCGCTATCACGGCATGTCGCCCAGCGTCAGCGCGCTAGTCAACCACGGCGACATCGAAGCGCGGGCCGTGCCGCAACTGGCCACCTTCGAGGCCGCGCTGACGTTCATGCGCAGTGAGGGCATCATCCCCGCGCCGGAGAGTGCCCACGCCATCCGGGTGGCGATTGACGAGGCGCTGAAGTGCAAGGCGACGGGCGAGAAGAAGGTCATCGCCTTCAACCTGAGCGGCCACGGCCACTTCGACATGATGGCCTACGAAGCCTATCATCACGGCCAGCTCGAGGACTACGAATACCCGGCTGAGGCGATTGCGGAGGCGATGACGCATTTGCCGCAGGTGGCGTTTTAGAAGCTGGAAGCTGGAAAAACCAGCGGCGCTGCTCACCGGGGGAGGGTGAGTGGCGCCGCTGACTTGTAAGTGTTGTGATAAAGTAACGCCATGAGTAAGACGGATCGAAAGCACAAACGACCGAACATCCCGGCGGCCGCCTTGCTGCGGTCGCGCTTAGAGGCCGTCTGGCTGGCAGAAGCGGCGGCGCAGCAGACACCGGCCCAACTGCTGGCGGCCCTGGCAACGGCCAGCCAGGGGATGAAGCCGGAGCGCGTCGCAGAAACCGTGTTGCCGGCCTATGCGTCGGCTCAACCGGACGTTCAGGCCAAACTGGAGCAAGTTCTGCCAGAGTGGCTGGCGCGGCAAGCCGGCCTGACGGCGCTGGAGGCGTTGGTGGGCCGGGGCCAACTGACTGCGGCGTTGCAGATCATCGCGCTGCGGTGGCTGGCTGCCAGTGGCCGGGATGTGCTCGCGCTCGGGACGAGCGCCGAGCGCACGTTCCACAGCGCCTACGCATTGGAAGAAGAGTGGCAAGCGGCGGTGATTGTGTTGTGGTACAGCAACCCGCAGCGCAACCGGGCGCGCGGCCTCCAATTCCTGATTGATCACAACCCGCCCTGGGACGGGGCCATCAAGGATGTAATGCTGTTCCCCAACAGACGGCCGGAGCAGCTCACCGAACGCTACGTGGATTTCTGGGAGGCGCGCGGCCAGCCCATGACGCCGATTGACGCCGTCGCGCTCAAACGCCGGCTGGTGCTCGCGCTCAAGTGCAACGCCGCGGCCGGGATTCGCCTGCCGGCCGATCTGGTCCAGTTACAGGAGCAGTTCTTGGCGCAGGTGCTGTCGCTCCCGGATGGTCCCGACACACCCGCTTTCAGCGCCGACGATTTCCAGCGGCTGAGCACAACGGGCCAATCCGCCGAAGAGGTGGCGCACTTCGAGCAGACTGTCGCCCGGCGCATTCGCCTGGAAGACGGTCAGGAGGTTTTCGTAGACCCCAGACTGGCTGAATTGGACTTCGATGACTGGGAAGACGAGGCCGGTTGACGATGGCGCGCCGAGCCAACGCGGTGGCCGGTGCAGCGGGATGGGTAGCTATGCCAACACAAAAACAATGGGTGTTTAGCCCTGACACCGGCGGTGTGAAAATCCCCGTAGCCGTCCAGCGCGACGTGCAACAGCGCCTGGAGGCCGCTGCGGCTAAGCACTTCAAAGGCAAATATACGCGGCTGGATATTCGCTTCAAGGCGCAATTCTGCTATATCGATGCCTACCAGGAACCACCCAAACCAACCGAGAACTGGCCACCCCAAGATTGGCCCGAGACGCCGGAAGCCTACATTGAGCGGCTGCGCAACACGCCCACGCATCTATGCCGCTTGCGCTACTTTGGCGATGATCGTTGGGGCTGGGCCTTCTACACCTATAGCCATGAGAAATACGAATTCTCCTATTTTCCGCGCGGCGAGCCATTTGGCAAGCCGGAAGAGGCGTTTCTTGCGGCGGCCACGATGTATCTGAATGACGGCGCTCCGATCTGACTCGACTGGATTCCGATCTCATTCCAATAACTGCGGCCAAATCGCCAGACCTATCGCGCGGGCCGCCTGCCACAATTGCTTATCGAAGGTCGCTACGGTGACGGGCTCGCCCAGCGCTGCTTGCCAGATCAACGCCGCTGCCAAATGCACCGCGTCATAGGCTCGCAGGCCATGTTCCCAAGCCAGATTATCCGCGCGGGCCACCAGGCTTTCGGTCGCCTGCACCGCCAGCAAACTGGGCCACTCGGCCCGGAAAGCTTTGATGGCCCGCTCCCCATCGGTCGCCGATAGCCAGTTCATCCGCACGGCTTTGGCGACCGCTGCTGGTAGCTCAACCCGGGTGAGCAGACTGGCCCCGATTAACTCGGCTTGACCGAGCAACGCGGCGACTTCCGTCGAGTAGGCCTCTGCAACGTATTTTTTGGCCAGGGCGCTGGTGTCCAAATACAGGATCATTCCCGCCCTGCGCTGATGAGGTCCGCTAAAGTCTGCTGGTGTCGTAGAGCCGCCACCGGCTGGCCCGCCGGCAGTTTCTTGCCATTCCAGGTTAGCAAACCGGCCCGGCGCATGGCCTCGACCCGTTCCGCCAAGGGTTGTACGCTCGGGACCAACCGGCCGACCGGCCGGCCATGCTCGGTAATGATGATCGTATTACCAGCCTTGATTTCACGCAGATATTCGCTCAGGCGGGCTTTCAGTTCCCTAATCCCAACCGTCATTTCTGTCATGGCACCTCCCAATATATATAACCACATTATATCCTATGTAGTCACACATTGCTATATCTTTGCTACTCCATTGACGAGGCGCTCAAGTGCAAGGCGACCGGCGAGAAGAAGGTCATCGCCTTCAATCTGTCGGGCCACGGGCATTTCGATACACCTGCACTCGCGTAGCGGTTCCGGTGCCAGTGTGATGGCCTACGCGGCCTATCACCACAGGCAGCTCGAGGACTATGCGTACCCGGCCGAGGCCATCGCGCAGGCGATGACGCACCATCCGCAAGTGCCGGCGAGATAGAGGTCAGAGGTCGGCAGCCGGCAGGAGGCAGAAGTCGGAAAAGACAGCGCCGCCATCGTTGTGAGGCTGATATACTTAAGTCCATGAAACGGGAGCGGACCATAACGGTGACCAACATGAGACTACAGGTAAGATTTGACTGGCGCGGCTGGCTTGTGCTTGGCGCGATGGTTTTTTCATTGTGGGCCGGTGTAGGCCCGGCACAGGCGCATCAGCCGATCTGGGGCGCCGAGACGGGCGTGACTACGATCCCCAATCTGAGCACATCCTTCGCGGTTTACCGCGACCTGAAAGCGCCGGCCCAAGTGGACTACTACGCTTTGGCCGCTAAAGCCGGCGACCGCCTATGGGCCGGCATTAACATTCCGGCCGTGCCTGGCCTGGAGCATTACGGCGTGACCGTAGCCCTATTTGGGCCGGGTCTGCCGCTGGCCGATCCGGCCGCCGTGCCGTTTGAGTATCCGGATGGGGTGGGGGCCGTGCTTTTCAACTCCCAGCCCGGCGCCGATTTCTTTGAGCCCTTTACTCAGACCAACTACTGGGGCCGCCAGCGGTTTGACCTAACCCTGCCGGAGACTGGCACCTATTACCTGGCCGTGTGGAACCCCGCGGGCCAGACGGGTAAGTATGTGATGGATACGGGCCGGGCGGAGGTCTTTGGGCCGGGTGACATCTTCAACTTCCCGATCTGGTGGGTGCGGGTGCATCTGTTCTTTGGCCACGGGCCATACTTGGCCGGTTTGGCCGCGGCGCTGGTGGTGCTGGGTGTAGCGTTCGTTGCTTGGCGTCGCCGCGCCCGGGCGACGTTGGCGGCGCGGCCGGCGGCGCAGTTATGAACCGCCCGGCCAAGGCCGGCCAGCCGGTGACCCGCTACGAACTGCCGGAGAGCGGCATCACCTTGCTGGGCTATGTGGTGCGGCGCATGCACAAGACCAAGCTGCTGGAGTCGGTGCCGGCGCTCTTGCAGACGGGCCAATCGGGCGAGGCGCTGGTGCAGATCGCGCTATACGCGGCGGCGGCCTCGGCCTCCTTTGGTCCAGCTTTTTACCAGCCCGCGTTCAACACAGTTGGCGCGCGCGTGAGCGAGGCCGATCCGGCCACGGAGGCGCTGGTCACAGCTTGGCGCGAAGAGGATAATCCGCATCTGGTGGTGGGCTACGACGTAGAGATGCCGGGTGGGGTGCGTTTCACTGGCCGCGAGGAGATTACCGGCACGACCATCGGCTTGGGGTCCTTGGGCATGCCGGCGCCGGCGCGCTTTCAATACACGGGGCCGGACGGCTATAGCGCGGAACTGGCCGGCGTGATTACGAGCGAGCTAACTTTGCGCCTGTTCGGCCGCCCGGGCATTCGCGCGCAGGGCCGCCTCTCCGGGCGCGACAGCGGCGGCCAAGCGGTGCGGGTCCTGCTGGGCCGCGACAGTATGGCCGTCGTAGGCGTGGAAGCCCCCGATGGGCGGACGTGGAAGCGCGTGGAGCGGCTGGCAGATTGGCCGGGCACGGTTCGGGCTGGCTGACCAGGCTGTGGGCCGGTCGCCTTCGGGCTGAAGGCGTTGACCGCTGCCGAAGAGGCCAGGATCGGCGCGCTCGTGAAGAAAGCGGTGAGCTGAGGACTGAGCTCGCCACTAGGCCCCGTCCTGGGTCATCGCTGTGAAGTAGTCGTCGGCCACCGTGCGGTCATGGACGCGGGCATAGATCTGGGTGGAGTTTAGCCGCTCATGCCCTAGTAGTTTTTGCAGCACCGTCACCGGCACGCTGGCGCAGGCCGGCAGATTTGATCCGGCTGTGGATCAGGTCTTTGCTCACCGGCTCGGCCCGGTACAGAAAGACGTGGTCGGTCGGCCCGCTGCCGCGCGCCGCCAGGTACGTCTTCAGCACGGAAATGGCAGAATCTTCCAGGAAAACGGCCCGATCCTTGCGGCCCTTGCCCTGGCGCACCATCAGCTTGCGGGCCGGCAGGTCCAGATCGGCCAGGCGCAGTTCTTCGACTTCGCCCAGCCGCCAGCCGCCCTGCCACAGCAGGTAGAACGCGGCCCGGTCCAGCAACGTATCGCGCAGCGGCACCCGCAGCGGTGGGGCGGCGGCGCGTGCGTCTAGGTCGGCCCGCACCTTTGCGACCTGTTCATCGGTCAGGAAGCGCGGCAGGCGGTCGGGTTCTTTCAGGCTGCGCACATGCAGCAGTGCCTGCGGCACCACCCAGCCCTGATCCTGCAGGAACAGCAGGAAGCCGTGGAAGGTGCGCAGGTCGCTGTTGATCCTCTGCGGGGCGCAGCCCAGCGCCAGGCGGTGATCCATATAGTCCAACAGGTGCTGGCGCTTGAGGTCGCGTGACCCCAAAACCCTTGACTTTCAAGACGGTATCTACGGCGCTGTTATGCCACGGCCCTCGTTATGGCCAATCGCAAACCGGCGTACTTCACTCAGGAACTCGCTCTAATCAAGCCGGCCCAATCTGCGCCAGCCGTCTAAGCTAGACCAAAACTAGACCCGGCTCAAACCTAAACTTTGCGCACACTGGGCAGGCGCAGGCTATATTGAAGACGGCGATCAGCGCTGACCGACGACCCTCAACTTGGGTTGACAACCCTCCGCTCCCCGCCTAGACTGCGGCCCAGTCGCGGCCGGCGTGCCCGCCGGCCACTCAACCCGCCGCGCGCCTGGAGTCAACCCATGCCCACCGACCTCCGCGAACAGATCGAACGCCGCCGCCAGCGCGCCCTGGAAGAAATCACCCGGGTCGTCAACCAGGGCGATCACCCGGTCTTCAGCACCTTTGCCGTCACCTCGCAATCCGGGCAAACCTACCAGGTGGAGGTGCGCTCGCTCACCGACTTGCACAATACCTGCACCTGCGCCGACTACAAGTCCAACCTCATCGGCACCTGCAAGCACATTGAGGGGGTGCTGCTGTTCTTGCGCGAGAAACATGGCCCGCGCCTGGCCGAGTTGGCTCGGCAGCGCCCGGCGGGCGTGCAAATCTACCTGCACTACGGCCAGGCGGTGACGGTGCGCGTTGGGCAGCCCCTGCCGCGCGTCGCCGCCGTGCGGTCGCTATTGGCGCGCTATTTCGGACCAGACGGCGTGCTGGTAGGCTCGCCGCTGGACGACTTGCCGCGCCTGTTCAACGCCTTGCAGGCCCTGACCCCGCGCGAGCACAAATATGTGCTCGTGGCCGGGGCCGTGCGCGAACACCTGGCGCTGCTGCAAGACCGCCAGGCCGTGGCCCAGCAAAAACAGTGGTTTGCCGAGCAGGTGCAGGCCGGCCACCGCTCCTGGGGCGTTTTGGCTACCCGGCTCTACCCCTACCAAGAGCAGGGCGCGCTGCACCTGGCCTTTGGCCAACGGGCAATGTTGGCCGACGACATGGGCCTGGGCAAGACCGTGCAGGCCATCGCCGCCGCAGCCCTGTTGAAAGAGCTGCGCGGCCTGGAGCGCGTGCTGGTGATCACGCCCGCCTCCCTCAAGCAGCAATGGGCGCGCGAGATCCGCCGCTTCAGCTCGCTCAGCGCCACCGTGGTCGGCGGCGGCCTGCGCGAGCGGCGCCTGGCCTACCGCGCCAACAGCTTCTTCACCATCCTCAATTACGAGCTGGTGCGGCGCGACCAGGCCGAGCTGGAGCAGTTGCGCCCCAACCTGATTATCCTGGACGAGGCCCAGCGCATCAAGAACTGGCGCAGCCAAACCGCCCAGGCCGTCAAGCGGCTCCACAGCCGCTATGCCTTCGTGTTGACCGGCACGCCGCTGGAAAACCGGCTGGATGAGCTGTACTCTATTTTTCAGTTCATTGACCCGCGCATCTTGGGACCGCTGTGGCATTTCAACGACCGCTTCTACGATCTCGACCGGCGCGACGACGGCTCGTACAAAGTCATCGGCTACAAGAATTTTGGCGAGCTGCGCGCCACGGTGGCCCCCTATTCGCTGCGCCGCACCCGCGCCGAGGTGCTCACCGATCTGCCCGAGCGCACCGACAACAATTACTTTGTCGAGATGACTCAGCCGCAATGGCAGGCCTACGATGGCTTTCGGGACACCGTGGCGCGCCTGGTGTCCATCGCCCGCCGCCGGCCGTTGTCGCCCAAAGAGCATCAAATCTTATTGATGGCGCTGATGAAGATGCGTATCATCTGCGACGCCCTGGCCCTGCACGACAAGGACATCCCGGCCAAAGACCGCGAGAAGACCGCGCCCAAACTGCGCGAACTGGAGCAGGTGCTCTTGGAGCAGGTCGTTGAAAACGGGCGCAAGGCGCTGGTCTTCAGCCAATGGGCCGGCATGTTGGCCCTGACCGCGCCGGTGGTCAAGCGCGCCGGCCTGGGCTACGTCACCCTGACCGGCGCGGTGCCGACCGCCAAGCGCGGCGCGCTGATCGAGCGCTTTTTCGAAGACCCCGACTGCCGCGTGTTTCTGTCCACCGACGCGGGTGGCGTGGGGTTGAACCTCCAGGCGGCCAGCCTGGTGGTCAACCTCGATCTGCCCTGGAACCCGGCGGTGCTAGAGCAGCGCATCGGCCGCGCTTACCGGCACGGCCAGCTCAACCCGGTGCAGGTGGTCAATCTCATCGCGCAGGGCACACTCGAAGAGCGCATGCTCGATACGCTGGCCTCGAAGCGCAACGTCTTCGCCGGCGTGTTCGGCACCGAAGAGGCGCCCGAAAAGATGAGCTTCCACGACGCCGGGCAGGGCTTGCTCAAGCGGCTGGATGTTTTGATTGGGCAGCCGGCCCGCCCGCCGGTGGTTGACCTGACGCCGGTGGTTGACCGCCAGCCCACAGCCACCGCGGGAATCGCCGCGCCTGGGGCGGACTCAACCCCGGCCCCGACGCCCGTGACGGCCCCCGCGCCCACGCTCAAGGGCCTGGCCGACGCGCTGCTGGCGAGATTCGCGGCGCGCATTATGCTGGTGCGCCAGGCGCCCGCCGGCGAGGGCGTGCTGATTGTGGTTGACCAGGGGCCGGCCGATCTGCGGGCCGCACTGGAGGCCGCCGTCGGCGCGTATTACGGCTCGAACGCGCCCGCGCTACACCTGATGGAGCCGGAGGGCTACCGCGCCCTGACGGCGCTGTTGCCCGCCACGCCCGCTGCGCCGGAGGACGAACCCTATCGCGCGCCCGCGCTGCCCTCGCCCGCCCAGGCCAATGGCCGGGCCGAGACCCAGCAGCGCCTGCGCAAGGCCGGCAGCGGGCTAGACTTCGCCGCCCGGCGCTTGGCCCTGGCCGAGGTGCTGCTCCACGGCGGCTTCCCCGACGAGATGCTGCGCCCCATCCGTGAGGCCTTAGGCTGGGCGTTGACCGCGCTGCTGGCGCTGCAGCAAGACCGCGACCCGAGCGGCGATTTGCCCGCGCCGCGGCTGATTGAGGCGCAGTTGGTCGGGCCCGGCCTGCTGCCCGACGACCTGGCGGCCCGGCTGGCGCGGGTGCGCGAACTGACCGAGCCGGCGGCAGAGGCCGAAGCCGGCCCGCCGCTGACGGCCAAAGCCGGCGAAGGGTTGGCCGGCGCGGTGCGCGAATTAATCGAAAGCGGGCGGGCGCGCCTGGTGGCGGCGGGCCTGTAGTTAGCGCAGGCGGGTAAAGGCCGGCCCGCCAATGGTGCCCGGCGGCGGCCCGGCCCACTGGCGGTAGGCGTGGTACTCGGCGATGGGCAGCCAATTGGCCGAGGCCAACTCGGTGGGGATGATGCCGGTCAAGCCGCTGACCATGGCCTCTTTGCCGCCGTCCAGCACAACCGTGAGGTAGATGCCGAAGTTGCGCGCGTCGGCGGGTTCGGAAGGCACCAGCTCGGTCACGGTCTCAATGCGCTGCTCGCCCTTCGGCGGCTGGCGGACGAAGGCCTGAAACGGAAACGACAGCCGCTGCGCGAGCCAGCCGTGCCACTCACGCCCGCGCCACACGCGCTCCGCCTCAGCCTCGGCCGCACCGCTCGCCTTCCAGGGATAGGGCCGGCAGGCCAGTTTGGGCTGCCGCAACCCCAGCATCACCAGGGCGATTTCACTCACCGCCTGGCGTTTCTTGACCATGGTGCTGTAGCCCAGGGCGCAGTACACACCGGCCTCGGGCGACCAGGGCGACACGTAGGTCAGATTGATCCGGCCGCGCTGTCCGGAATATTGGCCCACCCCGCCGAGGTTGAGCGCGATGGCGCGCAGCGGCGGACCGCTGTGCGCGCCGGTCAGCGGATCCCACTCCTGCAAGCCCACCGTGCCCTGGGCCACGTCGCCGATCTCATACAGGCCGACCCGCGCTTCTTTCCAGCGGCGCAACTGGGTCGTGGCCGCCGGCGTAAAGCGCGCGCTGTTCTCAGCCAAATAGGCGTCCAGCGGATGCCAGGCGTCACCGGGCACGCCGTGCCAAAAGAACTCTTCCATGGCCCAGTGCCGGGCGTGGTACTCGTCAAAGCCTAGCGGCCCGTGGCTAGTGGCGGTCTCCATGTTCGCCAGCTTGGTGCGGCCGGGTTCGTGCTGGCTCACATACTCGGCGTAGTCGAACTTCACCAGGTCTGGGTCGCTCACGCCGGCCTCAGCGCTGATGAGCCGAGACGCGGCGGGTAAGGGGTCAGCCGCATTCAGCCGGCTGAGTCGCAACAGATGGCTATGAGGGTGCTGGCGCTTTTTAGTCATTAAGCATTGTGCCTTCCTGCTAGAAATGGTACCATTCATTGTCCGTTAGGTACAAATGCCCGCCACCTTCCGGGTGCATTTCCAAATGGTGGCCGTTTCGGGAAAATGACCAGGGGGCGTTCAACGTCGGGGCGGGTTCTCAGCGCAAGGTGTGCTTGTGAAAGCATTTATCTGACCGATACCGAAATTTTCAGACCGGGGTGGGCAAGCCCACCCCGGTCTGAAAATTTTGGCGGCTGGCCCAAAACGGCTGCGGCCAAAGACTGCGAATGCACCCCACCCTCCTGCTCGCGCCCGCCGCGCATGGTAAGACCGAACACGCCCTGCGCCGCATTGCCGCCGCCCGCGCCGGCCACCCGCTTAACCCGATCATCGTCCTCCTGCCCGGCCGCCAGCAAGTGGAGGCGTTTCGATTGCGCCTGGCGGCGCACGGCGAGGTGTTGGGCGTCAGGCTCTTCACCTTTTACGATCTGTACGCCGACCTGTTGGCCCAGGCCGGTCAATTGTTGCCGCAGCTCGACGGCGTAGTCCAATCCCACCTCCTCCACCGGCTGGTCGGCGGCCTGGCCGGCCAGGGCCGGCTGGCCTACCTGGCCCCCGTGGTGGGCAAGCCCGGCCTGCCCGCCACCCTGCGTGAATCTATCGAAGTGCTCAAGCGCGCGCGCCTGGGGCCGGAGGTGTTTGCGGCGGCGGTGAGCGCCGATCCGGCGCTGGAGCGCGCGAGTCTTGGCCCGCGCCTGGAGGCGCTGGCGGCCGTCTACACGGCCTATCAGCAGTGGCTGCTGGAGAAAGGCTGGGCCGACCCCGAAGGGCTGGGCTGGCTGGGGGCCGTGGCCCTGGAAAGGAACCCGCCGCTGGCCCGCGATTGGCGCCTGCTGGTAGTAGATGGCTTTGACGAATTCAACCCCACCCAGCTCGCCGTCCTGGCGCTGTTGTCTGGGCGGGTGGCGGAAACTCTCATCACGCTGACCGGCGACGCGCACCCGCGCCTGGCGCACCGGCGCTTTCAGCGCGTGGCCGGGCAATTGGCCGCGGCCTTGCCCCACCTGGCGGCCGAGCGCCTCGGGCCGGCGGTGGCGCCCTCGGCCGAGCTGCGCTTCTTGGAAGCCAATTTATTTGAACCGGGCGCCGCCTACCCCTTGCCTCTCGCCCAGGTGACGTTTCTCGAAGCCCAAACCCGCGCCGTCGAGGCGCGCGCCGCGCTGCGCTGGCTCAAGCAGCGCCTGGTCGAAGATCAGCTTGCGCCGGGCGAGGCGGCCGTGCTGGCCCGCTCGCTGGACCCTTATCGGCCCTTCCTCGAGGAGACCGCCCGTGAGTTCGGGCTGCCCGTGCGCCTGGTGGGCGGCGCGCCGTTGTCTGAGAACCCGGCCGTCAGCGCGCTGCTGGGCCTGTTGGCGCTGCCGGCCGCCCGCCCGGCTTGGCCCCCGCGGGCCCTGCTGGCCGCCTGGCGCAGCCCCTACTTCGATTGGGCCGCGGCCGGCATTGATCCGGCGCAAGCCGCCGCCCTCGATGCCGTCTCACGCCAGGCGCACATCCTGGGCGGCCTGGAACAATGGCGCGCGGCGCTGGCCGTGTTCGCGGTGGACCCCTCCGCGCCTCGCGACGACGAGCCGGAGGCCGGCCCAGCGCTCCCGATCCAGGCCGGCGCTGCGGCCGGCGCGGCCTTTGAAGCCCTGGTGGCACGGCTCAGCCCGCCGGCCCAAGCGCCGCTGGCGCGCTACATCGGCTTTGTCGAAGACCTGGTCGGCGACGACCCGACCCTGCCCGCCGCGCCGTTCGGGGGCCAGAGCCAGGGGCCGGTCGGGTTGGCCGTCGTCGCCCGCGCGCTAGCTGAAGCTTCCACCGCCGCGCGCGACCTGGCCGCGCTGCGGGCCTTCAAGGACGTGCTGCGCGGCCTGGCCCTGGCGGCGGCGGTGTTTGAGGCGGGGGCCGACGAGTGGGAGTACGCGGCCTTTGTCAGCGCGCTGCGCGAAGCCGTGGCCGAGGCCGGCTATCAGCCGGAAGGCGGGCCGGGCGCGGGCCTGTTCGTCGCCTCGGTGCTCGAGGCGCGCGGGCTGTCGTTTCGGGCCGTGGCCCTGTTGGGGCTGGCTGAGGGCGAGTTCCCCCAGGCGGAGCGCGAGATGCCTTTCTTGCGCGAGGCCGACCGCGCAGCCCTGAGTGCGCGCGGGGCCGCGCTGGAGCCTCACCTGCGCGGCGACGAGATCACGCTCTTCTACGAGGCCGTCACCCGGGCCAGCGAACACCTGCTCGTCAGCCGCCCCTACCTGGCCGACGACGGCCAAGCCTGGGAGCCGTCCACGTATTGGCGGCAACTGTGGCGCTTAATGGGTCGGCCGCAGCCGCACGTCGCCCGGCCGGAAGACCGGCTGGCAAGCGCGGCGGTGGCTTCGCCGGCCGAGTGGATCGAGCAGGGCTATGACCCGGCTGCCACCGCGCGCGGCCTGGCCGTGTTCCTGGCGCGCCAGTCCGCGCGGGCCGCCGGGCCGTTCGAGGGTGAGCTGCCCCAGCTTGCGCCCGAGATGGCGGCCCGCTATCCGCCTAGCCAAAGCTGGAGCGCCAGCCGGCTGGAAGCCTACGGCACGTGCGGCTTCTATTACTTCGTGGCCCACGGGCTGGGGCTGGAGCCGCGCGCCAAGCCGGAGGCCGGCTACGACGCCCGGATGCTCGGCAGCATGTATCACGCCATCCTTCAGAGCCTCTATGCCCAGGCGGTGGACTCGGCCGACGCGCCGGCGCTGCAGACCCTGTTGCCGGGCCTGGCCCAGGCCGTGTTCGCCAGCGCGCCCGCCAAGTATGGCTTTCGCCCAACCGTGCTCTGGGATCGGCAGCAGGCCGAGTTGCTGCGCGTGCTGCACGACACCGTGGCCGAGCTGGCGGCCATCTCGGCCGGTTGGACGCCGCGTTATTTGGAAACCAGCTTTGGCTTTGGGGCGCCGCCGCTGGTGCTTGACACCCCCGCCGGCCCGCTGCGCCTGCACGGCTTTATTGACCGCCTGGATGTGAATGCCGCCGGCCAACTGCGCCTGATTGACTACAAGGCCGGCAGCGCCCCCATTAGCGCCGCCGACTTGCAAGACGGCCACCGGCTGCAACTGCCGCTGTATGCGCTGGGCGCGCGCGACGCGCTTGGGTTGGGCGAGGTGGCCGAAGGCTTCTATTGGCACATTGGGGCGGGCCGCGCCAGCAGCCTGAAGCTAGAGAAGTTTGAGGGCGGCGTGGCCGGCGCGCTGGCGGCGGCCACGGGCCACGTGGCCGTGCATGTGGCCGGCATTCATGCCGGGCAGTTTCAGCCCCGGCCGCCGGAAAAAGGCTGCCCGGATTATTGCCCCGCCATCGGTTTTTGCTGGCGCTACACCCCGGGTAGATTTTGATGTCACTGAGCGCTCGCCTCGACCTCAAGGGCGCGCAGCAGATGGCCGCCGAGCGCCTGGACACGCACCTGGCCGTCACGGCCGGGGCCGGCGCCGGCAAGACCCGCGCGCTGGTGGGGCGCTATCTGCATTGGGTTGAAACCGGTGCGCCGGTGCGCGCGCTCATCGCCATCACGTTCACCGAGAAGGCGGCGCGCGAAATGCGCTCGCGCATCCGGCGTGAGATCGAAGCCTGGCTGGCAGAGTCCGGCGCGGTTGGGCCGGCCGATCCGTGGCAGACCGCCTACATCGAGCTAGACTCGGCACCCATCGGCACTATCCATGCGCTGTGCGCCAATTTGCTCCGCCTGTACCCGGCCGAGGCGGGGGTGGATCCGCGCTTTACCGTGATCGAAGAAGACCGGGCCGCCATGCTGCGCGCCCAGGCGATTGAGGCCGCGCTGGCCTGGGCCGCGACCGACGCCGGCGCTGACCCGCTGTTCGCGGCGTTTCAGGAAGGCGCGCTGCGGCGCCTGTTGGCGACGCTGATGAACCAGCGCCTCGATGCGGCCCCGGCCCTGCTCTGGCCCGGCCCGCTGGCGCGCTGGGAGGCCGCCCTGCAGCAGCGGCTGGCCCGCCTGCTTGACCGGCCCGCGTGGAGCGAGGCCCTGGCGGCGCTGGCCGGCTATAGCAGCCCCAAGCCCGACGATAAGCTAGAAATAGCCCGCGCTGCGGTGCTGGCCCAGTGGGACCGCCTCCAGGCGGCCCGCGCGGGACTCGACTGGGACGGCCTGCTGGCGGCGGCTAACGCTCTGCGCGGCGCGACCTCCGTCCAGGGGCAGCAAAAAAACTGGCCGCCCGGCGCGCTGGAGGCGGTGCGCGCCGCCATGCGCGCCATGCGTGAGCTGTATGACGAGACCCTCGCGCCGCTGTTTCCCAAAGACGGCCTGAGTTGGGCCGCCGATCAGGCCGCCGCCAATCTGCTGCCGGCCGTGCGCGGCCTGTTTGACCGGGCCGTGGGCGAATATGAGGCGCTTAAAGACGCGGCGCTGGGCCTGGACTTTGATGACCTGGAGGGCCGGGCCGCTCAGTTATTGGGCGCGGGCCTCGGCCCCACGGCGGCCGAGCGCCCGCGCGCCTTGCTGGTGGATGAGTTTCAAGACACGAACGCCCGCCAGCGGCAGATCGTCTACGCGCTGGCCGGCCTGGCCGACCCGGTCGGCCCCACCGCCAACCTGTTCATCGTCGGCGACGCCAAGCAAAGCATCTATGGCTTTCGCGGGGCCGACGTCACCGTGTTTCGCGGCATCCAGGCCGACCTGGCGCAGGCCGGCGGCGGGCTGGTGGACCTGAGCCTGACGTTTCGCGCCCATGCCCCGCTGCTGGCGGTGAGCGCGCGCCTGCTGGCCCCATTGATGGGGGAGGCCGACGACCCGGCCCGGCCCTATCACGTTCCCTTCACCCCGCTGACCGCCTATCGGCCGCAGCCGCGCGCCGGCGTGGCGGCCCCGTTTGTCGAGTTTCAGATTGGGCTGGGTGACGCGGTCACCGGGCGGCGCGCGGCGGCGGCGGCGCTGGCCGGCCGCCTGCACCAGCTGCACACCAGCGAAGCCTTCGCCTGGGACCAGATGGCGCTGCTCTTCCGGGCCTCGTCGGCCTTTCCGGTCTACGAAGACGCGCTCGAAGCCGCCGGCATTCCCTACGTTACCATTGCCGGCGAAGGCTTCTACGACCGGCCCGAGATCCGCGATCTGCTGAACGCGTTGAGCGCGATTGCCGATCCCAGTGATGATCTGGCTCTGGCCGGCCTGCTGCGTTCGCCGGCCTTCGCGCTCGATGACGCCGAGCTGTATCAGTTGCGTTTTGCGGCCGGCAGCCACGCGCCGCGCGCCCTGTATGCCGCGCTGCTCGACACCCCGGCTTTCGCGGCGGTCGCCCACACCCTGACCCAGTTGAAGGCGTTGTCTGGCCGGCTGCCAATTGCCGAGCTGCTCAAGGACTTCATTGACCGGACTCACTATCGCGCCATTCTCAAGTTGGGCGGCGGCCAGCGCCTCAGCCGCAACGTAGACAAATTGCTGGCCGACGCACACCGCAGCCGCCTGGTGGCGGTGGGCGACTTCCTAGACTACATTCGCACCCTGCGCGATATCGGCGCGCGCGAAGGCGAGGCCCCGGCCGAGGCGGGCGGGGCGGTGCAGCTCCTGACCATTCACAAGGCTAAGGGGCTTGAGTTTCCGCTGGTCGTGCTGGCCGACGCGGCGCACGCCGGCGGCGGCCGGGGCGGCGACAGCGCCGCGCTCGACCCGGCGCTGGGGATATTGCTCAAGCCGACGGCGGCGAAGGCCCGGCCGGTCGCCTGGCAATTGGGCAGCCTGGCCAAGGCCGAGCGCGAGGCGGCCGAGGCGCTGCGGCTGCTCTACGTCGCCTTCACCCGCGCCCAGGAGAAGATCATTATCAGCGCGCACGCGAATGTGACCCAGGCGCAGGACGCCCCGGCGCGGCTCAAGCTGACCGGGTGGCTGGCGGAACTGGGGCCGGTGGTTGGGCTAGACGCGGCGCTGATCGCCGGCAGTGTCGAAGCGCCCCAGCCGCTGGCTTTGGGGCCGGGCTGGGACGACGTCTCAGCCACGCTGTACCCGCCCCCGGCCGACCCGGTGGAGCAGGCCGCCGCGCCCACTGAAACGCTCGTCACCGCTACGCCGGCGACGGCCCCTGGCCCGCTGGCCGCCGGCCTAGCCCTGGCCGGCCCGGCCCCGGCCGCCGAGACCCAGCGCCGGGTCTGGCGCGTGATTACCGGCGGCCGGACGGCACCTGCTTGGGTCGTGGGCCGGCTGGTGCATGAGGCGCTGCGGCACTGGGTGCTAGACCTAGACGCCGCCGCGCTGGAGGCGCGCCTGCGCCCGGTGGCCTGGGAGTTGGGGCTGACCGAGGCGGCCACGATTCACACGGCGCTGCGCGAAACCCGCCGGCTGCTGGAACGCCTGCGCGCTCACCCGCTGTTCGCCGAGATTGACCAGTGTGCCGAGCGCTATCACGCTGTGCCGGCCTTGCTCGACGGCGTGACCCACACCATTGACCTGCTCTATCGCCTCCCCGCCGGCTGGGTGGTGGCCGACTTTCGGACGGATGAGCTGCGCGACGACGCGGCCCTGGCCGGCGTGCTGCCTGATTACTGTCAACAACTCGAGCGCTGCGCCCGCGCCCTGGCGCAGCAACTGCAACTGCCCGCACAACCGCGCGCGCTGCTGGTCTTCTTGAATCTGAAGGGGGCTGTGGCCGCCCTCGCGCTGAGCCAGGCGACGGTGTAGCCCCAGTTTGGCGGTGACGCAGCCACGGGCGCTGGTACTCCCAGCTCTGTTCAGCAGCAGTGGGCGGCCCACAGCGGAGGTCTATCATCTCGGCTGCAAGCAGGCCCCGCCGGCGGGCCAATCTATATTTATGCCATACCCGACCTTAAGACGGCTATTCTGCAAAAGGCAGATTGGCAGCAAACCGGATCACCCGTGGCCGATTGAGGGACGTTCTACAACGAAGATGTAGGCGCGCTGGGACGAAAGCCTAAGGCCCCTGTCGGCCAGGATGGCGAAAATTATGGGTGGATGAAAGGGGTAGCCAGCACTGCGCGCAACACTTCGCGCCCTACATTGCCGCTCGCGCCCGTGATCAAGATCGAGCCAGACATGGTCGCTTGCGCTAGTTGCTGATGGCCGGCGCCTGGCCTAGGTAGGTCTTGCTCTCCACCTGGCGCAGCAGATAATCGGCCATATCGGCCCGCGATAACCGCGGGCCGATATCCTTGCCCACATAGCCCTCGCGGATGCGGCCGGTGGCGGGGTCTTGGGTGAGCATCGGTACTCGCACCACGGTCCAGTCTAGGCCCGAGCCCCGCACCTTTTCAACCACCAGCTCCATATCCTTGACGACATTGGGCGACAGCAGCCGCACCAGACCACCAAAGAAGGCATGCACCACAGTCGGCTGGTCCTGGGGGTCGCGCACGCCAGCGCCAGCGGACTGGATCAGCCGGCGCACACCGTGCTGGCGCATAGCGGCCAGGATGTTATCCATCCCGCGGCTGACGGTCATTTCGGGTTTGTTGCTGGTCGGCCCCAGCACGCTAATGACCGCGTCAGCGCCGGCAACGGCCTGGGAGACTTTCTCGGAGTCGCGGATGTCGCCCTGAATGACCTTGAGAAGGTCGTGGTGCACCGCGAGCTTGTCGGGGGAGCGGGCTAGGGCGGTCACAGTATGCCCCTTGGCCAGGGCTTGCTCAACCAGGAAGCGGCCGGTCTTGCCGGTGGCGCCAAAGATTGTGAGTTTCATTGGGGTAGCCTTTCTCGGTCCGAGTAGTTGGTTATATAGACCAGTTGCTATAAGAACTGCAAAAAAAAGACGATTTGCAGCCTAGGTTTCGCCGCTCGGTGCGTCCTCCAGGGCCAGCAGTCGCCCAAGCTCACGCGCGACCTGGCGCAGCGACTCACCGCTGTGAAACGTGCGGCTGAGAATAACACCGCCTTCGATGGCCGCGGTAACAAAGGTCGCCAGGGCGGCCGCGCGAGCCGGGGCGTAGCCACCCTGGGTCAGGCGCTCGGCAAAGGCCGCTTGCAGACGCTGGTAGGCGGCCCGGCAGGCGGCGTTGAGGCGCCGGCTGGAATTGGCCGTCTCCAACGCCACGCTTTGTAGCGGGCCACCGGCCTGATAGCCAGACGCCTCGACCGCGTCGGCAATGCGCATGACAAAATTGCGCACGGCCTTGGCCGGCTGCGCCTTGCCAGCCAGCCCGACCTGGATGCGTTCGGCCACGAGCGCCCCAGCACGAGTGACGGCTTCCTCCGCCAGCGCCTCCTTCCCCTCCGGAAAGTAGTAATACAGTGAGCCCTTCGGAGCACCGCTGGCCTCCAGGATCTTGCTCAGGCCAGTGGCGTGGTAGCCCCGCGCTTCCAGCAGGTCGCAAGTGGCGTCAATGAGCGTGTCGCGGGTTGTTGTCACAGCGTTGCCTTCCGACAGAATTATAGCAAACGGTCTATATAATTGTCAAGGGTCGGGCGCCTGTCCGGCCCGGGTGCAAACGAACGACTTGGATAAACATCAATGGTGGTCCCCCGGGGATAGAATGCGTCCGCCGATTTCCCGCACCTGCGGCACACCCCGGGGAAGCCGTGGTGGCGGCTCAGCTTCAATTGTGATCCACGGGCTGCCGGCTGCTGCCGTCCGCTAAAGAGAGCTGTAGCCGGACATGGTGGCGGCGGCGCTACCCACACTCCCCGGAGAGTGCGGGCCGCGCCGCCGTGTTTTGGGCTAGGCGCACGGCGCCGTTACCTGATAGGCAATGTTGATCTCGCCGCTCTGCGCCTACTTTGTTTCCGGCGGCATGGCGTCTCGGGACGATAGTCTGAGAAGGTGGAAGCCACCCGCGCGGCGCGACGCCCTCGCCGTTCAATTTCTGCATCAATCGCTCGTGAGTGTACCCTGACCAGGGTCGGGGGGCAATGCGAACGAGGCTAGCTCGCCGCGCCGCTGACGATCGCGTTTCCCCTGCCGGAACGCGAGTTGGTGCTGCAGCACCGCACGCGCGCCTTCCGGGTGCGGCTGCGCGGTGAGCAGGCGGTGGCGATGGATAACTTCGGCGCGGACCTGACGTTCTTTGATCTGATTGATTAGGTTGAACGCCAGAGGCCGAAGGTCAGAAGTCGGAAAGAATCGGCGGCGGCGGCCGAGGATTAAGGATGACCGCCCCGGCCCCGGCCATTTTGACAGGCAGGCCAACGGGGCCTATCATCCCGGCTTGCGGGCCGACGATCAAATCTCGGCTGAGGCGATAGCCACAGCCCTAGCGGCGCCGGCACGCTGACCATGTGACCCACCCGCCGCCCGGCCAGGGCGCTGCTTAGGCGCTGCGGCCGAGGCCGGCGGGAGTTCGGCAACAGGAGTGACAACGCATGGAGACGACGCTTGATCTTGACACAGAGCAGGTGTTAGCGCAGTTCCGGCAAGGCCAGTTGACCGAAGCCGGGCTGCGGCAAGCGCTGGACCGGCCCCAGCCGGCGGCCCAGCGCCAAGACTTGCTCTACCTACAGGCGACCAGCACCTCGCTGGTCGCTAGTATCTTGGGCATGACGCTGGTGCAGGCCGGCCAGATCGCCGGGCCGGTGACTGGCGGGGCCGAGTGGCCCTACGCCAACGTGCTGGAAGCGATCCGCGACGGCTGGCGGGTGATCAAGTTTCCGGAACTGGTCTTGCTGCTGGTGGAGGAACGCACCATCAGCCTGGGCTGCGAATTCATCCTCGAGAAGTGGAGTTGACGGGCGATGCGAACCTACGACTGTAAGCCAACGCTGAATGACACGCAGGTGCTGGAGTTCTGCAAGAACGGTTTCTTGATGCTCGACGGCGTCGTGCCCGACGCGGTCAATCGCCGGATGCTGGACTACATTGAGGCGCACCCCACGTCGGAGCCGACCGACATTCTGCTCGAGGACTGGTTCGTGCAGAACGTGATTACGCCGCCGGCCGTGGCGGGGGCGGTGCGCGCGCTGCTCGGCCCGAACTTTGCCCTGCCGAATTTGATGAGCAACCATCGGGTGCAGTGCCCGCAACCCGCCCAGCAGTGGCACCGCGACGGCGGCTCACAGCACAGCCCCCGGCTGAATTACCTGCAAGTGTTCTACCTGCCGCAGGAATGCACGCTGGAGTCTGGGCCGACCGAGTTGCTGCCCGGATCGCATTTCATCTACTCCACCGCGCGGCACATGGCGCATTACGGCCAACTGCGCGGGACGTACTATGCGGCGGCCTCGGCCGGCTCGGTCTTCCTGACGGTCTATTCGGTCTGGCACCGGCGCTCGGCCTCCACCACCACCGGGCTGCGCAACCTGCTCAAGTACAACTACTGGCGCACGACCGCGCCGGCCCGCAATTGGATCGAGGAACCCGGCTTCAACGCCAAGGCGGCCGACTACCGCATGGAGAAACCGGTGATGCGCGAGCAGTTTCAAGACTGCTACGACAGCGCGGAGATGTACTTCTGGCTGTGCGGCCAAACCGAATCGTTTCACCTGATGGGGGGCCAGGGCTGGCCGATCCCTGCTAGCACCTGGCTGGACGGCGTCTACGGCTACCCGGGCGAGCCGACGAGCTTGCGCGATTAGCCTCATGATTTAGGAAGTCAGAGGTCGGAGGTCAGAAAAAACCAGCTGCGCCGCTCACCGGGGAGGTGGGCGGCGCAGCTTTTTATTCAAGGGCACGGCGGGGGCTTAGGGACGGCGGGGCGCTTTCGCCGGCAGCCGGGCCTTCAGCCACCTGACCACGCGCATGCTGCCGCGGCTGACCCCGGTGTAGACGAAGTTGAGTGTCCCAAGCAGGCCAAAATACGCGCCTGCGGTCAGTAGGCTCATGATCAGTTCGGCCAGGAAGCGCACCGGCCACGGCGTTGTCACCACCTCGGTGGCGCTGGGTTTGACCGGCGTCACAGCGGGGAGGAGTGCTTCCAGCCACTGGCGGGCGGCTCCTAGCCAGGGGCCGGGGACCGTCCAGGCGTCGATCCAACCCCGGATGGTCCACCAAAAATTGTGCCAGAGACCAAGAATTTTGAGCGGCTCAAGCGCGCTTTCAATGACCATGGTCGTCGCCTGGGCGATTGGCCCCTTGAAGGCGCCATACGGCCACACGTTGAGTAACACCAAGAGTGATGGACCCAGCCAGAGGATCAAACAGATGCCAAATAACAGGGTTACCCTCACGTTGTGGGGGATCTTTGACTGGCGGCGCGCAAACTGCCTTTTATCCCATTCGGCGGGCCGCTGGTCGCCCAGCACCCGCTGCGCCAGTGGGCCATGCACGCAGTCCAGGTTGGACCAATACTCACTATGGTTCTTGCTGCTGGCGGGTGACTTGATGTTCGTCGGACTGGCCTCGTAAAACTGCGTCTGCCGCTCAAGCGCTTCGCGCTCGGCCTGAGCTGTGGGCAAGCTGGGCAGGTTGGTCTGCGGGTTAACGGGCAGCATGGGGGCTGCGCTGACGAGCGCATACTCGTCCAGGCCGCAAAATTCGGTAATCGGGTCAGTCAGGTTCCAAAAATTCACCCACCTGAAACCGGTGGCGAACGGGCGATACCGGCGCACCGGGAACCGCCGCATGAAGATGGGGTCGAGCATGGGGTTGGTCTGGTGGTAATAGCTCAGCACGCTGCCGATGGTGACATAGGTTGCGATCTTGCGGGTGGCAGGCTCGGGCAAGTGATTGAAGAGCGTTTCAAATGTAATCGGCGTGCCCTGCGAGTGCGCAAACACGTGCAGTTTTGAAACGTACGGCAGATCGTGAAAGAACAAGAGATCGGTTTGAATCACGTGCCGGATGCTGTTGGCCTTGGCCGGGTCCATCGCATACGTGGCGACATCGCCCAGGCCGCCGCTCAACACCCGGCTGAGCGCGCCTTCCAGCAGTTCGCCCAGGCCGCCTAAGATCTTGGTCCACTTTAGAAAACGAGCTAACAACAGCGCCAGAAAGGTGAGCGGCAAGCCCAAAACGATCAGGTAACGATATTGCCAGATGTACCAGCGCCAGGGCACTAAGCGCACCAGGCCCGTGCGATTGCGCCGCCGATAGACGCGCGGGCGGCCGGTGACGGGGTCGTGCTCGCCGGCGACGCTATAGAATTTGTTCGGGGTCGTATCGCCATCGAATTCTTGGCGATCGGGCCAGGCGATGGCCCGCGCTCGCAGCAGGGCCAGGAGAATCGTCGCCCCGGCGCACACCCACAGCAGGTAGCCCCACGGGCTGATGAGAAAGGCCAGCAGCAGCATGACCAGGCCGAAGTTGACCATGCCCGGCAGCGCCTCTAGCGGCTCCTTGTTCTCAACGGACTTTTTCTTGCGGGCGTACGCCTGCCAGGCGGGTTTGATGGCCAGCACCACGGCCGGCGGCACGAGCAGCACGCCCAGCAACAGCATCCGTGGGACGTGCCCATACTGGCCGAAGGCCCAGTTGAGCGCCAGGCCGGCGTGGAGAAATACGGCCCAATTCAACCAGGTGTTGGCCGCTAAGAAGCGCCAGAAGTTCTTGCTGCGCTCCGCGGGCAATTCCCGCCGCCGGGTGTCTTGTTCGGCGAAGAATTCGTGAATCCAACTGGCCAGCGCATAGGTCGCCATGCGCCATTCTTTGTTGAGGGCCGTCAGCGCACTCTCGGGCACGCTGGCCGCGTCCCAGTTAGGTTCCTTGATCCAAATGCGGCGCTCGCCGCTGCGGATTTCGGTGACTAGGTTGAGCGGCTTGGGATCATACGGGGTGGAGATGTAGCCCGGCGGCAAGACGTCATGGCGCTGCGTGAGGGTGGCGGTGGGGTCAAGCCGGGAGACGGCTGGCCAGAAGCCGTCGAGGAATTCGCCCAGCGTCTGGTCGGCCTGCTGCAACCCGGCCCCCTTGACCACCACAATCACCGTGGTATCGGCGGTGATCAGCGCCGGCTGCTTCCTGGCCCACTTGCCCAATCTGAGCAAAATATCCGGCCGCAAAGTGGGGCAGGACTTGCTCAGGGCGGCCTGCAGCTCGGCGCGGCGGCGCTCATCTTTGGCCCAGGCCGCCAGGTCACGCACGCCTTTGACCCCGGCCGCTTCCAGCGCCTGCGCCAATGGCCAGTCCACCGCCCGGTGGCGCCGGAGATCGCACCAGATGACCCACTTGGTTAGTTCGTCATAAGTGCAGCCGAGTTCATCAGCCATTTTCAGGCGGGCATCCGGCGTCGCCGCCGCCAGCAGCAGCTTGTCGCGGGCGATCTTGGCTGCCGGCTCGTCTGGCCCGCCAGGCAAGACGGCCTCGAGGCGCGGCCCGAGCCGTGCGTCGGCGTCTAGCCCCTGCAGGGCCAGCGCCAGCCGGGTCAGGGTCTCGGTGGCTAGGACAGATTGAGTCGGCATGTTCCCTCCCCCGCCGGCCAGGCGCGTCACCGTCAGCTTCAGCGCGCCGTGGTTGTTCCAATACATGAACGGCACGTCGTTCGCAAAATACGTCAGGGTGCCGGTGCGCCCAGTTGGCTCACGCGCGGGGTGCGCCCAGTAAACGCCACACACCCAGCGCGGGGCCGGGCGCCGCCGTGCTGGGTGTGTTTGGGAGCCTACCAGTCAGTTGACAACGGGTCTTCCCCCAAAACGGCAAGAAACACCATAAAATTACGCCGTTTTGCAGGCGCTGTCAAGCGTGGGTGCATTTCCAAATGGCGGCCGATTTGAAAGTAAAGACAAGCAAGCTTCACCGTCGAGACGGGTACTCATCGCAACAAGGGCTTATAAGGGCCACTATCTGACCGAAATCACTTTTTCAAGGATAGGGTGGGCCTGCCCACCCTATCCTTGAAAAAGTGGCGGCTGGCCCAAAACGGCTGCGACCAAAAACTGCGAATGCACCCTCGAGCGTGGCCTTGGCGTCGAGCGCCCCTCGCCTATTTGTTGGCCTCTCCGACTTCCGACTTCCGACCTCTGACATCTGACCTTCGCCTTTGCCCATTTCAACGAAAGGCCTACACTTGCGCCGCGTGACCGCACCAGCGGCCGTGTAACCGAGCACCTCTGCCAGCCCCACGAGGACACTGATGACCCCCACTACCCTTGGCGTTATCGTCGGCAACCGCGGTTTTTTCCCCAAGCACCTGTGCGTCAGCGGGCGCGCCACCATCCTGAAGGTGCTCGAGTCGGAGGGCCTGCGCGCCATCGCGCTCGACCTGGACGCCACGCCCTACGGCAGCGTCGAGAGCCTGGCCGACGCCCACAAGTTGGCCGACCTGTTCAAGGCCAACCGCGATGTGATTGACGGCGTGCTGGTGACGCTGCCCAACTTCGGCGACGAGCGCGCCATTGCCAACGTGCTGCGCTGGGCCGGGCTGAACGTGCCGGTGCTGGTACACGCCTTCCCCGACGACCCGACCCAAATGACGCTCGCCAACCGGCGCGACTCGTTCTGCGGCAAGATGTCGGCCTGCAACAACCTGCGCCAGTACGGCCTGCCGTTCACGCTGACGCGCGGGCACACCATGGACCCGGAGGGCGAGGCCTTTCGCGCCGACCTGCGCCAGTTCGCCGCCACTTGCCGGGTGACGCGCGGCCTGCGCCACGCCCGGCGGCCTTCAACACCGTGCGCTACAGCGAGAAGCTGTTGGAACAAACCGGCATCACCGTCGAGACGCTCGACCTATCTGAAATTTTCGGCCGGGCGGCGCGCGTGTCGGAGAGCGACCCGCGCTACAAGGCCAAGTATGACCAGATGCTGGCCTACGTGCCGACCGGCGGGCAGACGTACGCGCGGCCGGCGATCTGGGAGCGGTAGGGGACGACTGATATTTCAGATGTGAAATTGACACGTTCCGTCGGCGCTACGCCCGTGGCCTTCAACGTCCGCAGGCCCCCTCATCGCACCAAGCGCCATTGAAATCAGCCGAACCGACCGAAACGAAA
>Ga0163153_10002541_pt1 | contig 26226 bp, 27 predicted proteins | sample OliLakLV19MP6IB1_FD_148629 | JGI IMG/M metagenome (GOLD analysis project Ga0163153, IMG submission 148629) | Freshwater microbial mat bacterial communities from Lake Vanda, McMurdo Dry Valleys, Antarctica - Oligotrophic Lake LV.19.MP6.IB-1 | ecosystem: Environmental > Aquatic > Freshwater >...
CGCCATGGCTCTCGAAAAAAGTGGCGTTCGCGCGACGCCGACCGAGCACCGCGAGGTCGTAGCGCTTGCCGCCCGCGATCTGCGAGTCGAACACGCCGCCGACCCGCGTGGCGAGTTCGTCCTGCCCGGCCACGTCATGAACGACTTTGTCGGTGTCGAGCATCCAGTCGAGGTCGCGCCACACCTCGCAGCCATACACAGCCTCAGGGCGCTGCGCGCGCGGCAGTTCGCGGATCGCGCGGATCACATGCATGGCCACGGCAACGTGGGTGTCGTGCTTGTCGGCGAGGTTGTGCGTGTAGAGGACCTTTGGCCTGGTCGCGGCGAGGATCGCTTTCAGGTCATCGCACAGCTCGGCGCAATCGGCGCGCTTGGCCGCAGCGCTCGGATAATCGAGCTGCACCATGATCCCGTAGCGCCCCGCCGAAGCCGCGCGCCGCTGCTCCTCGCGGCGCTTTTCCATCATTTGCGCATCGCTGAACTGCGCGTAGGTCCCGGCACGCGAGCTCCCGGCCCCGTTGGTGCAGGTGACGCCGCCAAACCATTCGGTGTCGCTGGCATGGCAGGCGGCGATGCCATGGAAGGCCATGAACTCCAGGTCGTCCTGGTGCGCGCCGATGCCAAGCCGCGTGATGCGCGCGAGCGCCGCCTGTTGCGGCTGCCCGTCAGGCACGAAGAGGTCGGCACCGGAATGGTGAAGCTCGAGCACTAGCTTGGGGAGCGTTTCGTAGACCGAACACGCCGCGAACAGGGTAACCAAATCATAGGGCAAAACTCCATAATGTCGGACCTGCACGCCTCCCGAAGGCGTAGCGTATTCCGAAGACGTATTCCGAAGGATTCTCCATGAAGCGCCTGGTCCTTGCCGTGCTGTTCGCCACATTCGGCGCAATTCTTCCCACGGCCGCGACGGCCCAGGTATTCCCGTCGAAGCCGATCCGGATCATCTGCCCCTTCCCCCCGGGCGGCGGCGTCGATATCACCGCGCGGGCCATCGGCCACGAGCTCTCGAAGGCGCTCGGCCAGCCGGTCGTCATCGAGAATAAGCCCGGCGCGGGCGGCAATGTCGCCGCAGCCGAAGTCGCGCGCTCGGCCCCGGATGGCCACACGCTCTTCCTAACGCTCAACAGCCTGCACTCGATCAGCCCGCTGCTTTACTCGAAACTGCCGTTCGACGCGATGAAGGACTTCGCTTTCATCACCCCGCTGGTGGCCTTCAGCAACGTGCTGATCGTCCATCCATTGGCAAGCGCCAGGTCGGTGCAGGAACTCATTGCGCAGGCCAAGGCGCAGCCCGGCAAGCTGACCTACGCCTCCAGCGGCAACGGCACCAACGTGCACCTCGTGGGCGAGCTGTTCCGCTCGATGTCCGGCGTGGACGTCGTGCACGTGCCGTACAAGGGGAGCGCGCCCGCGCTCACCGACATGCTGGCCGGCAACGTGACCATGATGTTCGAGACGATTCCTTTTGCCATCTCGCAGATCAAGGGCGGCAAGCTGCGAGCGCTCGCGGTCACCAGCGCCAGGCGCTCGCCGCTGATGCCTGAGATCCCCACGCTGGCCGAATCAGGTCTTCCGGGCTTCGACACCATTGCCTGGTACGGCCTCATCGCGCCCGCCGGGACGCCGCGCGAGATCGTAATGAAGCTGAATGCCGAGGCCATCAAGGGCGCCCATTCGAAAGACTTCCGTGACCGCATGGAGCCGCTCGGCTTCGAGATCGTCACCGGCACACCTGAGCGCATGGCGGAGATGCTGCGCGCGGATGCCGCGCGCTGGGCGCCGGTCATCAAGGCGGCGAACGTCAGGATCGAATAGGGACGGACTGCCGGCTTTCGGCGAGCTCGCAGGCGATCACGCAGATCGCCAGCCAAACCCCGCCGGCCAGGAAGCCTCCGGCCACGTCGCTGAGGTAGTGCCCGCCGAGGTACATCCGGCTCGCGCCCACGAGCAGGATGAGGACAACCGCGGTCGTCACGACCGGGCCCGGATCGCGGAAACCTGCTATCGAACTTCCGGACGAGCTTCCACGCCGGAAGCCTGATGGGAGAACCAATCAGACGACCACTGGATCGAGGCGCTTGCGGATATGGCAATGCGATCTGCCGCCTGAGCGCTACGCCGGATCAAGCCGCATCGGCGTGCAGCCGCAGACCCAAGGCATGCACCAGTTTCAGCATGGTGTCGTAGCGCGGTTTCGCGCCAGGCGCCAGGGCCTTGTAGAGGCTCTCCCGCCCAAGTCCGGCATCTCTCGCGAGTTGCGCCATGCCGCGTGCGCGGGCGGCGGTGCGGACGGCTTGCAGAAAGACATCCGGGTCACCATCCTCGAGCGCGGCGCTAATAAACTCGGCTATCGCAGCCGAATCGGTCAGGTAGTCGGCCGCGTCGAACGGAGCGAGACCGAGGTCAGATTTGGCTTTGGTCATTTTTCATTCCTTGAGCATTCGTTTCAGCATCTGTTTGGCGTGTTTGATATCCCTGCCCTGGCTGGACTTGTCGCCTCCGCAAAGAAGCACGTATACGGTCTTGGCGCGGCGAGCGAAATACACGCGATAGCCGGCGCCAATATGAATCCGCATTTCGGAAACGCCATCGCCGACCGGCTCGCAGTCTCCAAAGTGACCGATGACCGCCGCATCCAGCCGCTGCGCAATGCGCACCCGCGCCACTAGATCACGCATACCCCTGAGCCAAGTATCGAACTCTGCGGTGCGAACAAGCGTGTTCATCCGACTAGTGTATACTATTGGATACATCGGGGCGCAAAACCGCCGTGATCGATGCGGCGAGCAAGCACAACACCACCAGGAGGTGCTGGCCCAGCAGTTCTGTCGCTTCAATCATGCGGGCGCATCATGTGTCGACCTCGCTGAGAGGCCGGAATGTACCGGTACAGATACAACAACTGACAGGATAGCCGCTCCAGGAGCCAATCTCCGATTTCAATTCTACTGAAATCGAGTAGGTGCGCGAGTCAGGCCGGCATCGGCGGCAGGATGCCGCGCTCCTCGGCGACCTTCCAGATTTTGCGCGCCCCGGCTGCGGCGGTGCGCATCACCTCTTCCTCGTCCATCGTGAGGAGCTTTCCGTCCCTCACGACCGGCTTGCCGTGGATCATCGCAAACGCCATGTCGCCCCCGTTGCCCTTCCACACGAGGTTCTTGATCGGATCCCACACCGGCTGCAGGTGCGGCTTATGCAGGTCGAAGACCAGCAGGTCCGCTTTCGCGCCGGCCTCGAGGCGTCCGAGGTCGGGACGGCCGAGCGCCTTCCCGCCATTCAACGTGGCCGCCCGCATCAGCTCGTGCGCGGTGCCGACGTACGCCTTGCCGAAGTACTGCTTGGACAGGAGCCCGTTGATGCGCAGCTCGCTCACGATGTCCATGCCGATCGAGTCGGTGCCGATGGCCGTGTTGATGCCGGCCTTGGCGAAGCGCGCGTAGGGAAAGTTCTTGCCTTCGCGCGCGAAGCTGTACGCGCAGTTCGCCACGTGGGTGCCCGTCGCGGCAAGCTCGCCAAGCTCCGCATCGGTCGCGCAGCCCGCGTGCGCGAGGACCACGTTTTCGCCGAGCAGGCCGGTGTCGCGCGCGTACTCGGCCGCGCCCATGCCGTAGCGGCTGCGCAGCAGCGCGAGTTCCTGCGGTGTTTGCGCAAAGTGCGTCGTGAGCAGGCAGCCGAGATCGTCGGCCGCCTTGCGGCATTCGCGCAGCAGTTCCGGGAGGCAGGTATCGGTGGCGTGCGGGCCGATCGCCACCTGGGCAAGGCCTTCAGTGCCCTCGTCGCGCGCCTTGAAGAGCGCGATCGATTTTTCCAGCTGGGCATGGCTGTCGTTGCCGAAATCCCACACCGGGTAGCCCTCCGGCCCGATGCGCGCATTCGAAGACGACATGATGAAGGGCGCGCCTACGGTGCGAAGTCCCACCTCCCTCGCGACGTCGAAGAAGATCTCCTGGCCGTGATGCCACATGTCGAGCACGGTGGTCGTGCCGCCCCGCACGAGGTCGATCATCCCGAGTGCGCTCACCGCGCGCAGCTCTTGCGCGGTCAGCTCTTTGGCGGCCAGCGCAGTCAGCGGCAGGAGGATGTTGTAGACCAGCTTGGGGATCCAAGGCTCCATCTCGAGGTCGTCCGCGATGCCGCGAAAGAGCCCGCCTCGGATGCAATGCGCATGCACGTTGACGAACCCCGGCGTGACCAGGCCGTGCTCGTAGCGGACGACCGGCGTCCCGGCGGCGGGCGCATCGGCGCTCACCGCCTCGATCGAAGTGCCATCGACGTAGACGTAGTGGTCGCGGAGCAGAACCTGCTCACCGGCTTTCATGCCGAGCACGTAGCGCCCGGCGATGACGCTCGTGGTCACTGCCTTACTCCGGCAGGATGCCGGCGGCGGCGGCGAACGCCAGAAATCGATCCATGGTCGAGCTGCTCCCGCTCAAAAGATGCCTGCACTTACGCAATAAATGTACTGGTACCGATACGAATATTGACAGGAGAATCACTCTCAGAGCCGATCTTGCAATTCAATTGTCGCGAAATCCAAGATACCCGCTTGATCTCCGCAGGGCATCGAAAACCTTTGGGAAACTCGCGCATCACCATCTTCTCATACGAGACATCCTTGCGTTTGCTGTTCGAAATTCCATGACAACCTGCGCCGCCCCGGAGGGCTGCGCAGGCGGGAAAAGCCGGGGGCTAATGCGCGCCGACGTGGCGCGTGACCTCGCGGTCCTGGCGCTTGAGCAGCGCCCCGTAGGTCGCGCCGAGAACCACGCCGAAAACAAGGTGCATCATGAGCGTCATGACGGGCGCGGCGATGCCCATGGCGAGGCCGAAGAGGCCGGCACCGGCCATCGGCATCACCACGACCATCATGAGCATCCATGCGCCGGTGGCGAACACCGCCCCGCGCCACCACGCGCCGCGTATATGTTCGCCGAGTATGGCCGCATACAGCAGGCCCCAAAGCACTGTGCCGATGGCAAAGTGCAGGATCCAGCCCACCGACCGGCCGCCGCCGGTCATATTGCCCAGCATCTGGATCGGGTCGAGCTCGGGCATGAGCCCCATCTTGGCCTTCACCAGCATCATCATCGACATGACGATGGTGGCCACCAACCCGGCCCCCATCCCCACCGCGTATTTCTTGTTGTGCTCGACTGTGTTCATTGCCTCGACTCCTGTTCGTTGGCCTTTTCCGGCTGACAACAATTAGCAGGGGCGGCGGATCAGAGCAGTCGGTGGGCGGCGTCTTTGCCAGCAGGCGGATGACTACGCTACGTAAGTTCTCGCGCCGCGAACCCACGCGAGGGGCGGCGGCGCGCGGCCACATTTGCGCGTCGCTGAACGCGGCATAACCGGCACCAATGTCTGATACCGTTGGGTCTCATTCTTAACGCCGCGCAGAGATGCCACTGCCGATCGAAGACTACGCTTTCATCGGCGACTGCCATTCGGCGATCCTCGTGGGCCGCGACGGTTCGATCGACTGGGGCTGCCTGCCGCGCTTCGATTCCGGCGCCTGCTTCGCCGCGATCCTCGGCGACCCCGCGCACGGCCGTTGGAAAATCGCACCCGCCGGTATCGCCAAGCGCACGCGCAGGAGCTATCGCGGCGACACGATGGTGCTCGATACCGAGTTCGAGACTTCCGAGGGCATCGTGCGCGTCACCGATTGCATGCCGCCGGTGCGGGAGCGCAGGGATATCGTGCGCATCGTGGAGGGCGTCAAAGGCCGTGTGCCGATGCGCATGGAACTCATCATTCGCTTCGACTACGGCTCGATTATTCCGTGGGTGCGCCAGCCGGACCATTCGCTCCTTGCCACCGGTGGCCCCGACACGCTGGAGCTTCACACGCCGGTGCCTACGCATGGCGAGGACCTGACCACGGTGGCCGAATTCGTGGTCGCGGAGGGAGAGCGCATCCCGTTCGTTCTGAATCACCATCCTTCGCACGAAGCGCCGCCCCCGCTTCTCGACGCCGAGGAGGCGATAAAGGCCGCGGAGAAGACCTGGCAGGAGTGGTGCGCGCTTACGACCTATAAGGGCCGCTGGGGGGCGGCGGTCATGCGCTCGCTTTTGGTCCTGAAAGCGCTCACCTACGCGCCCACCGGCGGAATCGTCGCGGCTCCCACCACTTCACTGCCCGAGCAGCCCGGGGGGGAGCGCAACTGGGACTATCGCTACTGTTGGCTACGCGACGCGACATTCACGCTCAACGCGCTCTTGCTTGCGGGCTACCGTGAGGAAGCGGTGGCTTGGCGTGAGTGGCTGTTACGTGCGGCCGCCGGACGCCCCGAAGACTTGCAGGTGCTCTATGGTGTCTCGGGAGAGCGGCGCATGCCCGAAGCCGTGCTGCCCTGGCTGCCGGGCTACGGCGGCGCGGCACCGGTTCGCGTCGGCAACGCCGCCGCGCAGCAGTTCCAGCTCGATATCTACGGCGAAGTCATGGACACCCTGCACCTCGCGCGCTGCGCCGGGCTTCCGGCCGAACCGCGCTCGTGGGCCATCCAGATGGTCCTGCTCGAGTTCCTCGAAAAGAACTGGCACGAACCCGACGAAGGCATCTGGGAAGTGCGCGGCCCAAGGCGTCATTTCACCCACTCCAAGGTGATGGCCTGGGTAGCCTTCGACCGTGCGGTCAAGGGCGTTGAGCGATTCGGGCTCGAGGGCCCCATCGAGCGCTGGCGCAGCGCGCGCGATGTTATCCACGCACAGGTCTGCGAGGCGGGCTTCGACGCAAAGCGGAACACGTTCGTCCAGTCCTATGGGTCCACGCACCTCGACGCGAGCGTCCTGCTGATCCCGCTGGTGGGGTTCCTGCCGGCCACTGATGCGCGCGTGCGCGGCACGGTCGAGGCGATCGAGCGCAACCTGCTAGTCAACGGCCTCGTGCTGCGGTACTCGACGGCCTCCCGCGTGGACAACCTTCCACCGGGCGAGGGAGCGTTCCTCCCATGCTCATTCTGGCTCGCCGACAACCTCTCGCTGATCGGCCGGCAGGCCGACGCCGAGGCCCTGTTCGAGCGCCTGCTTGCCCTGCGTAACGATCTAGGCCTGCTGTCGGAGGAATACGAACCGCGCAGCAAGACGATGCTGGGGAATTTCCCGCAGGCGCTCACGCATATGGCGCTGATCAATACCGCCGGCGTCCTGTCGTCGGCCGCCCGCGGCGAACCGGCCGGCGACGGGAGCGGCGATCGGCCCGGTGCGGCGACGAAAACAAAATGAAACGCTCGCCGCCCCATGCCCCGGGCATCCTTGTTGTCGACGTGGGCGGCTCGAGCGTCAAATGCCTCGAAGCCGGCTATGCCTTGCGCAAAGCGGCGACGCAGGTTAAAGCCGCGGGAAAATCCGCCCGAAAAAAATCGCGCAGAAACTAGCTCGCCCTCACCCGATACGGGTCCCGGGTTCGGAAATGCGTATGCATCAGGTTCATGCGGCCTCGTCGCCTGACGTCTCCAGATGACACAGCCCCTTGACCTTGGCCTGCAGCGTGTTGGCGATGGCCCGCGCTTCTTCAGGGGTGGTGCCCGCGTTCAGACGCATAGTGATGGTGCCGCGGGCACTCGCCCCGCCCGGCACGCCAAGCGGTTCGCAGACGATAGTGATCGAGGCTTCGTCTGGCTCATGGTCGGTGGGCGCCAGTTCCCTGACGATGTAGTCGTAGATGGCAGAACTTGGTTTCGGCATGCATGCACCCAAGGGTAAGGGATGAAGAAACCAGCGCCTTGGCGGGCCCGTGTCGGTTCGCTATAGCGGCGGTCACTACGTGTTTGTCTAGAAGATATTGCACGCCGTCAGCGCTGAGGCGAGGCCCGCTATAACGGCGCACCCCAAACCGACTACGAGGGGCGTTTTGGCGGTCTTCGCTTTTTCGGCATCGGGCCACGTGGAATGACCGGCGCTCGACTGATCGGAGCTTTCTTTTTACTGGCTTTGGTCTTTGCCATTCGCTCTCCTTTTTGACTTTCTCCCAAGCTGTAACCACAGGCTAAGCGCACGGTCGCGCCACGATCTGTACGACAGCACACACACAATCGCAGTCGGGACTCAATTGGCGGCTTGACCGAGTGGGCCGTTCCAATCGCTGAATCTGGCCATCAGCGCCGTTCTGGGTCCGTCCCGGACAACGGCAGGCCGGACGCCTTTTCGCGATGGTCGTGCAGCCGCCCGAGCGTGCTGTCCAGCAGATGCGCCAGCTTCTGCGCGGCGCCATGCACGGCCTGCTCCAGCGTCGCGGCTTGGTCCGTCACCGCCACCGGCTGTCGGCCTTCGAGACGGGCCTCCAGCATGCAGCGCTGGTCTTGTTGCCCGTTCTTGCCGCCGTTTTCGTCGCTCAAGTGAACTTCCACCCGGGTGATATGTTCGCTGAAGCGCTCCAGCGCCTGCTCGACCGTGGCACTCACCTGCGCGGCCAGCGCCTCGGTGCCGTCGATGTGGACGTCAGTGTTGAGTTGGATCTTCATGGCTTCGAACTACCGGTCCAGCTCGCGGATCAAGGCCTTCATCTCGGCGATCTCCTTGCGCTGCGCCGCGATGATGTCGTCGGCCAGTTTCCTGACCCGCGGGTCGCTGATGTGCGCCCGCTCGCTGGTCAGGATGGCGATGGAATGGTGCGGGATCATCGCGCGCATCCAGGACACGTCTTCGACGGTTTCCTGCGAGCGAACCAACCACAGCGACGCGGTGAAGAGCAGCGCGCCGGCTGCCAAGATGCCGGCATTGGCAGTGGCGTTCTCGTACATGCGCCACATGAAGGCGAGCATGACCACCGCCATCGTGGCGCCCATCAACACGGCCATGTAGGCGCGCGTCTCGCTGAAGAAGACGTGATCGAGCGCATAGGTGTTCAGGTACATCAGCCCGAACATCACGAGCGTCGACGTGGCGATCATGGCGCCGAAGCGGGCGTACGGCTTCATGGCATGTTCCTTCTGAGGGAGGGATCAGTGACGAAAGCTCGCCGCCGCGCCGGTACGACAAGGCATGCGCTCGGCCGGCAGGACATGCACCTCACCCCCCATGCTTTCGACCAGCGCACCCAGGTCGTCGAGCACGTCGTCCACGCGCGGGTTGCCGAGATCGGCAAAATCGATGCGCCCGGTCGACCCGTCGATCCGCCCGGCCACCTGGCGCTCTGCCTCGATCAGCAGCGTCGACACGCGGCCGGCCACTGCGGCGTGTGCGACCTGCGACAGGTCCTCGCTGCCCAGCCCCTTGGCCGCGGCGGTCGCGTAGGCATCGCTCCATGCGGTTTGCTGCGCCTCCTGCTGCGGCGCTGCCACGTCCCAGGCGCGTTGCCGCAGGTCGTCACGCGTCACGCTCTGGGGGTCGATCATCAGGCCGCTGGCCATCAGCAACGGGTTGTGGCTGACCTCGTGGAACAGGTGGTGGTGTTCGGGCAAGGCCGCGAGCATCAAGGGCAGGCCCGACGGGCGCGAGTGGTGTTCCAGCACGGCACGGTCCACGGCACGGAAGAAACGCTCGGCGTCGCCGCCGATCTCGTCCTTCTTGCCGCCTTGGCCATGGTGCATGGCCATGTGGCCACCGCCGATGCCGCCATACGATGACACGGTGGTGTACGGCTCGGTGCGCTCGTCGCCCAGTGCCGCAGTCATCGTCCGCGGCACGCCGGCCGCCAGCGCCACGGCATCGAGCGCGTTGCGATCGCCTTCGAAGAGCTGAACCTTGTGCAGGCTCAGCGCGAGCACCTGATAGCGCCCGGTCGACTGCAGCCACTGGCGCAGCGGCTTGGTGTGGAAGCTGTCGGACACCACGGCCAACTCGGCCACCGACCGCTGCAGGATGAACACGCGGAACAGTCCCGGTGCGCCCAGCACGGCCAGGCCGTTCTGCGTGTGGTTCCAGAAGTCGCGGTCTTGTGCGATTGCCTCGAAGGGCTCGACCAGGGCCTTGACGGCATCGGTCGCATGCTGCTGTCGCAGCGAGGTCTCCAGCGCCTTCACCAGATGGCGGAATCGGATCGGGTCCTGCTGGTTGTCCGGATGACGTCGATGGGTCGGCTGATAGAGCGACAGGCAGGACCCTCCCTTGAACGACGCCATTTCGGCAAGGCTCGCATGGGTGAGTGTGTCGGGCGTGTGAGTGGTTTTCATGTCGCTTCTTTCGCTGTTGTCTGCGGCCCCGGCGGCATGCAATGGCATCGGCCCGCCAAACTCTGCCTCAACAGGACGGCAACCAGAGCGCAGTCCTGAGCGTGCATGCAGTCTGGCCAGCTCGCGTGACCTCGTCTGTATGACAGCGCACGGTGCAGCACGCACGGACCGCGATAATCCGATCGGATGGTCACTTTGGTGACCTCGAAAGCGGCGCAGGCGTCCGGCCCGAAGTGAGTTACTGCGAAAGCCGTCGTTGCGTCAGCCGTGAAGCTCGCGCAGCGCCTGTGTCGCCGCCGTGAAGCGCGCCTCGACGGCGAGCAGATCGTCGGCTTCCGGCACGGCTTCCCGCGCCCCTGTGACGATCATGCCGGCCTGGCGCTGGAGGCAGGCCGCGTCCTGCGCGCGCTTCACCTGGCCGGCGATCAGCGCGATGGCATCGAGCATGCGGATCGCCACGGCCGGGTTCGAACGGGCGCTTTGCCTGATCTGGTTGAAGGCCGTGTCCACGATCCCTGCAAATGTGGGTCCCGGCGCCACCAGCCGCAACCGCCCGTTAGGGTCGAATCGGAGGGCCGATGGCATGTCGCGTCCGGCCAGCCGGCACAGGCCCGAGCCCAGTCGATCCACGCAGGCGATCGCCGTGAACGGGTCGTTGATGCCCGGGGACAGCGCCCGCACGGCGATCTCGACCAACTGGTTAAAGGGGAACTCGACATCCTGGGCGGCGGTGCGCTGGTTGCCGAGCACGAAGGCCGCGTTCAGCTTGTCGACCAGGGTTTCGGTGACGCGGTCCCCGGGCCAGACCATCACCATCGCCCGGCCCTTGACGAGGTAGTGCCCGGGCCGGCGCTCCAGCCGAAGCAGCAGATCTTCCTCGGCGGCCAAGGCCAACAGGGCGTCGGCGTCGATCTGCTGGAGATAGCCGTCTTCGAGGGCACCCACTGGACGAGCCTCGCTTGCGAACGCCGCCGGCAGGCCGGCTTCGCTCGGCGCTTCCGGGACTGCGGATCCAGGCTTGCCCAGGTGGCCGGGAAACAGCCTGGCGATCCCGTCCTCCAGTTCCTTGCCGACCCGTGCCACGACCTCATCGGCCTGGATCGAGACCGAGACGTGATGGATGAAGTAGATCAGCACCCCGATGCTGACCATGGCCAGCAGCACGCCGATGCTGACGGACAGATGAGGTACGAAGGCCACCTCGTCGGCGCGCCGGATGGTGCGCAACACGAGCAGGCAGTACACGAACGTGGCCACGAAGGTGCCCAGCACCACCTGGTTGGCTGTGTCGCGCATGAAGTTGCGCAGCAGGCGGGGGCCCAGCTGGGACGAGGCGAGCGACAGCGCCACCAGCGTCATCGAGAACACGGTCCCGGCAATGGCGATCATCGACCCGGCCACGGTGCCCAGCAGCAGGCTTGCACCTTCGGCGCCACCGGAATAGATCCAGCCCAGGCGCCGCAGCCAGCCCTCGGCGATGGTCTTGTCGAGCTCGATGGCAGAGAGAGCAAGGACCACGGCCAGGCACGCCATGGCCGCCGGCACGAACCAGAAACTGGATCGAACGCGATCCCAGTGCTTCAGCAGCAGTGCTTTCAAAAAGCCTCGCTTCGACCCGTTAGTCTCGAACGAAGCGCCCATGCCGGCGCTGAACTAAACGGTGAAGCGTAGGTTATCGGACAGAAGCGCGCTGTACGTTGCCGCACCAAGGAACCGGGCGCCGGGTCCCTGAACCTTGCGGCCAATGCGCGCAATCCCCTTTTTATCCCGCACTTTCTTTCCCTTATTGCTTTGGGCTCTGGTCCTTTCCCGCACTGGATGCGGCGCCGGGTGCACCCTGCAATAGATTCTCCCCGCTCTTCAAAGGCTGCACCTGGCGGGCCTGCTCTTCGATAACGCCGGCTTCACTGTACAGGCCTGCTTCCGCTTCGGTGGACGGCGCATCGAGTTCGGCCGCCGGCAATCTGCCTGAAGGAAGTTGCTCCGCTGATCCCGCGCCGCGTGTTTTCACCGGTTTCCCTTCGAGTAGGGTGACCGGCACCCCCTGGGGAAAGACAACCTCTCGTGCCTCGTCGGGCATCGAGATGCCATGTTTTTGAAAGGCGAGCTTCACCAGCCGGATCACCGACGAGCGTACTTTCAGCCAGCTGTGCTCGCGGCCGTTGAGCCAAAAGTAAACACGCAGGTTGACCGTCGCCTTTCCGAGGCTGTCCGCGAGCACCGAGGGTTCGGGGTCGCTCAGCACGGCGGGATGGTCCTCCAGCACCTTGCGCGCGACCTCTTGAGCCGCGTTGATCGAGTCGTCGTAGCCGATGCCGACGACGAAATCCTCGCGCCGGTTGGCGTTGGTCGTGAAGTTGCGCAGGTTGCTCTTGTAAACGGTTGCGTTCGGAACCTGTACGACGATGCCATCGAGGGTCATCAAGATGGTGGTGCGCACGTTCAGTTGTTGTACGTACCCCGTCACGCCTGCCACTTCGATCAGGTCACCCGTCTCGAACGGCCGTTGCATGCTGAGAAAGATACTGGCAAGAAAATTCTCCGTGATGTCGCGAAAAGCGATGCCCACGACCAGCCCGATCAACCCGGTGCCGCCGACCACCGTCAGGGCGAGCTGCGTCAGCCCGGAGACCCTGAGGACAATATAAATTCCGCACAGGAGAACCAGCACGCCTGCCCCACCGGAGATCACATTTCGAAGTAACCTCGCGCGTATCCGTCGCGAGAGCAACGCCTGGGCGCCTCGATTTGCCAGCATGCCGGCGCCCAATGAGAGCGCCAGGATCAGCAGTCCGAAAAAGATAATAGGAAGCGAACGGACGAACTCGCGCCACAGCCCCGATAGTCCGCTCCACGCGGGACCGAAATCCCAAACCGAGGGCTTGGCTACTTCCATCCGGTTGGCTACGGCGATCACGCCTTGCGTATTGCGTGCGAGGTCGCCGGCCCATTTCTTCAGCTCGTAGGAGTCCGCACGACCGCTGAGGAACACGAGTCCTTCTTCGACGCGGACTTTTGGGCTGACGAACCACTCGGTCGCATCGAGGACTTTTTGAAGACGCCTGGCAATCTCTTCATCCCGCGCCAACGGGTTTATATCCACCTTCGTGGGCGCCGAGAGCTGCGCATTGTCAGGAACGGCGGGTTGGTTTGGTTGGCCGCCTTTGCCCATCGGCTCCTGTGCCACGACGCTCCCGGAAAGCACGCTCAGGAGGCACGCCAGCAACGCCGTCCGCACAGCCTTGAAATGCCGTCGGTGCGCGAATTGCCGCGCGGTCATGTCGGCCTCTCCCCCGCCATTGCACTCCGGTGAGTCTTCCCTTTTGACAACGCCTCGAATCCGGAGACAACATCGAACAGCTCCTCGTCGATGCCATTCTGGCGCACACGATGGAAACTCGATTCGAAACGCGCCAAGAGTTCATCGATGTTCTTGTCGGCGCGCTGCATGGCCGCCAGGCGGCTTGCATTCTCACTCGCCAGGGAAGCGGCGCACGCGCGGAACAGCGAAACGAAAAGATATTCACGGATGAGAGCCCTCATGGTCGCTCTGCCCCCTCCCACGATCTCTGGCAGATTTTTCGTTGGCCAGGACTGTTCGGCAAGGTTGCGATGCCATTCCTGGTCCAGCGGCAGCAGGCGCTGGCCGACCGGAGCATAGCCCCCCGCGGATTCGGGGCGATTGTAGAAGAGATACAACTCGGCGGCTGTATCGCGGCCATCGCGCCCCTGGCTTTCCACAAGGATTTGCCCGATCAAGGAGGGAATCGCCTGGATGGAGTTCGGCACGGCAAAGAGTCCCGCCGGTGACAGCCCCGCGTCGGCGAGGCGCGCGTGAACCCGTTCGCCGACGGCCCAGACTTGCGGCTTGCCAGGCAGTGCTGCGAGCGCCTTGATCGCGTACTCGGCAATGACATCGTTGAACTGGCCTACCAGACCCTGGTCGGATCCGAACACCACGGCACCGCTCGTGCCGGCATCGACATGTTCTTCTCGCGCCATTCCCGAGCCCATGGGGTCGCTTTCCCTGAAGCAGGCGCCCAGTCCTATTTCCACGGTCCGGTAATAGTCGGCAAGTGCGCTTACGGATTGCTCGTATTGCCCGATGCTGGATGCGGCCAGGGCTTTCATCGTGCGCACGACGGATTGGAGATCGCCGGCGCTGTCGATCTTCCGCCTCAGGCTCGACGTGGTGTCGGTCATGACTTTCCCTTGGCCTCAATCACGAAAGGGCACCAGTGCGTCGCGGGCCAATTCGACGATTAATTTTCGATCCCCGTCGCTCAGTTTGTCGGAAGTTTCGAATCGTGCGGCGACCTCCTTCGGAACCCGCTCCGCCGCCGCCCGCACGGCGTGCTCGGCGTCTGTCATCCGGTCAAGCGGTACTTCGTCAAAGAGCTTCGCCGTCAACGCCAGCAGAATGGTGATTTGCGCCGGCACGGCCACCGGAGTGAATTCCGCCTGCTTGAGACAGGCTCGAATACGTCGTCCATGTTCGATGGTCTGGCGAGTATTTTCGTCCAGACGGGCGCCGAACCGGGCAAAGGTCTCCAGCTCCTCGAATTGCGCGTAGGCCAGTTTGAGATCGCCCGCGACCGCGCGGTAGGCTGCGCGCTGCGCCTTGCCGCCGACGCGCGACACGGATTTGCCGACATCGACCGCGGGCAATACGCCCAATTCGAACAGCGCCGGCGAGAGATAGATCTGTCCGTCCGTGATGGAAATGAGGTTGGTCGGAATATAGGCGGAAATATCCTGCGCTTCGGTTTCGATGATGGGCAAGGCGGTAAGCGATCCGCCTCCGCGTTCCTCGCGCAGGTGGGTGGCACGCTCGAGCATCCTAGAATGGATGTAGAAAATATCGCCGGGGAACGCCTCGCGTCCGGGTGGCCGGCGCAACAACAGCGAAAGCTCGCGATAGGCGCGGGCGTGGTGCGTGAGATCGTCGTACACGATCAGCACGTCACGCCCCGTTTCCATGAAATGCTCCGCGATGCTGGTCGCGGCATACGGTGCAATGTAGGCGAGCCCCGGCGGCTCGTTGCCCTCGGTCACGACCACGACGGTGTAATCCATCGCGTCCTTGTCACGGAGGGTGGCCACGGCCTTTGCCACGGCAGAGGCTCGCTGGCCGATCGCGCAATAGATGCACAGAACGTCCTTGCCGCGCTGGTTCAGGATGGTATCGATCGCTATCGTCGATTTTCCGGTCTGCCGATCGCCCAGAATCAACTGCCGCTGGCCGCGCCCGATGGGAATGAGCGCGTCGACGACAACCAGGCCGGTCTGTAACGGTACGGCGACGGGCGCGCGATCCATGATCGCCGCGGCAGGACGTTCGATGGGCAGTCGCTCGCCGGCGGCCACCGGCCCGCGGCCATCCAGGGGCCGGCCGAGCGGATCGATCACGCGCCCCAGCAGCCCATCGCCCACGGCCACGTCCATTACCCGGCCGGTGCGCTCGACTTCGTCCCCGGCGCGCAGATGCCAGTATTCGCCAAGCAGCACAACGCCGATTTCGTCCTGATCGACATTGAACGCGATGCCGAATACGCCGCCGGGAAATTCGAGAAGCTCCTCGAACCCGGCATTCGGAAGGCCGGATACCGTCGCAATACCCGCCGAAACACTCACGATCGCGCCAACCTCGTGCGGCCTTAGTTGCGGCTGGAATGCGGACCGCGCCTCGCGGAGCGCGGCGAACGCGCCGTCCAGGACTCCCGGAAGTCCTTCGGTCTCTTCCTTCAATGTTCCAGCCCCTGCCTGGGTACGGAAGGAGGCCGCGCGGCTTTCGCCGCGGTTTCCACTTCCGACTCCGGCTGTGCCTTGTCCTCGAACTTCTTCCCGACTTCGGTTTTGGTGTCGAGTTGGTTCTTCTCTTTCAGAAGCTGCTGGACGCTTTTTCCCAGCGATTCGAGATAGGCGTCGATGCTCCATTCGAGCTTTTGGCTGCCCGCGGTGAGTTCGATTCCGCCGATCAGTTCCGGGGCGGTTTCGAAGCGGACCTGAATTTCCGCTGAGAATGTCTGGTTAATCGCGTCTTGAATGGCTGACTGTTGCTCCGGCGGCAGATCGAATGCGCTGCGCACGAGCGCAGGTCCGGTCGCCATCTCGAGTGCGTCCCCGAGGTCGGCCTTTGCTTTCTCATCCATCTCCCGCAAGCGACGGGTGAACACCTCGATCAGGCGTGCTTCCAGGCTTTCCGTAGCCAGATCCGCCAATGCCTTGCGCGCAATGTCGAACACCTCCTCGCCGGTTCGGCGGCGGATGGCCTGATTCAGGTTATGCGCGTCCCTGCTCAACGACTCCTGTCGCTTGGCGCCCAAGGCGTCCGCCGCCTGACGCGCGGCTTCGAGGAGCCGCTGGCGTTCGGTTTTCACCTCTTCGATCGCCTTGTTCAGGAGCGCGGTCCGCTGCCGATCCAGCTCCTCGTTCTTGTGCTGAAACTCGTCGCGTTCCTTTTGAGCCTCCGTCTTTTTCGCGTCGGCATCCGCGAGAGCCAGTGCGATCCGCTTCTCTCGCGCGTCGATGGCGTCGAGAATGGGCTGATACAGAAAGCGCTTCAACAGCCACACCAGAATAAGGAAGTTGAGTACCTGGGCGCCGACAGTGAACCAATCGATCAGCATGACTACTTCGCCGCGGTTTGGGCAATGACGTGATTCCAGAACGGATTTGCGAAAATGAGGATCATCGAAATCACGAAGCAGTAGATGGCCGTGGACTCGATCATCGCCAGCCCGACAAACAGTGTGCGCGTAATGGTGGCGGACGCGTCGGGCTGCTGGGCCAGCGAGGTCAGCGCCGTTGCGACCGCCCTGCCTTCGGCCAGCGCCGGGCCCATCGTGCCGAAACCGGTGGTGATACCCGCGATGACTATGGAAGCCACCGCAATAATGGTCATGCTGTCCATGAAGTGTCCTTTTGCATGAAGTGTCCTTTTGGCTCGTTGGTCGTGGTTTCAAGTCCCGGGCGCTGGTTCGGCCCCCGGGTCGTCCTTTGCCGCGGGCTTGCGAGTGCGCGTGGCGGCCGCGATGTAAACCGCGGCAAGAATGCTGAAGATGTAGGCTTGCACCATGCCCGTGAGCAATCCGAGCGCCGTCATGACGACCGGAAACACGAAGGGGGTAATCGAGAGCAGGATGGCAATGATCATCGCCCCGCTCATCATGTTGCCGAAAAGGCGGACCGCCAGAGCCAGCGTCCGCGACACTTCGCTGATGATGTTGAAGGGCAGCATCAGGACCGTCGGCTCCATGTAGGACTCGAGGTAGCCGGCCAGGCCGCGGTCCTCTATGCCAAACAGCGGCACAGCCACGAACACGCACAAGGCCAGAGCCACGGTGGTCGAGAGCGAACCGGTTGGTGTTTCGTAGCCTGGAATGACGGTGCAGAGACTGGCCGCGGCGACAAACAGGAAAAGTGTCCCCAGGAAACCAAGATACTTTTTCGGATTGCGCAGGCCGACTTCCCCGATCTGCTTTTCGATGCCGGTTACGACGATTTCCAGAAGATTCTGCCAGCGTGAGCGCTCCTGGCCCGTGGAAAGCCTGCGCGTGACGAGCATCGAACCGGCCGCCAAAACGAGCATCAGTGCCCATGTGTAAACAATGGTGGCGTTGAGTTTCAGGAACCCGTACTGCCAAAAGATTATTTCGTCCGGGCTAAGGCGCATGGCCGGTCTCCCGCCCCGGGCGGGCCGGGTTCTGTTCGCGGGTCCGCGTCAGCCAGGTCGCGACCTGGCGTGCCATGACGAATCCAACGAGACACGCCACCAGCCGCTCCCAATGACCGCCCCCGACGAAATAGAAGCCGGCAAGCGCAAGGCTCACGCGCAGGAGCAGGCTGGCGGACAGCCACAGCACCGGCCGTCGGGAGGCAACGCCTTTGCGAACTGTCCACCAGAGACCGCCGAAGAAAGCTCCACCGAGTCCTCCGCCCGCGAGCCACGACAGCATCAATATCGGTGCCGATTCATTCATCGGCATTCTCCCCTTCGTCTCGCATGGCCTGTTCTTCCTTAGTGAGCCAATACCACGCATTGAAACAGCCGATCGTGAGCCCACCCACCAACAGAGCAAGGGTCCAGGAGTGCCCGCCCGGATACCGCTTGTCCAACCAAATTCCGAGTGCGGCGCCGAGGAGCGTCGGGACAACTACTGACCAGCCGACGAGCCCCATCATGCCGAGGCCAAACCAGACACCGGGTGTGGCGTTACGCCGCGCCCTGAGCTTGCGGGCCGCCTTTGCACCTATCTCCCCGGCAAAGGTCTCCCCCTGCCTTGTCTTTCTATCCGGCAACCCCTCATCCATTTCGAACTCTCGTGAGCCGACGCAAAAAACCCGCTTCCAGTTTCGCCATGACCTGTCTAGCGTCCTGCTCTTCCTGGTCGCGGGACAGAAAATCCTGAACTACCGCGCCGCGCAATTGAAGAAGATCCGTCCCCGCCCTGGCATGACGTACGGAAACGAACACGTCCTTGCCAGTCTTGATCAGCACGCCTTCATCCACCGCCACGAACACTTCCCCTTCCGATGCCATTTCGTAGATGAGGATCCCCGGCACGAGCGCCGCGACGCAATCGAGCCTGTGCGGCAGGAGGCCGAACGAGCCCTCGCGCGTTTCCGCCACGATGCGCGACACGCCGGTTTTGTCGGCAAAGATCTTGAAAGGGAGAAGAACCTTAAGGTTCATCGGAGGCTGCGACTGGTTCGTGCTTCGCTGCAGCGACCGGCGGCGGGGGCGGGAGCGCCCCGGCCAGATTCGGGTCTCCCTCGTTCACCGGTCGGCCGGACGCGGCCTTTGCCTTCGCTTCGTCGATCCTGCCGATCATGTAGAGCGCGCTCTCTGGAGCGTCCTTGAATTCGTCGCTCAGAATGCGCTCGCAGCCCTCCAGCGCGTCCGCGAGGCTGACGATCTTTCCCTCGAGGCCGGTGAATTGCTCGGTGGTAAAGAAAGGCTGGGTCAGAAATCGTTCCAGCCGGCGGGCCCGGGCGACCACGTTGCGATCCTCCGGCGAAAGCTGCTCGAGGCCGAGCATGGCGATGATGTCCTTCAGGTCGGCGTATTGCGCGAGCGTGCGCCGGATCTCCTTCGCCAGGGCGTAGTGGCGCTTTCCGACGATGCCCGGGGTGGTCATTTTGGAACTCGATTGGAGCGGATCGATGGCCGGGTAGAGCCCCTCGCCTGCTCTCTTGCGCGATAGCACGATGGAAGCCGAGAGGTGCGAGAACACGTGCACCGCCGCCGGATCAGTAAAATCGTCCGCGGGTACATACACCGCCTGGATCGAGGTGATTGCGCCGCTGCCGGTGTTGGCGATGCGTTCCTCCAATCCCGCCAGTTCGGTGCCCATCGTAGGCTGATAGCCCAGACGCGAAGGCATCTGTCCCATCAGGCCGGAGACTTCCATTCCGGCCTGGATGAAGCGGAAGACGTTGTCGATGAGCAGCAGCACATCGCGGTGCTCGTCGTCCCGGAAGTACTCGGCCATCGTGAGCGCGGCATGGCCCACCCGGAAGCGGCTGCCTGGCGGCTCGTTCATCTGGCCGAAGACCATGACCATGTCGCGCAACACACCGGCTTTTTTCATATCGCGGTAGAGTTCCTCGCCTTCGCGGCACCGCTCTCCGATTCCGCAGAATATGCTCACCCCTTTCTGGCTGCCGATCATGTTGTGTATCAGCTCCGTCAGCAGCACGGTCTTGCCAACGCCAGCGCCACCGAACAGGCCCGCCTTGCCGCCACGCTCCAGCGGGACGAGCACATCGATCGCCTTGATGCCTGTTTCGAATATCTCGGATTGGGTGGAGCGTTCTGACAACGGCGGTGGTGCGCGATGGACGCTACGCCATTCGAGGTCCGACGGCGCCGGCTGGCGGTCGATGGCGTTGCCGAAAACGTCGAACATCCGCGCGCGTATGCCTTTGCCCACCGGCGCCTTCAGCGGCCCGCCCGTGTTCTCCACCGGCATTCCCCGGGCGAGTCCTTGCGTGGGCGTCAACGCTATCCCGCGCACGTGATGTGAATCTCTGTGCGCCAGCACCTCGATCACGATTCGACCCGCGTCTCCCGCACGCAGCACCGTGTAGATGGGAGGTAATGGACCATTGAAACGTATGTCCACGACACTGCCGCGCACGGAGACGACCGCGCCGATACCGCAGGAATCCACCCCGAGTGCGCGACCGGTCATTTCATCACCTGCTGCATCATCGCCAGCTGCGGATCTCCGGCAAATCTTCGTCTTGCTGGTCGATGTGGCGATAATCCGATCAGGGTTAAATGAAAGTATTGCCTTCGCTATTGGACACAGCACACTTCGGCACAGTCCGCCTGACCCATTGCGAGGCTATCTTTATGGGCGCGACGGTTCTTGTCGTCTGTACGACACCCCGCATAGTGTTTCCAAGGGTTGCGGGTAAGCAACCCGTAGGTCGCGCCGAGAACCACGCCGAAAACAAGGTGCATCATCAGCGTCATGACGGGCGCGGCGATGCCCATGGCGAGGCCGAAGAGGCCGGCACCGGCCATCGGCATCACCACGACCATCATGAGCATCCATGCGCCGGTGACGAACACCGCCCCGCGCCACCACGCGCCGCGTATATGTGCGCCGAATATGGCCGCATACAGCAGGCCCCAAAGCACTGTGCCGATGGCAAAGTGCAGGATCCAGCCCACCGACCGGCCGCCGCCGGTCATATTGCCCAGCATCTGGATCGGGTCGAGCTCGGGCATGAGCCCCATCTTGGCCTTCACCAGCATCATCATCGACATGACGATGGTGGCCACCAGCCCGGCCCCCATCCCCGGCCGCGATCGTGCGAAAGGCCGCGGGCGCGGCGAAAAAGATCAGGAACATCACGGCGGAACGCAGGATCCTGCCGCCGCAGCCGGTCATGCACTAAGAGCTACGAATCGAAGGCTGGCGCCATCAACTCCTGCTCTGATCTTGGAATGCCAAGCCTGCCGGCTTCGCCGCGCCATTGCGCCACGGCGTTACGCACTTGTTTCAGCAAGCTGTCCGCCTCCTGTCTGGTCAGGCCATAGTCCTGGCAGGCATCCATGGCGATGGAGATTTCGCAAGCGGTCTCCACTTCGTTGATGGCCAAGGACAGATCGCGGCGTTCAATCGATGGATTAAGGTCATAGGCCGGTGATAGCCGGATGCCCTGTGCGTCAATGAAGAACCCGTGGTTGCGCAGATGGTCGTCGGTGTTGTGAATCAGTATGGTGAAGACAACGCGGCGAAACAGCTGCTCGCAGTCGGTCCTGGTATCAGCCCCCCGGGATTGCAGCATATCCACCAGTTCGAGATAGCTGGCACCGGCCTCGCCGTCGGTTCGCTGCGTCAGTGTCATGGCCGAAACAAAGGCCAGCCGACCGCCGCGCGGCGTGCGGTCGAACCGTTTCACTAGAAAGGTCGTATAGGGGCTGCCCGTTAATCGCAATGGGCGCGCCTCCGGCACGACGATGCCGGCGTTGGCCGCGAGGCGATGGGCCAGTAGTTCCCAGGCGCCGACATCCCGGGTGTCCTGCCGGCTCGGGAACTTGGCCATGCACAGAGCACCCGATTCATCACGCACCGATGCCTTGGGCCTTGCCCCGCCAAGGGAGGTACCGGGCGCAAAAAGCTGTGACAACCAGCGCTCGAAGTCTGGGTGGTTCTCGTCGTCGAAATGTTCCTCGTACTGGAGGCTGGCACCCTGCAGCTCACGCAGGGACGCGATCGGCGGCGCGGCAGCGCGCGCGTCGCTGTCGATGAACGGCTGGCCGGGGGCCGTGCGAAAGCGCAACGCCCCAAGCCGGGTTTCATCTTGCACGCCGAGCAGGAAGTCCCACTCGGTCAGGGCACGAGGCCTTCGAGTTTGCTGCCGCGCCCGCATGTTTTCCCTGCGCTGCATCAATACCCTGCCCCATCGGTCTGGCGAGGAGTCCAGAAAGATGCCGAACGTCGCGCGGTTCGGCGCGGGGTACTGCGGGCCGTGGGCCAGGGCAAGATCGGGATCGAACGCGAAGACCTCGTCGCGCTGCAGCCACGAGCGGTCGTACTCGAACGAGAAAATCTCCCCTGAGCCTGCGGCCTGGCGATGCAAGGAGCCCATGAGCGCGGGCTCGGTGAAGCCTTCCAGATCGGCGCATACCTCCACTGTCGTGAAGCCGGTCATCAGCCGCTCTTGGGCTCGACTTCTCGAGGCGAGGCGGCTCGACGCTTTGGAGAACGCTGCCTGGTAACGAGCCCGGCATCCTGGAGTTTTCGCCCCAACTCATCGTCTGCGGCCAGGAGCGCGAGGTCCTGCTCGAGGCGCAGTACCTGCAGCACCCGCGCATAGATTCCAAGCGCTACGGCCGGGTCGCCCTGCTCGACTCTATATAGCGTCTTGCGCGAGATCCCGGCGCGTTGCGATACGGTTGCGGCCGAGTATTTTCGGCGCAATCGAGCGAGCTTCAGATTGGCGCCGGTGTTCGCCAAGAGGCGAGAAAGACGCGGCAGGAGGGACGGTGAGACGCGCGACATAATGAGTCATATATTACACTAAATATACTATAAAGTGGTAAAATATGACCTTCTACACGGATCTGCCTGACCTTGCGTGGTGACAGCGGTTCAACCGGCGGCAAGTGGCCGCGCCCATGCGCTGACTCTGGAAGCCTCGGAGTTCGGTGTGCCTCTGCCGTCCCTTCCTGTGTTCGATGTCGTACAGACAGCTTGCTTGATGCGTCTTACCGTTGGTTGAGGATCGGCGTCGCCGTGCGGTCGAGAAGGTTCGCGGTCGCGATATGTCGTGCAAAACACCAAGAATGGCGACTACGAATCACTTACCAGAGAATGGCATTCAATGGCCTGCCTGAACTCAGAACGAGCAACTGCCGCTGAGGCCCGCGAAGACCTATCCAGAGCCAGAGAGAATTATCCAAGAGCCTCGACCTACTACCGGTCGGCGATGATTGCCTCGAATCCGCTCGACGTTGGGCACAAGAAGTATTGGAAGCTCACCGTCGAAGCCTTTGAGAAGGCTGGCGCGCTACTCGATTGCTCAATGGAATCGGTTCCAGTGCAACCTCGCGACAATTTGGCAACTTCGCGGCGATGCATACAAGCGATCAGACGATGACCTTCAACAGCGAAGTCCCGATCGGCAACGTGGCTGCACTGAGCAACAATTTACGAAGTAAAGACAGACCATGAAACGTCGCTGGATATGGATTGCCGGGATCGTTGTCGTCATTGCAGCGGCGGCATTGGCATGGTCGAGCCTGCGCAGCCCACAAGTTGCCGCCATGGAAATGCACTATGCGCCCTTGGTGCGCAGCTTGCAGTTTTCAGCCCGCGTGGCGACCTTGTCGCGTGTGGATGTTGGCAGCACCATCACCGGCCGCGTGGTCAAGGTGCTGGTGCGCGATGGGGCGGCGGTGCGTCAGGGCGATGTGCTGGTGCAGCTGGAATCGGACGAGCTGCGCGCAGCACTCACCCAGGCCCAGGCCAGCGCCGGCCAGACCCAGGCGCGCTTGGCTGGGCTGCGCAGCACCGGCAGAACATCGGCCCGCGCCGCCGTGATGCAAGCTGACGCCACTCTGCGGGCTGCACAGGCAGAGTTGGCTCGCAGCCTGCAACTGGTGGCGAAAGGCTTTATCAGCGCATCGCGGCTGGACGAGGTGCAGCGCACCGTGGACGTGGCCCGCGCTCAGCAAACCAGCGCGCAAGCCCAGTCGCTGGCCAACGCAGATGCGGGAACCGATGTCGTGCAGGCCCAGGCACAGCTGGACCAGGCTCGCGCGGCCATCACCACGGCGCAGGCCAGGCTGGCACAAACGCAGGTAATCGCCCCAGCCAACGCCCGTGTGCTGACTCGCCAGGTCGAGCCGGGGCAGATTGTGCAGCCGGGCAAGGCACTGATGAGCTTGGCGCTGGCTGGGCCGACCCAGTTGAACGCGCAGGTCGATGAACGCTTTTTGGAGCAGTTGCGAACCGGGCAAAACGCCAGCGTGGTGGCAGATGCATTTGCCGACCAGCGCTTTACCGCGCGTGTACTTTCGATTGCGCCCGCAGTGGATGCGCAGCGGGGCGCGATCGAAGTGAAGTTTTCGCTGGACAAGGAGCCGCCTGCTTTTTTGCGCGAAGACATGACATTGTCGGTAGAAGTAGTCACCGCCAAACGCGAGCGCGTCCTGGCATTGCCGCTGGGTGCCCTGCGCAGCCAGGCTGGCAGCACCAGCGCTACCGTGCTTATCGTGCAAGAGGGGCGTGCACAAGTGAGGCCCGTGGGCTTGGGTTTACGCACGCTGGATGCGGCAGAAGTGCTGGAAGGCTTGGCGCAAGGCGACATAGTGCTGCTGGGTGGCGAACCCAAACCGGGCAAACACGTACGCGTGAAAATGCAAGCTTGGCAGCCCAGCGTGTCAGCAGGTCCTGGCGTATTGGTAGCGCCAGGTGCATCGGCCGTGCCCGGTGCGCGCGCGCCAGATGCCGGGGCTGCCATGACAAACGCCATCGGGCGCTGACAGGCTGCATGGCCATGACATTCAACTTGGGTTTTGAATGGCGGGTGGCAGTGCGTTTTTTGCGCGAGGGGCGCATGCAGACTGTATTGATTATTGTGGGCGTGGCAGCTGGTGTGGCCGTGGTCGCCTACATATCGGCCCTGATCAGTGGCCTGCAATCCAATTTGATAGCCAAAACACTGGGCACGCAGGCGCACATCAGCGTGCGCGTGCCCGACGATGTCGTGACGCCTGCCATGCCCCACCCATCGGGTACCTATGTATTGAGCGAAGCGCAGCCGCGTGCCCAGCGCTTACGCTCAATTGCCAACTGGCAAGCGCTGGTGCCTTTGCTGGAAGCCAACACTGTCATCACCACCGTGTCGCCCATGGTAGCGGGCGGTGGCCTGGCCTTGCGCGGCGAAGCGACGCAGGCCATCGCGTTGCAGGGTGTGGAGCTGAACCGCTATGACGGCATCATTGGCCTGCGCGGCAAGGTGGTCAGCGGCACCGCGCGGCTGTTGCCGGGCGAGGCGATTGTGGGCCGCGAACTGGCCAGTGACCTGGGCGTTCGCGTAGGCGACCGTCTGACCCTGCAAACCGGCACCGTGACTGACGCGGCCCGCGTAACGGCCCTGATTGATCTGGGTGTGAAAGACCTGAACCGGCGCACCGTCATCGTGTCTTTGCGTTCTGCCCAAAACTTACTGGGCTTGCCGGGCGGCGCGACCAGTATCGACCTGAAAGTGAACGATGTGTGGGCGGCCGAAACACTCGCACAAGGTTTGCGTGGCCAGTTTCCCTACAAGATCGAAAGCTGGCAGGAAAATAACGCGCAGCTGTTGTCTGCGCTCAATGCGCAGTCGGTCAGCACGGCGCTGATTCGTGGCGTGGTTATGGTCGTAGTGGTCCTGGGCATTGCCAGCGTGCTGGTGGTGTCTGTCGTGCAAAAGCAGCGCGAGATCGGAATCTTGCGGGCCATGGGTGCCACCCGTGCGCAAATTTTGCGGCTCTTTCTGGTACAAGGTGCCGTGGTGGGTGCCTTGGGCTCGGTGCTGGGCATTGTGATGGCGGTGGGCATGATTTGGCTCTTTACCCGCTTCGTGCGCGGCGCGGACGGTTTGCCGCTGTTTGACATCAGTCTGTCACCCGCCCTTGCTGTGCGGGTGGCGGTGATTTGCACCGTTTGCAGCGTGCTGGCCGCCATTGCGCCCGCACGCCGCGCGGCTGCGATGGACCCGGCTCAAGCCATTCGGATTTAAGGCGCAGGCTATGGACCCAGACAAGGCAACCCGCGACAAGATCACCCACGACAAGAACGCCCCGTTGATTGAGTTAACGGACATCCGCAAAAGCTACAACCAGGGCTTGCCCAGCGAAGCCGAAATTTTGCATGGATTGAACCTGCGGGTGAACCACGGCGAATTTGTCGCGCTGATGGGGCCGTCCGGTTCGGGCAAGAGTACCTTGCTCAACATCATTGGCTTGCTCGAACACTTGACCGCCGGCAGCTACCGCTTGCAGGGCCAGGAAGTGAACGGCTTGAACGACGCGGAGCTGACTCTGCTGCGGCGTAGCACCATCGGTTTCGTGTTCCAGTTTCACCACTTGCTCCCCGCCTTTA
>Ga0163153_10002544_pt1 | contig 26223 bp, 13 predicted proteins | sample OliLakLV19MP6IB1_FD_148629 | JGI IMG/M metagenome (GOLD analysis project Ga0163153, IMG submission 148629) | Freshwater microbial mat bacterial communities from Lake Vanda, McMurdo Dry Valleys, Antarctica - Oligotrophic Lake LV.19.MP6.IB-1 | ecosystem: Environmental > Aquatic > Freshwater >...
GCAGCATGAGTGTTTTCAGATAGCCGGTTCGCTGGTGGATAGCTTAAAATTCCCGCCCAAGATTCAGGATCGGTTGCTTTCAGCCTTGTGTTACACGCCCTGACCGGCGTGAACGGATAAAGTCTAGTTTAGGTAGTGTCCCTATAACGGGTACAAGCCAGATTTAGGGTTTAGCCGCGCGGTAACGGCAGGATGCGAAAGCTGAGCAACTCATCCATCGTCCACACATGATCAGTCAAGCCAGCGGCCATAGCCGGGGTGACCGGCTTCCATTTCTTGCGCGAGCCTCGCGGGCCGTTGGTCGGCTGGTCTGGTTGCAGGCGTTGGCGCAGGCCGCGGTGCGGGATGACGAAGTGATAGTACGCAAACACCAAGGTCAACTGATGTTCCAAGTAGTCGGGATCTTTCGAGAAGGCGTTGACCTTCCGGCTCATCCGGCGCGAATGCTGCCGGGTCGTCAAGTTGTTCCGCTCCACCCCATAGGTGTTGATGGTCTGGCTCACGGGCGAAGCCTGCAAGGCCGCTTCCACTTGCTCGGGCGTGCCATAGACAATGCAGGTGGTGACTTCCACCACGCGCCCTTTCTCACGCTTCTTGACGACCACCGCGTAACACAGGTCGGGCGGCGGCACGCGGCGGGGATGGGGCAACCGGCCGTGGGTGCCATTGCGCGGGCGTTGCGTCCATTGGCCGTACACCTCCAACAAAGCGTCGGCATAGTGCGGCAACTCGTCACTGGTAACACCTGCCCTGGCGGGCGGTGCCAGGGAGAATGGAATTTGCCCATTCGTGGCCGATTTCAGCCGAAAAACGAGGCGGCGGGCGTGGGCCAGGGTCCGTTTACCAATCACCCACGCGGGCACCAATTTGCACACCGGGCTAAAGGCAATCCAGATCCAGGCATCGCCATAGACGGCTTGCAATTCTTCCATGGGTGTCAGGTGCGCTTCCTTCTTGGCGATGAACGTCCACAATTCGTCCAACTGGCACTCGCTCAATGCCAAGTCGTGAAAGAAGTGATTCACACTTGCGCCGCACGCAGTGCAGGTGTCACCCGCTGGCAGTGACGGCCCAACCGCGGCAGCCAGTGATTGACCGTGTCTTTATCCACCTCGATCAGGCGCCCCGTGGCGCGGATACTCAGGCCTTCGGCCAGCGCTACCACGCCCCGCAAGTACGTGCTCAAATCAGTGCGCACCCCGGCATAGGCTGTGCCCGTGCGCGCCGAGAGCAACTGGCCGCACGCCTGACACCGATAGCGGTTGGCCTGGCGATGTCGGCCCCGAAATTTCAGGCGGGCGGCGCGGCCCACTTCCCCATCCGTCACACACGTCGCCCGTCGACAGTAGCACGTCCGGTCGTCCATCGCAGCCATACCTCCAGGTTTGGGAAAACCCGGAGGATACTGGCTCTGTGGCTAAATCCGGTATGTTAAAGACCTTGTACCCGTTATAGGGACACTACCGAGTTTTAGCGCCCATCCAGGTTACCAGGAGGTTCACGGCAGCGAAATAATCAAGCGACAGCCGTCAGAGTGCAGGGCATGGCCGTCGGGCGTCCGCACCACTAATTGGACCTCGTAAACGGTCCATGGCAAGCCCTGCACATTCCAGTTCACAGTAAACCCAGCCGCGTTTGGGGTCCAATCCTGAGTGAGCGTCCAATTACTGCCGCTGCCATGCACGCGATAAGCAACTTGGTAGCTGTGCGATTGACCCGCTGTGCCTCCTGCCGCGCCTGTCAAGCTAATGATGACTACGTTGTATTGCGCGTCACGGATTTTGACAATGGTTGTCCAATTCTGGTAGCGCGTCTGGCCGCAGATGCCCTCAAGGGTAAAGGGCGGCGTAGCCGTAGGCGAGGGCGTTGGGCTCGGCGTAGGCGTGTCTGTTGCCGGAAGGGTAGGAGAGTCGGCGGGGGCCGGGGTAACCGTGGCCGAGGGCGGCACGGTGGCAGTCGGCGTATGGCTAGGGGAGGGGGTCGGCGTCCAAGGGACGCGAGTGGAGGTGAAATATGGCGTAGCCGTTGGGGCGCGGATGGTCGGAGTAGCCAGGGTGGGAGTAAGGGTTGGAATCAGTTGGGGTGGGCTGCAGAAGCCCAAGATACAAGTGATGATGCCCACCACGCCGATTACAACAACCGCCACCGCCAGCGCTAAAGCAAATTTTGGCATAGGTCAAACACTCGGCCGCAGGGGGTTAATCAGCGTTGCTCTTGATACGGCTTTTGACCAAGACGGTCATCGCGAGCACAACGGTGTACAGAATCAGAATTAGCCCCCAGCTCCAACGCGCCAAGGCCGGGTTGAGGGTTGTGGCCTGTCCGGCGGCCTCAGTCAGCGGCAGCGGCAACACCAGGGAGGCCTGCTCAGTCGTCGTTTTGCCCGGCGGCAGCGCCGAGACCTTGAGGGTCAGGGTGTGAGCGTGATCGTCACGAAACAGAGCGCTGGCGAAGACGACGCTGTAATTGACTCTAAAATCTGGGTCTATTAGTTTGCCGATCTCGGTATAGGTGCAGCTGAAACCTTCCTGACAGTAGGCTTTCCCGCCCCACAGACTCAAGCGCCCGGCCATTTCGCCAATATCACCTGGCCGCCCATTCCAATTGATATACAGGACCCGCCATCCGACTTCCGCCAGCTTATTTAGGAGTGTGTCAGGCAGATACGGCTGAGTGCCGCACGCGGTGGGCAGCACATCGGTCACGATCACCACAAGGCCTAGCCCAGGACGATGCGCGCTGGAATTGCTGGGCCACAGAAAGTCATGGATACAGCGGGGCGTGTCAGCCGACGGGCTGAAGTGCGCCGCCTCAGTGTCAGCGTAATTCAGGACGAGTTTCAGCAAGGTTCCGTTCGGGTCTGTCTGGCTGGAATCTTCCCATTGCTGTTGCCAGAGTTGCGTACCGCTATTACCGTCCATGTCTTCCGCCAGTCGGCGACCATCGTCCACCGACCAGCATTGATCCAACGTCGTGGCACAGACCTTTAGGTGGTCTTCAATATCGAAGTGCAGGTAACTGTTTATTTTGTCCAGCACATCGCTGGGAAAGGGATGCTCATGTGGATCCACCACGAGCAGGATGTCGCGCGGCTGGCGCCGGGCCGTTAGCAGGATGCGGTCTCGGTCTACGCCCACGCGCCGGCCATCTTCGTGCAATTCAACTGTGATCTGATCCGCCATCTGATTGTAGGGCTGGCCATCGAGCGACAAGTGAAACTGAAGCCGGATGAGCGGAAAGTCGCCGACATCGAGCAGGTCGCCGGTGGGGTTAACGGCCACCGGCTCGATAGCGAGCCTAGCCGGCGATTGACCGGCGGCGCCCCGGGAACCTGACGAGACTGAAAAAATCAGCGCCAGCACAAGGGCGCGAAACAGCCGCTGCACGGGAATGGCGCGCGGCGCCGGCCGACGGCGGCCTGGGCCGATAGCGTTAGGGGAGCGCATACAGGCTCACCTGAATACGACCATTGACCTCAGAACGCCCACGCAATGTGGTATGCCAGACAATTGCATCTCCATGTACCAGTCGAACGGGTACACCCCCGATCAGTGTGTACTTGTGCTTGCCCAGAAGCCTGAGCCAGCGGCTCTGGCGCTCGATTTCCAACGTACCGACGCCCGGACCGGCCACCAGGCGCCAGCCGCGGACGGGGTGATAGGCGAGGATCGCCAACGGTTCGCTAGCAGTAATGGCTGGGCCGAGGGGGAGAAAGAAGATCAGCCAAGGGTGCCTCTCAACTTGCTTGGGGGCAGCAGGCCTAGCATCCAACTCGCTCAGAGCATAGGAGGTGCCCGACTCTTGACCATCGCCGGTCAAGTATTCAGGGTCATTGGACTCAGCGTATTCCAGCACCAACACTTGCGCGCGCGCCACAAGACCGCGGGCCAACACATAGACCAACCAGGTGAGGCTGGCAACCAGCATGGCCCATTCTGTCATGGTCAAGATTAAGAAGTAGTCAAACAAGTTGAGAATGGCGACAGCCGGCAGCCGCTGCAGCTCACTACTGGCTGACAGTAGACGCGCTTCCGGCGACGCGATCGCAGACACCACTCCAGCAGACGACGTGTCTGCGACCAACAATGAGTCCGGCCGGTCGAGGGCTTGTTCATGCCGATAGCCGACCACAACCAACACAGCGAAAACCGCTACCCAAACTACTGCCAATCTTGGTCCGGACACGGCCGGTACACGCTGCACTGCGTCAACCCTAGCCTTCAGCGTTGAATCCCGCTTCGCACGAGCCATGTTGAGCTGCCATCGGGGCCAGGTAGGGCCGCGGACGCCCGGCGCCGGCGGGGGCCATACGACCGGCAGGATAGCGGGAAAAAGGGACAGCACATGCAGCCCCAAGAAAACATAGCCGAGATGGTAGCCGGCAAAGTTTATGCTGGAGAAGACGAAGAACAACGGTTGATATTGAGCAAATTGCTGCCCGAGTTCCGGCCACATAGTTAGTCTGACCTCGCGAGAGGCTCCTCCTGCAAGTCTTTCAAGCTGCGTCTGACCTCGCGTAGTTCTCCAGCGAGCTCATCGAAAATTGCTTCAGCGGTAATGGCCACCAGCACAAACAAAGCCGCAATAAAAACGCTCACGGGGATGAAACCGGTGAACCAGCTGGGGCCACGACTGGCTCCAAGTCGGCCGGGCGACGGTACACACCAGCGAACAACTGCAACTCTTCTCGACCATCAGCCGACATTAGTCGGTCCGCCAATGTGTCTGGGTAGCCTTCTTGGTGCAGCCGGTCGACTGCCGCTTGTACGTCGTAGGCCACCCGCCGAAACTCCACCGTGCTGGCCTCGAGATCAACCAGCGCATAGGCAGCGCGCGGATCGCCATCCCGGGGTTGGCCGACGCTACCGGGGTTGAACGCCACCCAGCCCGGCCCCAGCGGAATACGCCGGCCATAGGTGATGGGCTGCAAGGCCAGCCCCTGGTCCGGCTGCCAGGTCACCAACATCGGGAAATGGGTATGGCCACACGACAGACAGACCGTATACAGGCTGCCGGAGGCGATGGCCTCGCCAAAACGCGCATGGAGTTCCTCAAATTCAACGTCGAGCGCGTGGCGTTTCCACGGAAATAGATAAGTGCCGCGGCGCAACAACGCCTGCGTAGAAGCATGCACGAAAGATAGGCTTAGGCCCCCCCACAGTTCAACTGCCCACGACCGCAACTCCCGACCCGTTTCGTCTCGCACCAGCGCAGCGGTCAACTCAGTCTCAAACCAGTTCCACAAGCCGGAGTGCTCAGGCGCGAGTAACAAATCACGGTGGCACGAAAGACTGGCGTAGGCCTCATCACCGACCTTCACCTCGCGGATGAGCCACTCATCGTGATTGCCAGCCACCCAGCGTTGGCCTAACCGGGCGCGATAGCGTAGCCAGTTCAGACAAAAGATTGGATCAGGGCCATAGCCCACCAGGTCGCCGAGGCACCAGTAGAGAACCTCCTCTGACTTGCGCAGTTCCTGAACATCAGCCTCGACAGCTTTCAGCGCCTCAGCATTTGCGTGAATGTCACTCACCACGGCATACCGCATTACGGGCCTCCGCGCGTGGTATCGCCGGGCGACGGGTTGGCCAGCGCGTCCAGACGTTCGCGAGCCCGGATAACAGCCGGATGATAGGCATCGGCCACATCGTTGAGCACGTCATCTTGCACTGTCTCGCAGCGGGTAATCCAGAGGCGGGCGCTCTCAATGCGTAAACGCAGCACCGTCTGAGGATCATCGTGACCGCGCACCCGGTCCCACACAGTTGGCCCGCGCGCGGCCAAAGCCGCAGCCTGTTCCACCTGGCTCATCACGGCAAGCAGTCGCGACAGCTTTTCCTTTTCAAACCGCTGGCGAGTGCGCTGCGCCTCAGCTAGCAGTTGTGCAATCCGAGCTTGTTCGCGCAGCAGCTCATCCTCCCACCCTGGCGGGGAGCTCTCCTTCGCCTTGAGGGCTTTTTGGCTCATCGGATCCTCATCAGGGCGCCCATTCCAAGCCGCCTCGAACGCTTCAATCAGCCCCAGTGCTATCTTGGTCTCAGCTTCAACCTCGTGCAGCGAACGATCTTGCTGCAGCCTGACTAGCGGTGCCGGCAACTTACGAGCAACTTCGCGGGCAGGCCGGTACGCGCGCCCCACATCGGTCGCCCACTTGGTCCAGGCCGCAGCGTTCTCTTTCTGTTTGTCGGCCGTCTGCCGAATGGCGGCAGGCGCGAGTAGTTCGCGGTTCAACACCGGCGGGCGATAGCGCAGGACGACTTCAAGCCCGCCGAAGCCCAGCGACTGAACACCGCGCCAGCGCCGCTCGAGGCGCACGGCCTGATCACTACTAGCTTCAAAATCCTCGACCTGCATGGCTCGCAAACAGGCAAGGACCAGCCGATTCAACTCACCAGCCAACGCTTCGTCCTCGTCCACTTTGGCCAGTTCATCGGCTAACACCACGCCACACTCCGGATCGGCCCGGGCCGCCTCCGGCACCTGTTGCAGCAGCAATCGTGTCGGCTCCAGGCTCCAGCCGCCAGTTCCTTCCGATAGACGGAGTGGCAGCGGGTGGAGTTTAGCTTCCTGGCGCTGGAGAGCCGCCTCAGTCAGCGCCCGATGGGTTTGATCCCACACGGCAATCTTGGCCGCCGCCGCCTTCAAGCCGTTGTCCAATTCGCGGCGCTCGCGGTCATCCAACCCCAACTTGGCGCTAACGGCATGCAGGTTCGCCAGGCGGCGATGCAACTCTTGGGCGGCTTCCAGGGCTTCGGGCAGCGAGCGGCCTTCGAGGCGCAAACCACGGGCCCGCGCCACCTGGCCCGGCAGCAGCGGCTTTAGCCGCGCACCGGCGCTGAGTAGCCCGTTAGCAATGCGCGGATCCGCTGCTGCCAACTCAAAGGCTCCGGCATACCACAAGGCCGCCGTTAAAGTTGCAGCCTCCTGCCCCTGTTGCATGGCGTGGTCCGCCTGCGTCAGCAGGCTCTCGACCCGCCAAGTCTTTAACCACTGATCACAACTGACAATGAGCGCTGACCACTCCGGATTCCCATCGAACCGCTGGCGCAACTCGGTCAAGGTCGAGGCGGCCTGACCATGCGCCCCCGTATCCAACTGCCGGGCCGCCGCGCTCAACCCAAGCCAGACTTGGCTCAAAGACTGGTAACGCTGCGGCGGCGGATGAAACGCCAGACTGCGGGCGCGGCGATCAGCCTCGCTCCAGTCGCGCAGTTCCCAGCAGAGTTGCATCAACTCGCGCAGTAATTCATCGTCTCCGAATAAGGCCGGCTCGTTGGCCAGGTAGTCACGCGCTGCCGCCGGACTGGTCAGGCGCGCGCGCCCGAGGGCGGCCAGCACTCGTTGGCGGGTGGCGGCGTGCAGGGCCGCCCGGAGATCGGCCGTTGGCACCGGGGCCAGGTCCAGCCGGCGCCGACGGCTTTCTTCGATTTGGAGCAACAACGGCAACTGGTCATCCCCGCGCAAATCGGTCAATTGGCGCTGCAAGACAGCCAGCCGGGCTTCGAGATAAGCTTCCTCGACGCTGCGCGCCAGGTCCTTGTCGGCCTGCTGATAGAGCAGGCCGTTCTGGTTAAGGGTGTTCGCCAGACCGACGGCTTTGGCGAGCACCTCCACATCACGGACCACCTGCGCCGCCGTCAGGCTATCCATGTATTTCCGGCGCCAGCTTTCGCGTACCAGGATCAGTTCGGTCTCATACTCTTTGGCCAGGCTGGTTTCGAGCTTTTGGACCTTGCCCAATTCGGCGAGAGCCCATTCAAATTCAACAATCGGTTCAACCTGGCTCGCCACCACGCCGGTTCGCGCCTGGGCCCTCAGTTCGGCAGCCTGGCGTTGAGCAGCCGCAGTAGTAATGGCGTGCTGCACCAGCTCATCATTCTGCGCTAGCGGCTGCAACGCTTCGAGTTGACCTTTGCAGCGGTCAAGCGAGGCTTTCGTCCAGGCATCGGCCTGCCACTGGTCGAAGAGCAGTAGCGCAGCCTGGGCCTTTTCCCGCGCAGTGCGCCAGTCGCGGGCTTTGGCCGCTATGGCGGCCTCTTCGGCGCGCAAGGCGGCTTCGGCGCGGCCCGCCAGTTGGCTGGCCTCCGTCTTCTCCGGCCGGCTGCCGGCGGCTACCTTGGTCAAGGCTGGCAGGGCGGCTTCCCATTGCGCCTGCCGATATTGACGCTGCCCTTCGATCCACAGTTGGCTGTCGTCTACATGCGCGAGCAGGGCCGCTTGCCGCCGCTTGACATCATTGCGCTGCCGCGCCGACTCAGGCACATCTTGGAATACACGCTGCGCCTCGGCTAGGGCAGCCTTGTGGCCCTGGTCGTATTGTTTCAGCGCCTCATCCACCTCGCGCAGCAGGCCTTGCAATTGATCGTAAGTGGACTGCGCGGCAATCACCTCGTTTTCGCGCTCGGCCAACTGCTTGAGGGCCAGCTCCAAGCGCGAACCGGGAGCCGGCTGGGGCTCAATCGTCAACGCCGCGCGGCGCGCCTCGGCCAACAAATTAAGCGCTTGATCATATTCGTCACGGGCCACTCGCTGCCGCACCAACGTGAATTGCTCGTCCAGCAGGCCGGCTTGTTCATCAGCGACGATTTCTCGGGCAGCGTCAATATACGTGCCAATGCCGTCGTAATTCTTAAAAAGCCCGCGCGCCTCGCGGTAGAGCTCAAGTTGCTTGGCCCAGGTCTGGCCTGGCCGGCCGGCTTGCTGCACCAGGTCGTAGGCGGTTCGATAGCCAGCTACCTCCTTCTCAATCTCGGCGTAGTCATCAGCTAACAGCTTGCGATCATTGGTCAGATAGACAAGGTCGGTCTTTTCCCACACTGGGTCAGTTAACAAGTCTTCGGCGCTCTTGAGGGTCTTAAGCGCCAGCTCGGGATCGGTCAGCGCCTGGCTGCGCGCCAAGTCACGGCGTTGGCCTACGACATCACGCGTCGAGGCAACGAAACGCTGACGCACATGCTCATAGAAGACCGTGGTCGTCACTATAGCGTTGGCCGCCCCAAAGAAGCCTGGCGTGTCAATGACTAAGGAGATACCGGCGCGCACTTTTTCCAAGGCCCATTCGTAGGCCGGGCGTGTTTCGCCGACGATCAGCATCGTGCTACCTAGGCCCAAGAACGTGCGGACTAGTTCACGCCAGTCCGTGATATCTTCAACTAATTTGGCGGTCATGCTAGCCAGCGCGGGGCTTATAGGCTGGCTAGCCACGGCCTGCACCTGCCCTAAGCGCTCGTTGAGCACCCCCACGTTATTCTGATTTGCGGCGGTTTTAGCTTCGCTGCGCCAACGGTCCAGCCGCTGGCGCAGGTCAAGTTCGATTTGTTGAGGCGTTAGTCGTTTGATGGCCCGATCGGCTTCCGTGTCGGATGGATTGAGATCGAGCACGGTCTGCCATTGGCGCCGCTGGCCTTGCAGGTCGTCGGGATGCTTATTGGCGTAGACCTGCGCCTGCTCCACTAGTTCGCGCGTCTGCGTTTCACGTTTCTGCTGGGCGTTTGCCAAGTGCAAGGCCGCAGGGAGTTTGAGACGGCCTTGAGCCCGATTGACAACCGCCGCTAGCCCCTCCATAGCGGCGGACAGGTTGCCATCGCGCTCTTGGGCCAGCGCATCGTCATACAGGGTTTGGAGTGCATCGTCGAGATCGAGGGCCGGTGTGCCGGGTTCCGGCGAGTGCGCCGGGCTGGCAACCATGGGCGTTGCGCTCGAAAGCTCAGTCTGGTTGGCCGGGCCAACCGGCGTTGCGCCACCGGCCGGGGCCGCGATTGGCACGCCCCAGGCAAGCAGCTTGTCACGGATTTCAAAAGGCAATTCGCGCCGATCGGCGACCAGCGTTTGCCTCCGCCAGGTGTTGAGCGCCACCCGGATGGCCGACCGAAAGTCCATCTCGTCGTCGCTCAACTTGGCGGCCAGGGCCCGGCTTATTTCTTGGCTCACGCCTTTAATCAGGCCATCAATGCGCTCGTCGGTCCACTTACTCATGGCGGGCAGATTCCTTCCGGTGTTGCCAGGCGGCGCGCAAGCGCGCCCTCCAAGGTTCTAGCTCGGCTGCAGCCGGCCCAGACGCGAACTGCTCGATGAGGTGTCTTGCCGCTCCCAGCGCCGCGTTGTCACCGGCCTCATAACGCACAACAGCCTGTTCGAGCGCTCCCCAGTTGGCACTAAAAACATGGTCAGGCCTTCTAGTCGCCGGTGGCCGCGCGGCTTCAGACGGGGCGGGGCCAAACGATTGTCCGGGAGCGCTGTCGGGCTGCTGCGCCTGGCGGACGCCGGCCAGGCGTGCGAGCCGCCATCCGGCCAGACGGTGCAGATGTTCCAGCGCCGTCAGGCGTTCGCGCGCAACCCGCGTCAGGCGTCCCAGAACTTGGTAGGCGTGGGCGAGCTCGCCCTGCCGCAGCAGCGCCTGCATCGCCCGAATGTCGGGCTCCCAGGTGTCGGGCGACAGCCCGGCCAACACTCCTGGCTCAACCGCATTGACCGCCAAATCTTCGGCCAGTGCGCGCACATCGGCCGCCACGCGTTGTTCGAAGCGTTGCAGGGCTGATGGCAGCGCAGCGCCGGGTGGCTGTCCAGAATGCATGGCAGTAGTCAAGTCAAAGCAACCATTAACAGTGAAGCTCTATAACGGACAGCCAACTGGTAGTTCCATCTCCGATAGATCATAGTAACCAGTACTGATAGGCGTAAAACCGTCGCCGAAGTTGTATTCGCGAACAAACACAAAACCGAAAATCAATTGATCCACGCGAAGAACATAGGCATATCGTACATCCCCAGGGACACGTCCTACAACCTTGATAGCGGCTCCAGCGAGCGGCGTTTCATCTTCTCCGCTCTGTTTTGGACATGGAAACACTGCGTCCAATAGCAAAGGGCTGGCCAGCGCCGGTTGCGCAACCGAAATCTGTTGCATGTCACTCAAACGCTTTTCACCGCTCGCGTTTGTTCCCTGCCATTGCACTGCATGGTCACCGGCGCTGAGGTCGCTGTCAGGCACCCAGAGGTACTCACCCAGAATGGTCTTCACGGGCGCGAAACGGCCCGCAGTTTCGCTGCCATCAACCATAAGCACCAGCGTCCACACCGCGCCGCTGCCGGGCTCCATCGCATCCGTGCCCGTGATCGTCCAATCAGCGGTCTCAAGCACCAACGGCGGGAGACCAAAGGAGGCCAGCTCAGCGGCTACAAACTGCAAGCCGAGAGCCAATCGTTCAAGCGGAGGCGGGGGCGAATCCGGAGTAACCTCGGGAGTAACGTCCGTGGCGACGACGTCTACAGATCTGGCCTCCAGCGTTGCCACGCGCGCCTCCAAACCAGCGAGTTTTTTCAACCAGGTGCTCACTTCTTCCGCCGAAGCGGCACCGTTCACCGTACTTTGCAGGGCGATGAGATCCGCGCGCAGCGCCTCAAGGTCGGCCTTCGGCGTTGGTTGTACGGCGGCGTTGGTAGGGATGAGCGCAGACCCTGGGGCAGCCAGCAGTCGCCACCATTGCGCTGACGCCAAGGCCGCCAACAGCAGCAACCCGACCACGCCGAGCGCCAGGAAGGCGCCGGTCATCGGCCGCGCGCTACCGGCCGAGCGACTCAGGGCAGCTGCCAACTCCGCCGTATCCGCGCGTTGGACTGCTGCCGGCACGTTAGTCGCTGGGTCGAGCGCATCAAGTTCCTTTTCCAGCGTCTCAAAGCTGCCAAAGTTAAATGGTAGTAATCCCCGGGCCTGGCTCAAAATACCGCCGGCCAGTTCGCGCGCGCGTTTAAGATCCTGGCGCGCATCGCCAACATTCCCGGCATAGGCGCTCTGCTGAGAGTTGCGGGCATTGGTGATGTCAGTAAGCTTGTATTCAAGGGCGGCGTGCAGCTTGCGCAGCTCGGTGATTTCGGGCGCGAACTGCTTCCAGGCAGCGAGTTGCTCCGCGCTTGGCGTCGGCAGCTTGTTATTGTTCATTTCTCTGGGTCCTCTGAGGCGCCGCCTGCCGAGCCGGCAGCCGGCGGCTCACTGGATGACTCGGAGGCGGGTGGTAGCTCAGTTGGCGGGAGAGCCGGCGAAGCGCCCGGCTCCGAGATGAGTGGCGATTTGTGAGGCACTGTGGCTGCCGCCAACGAAGCGGGTAGCGAGTTTTTGGACATGCCGACTGACTGGTCGCTAACATGCAGTTCAGAGGCGGGTGAGGTCTGTGGACCGACAGGCGGCACACCTCGCATGTCGTGGTCTTTAGCGCCGCTGAGCGCGATCAGGGCTGTATCGGTTCCAGACCGAATGAGGCCTGGCGCAGGCTCGGGATGAGAAACGGTCGGGTCAACCCCGGCCGGCACAGAGGCGTTAGCCCCCACTACTCCGGCAGATGCTACGGGTGATTCAGGGGCCACGACCGGCGCGCGCACTTCTGGCGCAGCGCGGCTGGCCAAGTTTCGGGTCTCCGCCGGTTCAATCCCCTGGATTGGCATTTCGCCAATTGGCCGTGTCGTATCGGCAGTCCATTGAGCAACAGGTTCACGTTCAGTGCTGACTGGAGCAGTGGGGCCAGCCTGCAAGACGATCCCCCGATCTTCTTCTTCTTCCGGCTCCACTGGGCGGGAACGGCTGTCAACAAGCGGTGCGGCAGCAGAGCTATCAGCAGGCGGTCGCTTTGAGCTGACCTCTTCGGCCTTCGGTCCGCCCCTTGCCGCACTGAGTGTCTCTGCCGTAGACTGCACCAAGCGGAGGCCTGGTTCCGACACTGTTTCAGAGCCGGTCGTCACATTGGAGGCTGGAAAGTCATCGGCCACCTTGGAAAATGGGTTGTTGGCGATATAGATCGCCGTCTCAAAGAAGTTTCGGGCGTCATCAACTGCAACTAGAAAGTCCTGGCTGGCATCGGGCGCCTCGGCTAGGCAGCGCTTGGCCAGCGCCAGACCGTCGGTATATTTGCCGTTAGCGGCGGCGTCTTTCAAGGCTTGGCGCGCCCCTTGCTCCCACGTCGCCCGTGCGTGCGCTAGCTCTGTCCGCAGCGCGGTCAGCGCATCGCTACGACGGCTATTTCCAGCCGGGTCGACTATAGCCAGTGCACCGGCCAAATAATCAGCAGCGGCAAATAGTCTCTGGTCGAGCTTCTCGGTGAAACGCTGGCGCCAGTGGCCGACGAAATCGGCCGCATCGTCCAGCGCCAGCCGTTCTGCCAATTCCGGCAGCTTGCGCCAGTCCTTCTGTTCCGTGGCTCGGCGGGCCTGGTCACGGGCCAAGGCGGCGGTGCGGCCGGCGGCCCCATTCGGATCGAGCCGATCTAGCGCGCGGCCTAGGGCTTCGGCCTGCACCCGCCGATGGTTGAGCTGCGCGTCTTCAAAGCGCGGCAACAGGATCTCAATTAGACGTGGTTGCAGGGTGGCCGGCGCCGCCTCTGCCAAGCCCTCCAGTTTGCCAGCGGCATCGAAGTCGTCCGCCCATTTGAGAAACCGCGATTCAAATTCAGCCGCGCGCTGTTCGGCCAGTAAAGCTTGCCAGGTCTGGCGCAGGGCTGGCGCGTCACGCCCACCCTGGGCAAAGTGGATCGCCACGGCTAACACGGCCGTCGCTGCCGCCAGGTCATGCCGCTGATGCAGGGCGTCGGCTTGCCCCCCGCAGAACGCTTCCAACTCGCTGTCGGCGGGTTGAGCAATGAATTCGTCGCGCAGTTGAAGTAAGCCCCCCTCCAAATTGCTCGAAAGCGCCTGGGCTAGGCGTGTCAGGCGGGCGCTGCGCGCGCGGAGCGCGTGGGCCCGCTGCTGGAATTGCTCCGCCCGTTGATCAAGCTGCTCCCAGCCTTGCTGCTCAACAACCAACGCCTTAAATTGTTCGGGCAGGAGTTCTAATTGCTTGGCCAACTTGCCTACATGCCCCGCAGCGGCCTCGAGTTGGTCGGGCGTTTGCCGTGTTTCGGCCGCCTCAGCCTGGCGGGCGGCAAGCTGTGCCAGGGCTTCAGCCTGCAATGCGGCAAAGTCAGGCCCACTAGCACCGCGGGCCTGCGCCAGAAGCAAGGTCTGGTGCGCGGTTTCCCACTGCCCGCCAGCCATCTGGTCGAGGGCTTCTTCCAGTGGCACTTTGATTGTGGGGTCAAAGAGCGTCTTGCCCAACTGGCTGGCAGCGCCGGCCACCAACACCCACCGCCACAAATCAGGGCGACCTTGCGCCTGGGCCTCCGCCTCCCAACGCTCGCGTGCGCCGGCGTATTGACCAAGTTTGTAATGTTCCCGCCCAGCTCCCCAGGGCACCGATACATCTTCGCTCCAATGCGGAAGCCGACGACGGGCTGGGCCAACTTCCGCCGGGTCGGCGCCCCGGCGCTCGGCCAGGTCAAGCAGTGCTTGAGCACGCTCCACCGGCTCGAGGGCATTTAGCAGCGCATCACCCTTCAAACCTCGAATAGCCAAACGGGCCTGGTCTATCAACTCCAGCGGGTCGGTGTTGGCATCCCAGCCCCGCAGTTGCGCATCCACTGCACCGTCAAAGACTTCCACTTGCGAATACCGCCGGCGCGGGGCGGGATGGAGCGACCGCTGCACAATCAGACGAGTGCCTAGCGAGAGGTCGGTCCATAGACGTCCGGCCCGCGCGGACAGCGCCGCCACGGTTTCGCCGCGCTGCGAAGCGCCCTTCCCCGTCAACATCTGATACAGATAGGCTCCAAATCGAACCAGATCGGCTGCGCCCCAATCAGACGGCAGATTGCCTTCGGCCGCCGGAGCGCTGACATGGTTAAAATCGATAACCTTGACCGTTTGGGTCTGGGCATGCCACCAGATGTTCTGCAATTGGAAGTCAATATATGTTTGGCGCAGTTGACGGTGCAACACCTGCAACACTTGCAGTACCTGGGCCGCAATTGTCAGCGCCTCAATTTCGGCCAGGGCGCCCTTTTCCAGCAGGCGAGTAACTGGCTGACCGATGAGCAGTTCCATCACAATGAAGTCGGGGTTGGCCTGAGACGATTGTGGGCCGGCCTCGCGCCAGTTCCACACGCGGGGTACATACGGCAGTTCGTTGCCTTTGAGGAACAGTGCCGCCAACGTCGCGCGCTCACTCCAAAAGCTTTCACGTATCACCTCGGGCAGCCCAGGGCGCAGCACCTTAAGCGCCACCAGCGCATTGTCCGCCAAACGCACAGCCCGGTAGACCTCGGCGGTGGCTCCCTCATCCAGGTATCCGTCAACCCGGTACTTCCCCTGGTTGTGATCTTCAACAATTTGGTCCCGCGCCAACAACGACATGTGTTTACCCCACGAGCTGGCTCAGCCGGCGCACCAGGTAGCGGCCCAAGTCGCGCTCTCGGCGCTCTGCACTTGCCAACAGCGGGTCAATGAGCGTCTCGCGCACCTGCTCGGCCTGGCTGGTGTCAAAGCCGGCCTGCGCCTGAAGCACGGCCCCGCGCAGGTCATTAAAGGCCCGGTCGCGGTCAATGAATTGGATGTCTGGCCCAGTTGGCCCGAGCACGCGCGTAAAGGCCTGCTCCACAGAGGTAGCCGACAATTCGCTCCAGCCCGGAACAGCCCAGCGACCACCGGCGACCGGGTGAACCACGCCCATCAGATAGCCTGCGCCCAGTTGGCCCAACAGCTCCGGCTGGCTTTCCAACCAGGCCACCAAGCGCGGCGCCAAGCGTTCGCCACCGATTTCAATCTCGGCCGCCAGCTGCTCGCCCGACCACACATGCAGCGCCGGCCGCACTGGGTTGGCGCGCCAGGCCGTTTCAGCGTAAATGCCCACGGACTCCAGTGGCAGCCAATCGGTAGCCCGCATCAAGATCAGCATGCCAGGCAGGGCAGATTTATGCAGACCCAGCGACGCGGGCGCACCAACCGCTCCGCGCAGCCCATCCATCAATCCAGCGGGCACCACGCCAGATGGCGCCAACAGCCAGCCCGCCTCGCGCACGCCACTCATGCGCAGCGTGGCGTCTGGCTGGTCATAGTCCAGCCGCACTGACGCCCTTTCGAGCCAGAGATGGGGTGGCCAGGCCTCTAGCAATCGGCTAAGGTTATAGGCCTCGGCGGGCAGCCGAACGAGTGGGGCGGCGATTTGCGTTAGGCGTGCCAACACAGACTCAACGTCTGGGGCCACACCCCATGAACTCATATCCACGTGCGCGGTCCACACGGCATCGGGCGGAGGCACCAGCAAGCGAACCTCCCACGCGCCGGCCGGGGTGACTGAAACTTGCCAGCCAAATCGGGCTACCCCGCGCAGCACTGGGTCATCATCCCGATGGGGCTGGTCGTCCCAACCGCGCACCTGACGCCGATAGGCCGGCCATTCCCCGCCGGCCTCCACCGCCCATTGCCGGCCAGTTTCGTCGGTTAGCGCGTTCAAGCGGTCGCGCGCCTCGGTCAGACGCACCTGGGCGGCGTTTTTCACCTCGGCGCGCAACAACTGGGTCCAGGCGTCAATTCGGACACTCAACGATTCGCGCAACCGGCGGGCGGCGGGCTCCTGGCCCACCCGCCGTAACGCCCCTTGCACAGCGGTTAGCCAGGCCTCCGCTCGCTGTAGGCCGCCGGCATGCCCCCAGGGGTATTTGCCACTGGCTTCCCCATTGAGCAGGTCATTCAGCCGAACAGCCACCCCTGCCAAATATCGGGGGCCGCTCAACTGCGCTCGGTGCTGGCTCACAAAGACATCCGCTTCCTGCCGCCGCTGGCGGGCGACCTCGGCACTGTCGGTCTCCGCGCCGGCCGTTTCAGTGTAGCTACCGTCGGCTGAGCTGGTCTCCAGCGGCAGGAGGCCCACTGCCTGGTCGAACAGCAAGTCGCGTGTCAGGCGCGCCGCAAGCGCTTCCTCTAGGGCCTGAACCGGAGTCCGTAAGGCACAGACGCCCAAGGCGGCGACTACTCCCATCCGACCGGCGCTATCCGCATTGATTTTTTCAAAGGTGGGGGCTTGGCTCGTTTTTAGCAACTGAGTTAAAGCTTGATGGGCTTCGGGCTCAACTAACGCGACTAGTGCATCGGCCATGACTGCCAGTACGCCTCCTTCAGGGGGTGTATTCGCAGCGCCGGCGGCGATCGGCGGAGCAAAAAGGAATACCGTCTGCACCACCGCATCGGCCTCAGGCCGGCGGAACTCTTCTTGAGGATGCTGCGCGGGCACATAATTGAATGGCACCGGAGCGCTGCGTGAATTGCGTTGAAAGCGAGCCAATTCGCGCAAGGTTGCCAGGCTGCGGGCCTTTTGTTCGGCCGGCGAAACGAGTTGGCGCGGACTAATCACCTTACCAGACCACGCCACACCTACGGGGCCCATCAGCCAAAGCTGAACATCCACGTGACTGCCGGCCACCAACTGCACCAGATGCACCATGTCCACCAACATTCCGCTGCTGGTGTCGTCAAAGGTCGTCCCCACTACCCGCACGACTGGATTCCGCGTCAGGTGTTTCCAGGCGTCTGAAATCTGGCGCCAGAGTAGCGATTGCTCACTGCCGTTTTGCAGATCAGCAAACAGGGCCATACGCCCACGCGCGCGATCATATGTAGGGCGGGCGCGATCGTACCAGGCCCAATGAGGCCAATCGGCGGGCCGGTTGCGCAGGCTAGCCTCCACGCGTCCATAGTCACAACGGAGCACCACCCACTGCTGCACCCCAAGACCCGCAGGCGGCGTCAAGACCTCTTCGGTCGGTAAAGCTTGGACGTCAACCTGCAGCAGCCGGACATTGTCGGGCAAGGGACCAAACTGGCGGTGGTTGAGGGTCCGAGCCACATCGGTCAGCACCTGCCGCCCCGCAGGACCAAGCCCGATAATGAGCGTATCTTGGGCAGGCACGCTATCGGCGATGATGGCTGAGGCCAGAACATGTGGACCGTCTAGTCGGGTTAACCAAGCAGGCACGATCGCCTCCACGGGCGTGGGCGGCGGCACGGGTGCGGTGGCCGGTAGGGGCGGCGGTTTAAGGCCGCGCCGGCGCCACCACGCCAATAGCCAGCGAATGAGCCGCCACAGGAACCACACAAGCAACAAGAGCAAAACCAGGCCAATCAGCCACAACCCCCATTCCAGCCAAATGGGTAGACCAGCGCCGGCCGCCGCTGAGGCGCCAGCAGCCGGCGCCAGCATTTGGACCACAGATTGGACTAGTGCCTCGATAGAGGCCCAACCCGGTGGATGAGGCGCACCAACAATGGGCACCGCAGTCGGCGGCGGTGCGGTGTTAGTCGGCCGCACAGAGGTCGCGGAAGGCCGGGCAAGGGCGCTCGTTGGCAGCGGCGTTGGCAGTACCGCCGACAGAGTAACAGTCTGAGTCTCAACGAACTGACTGTGCAGGTAGCCGTTACAGTCTATGCCGGCGAGTGTGACCGTGGTGCTATAGGTCTGGGCGGCGGTCACGCGAAATTGGTAACCGAACATAACCGTCTCAGCCTGGCCAAGACGTGGCACATCCCAGCGTACCACAGTGCCTTCGACCTGCCCATTAGGACCACTTAGGCTGCCCGGTAATATCTCCACTGCGTCGGTCGGCGCAAAGCTGTCTTCAATATGAAAGTAAAGGCCCGCAGCTTCAGGATCGCCTCCCGTTGCTTGAACAAACAGGCGCCGCACCCCTTCAGTGGTTGGATCTATATGGAGGGCCTCACCGATCGTCACTAGGGCCACATCGGCCTGGGTAATGCGTTCGTCCTCTTCCACATTAACATTATTGGCAATAATGAATAGGGTGATGTTGGCGGCACGGGCGGCGTCGGCCGCAGCGACCAACTCAGCCGGCGTGCGCACCAGCGCATCGCGTTCATTCAGCATCAGTGCAATCGCCTGCGCGTGATCGGGCACGGCGCTGGCCTGCAATTCACTGAGCGCCAGGAGCAAGCCGGGCAGGATGTCAATGTCGCCACCAAAGACGACACTGCGAATAGCCCCTTCGACGCCGGTCATATCAGCGGTGAGCGCCAACTGCAAGAACGGCTCACTGCCATCAGGCCCAGCCACCGAAGTGATCAGGCCTATGCGTGACCGGCCGGGCGCGGCGCTCAGACCAGCGGCGTAAACGGGCTGGGCCAGTTGGTCAGACAGTTGCAGGGTCAGTTCCACCGCCCGCTCCCAGTTGCGCAGGCCGACGCTGCTGGAAGTGTCGTAGACGATCATCAGGTCAACTGGACGCTCAGGCGCCCCCAGACATTGGGGCAGTACCCGGCCAGCCAAGCTGATGGTCACGTTAGCAACCTGGCCGGCGCCAGGTTGGGCGGGAGCGATGCTTTTTACAAGACTGATCGACTCGTCCGCGCGGCTCGGAACAAATACTGGGCGCGCAGTCGCCGTGGGCAACGCCACAGGTGTGGGGCTGGCTTGCTGGGCCTGGACCGGAAATGCCCCGGCCAACAGCAAGCCAGCCCATACCACACATGCTACGAAGCCCAGCAGGCGGGCCGCGTGCATGGTCTTCACCACTAGTCCCCCTCAGTCGGGGTCGGCCCAGCGGCCCCGTCACCCTTCGCTGCGGCGTCCGACTTGGGTAGTCGGGACGCCGGACGGTAAACCCCGGCCGGCGGGGCGCCAGCACCAGGTTTGGCGCCCGTAGCCGTCACGCGTTCAATCTCGTTGATGTGCTCGCTGAGCATGAAGGACACAACATCAGCCAGGTCAATCAAATCAGGCCTGAGGATGGTGGCGGAGTTGTCAGGGTGAACGGCTGTCTTCCGGAGGAACCCTACCAACCCTTCGGCGGTCAAGTTGCCCTTCAAGGTGTCAAGTTCCCATTCGCGTCCACCCTGCTCCGCTACTTCGCGTTCGATCAACCGCTGCGCGAAGCCATAATCAATCACATCGGTCCGATCTAGCTCCTGAGTTTGGCCGACGATAACGTAGCCATGCATGGCATTCATCAGGTCCGGCCGGGGGCGTTTCCCTTCGTCATCACGCGTCCAGGCGCGCGTTAGCCAGATCGTCTGCGAGCCATACGTCTTTTCCCACGTGAGCTGCCAGCGCGTGGGCCGATCTTTCTCCGCGATGCGTCCGAGGATGTATAGGTAAACAAACTGCATTAAGAAGTCGGGGTTTTCCAGCAGCATCACCACGCGTGGGTGCAGCGGCCGATAGGGCCGGTTATAGGGTTCGCTCGACAGGCGCCGCTCGTAAGCCGCCGCGCTAGACTCCGCCGCAAAATTCTGCATCAGCACTGGGTCGAGCGGTTGGCCGGCCGATTTCATATGTGCGGCATAGGCCACCTGGCAATCATCCCAGGCGGCAAAGGCCGTATACAGGTACAGGTCGTCCGTGCGCACCAGCGTCAGCTTGAATGGATTTTCCGAACCAACTACCTGGATGCCGTACGAGTCATCCATGACGTGGATCGGTTTTTGAGCAAAGCCCCGCAGCAGCCCTTCCAGACCTTGGGCCCCGGTAAAGTAGGGGTCATTCTTAGGCACCATGACCCGGATCATATTGCTCTGCTTACGCGGCTTGGCACCGTTCACAGAGGCTTGAAACATTGGGTCAGCGGCCACATTGGCCACGGTGGCGGCAAAGGTGGCCACCGGTTGGCGCCGAATCTCATCGGCTACTGTGGTGCGGGCAACAATGCCCTGGTAGGCCCGGCCGGCCAACTGCATAAGCGCCCGCTGGTTAGCCCGCCCCGCCCACATCCGGTCTTCAACCGAAGTGCGCTGGGCAGGGTCTACCAACTCCAGCGCCGCCTCTTCGGCCGCCTCCGGCGCAAGGCGGGCGGCCAATTCCAACCGCTGTGGGTCGCCACCATAGCCCACTGTCCACTCCCAGCGGGTCAGGGCCTTCTTCAAGTCGGCCTCTTGGAGAGGCAACACCACACTGGCAACCAAGCGCTGCACTTCGGGCGTCATCACGTCGTAGGTGTGGGCCTGGTCGAGCCCTTTCTGCGCCTCGCGCATGCCATCCCACAAACCAGGAATCTGACTGGGCGCATCGCCCGTGCTCAAGTGCCAGATCCAGCGCTGTAACGTGTCCCGCGCCTCCTTAAACACCGTCTGCATCCGGCGGGCGGTATCTTCCACGTAGTAGTGAAGAATATCCTCACGGCGCACATCCACCAGTCGCTGTTGCGCGCGCAGATAATCCTGTTCGCTACCGCGCACCAGCGGGTGTTCCCAAAACCAAAAGAGCTTGCGCTGGGACTGTGCGTCCATCATATTGCGAGACTTCGCCGAGAGGCCTTCCAAGAGCACTTCGGGCTTGACCACATTGCGCCGTTCCTTCACGGCAACCATCACCTTCAAAAACACGTCCATTTCCGCCACCAAACCGTCAAAGAAGTCGTAGGCATAACCCAATTTGCCAGTCCGCGCGATCTGCGCATCCTCCGAGCGGCCCATCAGCAAATCTTGCAAGCGCAGGCGCACCAAACGCCGCAGGATCACGATTTGGGTGTCAGCTACACGTACCAGCGCCTCACCGCACTGGCCGTGATAGTCTTCTACTTCAACGCCCGAACTGGTCATTCCGCCAAAGCGCAGCCGGACATCGTCGGGGATGGTCTTGAGGCGCGGTCGAGCTTCATCCTCCTTTTCTCCCGGACGGCGGCCAAACTGGTTAATGACGTTATAGAGCATGTGGCCCTCAACCGACTGGCGCACGGCGGTAAATTCGGGGTCACTGCCCAAGTTCGGGAAGTAAGTGGTCCAACCGGTGCCAGCTGCGGCCTGGCCGGCGGCGGCACCGCCAGCCCGGGCCAACTGTTCTACAAGCGCTGCGCGTTTGTCATCCGTGGTGGACTGTTCGAGGACGTCGGCGATGCGGCCCATAAAGATCGTTGGCTTGCCCACGCTGCCGCGGTAGTTGATGTCTTCGCGCAGCAAGCGGCGCGAGCGCTGCCGGCCGGAAAAGCCCTTGTCTTCCTGGTTGGCGTCGGTGGCCGCCAGCGCCAGGTGGCGGGCCGCGTCAACGGCGGCAAAGGCCTTGGTAGTAGGGTCGGGCGCCTGGCGCGGCTTAAGCAGTTCCAGCACCAATTTCTGCCCCAACTGCACGCTGGAGGCCTCCTGAATAAATTGCGCCGGCACCTGCACGGTGTGCGCTCCGATAGCGCTATACATCGGCAAGTTGGGTTCGCGCGCATACTCGTTAGCCAGGTTGGTGGTTACCCAATTGGTGTAAGCCGTGCCGGCTTCTTCGTCTAAGATGGCGCTGACTACCTCCGCCACCATGGGGAAAACCCCATAGCGCGCATCTTGGGGCAATTGCCGCCCCTTCCGCACGCCGTCCACCAAGTAGCAGGCGTCGAAGATGCGTTCGTCAGGGGTGATCTGAAATTCAGGGTTGTCGGCCACGTAGTCAATGCGCGGCATGCGGAAATCTTTGTGGACCACCATGAACCGGTTCAACTCACGCCAGGCCGCGAAGGTGCGCGCTTTCATTTCTTGAGTCGGCGCGTTGGTGAACACGCTGGGCAGCGCGAAGTAGCCCCGCAGCACGTGATGGATACCCAGGCGCCGAGCCAAATGGCGCGCCATAAGCGCGATGTCAAGGAACATGCCCGAGCCGGTGCCGCCGGCAAACGAGCCTACCACAATGACTTCCAGCCGACGCTGCTCGGTTGTGGCGGTCTTCACCGAGTTGAGGGCGCTGCTCAGCGCATTCCAGGCCTGGGCTTCGTACAACGCATCCTTATAGATAGCCATACGGCCAAATTGGCGGATGCGCCCGGCGCCGTCATCTAAGATGAACGCAGCCGGGCCCAACACGTCCAGCCAGCGTTGGGCGTGATACCACTTTCCGATTTGCGGGTTGGCGCCTTTCAGGACCCCTTCGGCCAGCGGTTTAGAGTCGCCGCCCAGATAAATGAATTCTTCCCGGTCCAACTTGACCGCCCCGACTGTGACCGCTTCCTCGCGGTTGCCGGCTGCCGTCACACGTGACGCCCCAGCCTCCAACTGGGTGGCGGTGTCAATCGCCAGCAGCCGGATGTTGTCTGGCACCTGACCACCGTTCCAAATCTGCAGATCGCGTTTGAGCCAGGTAAGCACCCACTGCCCCGTTCCACCCAATCCAATTATGACCCCAGGTCTTGGCATATTCGTCTCCTTTGCATTCTGTAGGCCGCTTAGCGGTACAAGATTTCAACTTCATATGCGCGGGTATTTCCCATGTTGTCTGTGGTCGTCAAGCTCACTCCGGAGAGCGGCATGGGTTGGTCTGTCAGCAGTTGAGGAATTTCAGTCATCCCACCCTTGTCCAGGACGATCGCCACGCTAACAGCGCGCTGGCGACCACCGCCATCCACCAGCACTGGCCGCGTGCGCTTGACCTTCAAAGTTCGAATCCCCATGCCCTTGAGGACCCGGTTCGAAAGGCGATTGGTACGCGGAGAGAAGCTCAACCGCCATGGCCCACCTAACTCGTTATAGGGCGTCTTGAAACTCTCCACGATCGTCAGCGTGCCACGCGGACCGCCGGTCACCAGATAGACCAAGAAAGCCACCACCAGCAGCGTGATTAGACCTGCCAACCCGGTCGCGCCCTGACAGACGAGGGGAGTAGTCCAGAAGAGATCAGTCCGCTGAAAAGTGCCCTGGCTGGCTTCCAGCGCCCAGGCATAACCTTCGGCCAACGTCACGCCGCTGACATCCAGCGTGGCCGTGTAGGCCCCCCCGGCCCCCATTTGTTGGCCAGCCGCGCCAACTAACTGCACACCACCATCTGCCAGCGTCAGGCCCACCGCCTGGGTGGCCCCATCGGCTGCGGTAACCGTCAGCAAGGGCTGCCCGGTCGCCACCACCTCGCTGGGCGACACGGCCTGGTTATCGCTGCCAACCAGAAAGCGCACCGCGAGGCTGAACGGTTCAATCAGACCTTGCACGCAGCCAGCGCCGCCGGGGTGTACGTGAGTGGTCTCCGGCACGACTACCTCGGCCCACACCGGCTGGATCTCAAAGCGTTCTAGCGTTGTGCGCACTTCGCGCTGAACCGGTGAAAACTTCTGTGGGTCATAGGAGCCATCAAAAGCCACGACCAGCGTGTATTGTCCGGCTGGGTCGAGCGCACTTGGGTCGGCTCGCAACGTCGCCACAAAATCACCCGGCGCCGCGGCATCTGGCAACAGCGGCAGTTGTTCCACCAGGTTATTGTCCGGACCATAGAGTTGGACCAGATAAGTTTGTGTTAGCGGGCTGGTAAGGATGTCGGCGAGGGGCCTATCTGCCGAGAAGCGCACCCGCACGGGGATCGCCTCGGGAGACTGCTGCCCGCCGGTCTGCACCGTGTTGAGCGCCAGGCGGGCATTACCCACCGGGCTAACAATCGCAAAATCGAAGGTCGGCAACACTGCCCCATCGAACCGGCCAGTGGCACTGATAACGACCACCGGGGCCGCATTGGGGGTTACCGGGTCGGTGCGCAAGGGGTTAGGAGCCGTCCCCAGCAGCGACCATTGATAGTTACCGGCCTGAGGGGTCTGGATATAGTCGAGGCCCTCATACGCGCCGACGATGGTGCTAAGCTGCAGAGGATAGTCAACGACCGACCCATCGGGCGCTACGACCGTTACCCTTAGGGCAATTGGGTAATTCGCCATCTCAGCCAACGGCTGATTGAGGCCATCGAGGCCCAATTGCGTCAGCGCGAATTGGAAATGTTGGCCCGTAGCATCGTCAAAATACGGCGACGTATTAATCACCGGCAATACCAGCGCCTGAGGCGCAAGCAGCGCGGCTTGAATGCCTACTTCGCCGAGCCGCACATCTAGATCCGAGCAGGTGGCCTGCGTGCTATCCACCTCAATTACATATTTGCCGGGCCGAGGATTATTGAATACATAGCGCTCATTGGGACCATCGCGAACGTAATCGCTCACAGCACCTTCCCCTGCCGACAGTTGCCCCGCCTCAACGACGGCTTCCTCGGCGGTACCGGGGTTTATTCGAATCCGGACGCGCACATCTTCTGGATTGACATTCGGATTAGCGCCCTGCTTCCAGATATGGATGACGGTGATATTGTTCAGGTACGGCTGCACGATAATAGGCAATTCACAAGGCCAGGGCTGCAAATTGGATCCCAGCATCGGATCGAGCGCCTGTGAAACCACGGCCGTCAGGTCGAGGTTGGCCCGGCGCGCATCCGACAAGACCAGAAGCTGGCCGCCATGACTGGCGGCCAGCTTAGTCCAGGCGTCACGCAGTTGGGGATTATTCAAATAGATAGGGGCGGGGGTCGCATTGTCCGCGTCGCCACTCGGCAGTACATTCAGCGCGATGACCCACAAATAGATACTTTCCGGATGATCTTCCCCATGCCATGGAAATGCTGTGCCACCAGCGTCCGTCAGCGTCTCCATCTCGTCTAGATAGCGACCGAGGTTAAAGTGATAGTCGTTTTCGAGGCAGCCTTCTGCGCGCCGGCAAGGCTGCCCGTCGGTAATGAGGATCACAGCCCGCTTGCGAGGGTGATCACCCAGTGGGCTCAAGCGCCAGGCCTCCAAGATTTGGCTGGCAGCTTCGAACGCTGAGATGTGATCGGTAGCTCCCAATTCGTCGGAAGCGGGCATTAGGTCGGCTAGCCGTTGGCGCTTAGTATGCCAGCCCTGCAAATCATTCAATTGCGGCGACACATCCACCGGAGGAATATATGTCACTACCTCTGGCCCACCGCCGGCCGGGTCATCGCCAAAGCCGATAACGGCCAGGCGGTGCTGCGCCCCAGGGCAAAAGTACAACGCATTGTCGCCGAGCTGCGTCAACGCGGTCTTGACCGCATCATCCCGAAATTGCAGCGGGTCATTGAGCTTCATGGAACCGGATTGGTCAACGGCAATGACCACATCCAGCGCGTTGCAGTTAGTAGCAGATTCCGTCGGCCGCCCGTCCACCCTCGTATGGGCAGAGTTCGTAACCGGCGAGGCGAAAGAAACCACCGGTCGCCAGGCGCTTAGCCAGAGCGTGAATACCACAGCCAAAGTGAGAGATTTCACAGCGCTTCCGATCCTTCCCTCGGTCAGACAACGGTCAGATCCATCAGCAGGCAGGCCAATGCCTGCGGTAGGGTCACGATAAGACTTAGCCAACTGTAAACGTCGTCCACAATTCCGGCCCCAGCCCAACAGACCAGATGTTCCAGGTCCGAAGTGGGCCACCTACCAACCGAAGCACGGTCGCTTAGATATTCGCCGACACGAGCGGCTCACCCATATCCGGTGGAGTTGACGCGCGTTGCTGCTCGAGCCAACTGTCAATCAGCGCCTGCCGGAAGCGCCACGTCCGGCCAATTTTGAAGGCCGGTAGGTGTCCTGTCTGCGCCAATCGATAAATCATGGCCGGGCTAACATGCAG
>Ga0163153_10002545_pt1 | contig 26194 bp, 26 predicted proteins | sample OliLakLV19MP6IB1_FD_148629 | JGI IMG/M metagenome (GOLD analysis project Ga0163153, IMG submission 148629) | Freshwater microbial mat bacterial communities from Lake Vanda, McMurdo Dry Valleys, Antarctica - Oligotrophic Lake LV.19.MP6.IB-1 | ecosystem: Environmental > Aquatic > Freshwater >...
CGATGTTTGTGAACATCGGCCGACCTTCTTCGCCCGTGCAACTGACGGGCGGATATCTGGGCGCAACCGTCGCGGCGACGCCGTTTCAGCCCGGCGAAACACCCATTCCCAATCTGAAACCTCCCCGAGGAAGCAATGCCTTCGAGCGCGAGCGGCAGATGCAGTCGCTCTACGAATTGAACCAGGAGTTTCGCGCGCAGTACGCCATCAATGCGAACATCGCCGCGCGGGCGAAGGCCTATGAACTGGCCGCGCGGATGCAACTGACGGCGCCCCAACTCGTCGATTTTTCCAACGAACCAACGCATATCAAGGACATGTACGGCATCGGCCAGGACGCCACCGACGGGTTTGGCAAACAGTTGATTCTTGCGCGACGTCTGGCCGAACAAGGCGTGCGTTTCATCCAGATCTGTCATGGCGGCGGCGGCAACGGCGATTGGGACGCGCACGGCGATATTGATTCGCACGCTCCCCTCTGCCGCGCGACCGATCAACCGATCGCCGGCTTGCTGCGCGATTTGAAGCAGCGCGGCATGCTGGATGAAACCCTCGTGGTTTGGACGAGCGAGTTCGGCCGGACGCCTTGGTCGCAAAACACCACTGGGCGCGATCACAATCCGCGCGGCTATTCGTCATGGCTGGCCGGCGGCGGCATCAAAGGCGGCACGGTCCATGGCGCAACGGACGACGTCGGCTACAAGGCCGTGGAGGATCCGCACTATTACAGTGATCTGCATGCCACGATCTTGCGGCAACTGGGCCTCGATCATCGACACTTGGAAGTGACGGTCCAGGGTCGCCCGGTGCGCCTGGTCGAGGAAGGGTTTGGGCCGATCATGGCTGTGATTGGGTAGTTCCGATGGCTTTTCGTGCGCGAAAGTTATGACGCGCTAACAATCCCTGGACCACTCGCTATGAAAGTCGCGGCGGGTTGGGCCGCTATGCCGCTTCCGCTCTGCATTGAGCTACTGCACCGCAACGATCTTACCATGCCGCCAACGCCGCAACGGATGGCGTGAGATTCAAACTGGTGCGATGACCATTTTCGTCCGTCGCCGCGGTCTGGTTGCCGGCCGCGTCGTATGCGAAGGTCATCACGCCTTGATCCGGCGAACCCTCCGCGAAGACGGCGCGGGTGCGCAGGCCGCGGGCGTCGTACTCGTACCGCGTCGTGCGATTCAAGGGGTCGCGCATGGTCTCCGTCTGACCGCGCGCGTTGTACGTGTAGGCGGTCACGAGGTCGTCGGTTTCGCCGTTGGCGCCGTCGCCTCCCCTCATCCCTCCGCTCCAGCAGCACAGCAGTCTTACCCCACCGTTACCTTCATAACGGGTGGTACAGGAATTCGTGGCTGGTCAATTGGATTGCAGCAGTTATTCGCGAATTGCATTTCACGACCTAGCGCGCCGAATTCGCCGATTGTCCAAATCTTGACATCGCTCCGTCAATTTCCTGTCTCTGACGGCGAATTACCGTAATGGCTTGCCCGGCCTACGGTTCGTCGCTGCGCGCCGGGCGGCCAAACCGGCGGGGGCGGACTTGCTGGCTTTCCGCCCGGCGAACGGCGATAATGGCCGGCGCATCAGATTTGGCAGGACACGGTGTTATGGAATTATGGGGAACTGATGAACCCTGCCCCCGCTTGTTGCGTAAGGACGGCCGCGACGCCGCGCGGCTGGACGGCGATCCGCATCGGAACAAGACAGAACGAGGTCGCACGATGAAACGAACCGCCCGCATTGGCCGGGGGCGGCTGGCGATTGCGCTGGCCTGCCTCGCATTCGCTGGCTCATTTGGCGCCGTCCCCCCGTTGGCGATCGCGCAGAACAACGCCGAGGTCGAAGTCGATCCGGCAGCCACGCGACAGTATGCCGCGGCGGCGGCGCTGCAGAACCGCGATCAGTTTGAACTGGCCGCCGACGAGTGGCAAACCTTCGTTACCAAGTTCGCCGACGATCCGCGCGTGCCGCGCGGTAAGCATTACTTGGGCGTCTGCTTGCTCAAATCCGGCAAGCCGGAGGCCGCGGAGGCCGCGCTGGAATTGGTCCGCGAGCAACATCCGAAGTTCGAGCTGCTGGAAGCGACGCTGCTGTACCTGGGGATCGCCCAATACAACCAGGCGCAGGCCGGCACCAAGGACAAATACGACAGCGCCGCGGGAACTTTCGCGGAACTGGTGCAGAAGTATCCCGAGGGAAAACAAGTTGCGCAGGCCGTCTACTACCAGGGGGAATGCCAATACGCCCAAGGTGACAAAGCGGCCGCGATGAAATCGTACGCCCGGGTGGTGAACGAATTTCCGCAATCGGCGAACTTAGCCGACGCGCAATACGCCCTCGGCGTGACGTTGGAGGAACTCGGCCAGGCCGACGAAGCGGCGAAGGTTTACGTGGCGTTCCTGAAACGCGCGGCCGATCACCCGCTGGCACAAGAAATCAGCCTGCGTTACGGCGAGACGCTGTTCGCCGCCAAGAAGTACGCCGAAGCTGGGGCGCGCTTCGCGGCGGCGGCCCAACAATTGGGCTTCGCGTCGGCCGACTACGCACAATTGCGACTCGGGGCCGCGCTCTATGAACAGAAGCAATACGCCGAAGCGGCGCAGGCGTACGAATCGCTGGGGGAGCGGTTCGCGCAATCGGCGCACATCCCGCAAGCGCGCTTGGCGGCTGGTAAGTGCTGGTATCTAGCCGAACAGTTCGACGCCGCGCGCAAAGCGCTCGCGGGCGTCACCGGCGATGCCGCGATGATGAGCGAGGCGGCGCACTGGATTGCCAAGAGCCAGTTGCGCGAAGGCCAGGCGGCCGCGGCGCTTCAGACGGCAGAACGCGCGCTGGCGAATGCTGCACCGGATTGGGCGGCGCAACTGGAGTTCGACGCGGCGGATGCACTCTACGAAATCCCCGACCGTCGCGGCGAGGCCGTAAAGCGCTACGCGGAACTTGCCAAGAATCGCGGCGACGATCCCCTCGCGCCGCAGGCGCTGTACATGGCCGCTTTCTCCGCACTGCAGGCTGGCGAGCACGAACGGGCGGCGCAATACGCCGCGGCCTTCCGGCAGAAGTTCGCGGAACATGAGCTCGGCGCGGATGTTGGCGCGGTGCTCGCCGAAAGCGCACTGCAGCTCGGACGCACCGAGGACGCGGCGAACGCCTATGAGCATTTGGTCAAGCAATTCGCCGATCACGCGGATCGCCCGCGCTGGCAAGTGCGGCGCGCGTTGTGTTATTTCATGGCCGGCAAGTTCGATGCGGTCGAAGCGATCGTTGAGCCGCTGGCCGGCAAGTTAAAGGACGCGGAATTGGCTGCCGAAGCGAGCTATTTGCTCGGCGCATCGCAGGTCGAACGCAAAGAGTTCGACGCGGCGATCGGCACGCTGGAACCTCTGGTGGCGAAGCTTCCCAAGTGGCGCCAAGCGGACGAAACACTGCTGGCATTGTCGCTCGCGTATCAAGGCGCCGGTCGCGCGGATGACGCGCAGAAAGCGCTCGCGCGTTTGGGCAAGGAGTTCCCGCAAAGCGCCGTACTTGATCGCGGCGCCTACACGCTCGCCGAACAAGCGTACTCCGCCGGTAAGTTCGACATCGCCGCCGCAGGCTATCAAAAGCTGATTCAAGACTACCCGCAGAGCAAGCTGGCGCCGCAGGCCTGGTATGGTCTCGGCTGGGCGCAGCTCAGCCAGTCGCAACATGAGCCGGCGGTGCAGACCTTCACAAAGATGCTGGAACGCTATCCGGAACATCGCCTCGCTGCCGAAGCCCGCTATGCTCGCGGCGCGGCACGGCAACAGATGAAGGATTTCTCAGGCGCATTGGAGGATCTTCAAGCTTACTTGAAGGCCAGTCCCGACGGCGCGGAGCGTGCGGCGGCGTTGTTCGAAGTAGGACTTTGCCAAGTTGGCCTCCAGCAGTTCGACGCTGCGGTGACGACGTTCCAACAACTCCTCGCGGACGATGCGCAGTCCCAACAAGCGACGAAGATTCGTTACGAGTTGGCTTGGGCCCTTAAGTCGGCCGGCAAGGAAAAGGAATCCGGCGAGCAGTTCAAGCAACTCGCGCAGGCGCAGAGCGACGGCCCGGTCGCCGCGGAGAGTTGGTATCACGTCGGCGAGACCGCTTACGACGCCGGCGAATTTCAGGAGGCGGCCAAGGCGTATTTTGCCGCGCAGCAAAAGGCCGGTAAGTCCGATCTCGGCGAGAAAGCCGCGCACAAACTCGCTTGGGCGTACTACCGCTTGGACGACTTCGACAAGGCGCAGAAGTCATTCAAGTTCCAGCGCGAACACTATGCCGAGGGTCCGCTGGCTGCCGACGCTCGGTTCATGGAAGCCGAGGTGCTGTTCAAGCAGGAGAAGTACCCCGAAGCCCGCGAATCCTATCGAGCGCTCGGACAGCTTTCCAATCCGGAGTTCGCGGCGCTCGCGGCCTTGCACGGCGCCCAATGCGCCGCGCAAGCACAGCAATGGCAAGAGGCACTGCAAATGGCCAGTGAAGTGTTGGCCTCGCAGCCGGACAACGCCTATGCGGCGGAGTTGCTCTATGAGCAAGGCTGGGCGAAGCAGAACCTGGGCGAGCTCGACGAGGCGGTCAAGCTGTACGAGCAGGCGACGGAAAAATCCGGCAACGAAGTCGCCGCCCGAGCGCGATTTATGATCGGCGAGATCTGCTTCGAGCGCCAAGCGCACGGCGACGCGATCAAGCACTTCTTCAAAGTGGCTTACGGGTACGCCTACCCGCAGTGGCAAGCCAACGCGCTCTACGAAGCGGGGCGCTGCTTCGAAGTCCGCAAACAAAAACAGCAAGCCCTGGAGTCGTACCAGGAAATCGTCCAGAAATACCCCGACAGCGACAAAGTGACGCAGGCGAAGAAGAAGATCGCGGAACTGGGCGGATAGCGTCCCAATGGGAACTCTCAGATGAACGACAATTCGATGTTTGACCGAGCGCAAGCCTTGGCGCGCTTCGTGGCCTGGCACGCGGTGTTTGCGATCGCCATCTGGTGCGTTGCTGCGCGCACGAGTCATGCGCAAGACGCTCAGCCTGTTGATGCTGAGCGCTTGGCGGAAGAAAAGCTCGCCGCGCCGACTGCCTCTGAAGACACGGCCGCCGCCGAGCCAGCGGCGGCATTTCAGCAGCCGGCGTTTCCGAGCTTACTGGAGATGTTCTTCGCCGGCGGCATTCTGATGTGGCCGATTTTGTTCATGTCATTTGTCGTGGTGATTTTCGGCTGCGAGCGCCTGATCGCGTTGCGCCGGCGCCGCGTGATTCCGCCACGACTCGTCCGTCAACTCATCGAACAGAGTTCCAAGACCGGCGGGCTCGATCCCAAAGCAGCATATCGGCTCTGTCAGCAGTATCCGTCCGCGGCGGCGTCGGTGCTCAAGGAGATCCTGCTTAAGTTGGGCCGGCCGCATAGCGAAGTCGAGGCGATCAAGAAAGACGTCGCTGATCGCGAGGCGAATCGGCTGTTCAACAACGTACGGCCGATCAATCTGGCGGCCAGCGTCGCGCCACTGCTGGGACTGCTCGGCACCGTGCAAGGCATGATCATGGCCTTCTTCGTCACCGCCAATCTGCCCGCCGGACAAAATAAGACGCAGTTCCTGGCCCAGGGCATTTATATCGCGCTCGTGACGACCTTCGCCGGACTCACTGTGGCGATTCCTGCAGTGATGACCGCCCATTTTTTTGAAGGTCGCATTCAACGGCTGTTCACGGAAATCGACGAGTTCTTGCTCGGACTGCTGCCGCATTTGGAACGCTTCGAAGGGAAGCAACGCGTCACGCCTGGCGACCTGGAACGCGAGAAACCCGCCGCGGTGCGTCGGCCGGTGGAATCACCAATGCTCGCCGTCCCGGCGGCCAAGGAGTAGCCGGCGATGGCCGTCAATATCAAGCAATCAAAAACTTCCGGCACGATCAACTTCACGCCGTTGATTGATTGCGTGTTTTTGTTGCTGATCTTTTTTCTGGTCGGCAGCAAGCTCGAAGAAGAGGAGCGCGAATTGCCGATCGTGCTGCCGCAGGCCAGCGAGGCGCGCCCGCTCACCAGCAAGCCGAAGGAATTGTTTGTTAACGTCGGCCGCGACGGTCAGTACGTGGTGCAGAGCACGGAATGTTCCGCGGGGCAATTGGAACAACTCCTCAAACAGGCATCCTCCAACAACCCGGGCCGGCAATCGGTCATCATTCGCGCCGACGAGCGCTGCGAATGGAAGCACGTCGTCCTGGTGATGGACCTATGCAACAAGGCGAACATCCGCGATTATCGAGTCACCACGGCGCCGCGCGACGGATAACCGGCGCTGCGTGAATCTGTGGGAGGCGTCTCCGACACCGATGGAGTGGACGCTACTGAGGAATAGGGACCGCTCGGCAGTTCAGCGACGAACAATCGGCGTCGGAGACGCCTCCCACAATCGAGTTTGAGAACGCGACCGGCTTGCGATTTTAGACCATGCCCCCTGAACGCCTGATCCGCCGCCTGCCGTCGCATCGGATTGCCGACTTCGACGACTTTCTCTGGCCGGTCAACGCTGCGCTCGTGGTGTTCGGGCTGTGCGTGGCCGGAGTGGTGGTCGCGGAAAGTGATTTCCACACGCCGGTCCTAGTATACAACGGTTGGGTGCGGCTCGGTTCGTTATTGGCCGTCATGGGGGCGATGGTCTGGGGCATGATGCGGCTCGACCGCCATTGGTCGCGGCGCATGCAACTCTCCGTGCTCGTCGCGTTGATCACGCATCTCTGGGCGGCCGTTTATCTGCACGAGCAGTTCCTGGAGATGGCGCTCCTGGCGAACGAAGCCGCCGTGAATGAGCCGCTGGAAGAAATGCCGCTCGTCACGCTGCCGGATTATGACTTTCAAGAACTCGATCAAACCGTCCCGGACGAAACGCTCGACGATCCATTGGAAACCGTCGTGCCGGACATGCTGCCGCCTGAGTTGGTGAAGGAGGAACTCCCCAGCCAGCCGACGGAGATTCGGGAGAACCTGGAACAGGCGCGAATTGAAATCGAAAATCCGCAGCCGGCGCCGCTCGTCAGGGCGGAAACCGCCGCGCCGCGGCGAAGTGAATCGTACTCCGCGGGGCCGCTCAGTCGGCAGGAGCGACAACAGGATTTCTCGCCGGAGTTAATCGAAACGCCATCGCTCGTCGCTACGCCTGTCCAGCCGGCGACCGAACTGGAAGCGGACAGCGTCAGCGTCTTGCGCCAAGCCGCGGCGCCAGAACGGACCGAGCGCCAGACGGACAACCCGCCCTTGAATGCACGCCGCGCCCCTAACAGCGAACTCACGCGTCGCGAAAACGACGCCGCGCCCGAAGATAGTACCTCGCAGTCGACCGCCTCAAGGCAGCGCCAAATGGCCAGCATCGACGCGCCGGACGACGCGCAGGAAGTGCTTGAGGCCCTCCGTTCACCGACGGCGTCGCGCTCGCTTGCGCCGAGTGTTGTTGTTGCAGAACGTACGCAGAATGCCGCACCGGCCGAGCGTTCCGCGAACACAGGCTCTGAAGCGCCGGCAGCTACGCCATCTCCTTCACCTTGGCGCGGCGCGCGTAGCAACGACACGCCGGCATTGAGCGGTGAGCACGCGCGAATTGCCGCGCGGAGCGGGCGCACGCCGGGATTGCCGAATGAACGCATCAGCCAGCCGACGCTTGGACGGCCCGGAGAAAGCGCGCGTGGCGAGAATGCACTGACGCCAGAGGTCGGCGAGTTGACACGATCGGCCGCGACCGGCGGCGCGTCGCCAGGTCGGCCCAACACGCCGCACGGAGCGACGGGAGCATTGACCGCAAACGCCGCGACGAGTTCCGCGACTGCGGCGAACAACGGGCAGGCCCCGCGCGTCGCGACGCAGTCCGCTAGCGCATTGAATCGGAATCCCACGGCCGCGCCGCGCAACGTGGACGTGGCCTCGATCGACGTCGCCTCGCCGCAATCGCGCGCCGTGGGCGGCAGCAACGCGGCGCTGGAACCGACCAACACCGGTGTCACGCGTAATTCAGGCGGCGCTACAGGAATCACGCGGCAGAACCAATTCGACGCCGATCTTCCCGGCGTCGGTTCGCCTAGCAATACGGCGTCGGCGGCCGCGCGGAGGGCCAGTCCCACGGACGAAGCGCCAAACGGTCAAGGCGATCGCCCGAGTCGACCGTCGCAACTGGCGCGCGCCCGGGCCGGCAGCGAACTTCCGAGCGCAGCGTTACGTGCCGACGACGTAACGATCGCCGATTCCGCCGGCGCAGAGCGGCCTGGTGACATTGAAGCGTCCTCCAGCGCAGCTGTTACCCGGCGTGCTTCGAATTCGCCAACGGGTCGCGCGACCGCAGCGGCCGGCGGTTCATCGATTGATCTTGATCCCGGGCCGATCAATTCCGCGGCCGGCGCTGGTCGTACATCGGGAGGCGGCGAGCCGACGATTTCATCGAGCTATCAACCCTCCACGGCGCGGCGCGGGCAAGCGAGCGCTGAGATCGGCGACGTGGCGGCGATCACGGAATCTTCATCCGCCGCTGAGAGCGGCGCGTCCGGCGGTGCAAATGGCGCGAGCGGCACATTGAATCCGTCGAACTCTGGCGTAGCTCGCGGAGAATCCGGCGGCGCTCCGGCGCGCCGCGGCGACGGCGGTAGTGTGGCCGGCTTGCAACCGGCGCTCGGCGGCGGCGGCGGCGCGAATGAACTATCGCGCGCCAACGGCGGCGGGGAGCAAGGTCCGGCGATTGCCAACGCCTCCGGCGTACCAGGCGGCCGCGCGACTTCCTCGCCACTCGCCGGCGACGACGGTGCGGACGACCCATTGGCCGGCGGCGGCGCATCCGGCGGCACTTCGACCGCTGCGGCCGGAGGCGGCGGCGCAGGGCCCACGGGCGACGGAGTGACTGGCGTCACGCGCTCCACGAGTTCCGGAGGCGCACAACGTCCGGCTACCGGCGGAGTCGGCGTGGGCGTCACCGCGACCGGCGGCGCACCGGCGAATGGTCGCGCGCGTGGCAATGCCGGTTCCGGTCCGACTGTTACGGCCGACGGTCCCTCGACGGCGCCGCGCGGGCGTCGAACCGCCAGTGCAAACGTTGACGACGACGACGCTGAAATGACGGACGTGAAAGCCGTCGCCACGAACGACGGCGGTGCGCAAGGCGCGCCCGATGCCGAGTCCATCGGACCGACGGCCGCTGCGATGGCGGCGCCGAAGCAGAGTTCCACGGCGCTGGTGCGCCACGAGGCGGCGCCAGGAGTGGGAGGATTGGGCGGCGCGGCGAAACTGGCGCCGGGCGTCCCGAATCGTCGCGCGCGGCCGGATAGCGAGGTGGCGCACAACTCGATTCAGCGCTTCGTGCTGGAACGCTCCGGCGGGACCGCGGCGCCGATCGACGCCAAAGCTGACACGGGGCCAGTGCAAGGCTTCAAGCAGCGCAATCCCAATCGTCGCGGCGAATTGGCCGAAGCGCTCGGCGGCAACAGCGCGTCGGAACGCGCGGTCGAAATGGGGCTCGATTTTCTCGCGCGCCACCAACTCGAAGACGGCCGCTGGAGTCTGCATGACCTCGCGGGGGGCAAGGCGGGTTATCAAAACAACGGCGCCGGCAGCATGAAGTCCGACACCGCCGCCACCGGCCTGGCGCTCCTGACCTTCTACGGCGCCGGGTACACGCACAGCGACGGAAAGTACCGACTGGTCGTGCGGCGCGGGCTCGATCAATTGCTGACGAGTCAGGAAGCGAACGGCTGCTTGTTTATTCCGCAGGACGTCGAGTCGGCGAAAAACGTCCGCTTCTATAGCCACGGCATCGCGGCGATCGCGCTCTGCGAAGCGTACGGCATGACCCGCGACAAGGACCTGCGCGAGCCGGCGCAAAAGGCGCTCGACTACATCGTCGCCAGCCAGCATCCGAACGAAGGCGGTTGGCGCTACTCTCCGGGCGGCGGCAGCGATACTTCCGTCACCGGCTGGCAAATGATGGCGATGAAGAGCGGCGAGTTGGCCGGATTGAAGGTGCCGCCACAAACCTACGACGGGCTACGCGATTGGCTCGAACACGCGGCGACGCCCTGGGGCACGCCCGCGCGCTACGCCTATCGGCCACGTTCCACGGAGCAGAATCAAGCGCAACCGAGCCTGGCGATGACGGCCGAAGGCTTGCTGATGCAACAGTACCTGGGCTGGCAGCGCGACAATCCGTATCTCCGTGACGGCGCCGAGTACTTGAAAGCGAACCTGCCGAAACTCGGCACGCCAACGTTGCGCACCCGCGATTGCTACTACTGGTACTATGCTACGCAAGTGATGTTCCAGATGCAGGGCGAGTATTGGACTAGTTGGAACGAGGCGCTCAGGCCGCTGCTGATCGACAATCAAGTGCAGGAAGGCCAGTTCGCCGGCAGTTGGGAACCGACCGGACCCACGCCCGATCGCTGGGGCCCGCACGGCGGCCGGCTCTATGTAACCTGCATGCATCTTCTGATGCTCGAAGTCTACTACCGCCATTTGCCGCTCTATCGCGACTTGAACGTCGCCCAGGCGCAGCCGTAACGGCACGCTCGAACTCCGCGGCGCCACTTCCGCGTTCCACGTTTCGAGTCCATACTTTCCCCATGTCCTCCAAGCCACGACGCAAGAAGCGGCGATTGCGTTTGCATCGCCGCACGCACATCGGCGCCGCGCCCGGTACGCTGGTCGCCGATCCCAAGGCGCATGCACCGCACGTCTACGTCATGGCCTATAGCCAGGACAAGATGTTCGAGAGCGAGGTTTCCGCTAACCATGCGCAGTCGATCGCTCAGTTGTTGAATGAATGGCCAGTCGTCTGGGTCAACGTGGACGGTCTGGGCGACACCGACGTGATTCAATCGATCGGTCGTTTGTTCCGCTTGCATCCCTTGGCGCTCGAGGACGTGGTGAACGTCCACCAGCGGGCCAAGGTCGAGGAATACGGCGATCATCTCTTCATCGTCGCACGGATGCCAGGCAGCGACGGCCGGCTGGATAGCGAACAGCTCAGCATGTTTCTTGGCAAGCGCTTCGTGGTGACGTTTCAAGACCGGCCGGGCGATTGCCTGGACTCGGTCCGCGAACGCATCCGGCGCAGCCGCGGCGTGTTGCGCGGGCATGGGCCGGACTACCTCACCTACGTGCTGCTGGACGCGACGATCGACGCCTATTTCCCCGTGTTGGAGCAATTGAGCGACCGCATCGACGCTCTGGAAGAGCACGTGCTCGCCGTCAGCGACGACGGCACGGTGCCGATGATTCACGACATCAAGAGCGATTTGCTGATGTTGCGCCGCGCGGTGTGGCCGCACCGCGAGATGTTCAACTCCTTGATCCGCGAGACCACCGACCTGATCGGCGACGAAACCCGGGTTCACTTGCGCGACTGTTACGATCACACAGTGCAGTTGATCGACTTGATCGAAATCTATCGCGAAGTGACCGCGGACATCCGTGACATGTATCTCTCGATGGTCAATCAGCGCACCAACGAAGTGATGAAGGTGCTGACGATCATCGCCACGCTGTTTATGCCGCTGACGTTCATCGTCGGCATCTACGGCATGAACTTCGATCCGGATACTTCGCCTTGGAACATGCCGGAATTGCGGGCCTACTACGGCTACCCGATCACCATGCTGACATGCGTGCTGATCACGATCGGCATGTTGATCTATTTCCGCAAGAAACGCTGGATCGGCAAATGGATCGACCGCCGCAACGCGGAACGGGAACGGGCGCAAGCCGAGTCGCCGTGAGTGAGGCTCGGCACGGCGTCACGGAGGCGAGAGTGTTGGAAATGTCGAATGACGAAATCCGAATGACGAATAAATGTCGAATGCATGCTCCAATGACGAATGAAGGCTTTCAATACTTGGGGACAACCTTCAGTCATTCGACATTCGGATTTCGTCATTCGACATTCCCTCCCTTGTTTCTCGTCGCCTCCGCACTCAAAAAAAGCAGTTGTCGCGTTTGAACTTGGCCGCGCGTTGTCTTAGAATTCGAAACCATGATGAGCGTGCAGGAAACGCCGGTGAATCAAGCGAAAATGGCCCGGCTGGAACGAGCCTGGCACGAGCTACTGGAAGCGGCGACGGCTCGCGGCTATCACGGCACGTTCGGCGTGGAGGTGACCGTGCAGGACGGCACGATTCAACATTTTGTGCGGCGCTTGGAGCGGAGGGAACAGTAGGAAGTGACGAGTGCGGAGTGATGAATGATGAATGGATGCGGTCGCTCCCTTAGCATCTCGTCGTGATCAAGTGAGCTGATTCTACAACTTGGGTATCGTGAGAGCCTGGCGACAGGCATCTTGACGGGCCCGTCGGAGAGCATCGTGAATGCTCCTCGACGGACCCTTTTTTCGTTTTCAGAGCAATCGCTGAAAGGTCGCGCGATGAGTGAAGCGCTGTTGGAATACTGCGACTCGCGGGGAGTGGACTTGCGCGTCGACGCCGACGCCGGCCTGTTGCGCGGCGTGAAAGTGCTGGGGTTGTCGTCGCGGAACGGGCGCGTCTATCCGGCCGAGACCTTGTTGAAGGCGACGCCGCTCTACGAGGGCGCGAAGGTCAACGTCAATCATCCCGCGGGAAGTTCGACCGGCCCGCGCGACTACCGCGATCGGATGGGCGTGATGCGGAATGTCGCCGCGCGGCCCGAGTCGGGTTTGTTCGCGGACTTTCATTTCAATCCCAAGCATCCGCTCGCGGAACAGCTCGTCTGGGACGCCAAGCACGCGCCGGAGAACGTCGGGTTCTCGCACAACGTGCAAGCCAAGGTGGCGCGGCGCGGGCAGGAATGGATCGTCGAAGAGATTTTGCAGGTGCAGGGCGTCGATCTGGTGGCCGATCCCGCGACCACGCGAGGGCTCTTCGAGGAGTTGCAAGCGACGTCGAGGGGCCTGGTGTGGGGCGAGCTCTCGCCAAATCTGCTCCAGGCGCATCGACCGGATGTAGTCGAGGAATTGGTGCGGCCGCTGCGCGAGGAGTTAACGGCATCGCGCCACGAGGCGGAGCAACTGCGGTTCAAGGACGTGGCGCAAGAACGCGAGCGAAGATTCCGCGGCCTGTTACGGGAACATGGATTGCCGGAGCCGGAGACAAGCACACCTTGGGGCAAAGCCTTGGTGAGCGAATCGTTCTGGCGATCGCTTCTGGCGGCGCCGGACGACGCGGCGCTCGCGCGGCAGATTGCGGAGCGAGCGCAACTCTTGGAGCGCGTGGGCGGTTATCGACCGACGGAATCGCGGCGCTATGCCGGCCCGCGCTCGCGCGATCAGTATCAAGTTGACATGACGTTCCAAGCGGAGTCGAACGCGGCGGCGTTCGTGCGAGCCATCACCTGAAGCAAAGTGATGCTTCGCCAACTTCACCTACTCACACTTACTTCACCTACTCTTGCTGGAGCCCCCCATGTCCGATGTGATGCGTTGGCGATACGGCGATACGAACCCGGTGACGGCGCCGGTCGATTCGGCGACGGTGATTGAAATTGGCGATCTGGTGTATTTGGAAACGGACGATGCGCGGCCCGCTTCGTCGCAAGCGGATTTGGGCACCGAGGCCCAGAACCAGGAAGGCTTTCACGACAAGTTCCTCGGCGTGGCGATGCAGGCCTCGCGCAGCGGCGACACCGCGCCGATTCGCGTCGCCACTTCCGGCGTGTTCGAGTTCATCACCGCCTCGGCCACCTACGAGTTGGGCAACCTCGTCGGCCTGGTCGGCGCGACGACGTTGGCAGACCAGGACGTCAAGTTGGTCGCCACGGAGAACCTGGCTGTCGGTCGCGTGGCCAAGCGACTCAACCCGGTGGGCACGTCGGTGCTGGTGGAGATCGTCAGCACGGTGCTGCGCGGCGGCCCGCAGGCGATGGCTTAGGAAGTTTTCAGTTTTCAGTTTTCAGTTGCTTCGGGATTCGGCTGAGGATGTTTCCTCACTGAAAACTGAACACTGAAAACTTCACACTTACATCGATCTCAGCACAAACGCGGAATACAAACCATGATCCGATATCGTGAATTGAAGCGGCGGTACGAGTTGGATGGGCCGGCGAAGACCGTCGGGCACTTGGCCGAGGCGCTCGAGAAAGAGCAATTGCGCGCGGACGATTTCAGTCTCCGCGATCTGGCCGAAGCACTGGTGCCGTCCGGAGCAGAGTGGGTGCGCTCGCTTGATCCGCGAAGCGCGGCCGGCGTGCGTCTGCTGGAGAACAACGACGGCGTCGACGTGACGGCGTTCTTGAACGTCGCCAGCCAGGTGATCTACTCGAAGATTCTCGAAGCGTACCGGCAGGACGCGTTTGTCGTGTCGCGACTGGTCGAGACGATTCCCACGCGGCTCGACGGCGAGAAAATTCCGGGCATTTCCCGACCCGAGGACGCCACGGCGCCGATTCACCCGGGGATGCCGTATCCGAACGTGGGATTCGGCGAAGACTACATCGAGACGCCGTCGACGACCAAATACGGGTTGATCATTCCGGTGACGCGCGAAGCGATCTTTTTCGATCGCACGCACCTGGTGTTGAGCCGCGCGGCGGAAGTCGGCGAGATCCTGGGTCTCAACAAGGAGAAGCGGCTGCTGGATCTCGTATTGGGCATCGCGAACAACTACAAGTGGAAGGGGCAGACGTACAACACGTACCAGTCGACGACTCCTTGGATCAACTTGAAGGCGGGGAACGAACTGGTCGACTGGACCGACGCCGACGTCGCGGAACAGCTCTTCGCGGAGATGACGGATCCGGGGACGAATGAGCCGGTGCTGATCAAGGCGAACACGGTGCTGGTGATGCCGGCGTATCGCCACGCGGCGCATCGCGTGTTCAGCGCGCCACAGATTTCCTATACGACGGGGAGCGCCACGGAAACCACGGTGGCGAATCCGTTCACGAGCTACCAGGCGTTCGAGAGCCGCATGGCATATCGGCGCATCGTGGCGAGCGGCGTCGCCGCGGCCGAGGCCAAGAAGTGGTGGTTCATCGGCGACTTCAAGCGGGCGTTCGCCTATATGGAGAATTGGCCGATCACTGTCACGCAGTCGGCGGCCAACAGCGAAGCGGACTTCAACAATGACATCGTCGTCCGCTTCAAGGCCAGCGAGCGTGGCGCCGCGGCGGTGATCAATCCGCGATACGTTGTGAAGAACACAGGGTAAGGCGCTCCAGGAATCAACGGGGGAAGCGAGGCGATTGGTCCGGCCTCCTCCCCCGCTACTCCTGGTGGCGTTTGCTTCACGCACTCAATTACTTTTCACCCCTGCAAATGGTTTTTCCATGTCTCGCATTGGCGATGAAACGGTCCACGGTTTCGATCATGGGCGGAAAAGTTCCGTCGGCACGACGGCCGTGCAGTTGAGTGCGACGTCGTATCGCGTCGCCAAGGGCGTGCAACTCAAGGCCGACGCGGCGAATTCCTCGACGGTCTACGTGGGCAACGCCGACCTGACGGCGGATACCGCGGACGCGACGGACGGGTTTCCACTCGCCGCCAGCGAAGGCCTGTTCGTGCCGGTCGACGACGTGAACAAAATTTACGTTCGCGGCGGCGCCAGCGGCCAGAAAGTGTTCTGGTTTGCGGTGTGACAGGGCGGTCCGCAGGACGCAAACTCCTCGGCTGCTACACGCACTGACTTCTCGACTAACCCTTTTGACCCACGCTACTGCCATGCCTCGCGCCGCCTTTTACTTGCCGCCCCGGGATACGACGCGCCGCGGCTGGTCCGCCAAGCAGGGGTTTTCGCCGGCGGCGCTGCCGGGCCTGCGGCTATGGATTGACGCGCAGTCCGCAGCGCAGGTGTTGCAATCGGGGCTGACGCCCGCGACGAACGGCACGCAAGTGGTGCGCGTCGTGGACCGTGCGCAGGGACTGCAGTTCGACGAGGTCAGCGGATCTGGGCCGACGTTGATCGACAACGGGACGGGCGCCAATCGGCGGCGTTGCTTGCGCTTTAACGGCAGTACGCATTACTTGCGTCACGCGGGCACGATGTCCACCGCCACCGCCGGCGAAGTCTTTGCCGTGCTGCGGCCCACGAAGACGACCTCCGGCACTTGGGTTCCCGTTTGTTCGTGCGACGAAGCGGGCGCGGCCTTCGTGTGGTACCTGGCCCATCGCGTGAGCGCGGGGACGACCGAATACTTTCGCTACTTCGAACAGAACAGCGGTTCGCAGACGTTGCTGACGCTCAATACCGAGGTCGGTCGCAGTTTTGCGGAGAGTTGTTACTTGTTGCATGCGCGATCGGACGCCAGCGGGACCGGCACGGTGACAATGGAGCTCAATCAGATTGGGCAGTCATTGACCTTGTCGAGCGGCACGAATAACGGCGACTGGATTGGCAATGTCATCAATCGGGATAGCGTCTGCCTGGGGGCGCTCGTGCGCGATACGGTCAGCGCTCACTTTGGCGGCGACGTCTACGAGGTGATCGTCGTCGACGGCGTGCTCGCGGCGGCGCAACGCCGGGCCGTGTCCAACTATCTTGCGCAGCGCTACTCGCCAATTCTGCAAGTCGCTTGTCTCGGAGATTCGCTCACGGCCTTGTCGCCCGGCTTTGTGGACACGGTGCGGGCGAGCCTCGGCGGGACCGACGCGTGCGGCGTGGCAGTCGTCAATCATGGCGTAGGCAGCGAAACGATCAGCCAGCTGCGCGCACGCTGGGACGCGAACGTCGAGCCAGGCGGTTATCGCGCACTTGTCTTATTGGGCGGGATTAACGACATCAAAGTGGCCTCGACCGGCGGCGCGAACGCGATCTGGCCGGACTTCACGGCGATTTACGAGGAAGCCCTCGCGGCTGGCCTGAAGGTCGTGGCGTCGACCGTGACACCGTTCGGCAATCACGCGCAATGGTCGTCGACGCGGCAGGCAGAACTGTTGGCGCTGAACGCGCTCATCGCCGGATATGTTTCGCAGCATCCCGGCGAGATGGCATTGGTGGACGGCTACGCACTCCTGGGGACGCCAGGCACGCCGGAAGATTTACTCGCTTCGTACGACAGCGGCGACGGGTTGCATTGGACCACCGCCGGCCACAACGCCTTTGCGGTCGCCGTGGAAGCCGCGGTGCGCGCAGTGTTGGGTAAGTAGTTCTCTCGCTGACGGACGCACTTATCACGAGGAAGCAACGATGCCGACCGACTTGGAGCAGATCGCGACGATCAAATCGCAAACCTTGGCGCGGATGGTGGAGATCACCGCGCAGCCGAAGCCGAGCTACGACATCGACGGACAGAAAGTCGACTGGGCGACCTATCTGAAACAACTGCAGGCGACGGTTGTCTGGTGTGAGGACCAACTTGGCGGCGCTGAGCCGTTCGAGCAGGTCACGCAGGCCGGTACTTAGACGACTACGCCCACAGTCTCCTTTCGCTCCGCGAAAGGAACGCACTTTCGCGGAGCGAAAGGCGACCATGTTCGCGCACTTCATCAGAGCGTCGGCGCCATGCTTACCCCACACGACTTACAATATTTCGATGGCCTGGAGACGGTCGCCGTGCAGCCGCCGGGCGTACTGACGACGACGGCCGTTCCCGGTGCGTTGCGGGCGCGGCCGAGCGTGCGTGAGGCGGCGCCGAGTGACGGCGTGGTGCTGGCAGCCGATGCAGTTTGGCATTTGCCGAGCGCCGGCGTGGCGTTTCAGCCAGCGCCGGGCGCGCGGATCATCGACGCCGCGGCCACGGTTTGGATTGTGTTACGAACGGAGCGCGATACGCTGGGCACGCGCTGGAAGTGCTGGACGCGAAATCTTTCGCTCGCGTTGGGCTTGGAGCACGTGATTCAGATCGAGCGCGCGACTTGGACGAAGGACGCGGCCGGTGCGCCGGTGGCGACCTGGAGCCTTGCGCGGGCAGGAGTCAAGGCGCGGATTCAACCAATCGAATCGACGCACGAGTTGCGCGAGAGCCAACGTCTGGAACGCGTGACACACCGCGTCTTTCTGGCCGAGTCGATGCTCCTCGACGAGTGCGACCGCCTGGTGCATGAAGGGACGATTTACAACGTGCGCGGCTACGCCTCGCCGGAACGCATTGACGAACCCACGGTCGTTTTCGCGGAGCGCGTGCCATGGCCTTGGAGTTAGGACTCGAACAAGCGATTCACGAACGCTGGGCGGCGACGGGCGCGCTCACGGCGCTCGTGCCGGCGGCGCGCGTGTTCACCGGCGCCGCGGTGAACCAACCGGCGACTCCTTATGTTGTCTGGATGCGAGTGAACACGGCGCCGCATGCGCGCACGAGCAGCGGCCGTCAAGTCGACCGCACGCGGATGCGTTGCGAGATTCGGACGGAACAACTCGCTGTCGCGAAGCAAGTCGCGCAAGCGATCTTCGACGCCTACAACCGCGCGGCGTTCGCGCTCGTCTCTGGAAGTTGTCTGACAATGCAGCACGTCGCGCACGAAGAATCGCTCGCGCCGGAAGGCTGGTGGCGCGTGGCGACGGAGTTCGACGTGCTGCATGAAGGCTTCTGAGATCCGTGGACTGACGTCGTTGCCATTGATTTGCAGTCGTATTCAAACCCCGAGGTCACAGACCTCGGCTACCGAGGATTGAGGAACGCCATGCCTGACACACTTTCCGCCGAACTGAGTCTGGGACTTACCTGGCTGCTTGAAGACGTGCTGGACACCGGCACGGTGGCCGATACTTCGAAGCTGGCATTCGCCACGTCGTGGCGCGACGGCACGGCCGTCGACCAGGCCGATCAACTTTGGCATGCCCAACAAACCTTGGCCGCCAGCGGTGTGGCGTCGCTCGATCTCACGAGTCTCGCACGCAGCGTGTTCGGCGGCTCGCTGACGGTGTCGTTCGCCAAGGTCAAGGCTTTGGTGCTCGTGAATCTGGCCACGACGAGCGGGCTGGACCTGTTGGTCGGCGGCGCTGGCGCCGGCGGCAATGGCTGGGGAGCGCCGTTCAACAACAACAAGGACGCCAAACTCGTCCTGCCCGCCGACTCCGCGCTCGTGCTCGTTAATCGCAAGGCCGGTTGGACGGTGACGAATGGCTCCAGCGACGTATTGAAAATCGAAAACCCGCAGGCCAGCCCCATCACGTTCAAAGCGGCGCTGATCGGCACGACTGTGTAGGAAGGCGACACCGGAGGAGTAGGGTCCGTTTGCAACAACTACTTCACCTACTGCTTACTTCACCCACTCCACCTACCGACTACCCCACCACCTTCAAGGACACTCCATGTCAGTCATCAGCGGTAAAGACGGCAAGGTGATGATCGGCGTCACGGCCGTGGCGAACATTACGTTTTGGAACTTTTCGACGCTGGCGCAGAACCCCGCCTACGCCAGTTCCGCGACCGCCGGCCATCGCAAGCGATTGGGGGGCGTGAAAGACGGCGGCGGCGTGATCCGCGGCAAGCTCGACCTGACCGACGCCGTGACCAACGACGTCAACGAGGGGGACTCCGTCACGCTGTTGCTGTACTTGAATGCGACGAAGTTCTACTCGGTGCCCGCCGTGATCGATCGACTGCAATTCGAAGTCGATATCGATTCCGGCGACGTCGTCGGCTGGGAAGCAGAGTTCGGCGCGAACGGGGCTTGGACGAAACCGACGTATTAACAGGATGTACGACGGAGGGAGTTTGAAGTTTTCAGTTTTCAGTTTTCAGTATTTCGGCTCACCGCCTCCACTGAAAACTGAAAACTCCTTGCCTCTAGATATCAGCGCCTCCGCCGTTCACAAAATGTTCAATTTCCCTCCGCGTCCTCTGTGCTCTCTGTGGCGAGACCTCATGCACAACTTGGATGACCCGATGAACGACGAACCTTTGCCGGTCGAAGCGCGAACGATTTGCGTGTCGGGGCGCGAATTGATGTTGACGCCGTTGATCGTCGGGCAACTCGTCGAGGTCGAGCGGCGGATCTTGAGTGAGATGCGCGATCCTCTGCAGGACATCGCCGCGCGTTGGGACGAGTTCAACGATGCTCAGCGGCGGCAGCTATTGGAGGCCGCGTTCGCGCATCTCTCACGGGCGCCGGCCGTGCCAATAACCGAGATCGTCGCCTGGATGAACTCGCCGCGCGGCACGGCTTACGCCTGTTGGCTTGCGGCGCGGGCGTCCGATCCACGGCTCGATTGGGAAACATGTGAACAGCTCGTAATGGCCGCGTTGCCAGACGTACTGGAAGCGATTCAACGTGTGCTCGCGCCGCAGTGGTGGGAGGACCTGTTGGGAAACTCGCCTGGCCAGACTCAACTCGACGCGGCCGCGGTCCGTGGCGCTGCCTGTACCGCGAGTTGAGTCTGGCCTTCGGATGGACGCCGCGAGAGATCGGCGCGCTCACGCTTTCGGAATTGGCGATTTACCTGGAACCACGCCACGACGCAGCAACGCAGTGGTTCAACGCCGAGGAAGCGCGACGTCGCGTCTGGGAACGCAGCAAACAACGCGAGAATTGGGTCCGCGACATTTGGGAGGTAATCGACCATGGCCTTTCGGCAACCTAAGGGATGGCTGCTCACCGCTTCGCCGCGACGGAATCCGCGACAACCGTTTCGACGTGCGTTGTTTCCCCGGGGCGGCACCACGGTGCGCCGCGCTGCACCACGGCAACCGGCGCCTGCGCCTGCGCCGGCTGGGCCGTGGTGGAAAGCCATGCTAGACGCCCTCGCGATGGCGCCCGCCAGGAATCGCGCACCGCGCGAAAACGCTGATCGCGCAGCGCCGTCCGGCAATCGACTCGCGCGCGTTGAGAGCGACGGCAAGTCCCACGATTCTTGGCGACCCGTTACGGAACGGCTGGACCGCCAGCGCGAACAATTGACCAGCATGGACGGGCATCTACGGCGACTCGTCGAACTGCAATCCGCTAGCAACGACAAGAGCCCGGTCTATGCCCCACCAGCGTAGGTCAGATTGTTCCCCGTGCTCCACTTTTCTTTCCCGGCATTGTGAGCGATCGTTCTCATGTCCGTTACTTACGAAGAACTCGAAGGCTCGCCGCGGTTGCGAATCAACGATGCGGGCGTGAGCGCCGTCCGGACGTTTCGCGTTGCCTGGGCGGATTGGCCGGCGTTTGCGCGGAATTTGATCGGGCAGTATCGGTTGATCGGCGGCGCCCTGCATTACGTGCCGCCGATCCCCTTTCCGGGCTTGTTGAATTTGATTGCGGATGAATTGGCCATCGAGCCGTTCGATCCGCACAATCCCGCGGGCGACATGCTGCAAACGCTCGACGGCGCGGCGAATGCATACGCCGGCGGAGCGCGCGTGACGGCGACCTACCGCACGCTGCGCGATCGCGACAATCGCTCGCGCGACGATTTGCCCGGCGTGCCCGAGGGGACGATCCTGCGGTTTCGTGCCGAGGTCGCGGCGGAGTATTATTCGACGCCCGGGCGCGTTTGGAGTTGGGATATTGCCGGCGCGCCAAAGGTGCCGGAGGATGTGATGCCCGGCATTCTATTGCCGAGCGGCGGCTACGAGCTGATCTGGCAGCGTGTAGCGTATCCACCCTGGGACGCGATGCGTGCGCTCCGGGGCAAGGTGAATCAAAGCACGTTTCTCGGCTCGCCCGCCGGAACGGTCCTCTTTACCGGCGCGCGGGCGACGCGCGAGTTCCAGTTTCTCGAAGACGGCGGTCTGTGGAGGATCGAATATCAGTTCCTGGAACAAACCAAGGAATTGAACTCCGGCGTGAAAGTCGGCTGGAATTATTTCTATCGCGAACAAGCCTCGGCGGGCGAGCACTGGCTCCGCATCAAAGACGGGACCGGCGATCCGCCGTATCTGTCGGGAGATTTTAGTGCGCTATTCGCTTTTGAGGCATGAGGAGAGTAGGTGGAGTAGGAGTAGTAGTAAGTAGGTGGAGTAGGAAGGAATGGAAACAGTGGTCGACCGACGAACGTCGCACATGACGAACTGAACACTGAACCCTTTAAACTCATTCATGATTCCCACCGTCCAGCCAGGCGAGACGATTACCGCGGCGCAATACAATGCGCTGGCCGCCGCGGTGCGGCGGTTATCGCACTTAACCGCTGCGTTTCCGTTGGAAGCGCGGCGGCATGCGGGCGGCGTGCATCTTTCACTGGCGTTTTTGGAGCGCGAGGCGATTTGCGAATTGACCGGCGATCTGCATGTCGGCGGGTCCGCGTCGGCCAAGATTCTGGACTTCGACGGAGTGAGTTGGGTCGACGCCGATACTTCTACTGTCGTCGTGCATGATGCGCTCGGCACATTTGAGTTTGTGTCGGGCGATCGCGTATTAGTGCGGTTTCATCGGCAATCTGGCAAGTGGATCGTTTGGAATGGGAAGTGTTAGAGTGAGTTTGAAGCTTTCATTGTTCCGCTGTCAGTGGTTAGCTGCAGCGGCCAATCAAGCGCAGCGGTCCGAGTGGGCCTTCTCTCCTCCCTACTCCACCTACTAACTACTCCACCTACTTCTCCTACTGTGCCCCATGCTCGCCGCTTCCGCACGCTTCGCTCCCTTCTCCGGCGGATATCCTTGCTGTTGCGGGGACGATGGCGGGGGATCTTCGGGGAGTTCCGGCGGCGGTTCGACTTCGACGAGCACGTCGTCGACGTCGAGCCTGCCGATTGAAACAACCGGCTGCGTATTTTGCGCCGGCGGCCTGGTGGCGGAATACTACCAGGTGGAAATCTCCGGCATGGCGGAGCACACGAACTGCGACGACTGCGCGGCGCTTGACGGCGTGTATATCGTTGGCCCGGTGCAACAGACTTCGATCGGCGGCGATCCCTTCGATTGCTCCGACGCCTTCTTGCTGACCACGGTTTGTGGCGGCAGCGACGAGCCGGGGTGCTATGGCGTCCTCGCCTTGCAGTTCTATCAAACCGGCGGCGCTTTCCGCGTACTGGTCACGTTGCGAACCGGCGCCACGCCATGCGGACAAGGAGGCGGGCAGCCGACGATCGAATGGGAGAAGAACTACGGCGGCGCCGCGCCGGATTGCCTGTTGGAAAACGAATTGTTGCCGTTCATCACGAATGGCGTGCCGACCACGGAGCGCTGCGACGGCAGCGCCGCGACGTGCATTGTGACTGCGATTCCAGCGCCATAGTCTCCTTTCGCTCCGCGAAAGGCCAGTTCCTTTCGCGGAGCGAAAGGAGACTGTGTTCGTTCCCAGCTCCGAGGTGTATTTATGTGGTGCCAATTTGTCGTGACTGACGCGCCAGGCGTCTATCGTTGTTGCCGTTGCGGATTCGCCACGGCGCCGACGGCGTTTCCACCGGCGCGGATTCGTCGCGCCTGCCGACAATGGGATCCGCGCCGCATGCCGTCGGCAACTGAAACATCGCCGACGCGCGGACTCGGCGATACCGTCGCCTGGTGGATCGACAAGTTGAGCTTCGGGCGATTGAAAGAGCGTTCCGGTTGCGGCTGCCGGCGACGGCGCGAATGGCTTAATCGGTTGCTGCCCTCTCGCCGGGAGTCGTTTCCTGGCGAGCGAGAATCAACGTCGACGGAAGCGCCAACGACGTATCGCGTGTTGCTGCGATTTCCGCACGGGCTAGGCGACGCCGCGCAACTCACGACAGTCTTGCTCCATCTGCGGCGCTTTCGGCCGGAATGGCGCGTGGATGTCGAAGCCAAGCTTGGCGCTGCGAGCCTGTTCGATGGATTGGCGCATCGCGTTTTCGTCGCCGGGCGCGATCCCTTTCGCGCCGTCGACTACGATCTCGTCCACACGCCAGCTTGGCTCGAGCCGGACGTCTGTTACCGCGACACGCCCAGCACCAAGGCCGAACGTAGCCTGCGCGAAGCCTTTCACATTGTCCCGCGGCGTGATCTATGCTGCTATCAGATTCAGCCGAGCGCACCGGCGTTAGGCTTGGCGGCCAAGTATTTGATCGAAACCACGGCTGGGGCGTGCCGTGACGCTGACGGTCGCTATCCGGCCGTGGTCATTCACTATCAAGGAAACTCTGCGCGGCGTCGCAAGAATCTCGACGAACAAGCGGTCCGCAAGTTGATCGATCAAGTCGTCCGGCTGGGTTATACCGCAGTGGTGCTCGACCTCGAAACACCGCCGCGCGCAGCGCTGCTGAGTTTTCCGTCGCCGCATTGGCCGACGGGCCGCGTCGTCTGCCCCTCGATCGATCATCCGCTCTGGCGCGGGAACGGCACCGGCGATGGCGCCACGATCGCGGCGCTGATTGCTCAGGCGAAGTTGTTCGTCGGCATCGACTCGGGTCCCGGACACATCGCCGCGTCGACCGATACGCCCAGCGTGATTGTTTGGACCGGCCATCATCCGGTTCACTATTGCGCGCCATCGGCCAATGCGGTGCATCTTGTTCCCGAGGACCATCGGGAACTCCTACGCGGCCGCGCCGATGACGGCGAGCGCTTCTTTGAGTCGCACTACCGGTATCGAACCTATCGCGATTTGCAGATCGCCATGCCGCGGATCGCGGAAGAAATGCTTGCATTGGCGGATACTGCAACGGCCGAACATGAAACTTCCCTCGTGGTGGATGGCGACTACTGGGTGCGCGCCGCGCATCGCGCGGCTGACATGATGATCGTGCGCGACGTCGACTGGCAGGACGCGTACCGCATCGCCGAGCTGCGTCTGCGGCCGCGGACGGTGTTGGATATCGGTGCGCACATCGGTTGTTTCGCCACCCGGGCGCGGCGGCGTTGGCCGGCGGCGGAGATCACTTGCGTGGAAGCCAATCCGGCCAACTTCGATGCTTTGCGAAAAAATGTCGCCGCGTTCGCGCGTGTGATTCCGTGCGCGGCGACCTATGTTCCAGGTCCGGTCAAGCTGGCCTCGACCGTGTACGCTGGTACTGAGAACACCGGCGGGTCGCACGTGTTGGACGATCCCTCCGCAGAGCCGCCGCCAAGTGAACAACCGATCGTGACCGTACCGGCGATGAATTCAGAGCAAATCATCGCCGTGTGCGGCTGGGATTCCGTTGATTTGTTGAAGCTCGATTGTGAGGGTTGCGAATTTTCGTTGCTGGAGCACGCGCCTCTCAATAGCATTGGCGCGATCGTCGGCGAGTATCACGATCGCGCGCAGTTCGACGACCTGGTCGCGCGCCGCTTTTCCGACTGGGAACTGCGGCGGTTGACGGACGGAGTGCCGGGATTGTTCTGGCTGATCAATCCGGCGCACACGATTCCGCGCGAGGCATGATCACCCGTCGCGCGAGCGTGTCGATCATCGCATACATCAAATCGGCCTCGCCGCTTTCCAGGATGATCGCTACCTGTTCCAGCGCGGCTCGTTTGCGATTCATGTCCCGCGCGGCCAGCAGCGCGCCGTCGACCGTGAGCGCCCCGCCCGAGCCGAAGCGGCTGCACAACTCGTCGAAATCGTCGATCGTCCACTCGGAAAACAGGTGCGGTTCGCGATCGATCGCCTCGGCCACAGACGGGTTCGTGGCGCGGTCGAACGCTTCCCGGCCGCTGCCCGGCGGCAACAGGAATACCTCGACCGGCACGTCAAACCCTTGCGCCAGGCGATGCAGCGTGCGGGACTGCGGCTTGCCGCCGCGGCCGGCCAGCAGGCCTTTGAGCGTGCGTTCATCCACGCCGACCGCCTGGGCGGCCTGGTGAATGGTCCAGTCGCGTTCGGCCAACAGCCGTCGCAAATTTGCGGACACAGGATCCATCGGGGCGCGGGCCTCCTTCCAAATCCGGCTGCCGTGTTTGGGTGCCCCAGATGGCAACCGAAGTGTATACAGGCGTATACTAAACGCCCGATAGCCCCGCGCCAAGGGGATTTTGGGGGCGTGGCGGCGCTGAATGCGCGCAAAAAAAGCCCGCCAAGAGCCTGTCAGAAGTCGGCGCTTGACGGGCCTCCACCGCGGGAACGTTTCTGACGCTTCGTGCGGTGTCCCTGCCCGGGCCAAGGCGGCGAAGCAACCGCACCAGTGACCCGAACAAAGGAAACTTAGGTCGTAAATGCGGCGGAGGCAAATCGGAAAAACGCGGCTGTGTGTCAAAGCCCAGGGAAGGCCCTCAATGACTTTTCCATCCCCCGCGACTTCGGTGGCCTTCCCTGGGCTTAGAGGGCGTCGACGCAGTGAAGCAAGTCATTCCAGTTTACCAACTGCCACCCGGTAGCTGTAGTCAAACAGCAACTCCCACTCGCGCAGCGCAATCTCTCGGCAAAAAAGTTGAAACTTTCCTTTGTCTTCGGCCGCTGCCTGACAGAGGTCCACGAACCCGAACGGGTCCCAGCGATTCCACGCGTGCAAACT
>Ga0163153_10002547_pt1 | contig 26151 bp, 31 predicted proteins | sample OliLakLV19MP6IB1_FD_148629 | JGI IMG/M metagenome (GOLD analysis project Ga0163153, IMG submission 148629) | Freshwater microbial mat bacterial communities from Lake Vanda, McMurdo Dry Valleys, Antarctica - Oligotrophic Lake LV.19.MP6.IB-1 | ecosystem: Environmental > Aquatic > Freshwater >...
CGTCTCGAACCAGCCGGGCGCGTCGAGGTGGTATCGGCCGGCCGCGGGGGACGCGCGGTCGGCAAGTTCCTTCGACAGCGCCGCGAGCAGCTTCAGCTGCGCCGCGCCCGCGGTGCTGCAGCAGCAGCAGCTGCAGCAGCAGCAACAACAGCGAAACGAGGCGGCTCGCTCTCATGCAACTGAAGGTATCCCGCATCCCTGACAGGGGGTGTCAGGGATCGCTATGTCGCGGTGAACGGCTCCAGTCCGAGCCGGGCCCGCACCTCGGGCCGGCGCAGCGGCGGCAACGTCGGCGGCGGTTGCCGCCGGTTCGGCACGTTCGCCAGGAGGCGTTCGGTGATGTCGGCGATCTCGAGCGCGGCCTCCTCGGTACGCGGCGCGACGAGCGGGTTCGGCCGGCCGATCCCCGACACCTTGCGCACGTACTGACGGGCCGCGGCCTCGATCTCTTCGCGGGTGGCGGGCGGCTCGAGCCCCCGCAGTTCGGTGATGTTTCGGCACATGGCGCCAAGCGTACGGCGCGCCTGGGCCGTTCTGCCCATTTCCTGACTCGCCGCAACCGCGCCGCGCTCGGCGGCTTCAGTCGGGGCAACACCAACGGACAAGGAGCGGGGCAATGAAGCAACTTCGGGCGGGCATCATGGCGGCGGTCATCGCGATCGGCGGCTTCGCGGTCGCGACGGCCGGCGAGGCGGGGGCAACGACCGACCCGGCACTCAAAGTGACGGTCACGCCGCAGAACAAGCGGGTAAAGGTCGGGACGCCGGTGCGCGTGACCCTCAAGGTCCGCAACCCGGGCACGACGACGCTGCGGTATGTGTACGACACCGACGGCTGCGACCCGGCGTTGAACCCCAACGCAACCCAGTTCTGCACCGACGAGATCCGGATGCTGACCGTGCCGCCGCGCAAGACGGTGTCGACGACGATCACGATCGACACGAGCGGCGTGTTCCCCGACACCTACCTCGTGCCCATCGGCGACGAGAAGGTCGTCGTTCGGGTAACGGGTCCCGAATTCTCGATCGACGCGTAGGGGCCTCGGCGCTACGCCGCCCGGAGGGTGCGCCGCAACCACCGCATCGCGAGCGCCATCGCTTCGGACGGCACGTCGGTGTGACCACCGACCCACACGCCCATCTGCTTCGGGCCGGGAATCGCTTCGAGTACTTCGATGGCGCCCGCGATCGGGAACGACTCGTCGCCGCTCATATTGCACATCAACACCGGGCGGTCGCCAAGTTTGGCAATGCCCTTGGCGATCAGGTCGTTGACCGCCCGGGCGTTGGCCCGGTCGGGCCGGATGTAGCCGCCGACGACGAACACCGCGGCCGCCACATCGGGGAGATCGCCGACGATCGAGAGTCCGAACATGGTTCCCATCGAGAACCCCGCGTACGCGACCGGTCCCGACGCTTCGGGCACCGCCGCACGCGCGGCCGCGATAACGGCCGTCCACTCCCCCACGAGCTGGGCGTGCACCGCCGGTTGCCCGACACGCGCGAGCACGTCGGCTTCCCACGCGGCTTCGGACAGTGTGAGATCGCGCCGTTCGCCGTGCGCCGGACAGTCGATGATCGCGACCGTCGCCGGCAGCGCCTCGAACGCCCGGCACAACATCTGCATGATCGGGTCGTCCTTCGAGAGATGCGCGCCGTGCCCGAGCAGAACGAGCGGCATCTGGGCGGGCCGTTGTTCCGGCACGAAGAGCAGCGTCGGAACCGGTCCTTGCGGCCCTACGGGATCGAGACGTATCGGGTCGGTCGCCATCGCGTTACGCCGGCGGCGCCATCGCGGCGAAGAACTTCGCGATCTGGTTCTTGCGCCGGCCCCAGTCGGCGAAACCCATCTTGAGCGCGCCGTGCACGGTGACGTTGGTCTGGCCCGGGCCGGTGGCAACGACCTGCACGGTGTAGTTCTCGCCCCACGAGAACAAGCTCATCGAGTTCGAGAAGCCGAGCTCACCCTGTTCGGGGTGCTCGTACGTCGGCTTCCACGCGACCCGCTGCGCCGCATTGCGTACGGACTGCACGACCGTCGCCACTTCGGCCGGGAACACTCGAGTCTCGCTGACCGGTGCCATGCGGCGACGCTACAACGGAACCGATCCCGTCACGAGGTGCTGCGGTGGTGGGCGCTAGCAGGCTCGAACTGCTGACCCCCTCCTTGTAAGGGAGGTGCTCTACCAACTGAGCTAAACGCCCGAGAAGCCCGCAAGGGTACCGCCCGCGAGGCCCGGGCCGATAAGAGTACGGCTATGACGGCTGTTGCCCCGACCTCGGTCAAGACCCCGCGCGATCCCTACGTCGACTACCTGCGCGGCGCGAGCCTGCTCGTCGTCGTGTTGTGGCATTGGATGAGGTGAAGACTCGTGACGTGGGCCGCCGACGGTCCGCACACCTCGAACCCGATCGGCACGACGCGCGGCCTCTGGGTCGTCACGTGGTTGCTCCAGGTGATGCCGTTTTTCTCGCGTGCCTTGCGGTGTTCGCCGTGCTGCAGGTCGTGCTCGCGTTCGTGTATCCCGACGTCACGTGGACCAACCGGGCGCTCATGTTGATCCTCAGCCCGCTGTGGTTCCTCGCGGTGTATTTGATGCTCGTGCTCGTCGCGCCGCTCGCGTTCCGCGCCCACGAACGGATCGGCCCGATCGCGCTGGTGTTGCTGGTTGGCGGCGCCGCGTGGGTCGACCTCGCGCGCTTCTACTACGACCGCGACGGCATCGCCTGGTTCAACATGCTGCTCGTCTGGGGCTTCTGCCACCAGCTCGGGTTCTCTGGCCCCAACTCCTCGCCGGCGGTCGACAGCTCGCGTGGTCGATCGCGCTCGCAGGCGTGTTCGCCCTCAGCGTGCTCACCAACATGGGCCTGTACCCGCGTTCGATGGTCGGTGTCACCGGTGAGCGCTTCTCGAACATGGGCCCGCCGACGCTGTGCATCGTGGCGCTCATGGCGTTCCAGGCCGGGACCGTGCTGCTCATACGACCGGCCGCGTTGCGCTGGCTCGAACGACCCGGACCGGCACGATTCGCGGCATGGGCGAACGCCAACTCGATGACCGTGTTCCTGTGGCACCTCACCGGGTACGCGATCTTCTACACGGCCGTGCGCGTCGGCGGGTACCACGCACCCGAGCGCACGACGCTCGCGTGGTGGGCCGAACGGCCGCTGTGGCTCCTCGGTCCGCTCGCGTGCACGATCCCGCTCGTGTTCCTGTTCCGCCGGTTCGAGCGGCTCGGAGGGCGCAACCGCGCGACCGTCGCGCGATGATGCCGCCCGTGCGAACACGGGCGGCGGGAGTACTGAAGGCGGCGGCACTCGGCTACCTGCTCGGCACGCTCCCGTCGGCCGACATCGCGGCCCGCCTTGCGTCCGGTGGTCACGTCGACCTGCGGGTGCATGGCTCCGGCAATCCGGGCGGGGCCAACGCCAAGCAGGTGCTCGGCAGCAAGTGGGGGTATGCGGTCATGGCGGCCGACATCGGCAAGGGCGGCATCGCGAGCATCGCGGGCGCGGCGCTCGGCGGCGGGCTCGGCGCGCACGTGGCCGGGACCGCGTCGGTTCTGGGCCACTGCTTCCCGGTGTGGAACGGGTTCCGCGGCGGCAAAGGCGTCGCGTGCAGCGTCGGCCAGGCCGCGATCACGTTCCCCGCGTACTTCCCCGTCGACCTCGGTGTCGCGGCGCTCACCTCGAAAGGCCCGTTCAAGTCGCGTGCCTTCGCCGCGACGACCGTCGCGTCCACGACGTGGGTCGCCGCCGCGTTCCTGTGGTGGCGGAAGGGCTGGCCCAACCTCTGGGGCCCGAAGCCGACGATCGCGCTCCCGGCCGCGGCGGCCGCGAGCAGCGCGGTGATCATGTACAAGTTCGCGAAGGCGCGCACGCCCTCATGATCGGCGTCTGCACCGATTCGAACGCGCAACTCCCGGCCGAACTCGTCACCCGCTACGACATCGAGGTCGTGCCGCTCACCGTCACCGTCGACGGCCGCGACTATCTCGAAGGTGTCGACCTCGACGCCGACGCGTTCTACGACTTCTTCGTCGGCGGCGCGCCCGAGGTGTTGACCGCGGCTCCCAGCCCGGGCCGCATCCTCGCCGCGTACGAGGCCCTCGCGGCGCGGGGCGCGACCGAGATCGTCTCGATCCATGTCGGGAGCGCCATCTCGGCCACATGCGACGCGGCCCGCATCGCCGCTCGCGACGCGCCGGTACCCGTGCACGTCGTCGACTCCGGAGCGGCATCGTTCGTCGTCGGGTGCGCGGTGTGGGAAGCCGCCGACGCGCTGGCGGGCGGGGCCGACGTGTCCGCGGCGGTGCTGCGGGCGGAAACGGTCGCCGCGAGCTGCGGCAATGTCTTCGTGGTCGGCGCCCTGAACCTGGCGCGTGCGGGCGGCCGCCTCGCGGCCGACGTGTCCGATGCACCCGGCGTCGCGATCCTGAGCCTGCGCGACGGTGCCATGCGCCAGGTCGGAACGGCAACAACGGTGGAAGAAGCCGTCGCACTGATGGCAACGGGAGTGTGCGAGAACGCACGGTCGGTGCGGGTGGGCATCGGCGTGTCCGACGCCCGTTCGTCCGCCGTCGGCGACGCGCTCGCCGATGCGTTGCGCGCCACCGACGAAGTGGCGGAGATCGTGCGGTACCGAGTCGGTCCGAGTGTCGGTGTGCACACCGGCCCCGGAACCGCCGGTGCCGTCTTCTACGAGATGTAGGAATACCCAGTGGGGACATAGCAACGAGAATCGAGCACAGGGGCGGCGCCGGAGCGAGGGCGGAGCGCCAGCGGAGCGAGGGCGCCGGAGCCTGCCGCGTAGGGCGCAGCCTCCAATCGCGCCGAAGGCGCCGAGGAAGCAAGCCCGCAGCAGAAAGCAAGGCGGGATAGTCCGCGGCGGGCCGGGGTTCGCTTGGGGGGCATCGTCACCCCGGCCCGCAGTGCGGTTTCTCAGGCGCTGAGGATCTGCTGCTCGCCGTCGTCGACAATCGTCTCCGGACGGATCTTGGGTGGCCGACCACGCTTGCGCTTCTGCGCGACGACCTTGCCGTTCACGAACAGCTGACCGCCCCAGACACCCCACGGCTCGCGCCGCTCGAGTGCCGAGGTCAGGCAGTGATCCTTCACCGGGCATTCGAGGCAGAACGCCTTGGCCGCCACGATGTCGTCGAGCTGTTCCGAGAAGAACAGCTCCAGGAACGAGCCCGTTCCGTCGTTGCAGCGCGCCTCGTCCTGCCAGTCGAGGGACTGGTCGGGGAACGTCACGATGGGCTGGCTGATGGCGAACATTTCAGTTCGACCTTTCGGGTCTTGCTTTTCGGGCGGGTTTCGCTCGTTGCCGATGGCGTTCCGGGCGGGTGGTGGTGTTCCTTGCGTGGTGGCGACCGGTTTTGGGCAAACAAAAAGGCCGCCGGGGTGTTGCCCCGACGGCCTCTGGGAGGTCCCTTCTCTTGTAGCCGAGCAGCTACGGGGACTCCTGCGTCCATCGGGGCGGGCCGTGCTTGTGGCCCACGGTCGTACCGAGTGCAATTGCATTCGGCGACCAGGCAGCGACGACCGGCTGGCACGACCGGAAGACACGCACACGCGCACGCGTCAGGCCGGCCATCCCATTGGCGTCGGCTGCGTAGGCGTACGTGCTCATCGAGGTCGCGTGCTTTCTCTTGAGGGATCTTTTGCCGGACAGGTATCGGACCACGGACCCCGGGGGGCAGTCAACCGATTTTCTGACCTGCGGTTTTAGGGATCGGCAGCACACCGATCGGGTCAAGGTTCCCCACGATTATGCGTGACGGCCAGGAGCGCGGCGTGGATATCGGGGGCGCCGGCCACGATGTTCCCCGAGGGCAGCCACGCATCGGGGTCGCCGGCCCAGTCGGTGACCACGCCCCCGGCTTCCCGCACGATCAGGGCTCCGGCGGCGACGTCCCAGGGGCCGAGGCGCAGCTCGAAGTACCCGTCGAACACGCCCTCGGCCGCCCAGCACAGGTCCAGGCTGGCCGCACCCACCCGGCGCACGTCTTCGAACACGCCCAGCGCGGGCAGGAACGACTCGAGGTACTCGGGCAGCAGCTGCTTGTTGCGGAAGGGGAAACCGGTGGCGACGATCGCCTCACTCGGCCGGCGGGTGCTGACCCGGATCGGGGTGCCGTCGCGGTGCGCGCCGCCGCCCCGCGTTGCCGTGTAGGTGCGGCCTACCGAATCCCCATTGGCGAGGAACGGCGCGTGCACGACGCCCACGACGGGTTGGCCGTGGTCGACGAGGCCGATCGACACGCCGACCGCGTCGAACCCGTGCACGAAGTTCGCGGTGCCGTCGAGGGGGTCGACGAGCCACTCGATGTCGGCGCGCGCGCCGCCCTCTTCTTCGCCGTGTACCGGCAGGCCGCTCTCGCGTTCGAGCATCGTGCGCACAGCCAGCTCGCTCGCGAGGTCGGCTTCGCTCACCCAGTCGCCGGGGGCTTTGGCGCGCACGTCGCGCAACGCGCCGAAATGCTGCACGAGAATTTCGCCGCCCGCGTGCGCGGCGCGCCGCGCGACGTCGAGCAACCCGTCGAGGTCCATCACGCGCGCGCCGCGCCAAGCAGCGCGTCCGCAAGTTCCGACGTACCGGCGGCGATGATCTGGCGCCGGGCCGTGACCGCGCTGGTGACGAGTTCTTCGCCGGTGACCGAACGCACCACGGCGCCCGCCTCGCGACATGCGAGCAGCCCGCCGAGGTAGTCCCACGGCGCGTGGAACGCAGCCGAGTCGACGTAGCCGTCGAGCCCGCCCGCGGCGACATCGCACAGTGAGAGCGCGGCGCACCCGAGCGCGCGGAACTGTTTCCACGGCAACGTCCGCGCCGGCGTTCCGGTCAGGAGCACAACCGCGTCCTCGACCATCGTGACCTTCGACGCCCGCAGCTCGGCGCCCTCTCGGAACGCGCCTTCGTTGCGGATCGCCCACGTGCGCACACCGGTCGCCTGGTTGACGACCAACGCCGCGAGCGCGCCCGCATCGTCGAGCGCGCAGATCGAGGTGGCCCAGTACGAGATGCCGCGGGCACAGTTGGTGGAGCCGTCGACCGGGTCGACGACAACAGTGACGCTCCCCGACCGGTCGTGCAGGCCCGACTCTTCACTCACGATGCGTACGGGGGCTTTCTCGAGCACCGCGCACACGGCGGTATCGGCCACGACATCGAGTGCGTACTGCCCGGACCGGCCCGTGCGGTCGCGCCGCCGTTCGAGCGGAATCGCCGCGACCGCGTCGCGCACCGCGACCGCGGCTTCGTTGAAGAGGTCGAAGAGGCTCTCAGTGTTCATGCGACTCCAGCCCCAGGCGCTCCATCTCAACGAACCGCCGCATCACAGTCCGCGCCTGAGCCTTGCGCCCGGCTGTCATATCGGTACCACTTCGACGACCGCGTTGTAGTCCGGCACGCCGGAGACGTCGCGCCGGTTGGCCGCCAGCAGCACGTTGGCCTCGGGAAAGAACGCCTGCACGTTGCCCGCTCGGATCGCGGCGACGTGTACCCGGGCCCGCATCTCGCCATGGGGCGAACGCACCAGCACGGGGTCGCCGTCCTTCACGCCGAGGTGCGCGGCGTCGGTATCTGCGATCAGCAACGCGTCGCGCGCGGCGCCGGTCAGCGGGTCGATGTCGTTCCACACCATCGAGTTGAACTGTTTCCCACGCCGGGTCGAGAGCACGAATCGGTCCGGCGGGACTTCGATGTTCGGTGGCGTCACCACGCTGAACCGGGCGCGTCCGTCGTCGGTCGGGAAGACGCCACCCTCGCACAGGCGTTCGCCACCGATTTGGATCGCGTCGCCGGTCTCGTGCAGGTGCTCGATGCCCGCATAGGCCGGGACAACGCGGGCGATCTCGGCCCGCAGCGCGTCGGCGTCGTCGCAGCCGAACCGGCCGGCTCCGTCGGGCCGGACCCGGCGGGCGACGTCGGCGAAGATGCGCCACTCGCTGCGCGCCTCGCCCACGCGCGGGCCGGGTACCTCGGGGCTGAACGCGACGCGCCGTTCGGTCGTCGTCGACGTTCCGCCGCCCTCTTGCTCGTAGCGGGTCGCGGCCGGGAGCAGCACGACCGTTTCGCCCGGGTCGACCAGCATCTGATGCGTGAGCACGATGTCCTGGTGCACGCGCAGTGGCGTGCGCGCCAGCGCTTCGCGTGTCGTCTCGGGCGCGGGGAGCACGTCGAGGAAGTTGCCGCCGCTCGACCACAACACGTCGAGGTCGCCGCGCCGCGCCGCCTCCACCATCGACGCCGCGTCGAGACCGGCACCCGCGGGAACGGGAAAGCCCCACTGTTCGGCGAGGGCAGCGGCGTTGGCTTCGTTGACCTCGACGCCCCCGGGGAACGCCGTCGCGTAGCAACCCATCTCGGCGCCGCCCTGCACGCCGGAGTGACCGCGGATCGGCATGAGCCCGGCGCCCGGACGGCCGACGTTGCCACGCGCCAGCGCGAGGTTGACGATGGCGCGCACGTTTTCGACTCCGTGCGCGTGTTGGGTGATGCCCATCGACCAGACGACGACCGCGGAGCGGGCCTCGCCGTAGGTCTGCGCGAAGCGCTCCATCTCGGCGCGGGGCACACCGGACGCCCGTTCGAGATCGGTCGTCGATTCGTGTTCGAGTTCTTCGAGGAGCGCGTCGAATCCGGTCGTGTGCGCGGTCACGAACTCCCGGTCGATCGTCCCGTTCGCGAGCATCGCCTTGAGCGCGCCGTTGACGAACGCGATGTCGCCACCGGTGTGCACGCCGTAGAACTCGTCGCCGATCTTCGTGCCGAAGACCGCGCTCTCGACGTTCGACGGCACCCAGTACCGCTCGAGCCCCGGCTCACGAAACGGGTTGACGACGACGACCTTTGCCCCGCGCTTCTTCGCGAGGTACAGGTACTTCATGAACACCGGTTGGGCGTTCGCGACGTCGGACCCGAAGAGCACGATCAGGTCGCTGGAAATGACGTCGGTGTATGAGCAGGTCGTCGCCCCAACCCCGAGCGTTTCCTTGAGCGCGATCGTCGACGGCGCATGACACACCCGCGCCGCGTTGTCGACATTGTTGGTGCCCATGTAACGGGCGGCCTTCTGCGCGGCGTAGTACACCTCGTTGGTGATGCCGCGCGCGGTCATGTAGATGCCGAGCCGGTCCGGGCCGGCGGCGCGGATCCGACCCGCGACGAGGTCGAGTGCGTCGTCCCAGCTGATCCGGGTGAACCCGCGGTCGCCCGTACGCCGCACCATCGGGTACGCGAGCCGGCCGAGCTCGCGCAACTCGCGCCCGTTCAGCTTCTGGAGCGCCTTGACGTCGCGCAGTTCGCCGTCGGCGATCGCGCGGGCGGTATTGACCTTCAGGAGTTCGAGGCGCGTCGTGCACAGGTGCACACCGGTGATCGTCCAGTCGTGGAACCCCGCGACACCGAGCGCGCACCCGTCGCACACGCCCTTGCGCAGGATGCGCCACGCCCACGGCAGGCTGCGCTTGTTGTCCCACACCGTCTTGGCGATATCGCGGTAGTGCCGCGGCTTCTGCTCCCCCACGCCGTTCGGCCGAAAGCCGACCCAGAGATCGCGCCGAAGTGTGCGCGACGCCTTGACGGTCCCCCTACTCATGCGGCTCCGGCCTCCGGCCCTCGATCGCCCGACTGGCTTCGGAAGCAATGACGGGGCCTACGGACCTCTCGCCTGTGGCATCGAGCCGCTCAGGATGCGTGTACACGTTGAACCGGTCGTCGCGCAGGAACCCGATCACGGTCTGGCCGAACTCGCGCGCCGCGTTCACGGCCAGGCTCGACGGCGCGGAGACGGCACACAACACCGGCAGGCCCGCCACCGCCGCCTTCTGTACGAGTTCGAACGACAGGCGACCCGAGACGAGCAGCACCTGGTCGGCGAGGGGCAGCGCGCGTTCGAGTAGCGCGTGGCCGACGAGCTTGTCGAGGGCGTTGTGGCGGCCCACGTCTTCCCGGGCCGCGAGCAGGGTTCCGCCGGCATCGAACCGGGCCGCGGCGTGGAGTCCACCGGTCTCGTCGAAGACGCGCTGGTGCTCGGCCAGCGTCGCCGGCAGCGACCGCACGACCGACGCGGCGATCGTGGGTCCGGGACCGACGGGATCGCAACGGACGGCCAGCTCGTCCAACGCGGCCTTGCCGCAGATGCCGCACGACGAGTTGGAGAGGAACCGGCGCGCCGTCACTTCGAGTGCGACGCGCCGCCGCAGGCGCACGGTGACGACGTTGTACTGCTGCTCACCATCGCCGCCGAGGCAGTACGCGATCGTGTCGAGTTCGTCGGGACCGGAGATCACGCCTTCGGTCAGCAGGAACCCGGCCGCCAGTTCGAAGTCGTTCCCCGGAGTACGCATCGTGACCGCGAGCGGCACCGGTTCTTCGCCCGGACCGTGAACGCGGATCTCCATCGGTTCCTCGGTGACGAGACCGTCGGGCCGTTCCCGGGCACCTTCGGTGTCGACCGCAAGAACGTTCGTACGCGTGACGGCCCGCCGCACGGGAGTCGCGGGAATCGTCACAAGCCGAGGCTAGCGAGGTCGTCGGGCGTATCAATGTCGCGAAACGCGTGTTCCGGGGCGACGGTGCGCCACACCGATTCGGGGACTTGCTCACAGGTCGGGTCGAGGGCGGACCGCAGCGAATACCCGCCCGCGCGCACGACGTTTCGCGCCTCGTCGAGCGCGGCCGCACCCATCCGGCAACACGCGTATTGGAAGTTCCCGTCGGCGACCGGCACGACACTCCCGTCACCGGGCCAGTTCGCGATCAGTTCCAGCAACGGCACCTCGACGAACGGCATGTCGCAGGCGAGGAGCAGGACGGGTCCCGTAACGCCGAGGAGTTCCACCGCGGCCAGCACACCGGCGAGCGGTCCCGCACCCGGTGGATCTTCCTGCACGGCGACGAGTCCCGACACTCCGGGACCGGCCTCGATCACCGGATCACAGACCGCCGTCAGGACCCGGGCAGCGCGCGCGGCGAGGGTCTCGCCGTGGAAGACCACGGTCGACTTGTCGCGGCCGAGGCGGCGGCTGGCACCTCCGGTCAGGAGCACTCCCGGGTACGACATCACCTGATGGTCGCGCGACGCTTGGCGCCATGCCTGCTCTCGAACGCACGACCTGCCGCGATCTTGCGGCTGCCGCCCGGGTGGGCCGCCTCGCGACGGTCACCCCGGCCGGCCACCCGCACGCCGTTCCCGTGTGCTTCGCCGTGGTGGGCGACACGATCGTCAGCGCGATCGACGGCAAACCGAAGTCGACGACGCGGCTCCAGCGGATCGACAACCTACGAACCCATCCCGACGCCGCATTGCTCGTCGACCACTACGACGACGACTGGTTGCAGCTGTGGTGGGTTCGCATCGACGCCCACGTCGACATCGTCGCCGACCACGACGCGGGCCTGGACGCGCTCACCGAGAAGTACGCGCAGTATGCCGATGCGCCGCCCGGCGGTCCGTTCCTCGTGCTGCACCCGGACCGGTGGACGGGCTGGGCCTACGCGCGCAGCGAGTAGCCGGTCACGAGCCAGCCGGCCGACCGCCGTTCGAGCAGCACGTTGTTGCGGATGCTGCCCTCGTTCGTTGCCACCCGGGTGACGACGACCGCGGTGTCGTTCGTATGCACGACTTCGTCGACCGTCACCTGCGCGTGCAAGCGGCGCTCGTCGGTCGTGGTCGCGTACGCCGCCCGTTTGGCGGCGACGAACCCGTCACGCTTGAGGTTGTCGCGCAGTTCGTCACCCGAGAGGTCGTACAGGAGGTCGAAGTCGAGCCGATCCCACGCGTTCTCGTACGCGATCGCGACGTCGCCCGGTCCCGGGCCCGGCTCGCGGGCGAACGCGACCCACACAATGAACAGGAGCACCAAGACGATGACGACCGCGACAACGAGGGCCACGTCAACGCCCGAGTGCGTCGATCGCAGCCGCGAGGTCGAAGTCGAGGAGCGTCAGGCCGCCCGCGTCGTGGGTCGACAGCGCAACCCGGACCTTCCGCCACCGGAGGTCGAGGTCGGGGTGATGGTCGGCCTTCTCGGCGAGGAACCCGATGTGCACCACGAACGCGATCGCTTCGGGAAACGACGCGAGCTCGTAGGTCCGCTCGATCGCGTCGCCGGTCCGCGCCCAGCCGGGCCGGGCCGCGAGGGCGACATCGACGTCGGCGTCGGGGAGAAGGGAACGGTCGACCACGGCACTATTCAACCGCGCCGCGCCGCGCGCGTCAGACTCGCCCCGTGGAACTCCCCGAAGAGCCGTCCCCGCCCGGCGTCGAACTCGACCGGGAGCACGGCCTCACGGTGCACTGGGACGACGGCACCGAAGACCACTTCGGGCTCGAGGAGCTGCGGATCAACTGTCCGTGCGCCGAGTGCCGGGGCGCACGGGACCAGGGCCGGCCCGCGTGGCCGGGGCCGTCTGCACCCCAGCCGCTCCGAGCACTGAACGCGGAGTTGGTCGGCGCCTTCGGCATCACGATCGCGTGGAACGACGGTCACGCGACCGGAATCTTCGCGTGGGGGCTGCTGCGCGCCTGGCGCAAAACCGACTGAAATTGCGGCGTACGGCGACCGTTTCGGTCGCCGAATGACGCAATTTCGGGTTAGGCGGGCTGCTTCCACTGGAAGCGGCGGTGCACGAGCGCGCGCACCACTTCGCCGGGCTGGGGGCGGGCGAAGTAGTAGCCCTGCCCCAGGTCACAGCCGAGCGACCGCAGCTCCGAGAGCTGACGCGGCGTCTCGACTCCTTCGGCGGTAACGCTCAGACCGAGCGCATGGCCGAGACTCACGACGGCTGCGACGATCGCGGCGTCTTCCTCGCTCTCACCGAGCCCGTCGACGAACGACCGGTCGATCTTCAACGAATGGATCGGCAGGGACTTCAGGTACGCGAGCGCCGTCTGACCGGTACCGAAGTCGTCGACCGCGATCTGGACGCCGAGAGCGCACAGCCCCGCCAGGACCCCGCCGATGCGCTCGGTGTCGTGCACGAGCACCCGCTCGGTGATCTCCAAAACCAGCGACTCGGCCGGGAGACCCGACTCGGCCAACGCGTGTTCCACCGTGCTGACGAACTCGGGGACAAGCTGACGCGCCGCGACGTTCACCGCGACCACGAGTGGGGTTTCGTACTCCGATTCCGTGGCCCAGCGCGACGCCTGCGCGCACGACTCGTGCAATACCCACGAGCCGATCGGAACGATGAGACCGGTGTCCTCGGCGACGCCGAGGAACGCATCGGGGCTGAGCAGGCCCCGCTGCGGGTGTTCCCAGCGCAACAACGCCTCGAACCCGATCACTTCGGACTGGTCGAAGCGCACGAGCGGTTGGTAGTGCACGCGCATCTCGTGGCGGCCGAGCGCAAGCCGCAGATCACGCTCGACTTCGAGTCGTTCCAGCGCGCGAGCGCGCATGGGTTCGTCGAACACCTCGATCGAGGCACGCCCGCGGCTCTTCGCATAGGACGCGGCGGCGTCGGCGTCGCGCATCAACCGGTCCGGCCGGTCGTCGGCTCCGTTCGACAGCGCGATACCGATGCTGGCGGTGAGGAACACGTCGCCCGCGTCGAGGGCGAAGGGATCGTCGAAGACGCGCTGCACGCGTTCGGCGACGGCTCGCACCTCGTCGATCTCCTTGATGCCGTTACATACGATCGCCAGCTCGTCGCCGCCGAAGCGGGCGATGCTGTCGCCGGCGCGCAGGACACGTTCGATCCGGCGGGCGACGACGGTCAACAGCGCGTCGCCGGCGTCGTGGCCGAGGCTGTCGTTGACGACCTCGAATTCGTCGAGGTCGATGAATACCAGACCCACGAGCGACCCGCCCCGGGTCCGCAGGAGCGAGTCGGCGAGTGTCTCGACGAGCTTGACGCGGTTCGGAAGGTTGGTCAGCGGGTCGTGGCGCGTGTGGTACGCGAGCGCCGCCTCGACGCGCTTCTGCTCGGTCACGTCGCGCGCAATGCCGATCAGGTGCGTACACACCCCGGCCGAGTCGAACAGGGGCGAGCAGTCGACTACGAGGCTGCGGCGGCCGCCATTGGCATCCGTCTCGAACCCGACAACAGATCGGGCGACGACGGCGCGCATGAAATGCTCGACGTACGTGGCCAGCGTCGCGTCCGGGAGCACCGCGGTGGCCGGTCCGCCGAACTGCTGGTCTGGCGGCCAACCGATGATGTCGAGATACGCCTGGTTGGCGAGCACGAACTCGAAGCCATCGTCGCCGACGGTGACGGCAAACGCGGGCTGCGGCAGATGTTCGAGAATTTCGAGCCGCGGCGCGTCCATCCCATGTAGATCGGCACTCCAAACAGAGACCTGAACGGCGGGACCCGAGGCGGGTCCAGGTACTGTGACCCCATGAGCTGCCCGACCTGCGGGGCACTGGTTCCCGAGGGGGCCCGGTTCTGTCCCGAGTGTGGACAGCGGCTCGTCATTGCGCCCGAGGAGCGACGCCTCGTCACGGTTGTGATGGCCGACCTCGTGGGATTCACGACGCTGTCCGAGTTCGCGGACCCTGAGCAGGTCAAACGCGTCGTCGACGAGTGCTTCGACCGCCTCGTCACCGACATCACCGCGTTCGGCGGAAGGCTCGACAAGATCGTCGGCGACGAGCTGGTCGCGCTGTTCGGTGCGCCGGTCGCGCACGAGGACGACGCCGAACGGGCCGTGCGGGCGGCACTCAGAATGCAGGAGACGCTCACCCGGGTCGCAGGCGAAGCCGAGACGCCACTGCGCATCAGAGTCGGCGTCAACACCGGCGAAGTCCTCGTCGGGGCCATGCGCGCCGGGGGCGAATCCACGGTGATGGGCGACGTCGTGAACACCGCGCATCGGCTCCAGACCCTCGCCGCTCCCGGCGACGTCGTCGTCGGCGCCGGCACCTACGCCGCCACCCGCGACGCCATCGAGTACGAACCGCTCGGGCTGCACGCAGTCAAGGGGCGCGACGAACCGGTGGACGCATACCGCGCGCTCCACGCACTCACCCTGCCCGGCCGGCGCCGCGAGCGGGGCCGCACGCCGCTGGTCGGACGCGACGCCGAAGTCGCCGCCCTCCGTCACGCGCTGCACATGGCGGCCCGGCGGCGGCGGGCGCTGCTCGTGTTCCTGTACGGCGACGCCGGCGTAGGCAAGAGTCGCCTCGCCGACGAACTCTCCGACATCGCCCGCAACGAACTCGGCGCGCGCGTGTTGTCCGGACAATGTGTCCCGTACGGCGACACGAACGAATACGGACCCGTGGCCGAGGCGTTGCGACACGCGTGCGGCATCGACGGTCTTACCGTTGGCGAAGCGCGCGTCAAGGTCGCGGAAGCGGTGACCAACGCACTCGGCGCCGGCGACGAACGTGAAATCGACCGGCTGACCGAAGGACTGCTCTACGTCACCGAGGGTGTCACCCGCCCCGGGGTCGACCCGAGCCGAGCGCGCGACGAAGGCATGCGGGCCACGCTCGCGTTCCTCGAAGCGCTCGCTTCGAAAGCGCCGCTCGTGCTCGCGCTCTCCGACATGCACCTGGCGCACGAAACGGTGTTCGAGGTCGCCGACCGGCTCCTCGGACGGCTCTCGCAGCTCCCGTTCGTCATCGTCGGCTCGGCCCGTACCGGCCACGAACACTGGGTCCCCGACCCGGGCCGGTACAGCGCGCTCGTGCTCCAACTCGACCCGCTCGACGTCGACGCGACAACGCAGCTCGTGCAGGCCCTGTTCGAAGGGTGCGCAGACGACGAACTCGTGGCCATGCTGCGCGATCGCAGCGGCGGCAACCCGTTCTTCGTGGAGGAGCTCGCGGCGTTCGTGCGCGAGTCGACGTCGACGCACGGGCGCATCGGGCCCGGCGAACTCGGCGCGACCGAACTTCCGGCGACGCTGCACGGCCTCGTCGCGGCTCGGCTCGACACACTCGAACCGGCGGAGCGTTCGCTGTTGCAAGACTGTGCCGTGGTCGGTGGGTCGGGCCCGGCGTCGGCCGCGACCGCACTTTCCGCCCGCGACGACGCGGCCCGCCTGTTGGAGCGTCTGGCCGAACGTGACCTCCTCCTGGTCGACGGCGACGAGTTCCACTTCAAGTCGGAGCTCATCCGCGAGGTCGCGTACGGAACCCTCACGAAAGCCGAGCGCGCCCGCCGCCACGCGACGCTGGCGGCGCTGTTGTCCGATCGGGGCGAGGTCACCCTCGACCAGGTCGCGCACCACTTGGCGACCGCCGCCGAACTGGTCGGCGAGATCGGTCCGGCCTTCGGGGTTCCGCCCGACGTACGCGAGCGCGCCATCGTGGCATTGCTGCAGGCGGGCCGGCGCGCCGAAGAAGTGGAGACCTGGCTCGTGTCGGGCCGGCAGTTCGACCGGGCCCTCGCGCTCATGTCCGACGACGGCCCGGAGCGCTGGCCCGCGATGCTCGGACGGGCGCGCGCCCGCATCGCGCGCCGCGCGCTCCAGGACGGCGCCGAAGACGCGCTCCTCGTACTCGAGGAGGCCCGCGCGGCCGACGATGTCCGCACCGAGGCCGCCGCGCTCAACCTCCTCGGCGAAGTCCACGTCGCGAGCGGTAACTACGACGAAGCCGAGGTCGTGCTCGGCGAGGCCGTGCAGCGCTGGCGGGAGGTTGGCGACGTTTCCGGCGTCGCCAACTCGCTCCGCGGTCTCGGCATTGCGCACTTGTTCCGCGGTGAGACGGCCGAAGCGGGCCGGCTGATCTCCGATGCGCTCGCGTCCTACCGTTCCGTCGGAGACCGCCGCGGCGAAGCGTGGGCGCTCCAGAACCTTGCGTGGATCTCGTTCACGCGCGGCGAAAGCGCCGACGCGGAAGTGCGGCTCCAGCAGTCGGCGGAACTGTTCGGCGAACTCGGCGACTGGGGCGGCCTCGGGTGGGCGTTCGGCCTGCTCGCGTTCGTCCGCTACAACCAGGGCAAGCTCGACGAAGCCGCCGAACTGGCCGAGCAGATCGTCGAGGAAGCCAACGAGACGGGCAACACGTGGGCCGTCGGCATGATGACCGTCTTGCTTGCCGACATCGCGCTGTGGAGCGGCCGTTCCGAGGAAGCGACGAAACGCGGCCGCGAGGCCATGGCCCTGTTCCGGGAGATCGGCGACGGGTGGGGTGAGGTGCAGGCGACGATCCCCGTCCTGCGCGGGCTCGCCGAACTGGCGCGGGTCGACGAGTACCGCTCCTGCCTCGACCGGTTCCGCGAGGTCGCGTACGCACTGCCCGACGAAGGGATGCGCGGCATCCCCGACCTGCTCGACGCGAGCGTGAAGTTACAGCGGGGCGATGTCATCGGTGCCCGGGAGATTCTCGACGCGTACGAACTTCCCGCGGAGGAGCGCGTCGGCTGGAACGACCAGGCCGGCGCGATGGGGCTGGCGTCGCTCCAGAGCGGGAACATCGACGACGCGCTCGTGGTGCTCGAGACGGCGTACGGCGGCGCGGAGCACGACGGGCCCGCGCTGGCGTTGGGGAGCCGCCTGGCGTTGACCTACGCCGCCGCCCACCGTCCGGACGACGCGCTCCGGGTTATCGGCGAGATCAACTCGCGCCGCGGCGGCACCTACAGCGACCGTATGTTCGCGCTGTGGGCCGAGAGCGCGGCCCGTTTCCAGCTCGACGACGGCGACGCGCGGGCGCCCGTCGACGCAGCACACGCGATCGCTACGGGTACCGACGCGCCCCTCGAACACGCAATCGCCGCACTGGCCCGCGCCCACGTGCTCGAAGCACTCGCGACCGCGGACGCCAAGGAAATCCGGCTCGACGCTCGCCGGCAGCTCGACGCGTTGCGTCTCAGCGGCGAGGGTTGGTCACGTGTGTTTGACCTGGCGTTGACGCGATAGCGCGAACACCGCCAGCCCGAACCCACCGAACGCTAAGCCGAGTCCGGACGCGGCCCACACCCAGATCTGTAGCTGCGAACTCGGTTCGGGTTCGCCGTTCATCACGTAGTCGAGCGCGCTCAGCGCCCAGATCGCGACGTAGTTCACGAACAGCAGGCTGCCGATCACGGGCAGGTGGCGGTCGGAGGGCCGCCCGAGCCGAAGGGCGGAGAACTTGACCGCCAGGACGGCGAACAGCGTGCCGCCGAGGATGGAGTGCAACAGCACCCGCGTCGGCGATGTCGGTCCGGCGAGTCCGAACAAGCACGTGTACGCGAGCATCACCGACACTACGAGGAGTAGCCGTCCACTGAAGCGGTGGAGGCGCGCGGCAGTTGCTTCGCCCAACGGCAACCCGCCGGCGCCCCAAACGCGTGCTGCGGTCGCGACCTGGAAGCCGGCGAGGCCGATCACCAGCGCGGCGAATGCCGTCTTCCACGCGAGCAGGTTCTCGTTGGTGACGTCGAGGAGGAACTGTTCGATATCCATGCCGCTACCCCGAAACCTCGAGGGTGCCCGTCATGTTCGGGTGGATCTCGCAGTGGTACGTGACCGTTGCGTCGACGGCGATCTCGTATGTCTGGCCGGGCGACAACACGCCCGAGTCGAACGAACCGTTGTCGGCAGTGACCGTGTGGTCGGCGACGTCTTCGTTCTCGAAGGCGACGGCGACACCCGCCTCGGTGGGAAGCGTCGTGGGGCCGAACGCGAAGTTGTCGAGGACGACGGTGCCGGCGCCGCCTTCGGGAGTATCGCCGTTCTTGTACGCGATGCGGATGGGGGTGAAGATCGCGGTGCCGACGAACAGCGCGACGACGACGTACCACACACCCCGATACCGGGTGGGCTCGTAGCGGGTGGGTGTCGTCGTCGTCGGCTGTTCGTCGCTCATCGTGCTGCGGCTACGCGGTGACGATGTCCGACTGGAGCGGACCGAGAATCGCGAGCAGTTCGCCCTTCTCCTGCTCCGGGACGCCGGCCCCGTCGAGGGACGCGACCAGGTCCTCGACCAGCGCGTTGAACTCGACGACGGTGACGTTCATGCCGGCGTGGGCGGCGACCATGTCGCGGCCCGTGTAGACCTCGGGTCCACCTGTCGCCGATCCGACCTGCTCGATGAGCAACACCTTCAACCGGTCGAGATCGGTATTCGCGAAGAACGCGTTGATGCGTTCGTCGGGCACGACCTGGTTGTCGACGAAGTCGGTGATGACCGCGGTGACCGCCGCGTTGCCACCGAGGCGCGAGTACAGCGATTCCTCGGTGGTTGCCGCCGTGTCGTCGGTCGACGCCGCCGCGGTCGTGTCGGTAGTGCCACCCGCGTCGTCATCGTCGTCATCGCCACCGCAACCCACGACCGTGAGCAGCCCGCCGAAGACGACAACGCCCGCGGCGGCGCGTCCTCCGTTGGAAATGAACCGGCGGCGGCTCAGCAGCCGGCGGGTTTCCGGGTGGAGGTCATCCCAATCGAAGTCAGTGTCTGACATACACGCTCCCGAGTCCGGACGAAAGACGGATGCCGACCTCTTCGGACCACCGCCCCATGCGGATCAATCATTCACCCCAAAGCGTCCGAATCGGTGGACCCGCCAATCCCAGCCAGTCGGGCCAGCACTGCGTCGCAGGCGCGCCCGTCGGCGAACGTGGGCACGTCACCAGGTACTTCGCGGCCGAGCACCGCATCGCGCACGGCCGTGGCCCAGTTGTGCATGGCGACATGGTGCCGATCGGCGTCGACACCCTGCGTGGCCTCCACTCGGGATACCTCGCGCGTTCCGTCGCCGCGGGTGACCGTGAAACGCTCGTCGGCCACGAGTTCGAGCACGCCCTCGTCGCCCGTCACGACCAACCGGGGCGGGATGTCGCCGAGCGCGGCGTAGCTGCTGTCGATCGCGACGGTGATGCCACGTTCGAGTTCGAGCGACGCTGTGAGCCCGTCTTCGGCGGTGCACGTGTGCATCACGCCGTCGCGGTCCGGGCGCTCGGCGATGTCGACGCGCGGGAACCCGACGGCGGCGACAACATCACCGAAGCAGAAGCGCAGCGTGTCGACCGCGTGCGATGCCCACGCGCCGATCCAACCACCACCCAGTGATCGGTCGAACAACCAGCCGAACGGTCGCATCGGAACGCGGGTGCCCGCGCTGAGGTGAACCCACGACACGTGTTCCACGCGCCCGAGGTCGCCCCGCGCAACGAGGTCGCGCAGCATTTGCCGGGCCGGGTGGTACCGAAACTCGAAGTTGACGAGGTGAACCACTCCCGCGGCATCGGCCTCGGCCTCGAGTTCCGACGCTTCGGCGGGCGACATCGCAAACGGCTTGTCGCAGAGAACGGCCTTGCCGTGTTCGAGCGCGAGCCGCACGTGAGGCGCGTGCAGGTACGGCGGCGAGTGGATGCTGACGAGGTCGACATCGGCGCGCGCGACGAGTGCGGCGACGCGCCCGTCGTCGCGCGCCGACACGATGCCCGTCACTTCACAACCGTCGGTTGCCGCGAAGATCGGAGCCACGACCCGCGCGCCGAACCCGGTCCCGATGACCCCGATTCGGAGGGAGCTCACACTCATGCGGCTACGCCCTCCGGCCCTCTGGCTCGTCGAGCAGCGACGCCGAATCGCGATCGAGGTACATCGTGGCGTGAGCCTGTTCGCGCAGGATCGATGCCGGACACTCCGTCGTGATCGGACCGCGAAGCGCATCGTGCACCGGTTGGGCCTTGCGGGCTTCCGGAACGATGACAAGGACGCGCGCCGCGCGCAGGAGTGCAGGGATCGTCACGGTGATCGCGTGCGTCGGAACGTCGTCGACCGTGGCGAAGTGGCCTTCGCCCACCTGTTGGCGGCGCGACGCGTATTCGAGCGCGATCACCTTGACCGCCCGAGGGTCGGCGAAGTCCGCGACCGGAGGGTCGTTGAACGCAAGGTGCCCGTTCTCGCCGATGCCGAGGCAGCACACGTCGAGCGGGTGGTCCTGCAGCAGCGCCTCGTAGCGGTCGGCCTCGACCTCGGGGTCGCCACGGTCGCCCGAGAGGTAGTGGAACGTGCGCACGGGAACCTGCGACGCGAAGCGTTCGCGCATGTAGCGCTGGAAGCTCGCCGGATGGGCGGCGGCGACACCCACGTACTCGTCCATGTGGAAGGCGGTGACGCGGGTCCAGTCGACGTCGGCCCGGCGCACGAGGTCGGCGAGGAACGGGACCTGCGAGTTTCCGGTCGCGAGCATCACGTTGGCGTCGCCGCGCGCGGCGATCGCGCCGTTGATAGCGGTCGTCGCCGCGTCGGCCGCGTCGCGTGCGAGGGCCGGGAGGTCGTCGAAGACCCGCACCTCGAGCGCATCGACCGTGAAGGTGCGGGTCATGCGAACTGCGGGAGCCAGGCCTTGGTCGCGGCCAGCATCTCGTCCGTCATCTGCGCGAGCCGGTCGAAGTCGATCCGTCCGGCGAGCGGATCCAGCAGCATGGCCTCGACGACCCGGTCGCGGTCGCCGGTCAGTGCCGCCTCCACTGTCGTTTCCTGCGATGCCACGATGCGCCGTAGCCACTCGGCGAGCACCGGCGGCGCAGTTGCGGCGTCACGACCTCGGACGCCGCTCGCGTCGGCGACACACATCGCCTCGACGACTGCGTCGCGCGGCAGGTCGGGGCACTGCCCGTGGTTCGGGACGTTGAGCGGCAGGTTGCGGGGCCGGTCGCGCTCGAAGGAGTCGATGATCGGCGCGACCATCTCGCCCGACGGGTCGGCGGGCACCTCGGTGCTGCCCCGCAGGCGCGCGAACTCGCCCTTGTAGTAGTCGAGCCAGACTTCGCGGTCGGCGATGCTCGTGAGCGCCACGCCCCAGCGCGTCCCCCATTCCGACTCTTCGGTGAGGAATCCGGGGAAGAACTCCGCGAGGTGGCGGTCGCCCGCAGCAGGGAGCACGCCGAACCGTTCGAACAACGCGAACTTCACCTGGTTGGCGGCGAGCATGAGCCCGACGCGTTCGTCGGCCGGGGGTTCGGCGAGTAGCTGCTGCAACCGCGCGAACCCGTCGTCGCCGCCGACCGACATCTCGGTAACGATCGGGAAGTGGTTGACGCCGACGACCGTGAGGTCGAAGTCGCGGAAGTCGGCACCGAGCAGCTGCGAGAGCGTGAACTGCGCGCCGGTGACCTCGTGACACAAACCCACGGTCTTCACCGGCGTCTCGCGCGTCACGGCCCGGCAGAGCGTCGTCATCGGGTTGGTGAGGTTGAGGAGCCACGCGTCCGGGCACACCTCGGCCATGTCGCGTGCGATACCGAGGAGCACGGGAATGTTGCGCAATGCCCGCACAATGCCGCCGGGTCCGACGCTGTCGCCCACTGCCTGGCGGATGCCGTAGCGCTCGGGAATGTCGAGGTCGTGGCGCATGCTCTCGAAGCCGCCGGTCGAGATGGTGACGACGACGTAGTCGGCGCCGCTGAGCGCCTCCCGTTGATCGGTCGTTGCCGACACGGTCATCGGGATGCCCTTCACGCCGGTGAGGTGCCGGACGAAGTCGACCATCTCCGGCAGCGCGCGCTCGTCGACGTCTTCGAGCACGACTTCGGCCTCGGCCAGCGAGGGCGTGTTGACCATGTCGATGAGGAGCTTGGGCACCCACTGGTAGCTCGCCCCGCCGACGACGACGATGCGGGGCCCGCTCATCTCCGGCCTTGGAACTGCGGCAACCATTGCGCGGTCGCCTCGAGCAGTTCGTCGGTCATGGCGATGACGTCGTCGTAGGCAAGGTGGCCGCACATCGGGTCGGTGATCATCGCGTCGTGCGCGAGGGCGCGGTCGCCGGTGAGTGCGGCTTCGACCGTGAGCTCCTGCGACGTGTGGACGCGCCGCAGCCACTCCCCCATCACCCCCGGAATGGCCGTCGTGTCGCGCCCGCGCACACCCGCGCCGTCGACGGTGCCCATGACCTCGACGACCGCGCCGTCGGGCAGGTTCGTGACGTTGCGGGCATTGGGAATGTTGACCGGCAGGTTCCGCTCCTGTCCGGTGACGATGGCGTCGATCAGCGGCGCGACCAGTTCGCCGGACGGGAACCGCGGCACGTCGTCGCCGTCGCGCATTTCGTGGTAGCGCTCGACGTCGTCGTCGGCATCCGACTTGTGGGTCGCGAGCCCGTACACGTGCACTTTCCACGCCCGGCCGAAGTCGTTCCGCGCGTGGACGAACCCGGGGACGAACTCGGTCGAGTGGTGGTCGCCCGAGCACGGGAACACACCGAACCGGTCGAACAACTCCATACGTACCGCGTTGTTCGCGAGCACGTCGCCCTTGGTCCAATGGTCGTCGGTGGACAGCTTCTCGTAGGCCATCCGATCGGGAAGTTCCATCCAGAGCCCCGAGGCCTGGCGGCCGTCGACGTCGTCGAGCAGATCGCGGAGCGGTTCGAACGCGTCCTTGCCCTTGACGGTGAGCTCGGTGGCCATGGGGAAGTGGTTGACGCCACCGAGCACCGCGTCGATGTCGTTCATGGCGCAGTCGAGCAGCAGCGACAGCACGAACGACGTCGAGACGAACTCGTTGCACAACCCGACGGTCGGCACGTCGGTTTCGCGGGTCACCGACCGGCACAGGGCAGTGAGCGGGTTGGTGACGTTCAACAACAACGCGTTCGGTGCGACGTCGGCCACATCGCGGGCGATGTCGAGTAAGACCGGGATGCTGCGCAGCGCCCGGGTGATGCCGCCCGGCCCGACGCTGTCTCCGATCGGTTGCACCACGCCGTACCGCTCGGGAATCTCGAGGTCGTGTTGCATGCTGTCGAAACCGCCGACGGAGAACGCGGTGACGACGAAGTCGGCGTTGCGTAGCGCCGCCCGCCGGTCGGGCTCGGCCACGACGGACAACGGAATGCCGCGCCGGATGGCGAACTCGCGGCCGAGATCGGCCATCGCCGAGGCGCGGGACTGGTCGAGGTCGTGCAGCACGACGTCGGCGCCACGGAGCGACGGCGTGTTCGCGAAGTCGGTCAGCAGACTCGGCGCCCAGTGGTAGCTCCCACCGCCGACAACCGTGATGCGAGGCACGGTCCGGAGACTATGTGGTCAGCGCGACCTCGACTTCGATCTCGACCGAGCTTCCGCGCGGCAGCGCCGACACCCCGATCGCGGACCGGCTGTGGCGACCCGCATCGCCGAACACGTCGGCGAGGCAGCGGCTCGCACCGTCGACGACCGCCGGCTGCTCGGCGAACCCCGGTTCGCAGGCGACGAAACCGATCACGGTCAGCACCCGTTCGACGCGGTCGAGTGATCCGAGATGCGCGCGGAGCACCGAGAGCGCGTTGAGCGCACACCAGCGGGCCGCGATCGCACCCTGGTCGACGTCGACCGTGGCCCCGAGGCGACCCGGGTGCACGAGTTGGCCGTCGGCGCCACGGGGCAGCTGACCGGACGTGCGGGCCCGGCCACCGTGCACGACGACGGCATCGAGCGGATTGTGGGGAGCGAACGGGCCGGGGAGCTCGATGCCGAGCGCGGCGAGCCGCTGATCGATCACCATGGCTCCCTCGCTGCGCCGTCCGTGGCTTCGCTGCGTCCGCACGCCGTCGTCACGGTGCGGCGCCGAGGGCCCACGCGAGCCCGCCGCCGAGATGACGCAGATAGGTCGGCGACTCCCACGCACTCGGGAAATGCCCGAGGGCGGTCGAGAACACGCGGCCCGCGCCTTCTTCGAAACACCATGCGAGCGGGTATCCGAACGCCGGCGGCCGCGCGCCGGGCACGGTGAGGTCGAGTTCTCCGTCGCGCACGCGCAGCAACACCCGCGCGTCGGGGCGCAGGTCGCGGAACTGGTAGACCTCGTCGTGCCAGCTCCACTCGGCGCCGAGGTGCGCGCACGCCGGGTGGGTTGCGTCGCACACCTCGGCCGCGAACGTCTGCGTCCAGGGATGCCCGTCGAAGCGGGCACCCACGACGGCGCCGTAGTCGTCCCAGGCATAACACGAGTCGGTTGCCGAGTGCACCGCGACAACTGCGAGGCGCCCGGCGCGGAGCCCGGCGAGGATCGCAAGTCGCTGCGCGACGTTCCACGGCGTCTCGCCGATCGTGAACAGCACCAGGGCTCGCGTCCGGCTCCACTCCTCGGGTTCGATGGCGCGTACGTCGTCGACCCGCACCGGTTCGAGTGCGTTCAGTTCGGCGAGTTGGGCGACGCCGATCGCTGCCTGTTCGAGCACGCCGTGCACGCCCGCCGGCCCGTCGCGGTACGGCGCGACTTGGCTCACGAACAGCAGTTGCTCATCCACCGAACGGCCCCCTCACAGGACCGAGAAGTTATCCCGCGGGTACGTTCGTCGTATGCATGGCATGCGTGTCGGATTCATCGGCCTCGGTGCGATGAGGTTGCCCATGACCACCCATCTCGTTCCGGCCGGCTACCCGGTGACCGTTGCGGTGGGTGCTGCATATCTCGATGCTCCGCTCTCGGGCGGAACGGTCGGCGCCGCGCGCGGCGCCCTCACAGTGATGGTGGGCGGCGACGACGATGTCCTCGACCGGGCTCGACCCGCGCTCGAACCGTTCGCCGGGCTGATCGTGCGCGTCGGCGGACCCGGAGTCGGGCAAGTCGTGAAGCTGTCGCGGCCGGGTGGGGTCGAGAAGACTTCTCCCCGCTGGGCAAGATCGTGCGCCGGAACGCGGGTGAAGCCGTCTCGTGAGTCTCTAGTCGTCGGTCTCGATCGACATGACGTCGGCCAAGCCCGAGATGCGAAGCACGCGGGCCACGTGGGCCGGTGCGTGCTCGACCCGCAGAGTCTTCGCTTTCCCGTTGGCCGCGGTCGCCGCGTCGAACAGGCAATGCACGCCCGTCGAGTCGAGGTAGGACACGTTGCAGAGGTCGATCGCGACAACGGACGCCGCGTCGTCGACGGCACTGAGCAGTGCGGCGCGAAGGGCCGGGGCGCTCGACAGGTCGACTTCGCCCGCGACGACGACGCGAATGTCGTCACCGTGCACCTCCGCGCGCACGGCAAAGGTAGGCCCCGCAGCAGCAATCACGAACACAACTCTCCAAGCAGCAGCAACCGGTACCCCGCGAGGGTCGCGCCGTAACCGCTGTGGCGCAAGTGACGATTGTGCGCGTCACCCGATGGGGTGACGTGAGGTTCACGTTCCGCGTCGGGGACATCTCGTGGTGAATTAGCGTGCAGCCCATGCGGGTTGTGGTGCTGGGTGCGGGGTTCGGGGGCCTGGAGCTGACGACGAGGCTCTCCGAGGAGTTCGGTGCCGACGTCGACGTCGTGCTCATCGACAAGACCGAC
>Ga0163153_10002550_pt1 | contig 26136 bp, 21 predicted proteins | sample OliLakLV19MP6IB1_FD_148629 | JGI IMG/M metagenome (GOLD analysis project Ga0163153, IMG submission 148629) | Freshwater microbial mat bacterial communities from Lake Vanda, McMurdo Dry Valleys, Antarctica - Oligotrophic Lake LV.19.MP6.IB-1 | ecosystem: Environmental > Aquatic > Freshwater >...
GATACATTCACAAAATTGTTCAAGGAATAAAATTCACCGCAAGCGAATGTTTTCAACCACATCAGTACAAAAATTGAGAGGCCCTCGCCAACTTCTGATTAGGGATGTGGCTAGCGTGTGTTGACCATTCGCGTGTAGATTAAAAATAAAGAACAGCGTAACTCTTTTGAATAAGTACAAAGATGTGCGGAGAAAAACTTTGTGCCGATGGCGCGGTAATAACAGCATCCCCTGATCAAACTCGTAGGCCGCGCTAAATGCCTTCATTTCCGAAAGGTCGCTGGCGACCTTCGGAAATGAAGGTTTAAATAAGCATGAAAGGAAACAAACGTACAACTTCCCAACAAGGAGGAAAGTGTATTTTCCTTTCCGATTTTATAAAATGATGAGTAGCTTCCCTCCTATGCAGGTGCTCACCGATCCTTATCTCATCAGTAATAAATCAATCCGGCAACCTCCTTCATCCTTCCCTGGAATGCTGAAGTTTCTCGGCCCCGGATTTATTCTCTCTGCTTCCATCGTGGGCTCCGGAGAATTAATTGCCACCACGGTGCTGGGAGCCAAAGCAGGCTTTGCTGCCATCTGGATCATTCTCATCAGCTGTCTCGCTAAAGTAGCCATTCAATTGGAGTTTGGAAGACATGCCATCCTCACAGGAGAGACGTGCATGCAGGCATTCAATAAACTACCCGGGCCGAAAATTGGAAAAGGAACGTGGGTAGTTTGGATGCTGCTGGTCATGCAGTTTCTTAAAGTAGTGCAGATCGGAGGTATTCTGGGCGGGGCCGCAGTGGTGCTGCATTTGTTGTTTCCCGGTGTTTCCGTTTATGTGTGGGCCTTTGCCACGGCAGCAGTAGCCGCTGCCCTTATCTTCAATGGCCGCTATGGACTGATTGAAAAGGCATCGCTCTTCATGATTATGATGTTTACCCTATTCACAATCGCCTCATTGATTTCGGTGCAATACACCGAGTTTGCTTTTTCATTTGGTGATGTTATCCATGGCTTTCGATTCCGCCTCACGGGAGAAGAACTAGCGATTGCCATTGGCGCCTTTGGCATTACCGGTGTAGCCAGTGATGAAATTATCGCCTACAATTATTGGTGCCTCGAAAAAGGATATGCCCGGTATGCCGGTGTGCCGGATGGATCACCCGCATGGAAGCAACGCGCAAACGGATGGATCAACGTAATGTATCTGGATGCAGTGGTAGCGATGATCCTGTATACGCTGGTCACCATAATATTTTACTTGTTGGGTGCCGCCATTCTCCATGGCAATGAAGTAGTACCCAGTGGTAACGAAGTGATTGAAACATTGGCATTGATCTACACGCAATCCCTTGGCAAAGGAGCCAACACAATCTACCTGATAGGCGCTTTCTTTGTTTTGTTCTCCAGCGTATATGCCACACTCGCCTACTGGACGCGCGTGTTTCCTGATCTGTTTGGACAAATTGGATGGTTCGATTTTTCAGATTTAAAAAAGAGAAAGAAGATGGTATCCGCCTTGGCGCTGCTCTTTCCCTTCATCTGGGCGTGTTTGTATTGTTATATCGAACTGCCGGTTCTTATGGTGTTGTCGGGAGGAATCATTGGTTCATTCATGTTGCTGTTGGTGGTGTTTGCCGGATGGCATTTTAAATATGGTCGTATACAAACGTTGCCTTCCGGCAGATTTTACAACATCATTTTCTGGATCAGTGTTGCCTCCATTATGTGGGTAGCTATCTATGGTTTGATTCAGATATTTGGATAAAAGAATGACGGTTATGGAGTGAAGAGACGGAGACTCCCTAAGGAATGATGCTGTTACGTTGACGATAAATTTTGCAATGTCCCTTCACTAAAGCAATATCAGCATCAACCGTTACAACATTGCTGACCCCTAATTGATGAAGGGCTATCACATAGTATTTTTGAATCGATTCATTGCCGACAACCGTTAATGGAACTTTGCCATAGGCTACCTCCTTTAGCTCTGCTCCGATCAATAATCCACTCAGGTAAAAGTAGTTTTCCTCTTTCGAAAGATAATTCAGTAAATGGTTGGTTCTCACCAGAAAGGCATTGTGCAATAAATTGTCTTGAATACTTTTGTTAACACCGTCTTCAAAATTTTTTAAGTTAGCTCCCTCCAGTAAATGGTTGCTCTCTCGAACCGATTGGGAAAGAATACTTCGATTTGATAAGAGATGAAAGAATTCACCAGTCATATATGTCTTAAAATCAGTAACCCGCTGATGTTTTACAGTAATATGCTTGGAATGTGTGCCTGGAAAAATATAGATATGTTCGCTGTCAGAATTAAAATAAGAACCAATGAGTTGGGTTTCTTCACCTCTCATGACATCGTTGGTCGTTCTGGCTCCCGAAATAACTACGACATCATGTTGAAAATAGTCAGTGGCACTGATTTCCTTTAAGTCAAGATCACTTCCATCTGTGGCGAAGGGAAGTTCCTTATATGGAAGATCTATCATACCCAGGTTGGAAGAAGCCATGCCTGAAATAATCAAAGGCAAATTGAGCAAGGAAACGTTCAGTTGTTCTTGCAACCGTGTTAGTTGATCTCTGATGAATGATTGATAAAAATAAAATCTCTTCCCCTCGTCAAGCTTCTCTTGTTTCCACAGCGCATGGGTTTCAGCAATGCCCTGATTGTTCATCACTTCAGCCAATACAGTCTGATTGGTGGCATCAACAAGTCGTATTCTAAACGTGGAAGTTCCCCAATCACAACTTATAAAAGTCTGCATGAACGATTTCTTTTATGATGACCTGTTAGACCTGATTCACTGCTCCTACATATTTTTTTGCTTTTTCAGTAAGCTCTTTTAAATACGCATCGGTTATTCTTAGGGATGTATCAGCCAGGGCACTGCCCACACCAAAGGCTACTGCACCCGCCTTCTGAAATTCTTTAATATTGGTGAGGTTAACTCCACCGGTGGGCATGAGCGGAATGTGTGGAAAGGGCCCGCGAAGATCTTTAAAATACGTTGGCCCAATGGAAGCGGGAAAAACTTTAATAATATCACCACCATTTTTATATGCAGATAAAATCTCCGTGGCTGTGAATGCACCCGGAATACTGACGGCACCACCTTGTTTTGTTGCCTGGATGGTTTCAACATCTACTGAGGGAGAAATAATAAATTGAGCGCCTGCATTCATGGCCGCCTTTGCCGTCTCTGCATCCAGCACAGTTCCTGCTCCTACTAAAACCTGTGCACTCATACGGGCTGATATCTTGTTGATCGCTACTAAAGCATCTGGTGAATTTAGCGTCACCTCCAAAATTTTCACTCCGCCTTCGCACAATGCACTGGCGATATGCAAAACATCCTCTGGCTGTGCCCCACGGATGATAGCAACAATCTTATTATGAAGAATACGAGAAAGCACTGTCATTTTTAATTTCCTATTTACTACCCTAATGATTTCTTTATATCGTTCAGCAGATCATCGATGTGTTCAATGCCGATGGACATCCTTAATAAATTATCCGGGCTTTTAGCATGATCACCTTCCACGGATCTACGATGTTCAATCAGACTCTCAACGCCTCCCAGGCTCGTGGCATGTTTGAAAACAGAAAGACGGTTCGCAAAATCCATCGCTTCTTTTCTTCCACCTTTCACCAGCACCGAAAGCATGCCTCCATAAATGCCCTTCATTTGTTTTTTGGCTACCTCGTGATTCATATGCGATGTCAACCCGGGGTAATACACGCGTTCAATTTTAGGATGCGTAGTAAGATAGTCGGCAATCATGCTGGCATTTTTGGTTTGGGCGGCCATACGCAATGGCAGCGTGGCAATGCTTCTATCCAGTAACCAGCAGTCAAATGGTGACGGAACCGCACCACCAATGGTTTGATACTCACGGATTTTTTTTGATCCTTCATTGCTTTCCTTCACGATCACACATCCTCCGATTACATCCGAGTGTCCACCGAAATATTTGGTAGAAGAGTGAATGGAGTAATCGGCACCCATCGTGAGAGGCTGAATGATATAGGGCGTTGCCCATGTATTATCGCAAGCCACTGCCACATGGCTATTTTTTGCGATGGCACAGATCGCTTCAATGTCAGCTATCTTCAAAAGTGGATTGGAAGGCGTTTCGATGAGGATCAATTTTGTTTTGGCTGTGATGGCCTTCTCTACATTGAGGGGACTGATCATATCCACTTCAGAATAGGTAATGCCCCAGCGGGTGTACATATTTTTTACCAGGTGTGCTATCCCGTGATAACAATCATCCGGAATGATCACATGAGCGCCTGGTTCCATGATGGAATGGCATACTGCCATGGCAGCAGCCATGCCCGAAGAGAACGCCATCGCTTCAGCACCTTTTTCAAGTGCGGTCAGCTTTGCTTCCAGCCCACTGCGGTTAGGATTTGCCAGGCGCGAATAGACATAGCCCTTCGGTGCCACATTGCCTTCGTTATCCCGCTCAAACGTGGTAGATAAATATATCGGGTTCACCACCGATCCGGCATTCAAATCTTCAAGGTGTCCGGCATGTACTGCACTGGTCTCAAAATTCATATTTGCTCCATTTATTTAGAAAAATATACTCAAACATAAGTAAGATTTAGCCTTCAATCTAACCCCCCGGTTGATGGACACTTCCAAAAAGTACTTTTTTTAGTAACTTGATCTACTAAACTGAAATTTATGGACCCCACCACCAACAAAGAAGGCACGAAAGAAACTTCTGACTTAAAGAATGAAGCGGAAGGCACAACCAAACAAATGGCAGTAAAATATAAGTTTCGCGATATCAAGGTGCATTCCTCCGATGAGTGGATGGCCGATGCTACCAAAAAATACCGGAAGGTTTTCGACCGGTATGAAACCACCTACATGCGCGCGGAGTTTTCCTTTTTCAACAAGCTGTTTGATGAAGGTGACTGGGAAGCTTCGGTGCGGTTGAAATGTTTTTTTATCAGTGGAAGCAATAAGAATGAACTCTGCAACATGGAGACGAAACGAACGATCCTGAAAGATGAAAACATCGTTTACGTGCGTCAGTCGTGGGGCAATGCAACGGCAGGTTCGTATTGGTTTCGCGGTGATTACGCGTGGGAAGGATACATCGATGAAGTAAAAGTTGGTGAAGGAAAATTTTATGTGGAAGATCTTGGTCCTGCCAAAGAAGGTGAGAATCTTTTCTTTGAGATTGAATCTCTCAAACTATTTGAAGGCGATGGGGTAGCGTCTACGCACAGCGATAAAAAATATTTAAAAAAATTCACTCAGAAAGATGCGCGTTATATCTGGTGTGAGCTGAAGATCAAAAACAAAACACCGAAAGATTATTTTGCCGAAATCTTTTTCAACTTCTACGATGAAGCTGGCCGCTTAAAGGGGGGACCTTCACAAGTGACGTACATAGCAGCCAACACCAGCGGACAAACCTATAGCATTTACTCCGGCTGGGGTGGCGATACTCCAGGCCGATGGAGCAATGATAATTATTCATTGGAAATAGTATTCATGGATAACCTGTTAGTAACATCACCATTCACCGTAGGCGATATACAGGAAGAAGGGACGGTAGGCATCATTACTGACTCGGGACAGCCGGTGAAGCAAGCAACCGTTCAAAACAATACTGCTAAAAATCCGGACGATCTTTTATTTGAAAGTCTTGCCGAACTAAACTCCCTCACCGGGCTAACAAATATCAAAAACGAAGTGAATGAGATGGTACAACTCGTACGCTTCTACCAGGAAACCGGAAAAGATGTGCTCAATAAATTCTCACTGCACACGGTATTCACTGGCAACCCGGGAACAGGAAAAACAACCGTGGCGAGAATACTTGCAAAAATTTATAAAGGTTTAGGCGTTATTGAAAAAGGACATCTCGTTGAAATAGATCGCGAAGGTTTAGTGGCAGGCTACATAGGGCAAACTGCGATCAAGACAGGAGAAAAAATAAACGAGGCTATGGGGGGAGTGCTTTTCATCGATGAAGCTTACTCATTGGCGAGCGGAAAAGGCTCACAGCATGATTTTGGTGGTGAGGCCGTACAGATCATTTTAAAACGGATGGAAGACATGCGCGGAAAGTTTGGTGTGATCGTGGCGGGCTATACCGACAACATGCACGAATTTATCCAATCAAACCCAGGCTTGAAGTCTCGCTTTGATAAATACTTTTTTTTCGAAGATTATTCGGTCGATGAAATGTTTACCATCGCCATGGGCATATTCACTAAGGAAGGAGTAAAGCCGGAAGATGCCGCGGCTACTCATCTTAAAAATTATTTTGCTTTTTTACATGAAGGCAAGGATAAATATTTCGGCAACGCACGCACCGTGCGCCAGGTAGTGAGCGAAAGTGTAAAGAACCAACACCTGCGCCTGGCTGCTATGAAAAAAGAAGCTCGTACTCCGCAATTGATGGAAACTATTATTCTTAATGATGTGAAAGAATTTGAGATCAAGGAAAGTAATTCTGGAAGAGGCACGTTGGGCTTCAGGGTGGGTAAAAAGGAATAAGAAGTAAATAACCATTTGCCCGCGATCTTTGTTTTAAAAAGTTATGGAGCCTTCATGAAAGACCCAAAAAAAACATTCCATTACATCAGCTACCTTCAATATCCTCTAATGGTAATAGCATTATTTTATTGTTACAAGCCTCTGTTTGGAAACCCTGATATGATTTATGCTGATTTAAATAAAGGGCTCATATTTTTTGGCTTAGGCATTAGCTTTTCAACGTTACAGGATACCACGAAAACTCAGAATAAATTTTCAAAGCGGGTGTTTGAAAATCCTAGCTATGCCAAAACCTTTCTGATACTCATCGTTGCACAAATCCTATTCTTTACTCTGCTGGGAATGTTTGGTTTGTTGCTTTCAGAAAAAACACCGATCAATGAACTCTCCTTGGGGATCATCGCAATCGGGTTCATTGGAGTATTGAAGAGCGCTATTGAGATGGCCCATAATCACAGAAAAGTGGCAACGGACTTTGTCACAACGACACACCCCGCTTCCACGGAATAAAATCATCTTGTTGAAGCCTGACAGCATGGGGCACTCGTTCACCACTGGCCACTTGCAACGCGTATTCCATGAGTTCCATCGCTTTTCCTTCGATCGTATCTTCACCGGTTATAATGGATCCGGTATCGATATCAATGATGTCATTCATGCGCTGCGTTAATTTTGCATTACTGGAAACTTTAATCGTGGGCACAATTGGATTGCCTGTGGGCGTTCCCAAACCCGTTGTGAATACTATCAGCGAACAGCCTGAACCTGCCAATGCCGTAGTTGACTCAACATCATTGCCCGGAGTGCAAAGCAAATTCAATCCCGGCTTAGTCACTTGTTCGGTATAATCCAGCACATCCACCACCGGAGATATTCCACCTTTTTTTGCTGCCCCCGCAGACTTCATGGCATCGGTGATCAACCCATCTTTGATATTTCCCGGAGATGGATTCATATCGAAACCAGAGCCCACCTTCACGGCACTTTCCTGATACCGTTGCATCAGGTGCACAAACTTTTCTGCTATTGGCAGTGACACAGAACGATCAACCAGGTTCTGTTCCACACCATTCAGTTCAGGAAACTCTGAAAGAACCGGTGAGCCATTTAATGCAGCAAGCATATCACTGAAATAACCCAACACCGGGTTTGCTGAAATGCCGGAGAATCCATCGGATCCTCCACATTCCAAACCCACGATCAATTTGCTTATTGGTGCCGGTGTCCGTTTGCATTCATTCGCTCGTGCTAATCCGGCAAATGTCTTGCGCACTGCATCAGCAATAAATTCCGGTTCTGATTTGCTCTCCTGTTGCCCGATGATATAAAGTGGTTTATCGAACGAAGGATTTATCTTCTTTATCGCTTCTTCAAAAACTTTCACCTGCGCATTCTGGCAACCCAGGCTCAACACCGTTGCTCCTGCTACGTTCGCATTGTTTACATATCCTGCCAGCAACGCACAAAGTGCATCACTATCCTGGCGCGTGCCTCCACAGCCTCCATCGTGTCTTAAAAACTTAATGCCATCCACATTTTTAAAAACGCGCTGCGAAGAAGCGTCCGTCTCCTTTATAAAAATATCTTCCGTTAGAAAAGAATTGGTGGTGGCACCGTTTCGATACTGTTGCACGAGCTTATCAACATCCAATCCATAACTTTTTGGTCTGTGATACCCCAGCTTCTCCACTAATATCTCTCGAAGCATCTCAATGTTCCTGTTTTCGCAAAACACCAGTGGAATGATTATCCAATAGTTAGCGACTCCCACTTTTCCATCGGTGCGCGGGAAGCCATTGAACGTCCTGTTCACAAACCGATCTACGTTCGGGGGCGACCAGTGATACTCTGATTTTCTGATCTGAGGTGTACTGGCGGCATGTTTCACATTGGATGTGGTGACTACCTCGCCCCGCTGAATAGGTTGTATTGCCCGGCCAACCAAAACCCCATACATGATAACCGCGTCACCGGCATTCAACAGTCGGGTTACAAACTTATGCTTTGCTGGTGTTGAATAAACGAGCGTAAATGATTCTCCGCCAAGTGAAACCTGCTCGCCTGCAGCCAGGTCTTGCAATGCCACAATCAAATTATCGTCAGGGTGTACTTTTAATATTTTTTGCATAGGGTATGGTTGAGCCAGTCAACTAACGGACTACTTATTAAATTCAATGAACTGCTTATTCATTTCTTCATTGCTCAAAAACTTTCCGGAACTGATCAGCACCCGGTGATGGAATATAATAGCTTCTCCCGGGCTTATTGTTTTTCTGAATTCCTCATCAGCAGGAATGAATGATTTTGATCCAAGATTATTGATAGCGAATAATCCATAGCCTCGCGCATGCCAATGGGCTGGGTAACCAATATTTTTTTTATGGTCCAGCATGGCAATGGTAATCGGTTCGTCAGCTTTTATGGCAGAAAGGGAAACCCAATCGGCCCGCTTGCCCCATACTTCACCTTTTATTGATCCTATACTATTTCTATAAACACCATTCACACCTTCGTTATTCAGTAAAGCTACGGTGGTCGGTCTTCCGCTCGCATCAGTAAATATTTCCGGAGTTGTGGATGGCTCTTCAAATGCACGATCCACACGAATTCCTAAAAGCCCTTCTTTGCTTTCTTCAAAAACAACATCGACTTTCTGTGCCGTCAATTTTGTCGTGCGATCAATCGTGCGCAAGTTATCGGTGCCTCTGAATATAAAGGTAGACTCTTCGATTAATAAGATGTTGCCTTGGCTGTCTACCCAATGAGATTGCACCATCAATGTTCCTTTGTCATGACCAGCTTCTGCCTTCACAATTTTCTGATGGCGAATGCTTCCGTATTTAATTTTTTCATTAACCGGTATCGCATAAGAGTTATTCCAGAAATCCAAATCATTTACATCGCCATAGTTAAACCATATACCTACATGATGAGGATGATCAACGCGCTCACCCGGTCTGGGGTCTAAGGGAAATCCACGTGTGACAACGGTACCTTTCGCAGTGTGCACCGGATAGAGCACTGGTTTATCCAGATTGTCAGGATAGATATAGGAAGTGAAAAAAATATTGTCGATCAGGACATCTACTCTTTTACTCTTTTGATCAGAAACAAGGTTCACCGGTTTTAGTTGTGCATAGCACACTGGCAACAGAAATAAAGACAGCGTCACCATGATGGTCGCTGTCTTCGTGAGTTTGTTCAAACGCTGCATTAGCATGAACGGTCAATATTTAAAAACTTTTCCTCCCACCATTACTTCCTGAGTAGCTTCATCAAACGTAGCTTTCATGCCGGTTTGAATTGCCGCGGTAGTCATAATGCAAGCAATGGAATGTGAGTAACCCGCCTCTACGGGTGCGTTGGGTTCTTTGCGGCTACGCACACTTTCCATCCAGTTGCGCATGTGGCCCGAAGTAAGCGGATCATTCCCTGTGTTGGCTGAAGCAACCACCTTTTCGTCAACCACATTAAGGTCCACTTCAGGAAGAAGATTCGCACTCATACCCATCGACATTGCAAAGTTTTCGCGCAGCCCTCCCGTGGATGATACTTTATTGGTGTTAAGATTCATCTCACCACCATTGGAGTAGTAGATCTCGGTAGGTTGTTCATCACCATTGTGCATGCGTGAACTGAACGTAACCTGGAATCCATTAGCCGGATCGTTCGATGGTCCGTAATCAAATGCTGCTAACAACGTATCCCAGTTTTTGCGCCCGTCTTTCCAAACATAAATGCCACCATTGGCAACAACGCTACGTGGGTTTTTCAGTCCGCTGAACCAATGCACGGTGTCAATCTGGTGACTCATCCATTGGCCGGGCAAGCCGGAAGAATAAGGCCAGAATAAACGGAACTCTAAATACTTACGAGGATCCCACTTCTCCACCGGACGATTCATTTGGAATCGTTTCCAATCCGTTTCACTCTCTTTGATTTGATCTACCAGGGTTTTTCTCCTCCAGCGTCCGGGTTGATTCACGTTCCAGGTAAGTTCCACCATGGTGATGGGGCCAAACTTACCGCTCTTGACAAAGTTGGCGGCAGCATGATAGTTTGTTCCACTCCTGCGCTGCGAACCTATCTGCACAATTTTCTTTGATTCACGCACCGCCTTTAGTGCCGCACGTGCATCTTCCATGGTTTCGGCAAAAGGTTTTTCCGTATAGGTGTCACAACCCGCTTTCACGGCCTCCACCGTGTGAAGAGCATGTTGAAAATCAGCAGTGCTGATAATAACCGCATCGAGGTCTTTCAGTTTGTATAATTCATCGTTATTCACGCAAGCCGTTATATCATGGCCAAACTTTTCTTTCAACACAGCCTGACCTTCTTCGCGTCTTGTTTTCCAGATATCTGAAACGGCTACAATATCGAAATTCATTTCTTTGTGCTGGTTTAAGAATGCCGGCAATAAGGAAGAACGAAAGCGATCAGAAAAGCCAACTACACCCACACGCACACGATCATTGGCACCCATTATGTTTGCATAACTTTTCGTGCTAAAACTGATGGCGCCCAGATAAGTTCCGGCAGTAGCCATGACCGATTTTTTGATAAAGTCCCTTCTCGATTTTTTCATATCTGTATAATGGTTGCGTTTCTCTCAATTCATTGAATACCTATCTCCTGCTTCAAAGATTTCTCCGCACTTAATGAAATGACTTCTATTTCGCTATCATGCGAAGACAGACCGGCATCGATACTTTAATTTCTTTGTCGGTCAATTGAAGCTTCCCTGTTTTTTGGTCACGCTTGAAGATGGCAATGTTATCCGTCTCCTGATTGGCAACCAGCAGATAATTTCCTGTGGGATCAATCATAAAGTTGCGCGGCCATTTTCCGTTTACATCCAGTCGTTCCACAAAGGTGAGTTTGCCCGTGACAGCATCCACTTGATAACAAACGATACTATTGTGTCCGCGATTCGTGCCATATAAAAATCTTCCATCGGGTGAGAGGTGAATGTCGGCACACCAATTCTGACCTTTAAAATCATCCGGCAGTGTATTTATTGTTTGGATGGGAGTAAGTGTCTTGTCGTATTGATAGGCAGTGATTGAAGCATTGAGCTCGTTGATCACGTAAGCGAATTTTTTATTTGGATGAAAGGTGATATGCCTGGGGCCACTGCCTGCTGCAGCATCGATGACTCCCGCAACATTCATCTTTCCCGTTGCTTTATCGAGATGATATTGGATGATCTGATCTTTTCCCAAGTCAGGAACAAAAACATCGTTGTTACGAGGAGCGAATACAGCCGAGTGTGGATGTGGTGAAGTCTGCCTTTCAGGATTTACACTGGAGCCTGTGTGAGGAATATTTTGACTGAGTGCTCCCACCGATTTGTTGGCATTCACCGGAAAGACACTGACACTGCCACCGGTATAGTTCGCTGCAGTCAGCCACTTCCCACTTTGATCAATATCAATATAACAAGGATGTGCTCCGGCTGTCGACTGTTCATTGAGCAATTTTAATTGTCCTGTTTTTTTATCGAATTGCAGCGCATACACACCACCATCGGGTTCAATCTCTGCCACGGCATACACGTTTTTTCCATCCGGAGATATTGTTAGAAAGGTTGGATTTTCGAGAGCGGACTTAACACTCACAATTTTTGCTTCTCCGGTAGCGGCATTAAACTCATAGACATAAATACCTTCTGAAGTTCGGGTGGTATAGGTGCCCACAATCAAATGAAAAGTTTTCTTTCCCTTGGGTTGGGATATTGCTTGCGTCAACGACATGAGGGAGATGGATAATAAAAGTAGACGATTCATTTTCGGTTAGATATTAATTTATAATAAAGCTTCGTTCATTTTCCTTATCCCGTAAAGCTGACCATCACATAAGCAACCATGCCGATCACCAGTAAAGAAAGGGCAATATCCCAGAAATTATAGCTGGCGCGATTAGACTGCCGTTGTTCATCTGATAATGTTCCAAAAGTAAGACCTTGAATTTGTGCAGCCGAAGGTGCCGGGGTGAGCCAACTCACCGCCAGACAAATAATAACACAGAACAAAAAGAACCACGCTGCGAAAGAAAGAAAGTTGGTGCTTCCCAGGATGTATAGAATACTCCCCGGCTCCAATTTGTTGATCGCTAACTCCAATCCGATGCGAATGAAGGCAACGGCCATTCCCACAATCAAGGTGGTTAATGCCCCCTTGCTATTGATGCGTTTGTAAAAAATCCCTAAAAGAAATACAGCGGTGATCGGTGGCGCAATGTATGACTGAACCGACTGCAGGTATTCATACAACACGCCTGAGATATTTTGCATGATCGGAATCCAGGCAATGCCCAACACCACTACAATCGCAGTGGCAATGCGGCCAATGCGAAGCAAATCTTTTTCAGAAGTTTCAGGTTTCAGTTTTTTATAAACATCCACGGTAAATAAGGTGGAACACGAGTTGAAAACGGAAGCCAATGAACTCATCAGGGCTGCCATCAATCCGGCTGCCACCAGTCCGCGAAGGCCGGCTGGCATTTTATTCATCAACAAAGCAGCAAAAGCCTGATCGGGAGAATCCCATGAAAGCTCACCTTTGTTTTTTAATGCAAGAGCCACCACCCCCGGAATAAGAAAAAGAAACACAGGAAGCAGTTTCAGAAAACCACCAAAGATAGTACCGCGTCTTCCTTCTTTAATATTCTTAGCAGCCAATACGCGCTGCACAATGTATTGATCGGTGCACCAATACCAAATTCCTACCACCGTGCTGGTGATAACCAAACTCGGCCACGGAAAATCCGGATCGGTAGCTGGACGCCACATATTCAAATAACCGGGCTCCAAGGATTGCTTCATGCCATCCCAACCTCCTACCGATTGAAGTCCGATGTACGTTAATGCTCCCGCACCAATCACCAAGACGAAAGTCTGCAGCGCTTCGGTATAAACCACCGCACGCATCCCGCCAAGGATGGTATAGATACCGGTAAGCACCACCGTCATCAAAGCACCAAACCAAAAATCAATATGAAGAATGGATGAGATAACAATGCCACCGGCATAAACAGTAACCGAAATTTTTGTGAGCACATAGGCGACCAAGGAGAACACACTTAAAAACCAGCGCGTGCGGGAGTCGAACCGTCTCTCTAAAAACTCAGGCATGGTGAAAACTCCACTGCGGATATAAAATGGTAAGAACACCCAACCCAAGGTGATCACCAGCCAGGCATGCAATTCATAAATCAACATGGGGATTTTACCACCGGCACCGGCACCTGCCAAACCGACAACGTGTTCTGATCCGATGTTCGAAGCAAATATGGATGCGCCAACTACAAACCACCCCATGTTGCGCCCTGCGAGGAAGTAATCTTCCGTAGTCTGCTGCTTGCGGGTCATTACCCATGCTGCCAGTGCAGCAATGAGCGCAAAATAGATTCCAATAACGATCCAGTCGAGGGTTTCAAATCCTTGCATAGTGAGGGGCTACAAAATGTTTAGTGCTTGTTATCAACTAAAATACGGATATAATTTCGCGGTATGCAAATGCGAAATACGTTCTTCAATTCAGAAACACCGACCTGAGGTAAAACAGCCTGAATCAAACCAAACCAAATTCGGAAACCAGGCAAAACAGGCAGAAATTTTACCTTCACTTTGTAATAAATTGCCAGCGTGCTTTGCTTATTATTTTTCGGTCACCGGCAACACCTTGCTTCCACTCACCATGTTCATTCTTCAAATCTTCCTCTGTCAATGTTTCTACTGTAAGGATTCCAGTCACCGAAATTTCTTTGCCCACAACAGCAGTCTCCCAGGAGTCCAACCCGTTTATATAGTAAGCGATATTCTCTTTCGTTATAATCAGCGCATTGCCTTTTCCATTACGCGCAGTTCCAATGACGGTTGCCTCCTTATCTTTCATATCATTATTATTTGATTTGCTGTTAGGATGGCACGAGATGAAAAGGACTGCCATTAACCCGATCAATTTAATGCCTTTCATCGATTCGCAATTAAAAATAAATGCCATTACTATTTGTTCTATTTGCTTTGCAAAGCTTTGATCAAATACCCCCTATGGAAATCAATAATAAGTGGCATTCAGGTAAAATCCATAATCTCCTGTTCACACCAGATGGACAGATACTGATATCTATACCCGAAGATAAAACTATCAGAATCTGGAATGTTAGAGATTCCCAAACCAGAATCAGATGACTGTTAATATCGCTCTAAATAAAAATTACAAATTCCCCTTATTTATCTCGTCCACAGCATAATTCGCTGCACGCGCTGTCATGGCCATAAACGTGAGAGAAGGATTTTGATTTCCGACAGAAGTCATACAAGCACCATCAGTGACAAACACATTCTTGCAGCTATGGAATTGATTCCACTTATTTAATAAAGAAGTTTTCGGATCCCTTCCCATTCGCACGCCACCCATCTCGTGGATATCTAAACCGGGTGCCTGATTGCTGTCGCGTGGAGTAATGTTTTTGCAACCGCTTTTATCAAGCATCTCCTGTGCCTGCTCTAAGAAATCGTTCATCACTTTCACATCGTTGTCGGTGTGCTCGATGGAGATGATCAACTGTGGAATTCCCCAGGCATCTTTTTGATCGGTGCTCAGGCGCACATGGTTGCTTTCAATTGGAACGGTTTCGCCCTGCATCATCATGCCTACATACCAGGTGCCTGGCTTGGTCGCTGCTTCCTTCAGTTCTGCACCGATGGCCTCTGACTGTGTGCTCATTCGGGAAGCCGAGTAGAATGTCATATAACCGCGCATGAAATCCTCTTCCTGCTTGCGCACATTGCGGAACGAAGGCAACATGATCGCGGTAGGCCTGCGTCCATAATAATACGAGTCTTCAAAGCCTTCAAACGTAGCACCCACCGTGCCGCGGTAATTATGGAACGCTACAAATTTTCCAAGCAACCCACTATCGTTACCCAAACCATTCGGGAAACGATTGGACGTTGAGTTCAATAAAAGTAAGTTGCTATTGATGGTGGCTGCGTTCACGAAAATGATGCGCGCATAATATTCAAACACTTCTTTGGTTTGTGAGTCGATCACCCGCACACCGGAAGCCTTCCCTTTTTTCTCATCATAAATAATAGAGTGCACCACCGAGTACGGACGCAACGTCATGTTACCTGTTTTCATCGCCCATGGCAACGTAGAAGAAACCGAACTGAAGTATCCGCCAAACGGACAACCACGGTCACACAACGAACGTGCCTGGCATTGTCCCCGGCCCTGCTGCTTATGAATTTCTTGTGGCTCGGTAAGGTGTGCACAGCGGCCAATCACAAAATTGCGATCTTTATAACTTTCTTTGATTCTTTGCTGAATGTGTTTCTCCACACAATTCATTTCCCACGCTTTCATCACTTCACTGTCGGGCAATGTTTCAAGGCCATCGCGATTACCGCTGATGCCCACAAATTTTTCTACGTACGAATACCATGGTGCCAGATCATCGTAACGAATCGGCCAGTCCACCGCAAAGCCATCGCGACCGGGCGCTTCAAATTCAAAACGGCTCCAACGCTGCACCTGGCGGGCCCACAATAATGACTTGCCACCGGTTTGATATCCGCGAATCCAATCGAATGGTTTTTCCTGCACATAAGGATGCTCTCCATCTTTCACAAAAAAATGCTTGGTGGCATCACCAAAGGCATAGCACCGCTCCGCAATAGGGTTTGCTTCATTCACTTCAAGTGGCAACTGGCCCCGGTAAGGGAAATCCCATGGGTTTTTTGTTGCAGTCGGATAATCTTCCAGGTGTTTCACTTCGCGTCCACGCTCCAGCACAAGGGTTTTAAGTCCTTTGTCGCACAATTCCTTGGCCGCCCAGCCACCGCTCATTCCAGAACCAATCACGATTGCATCGTAGGTCATCTCTTTGGCAGCATCTCCCTGTATATTCATTGTCAGAAAATTTTACGGATGTAAATTAAGAAGGTTTTCCATCTGATCAAGGCGAAAATAGGATGAGTGCAACCAAATGAAAAGTAAAAGGTCTTTGACCGCAACCTTTTTCGAAAATCGTAGTCCTATGAATAATAATCCTCCATTATGATACGAAATTATCTGAAAGTAGCTCTACGCTCCATTTTTCGAAACAAGCTCACTGCCTTTATTAATATTGCCGGGCTGGCCATGGCCATGATGTGCTGCATATTGATCTATCTGTTTGTGGCTGATGAATTAAGTTATGATCGGTATCACGCCAAAGCCGAGAGAACGTATCGGGTAACCCGGAATTTTCTTAATAAAGATGGCGTGCCCAACCTGCACCTTGCCAATGTGGCTCCGCCCATCGGGCCGTTATTAAAAAATGACTTTGGGGAAATTGAAGTGATGGCGCGCACGATCAATTATGGATTGGTGATTGGCCGGGAGGAAAATGGGGAACTGGTAAAAAACTTTTCAGAGAACTATCTCTTCGTAGCAGAACCGGACATCTTTAAAATCTTTGACATCGAAGTGACAGCCGGAGATAAAAACACCGCCCTCACGCGTCCGTTCACCATCATGCTGTCAGAAAAATCCGCAAAGAAATTTTTTGATAATGAAAATGCATTAGGTAAACGGCTGCGTGCCAATAATCAATTTGATTTAGAAGTGACAGGCGTGTTTGCTGATTTCCCCACTCAGTCGCACTGGCACCCGGAATACATGGTTTCGTTCAGCACTCTGGAAGATGATAATATCTATGGAAGGCAAGGGCTCGAAACTAATTGGGGTAATAATTCCTTTGGTACGTATGTACTACTGGAAGAAGGATCAGATCCCAGAAAAGTAGAAGCAGGTCTGCCCGATTTTATGGAGCGGCACTTTGCGAACTTTGCACGGACAAACTGGGGTGCCACGCCAGACTTTACGGCTTCTAAAGCCACTACACTCTTTCTTCAAAAACTTACTGACATTCATCTACGCTCTCACCTTGATGACGAACTAGAGGTGAATGGCAACATCAACAACGTACGCATGATGTCGGTGATTGGCATTTTCATTATTCTGATTGCTTGTTTCAATTTCATCAACTTATCAACAGCACGCGCCACCAAACGATCAAAAGAAGTAGGATTAAGAAAAGTAGTGGGTGCATTTAAAAGTCAGTTGATCAATCAATACCTGAGTGAGTCGGTGTTGATTTCATCGCTTGCCCTGGTGTTGGGCATTGGCCTGGCATTGGTATGCATCTCCTGGTTGAATGGATTTACCGGCAAGTCGTTAAGCATGAATCCGGTTACCAACTGGCAGCTTTATGCAGGCCTCATTGGTTTTGCCGTGATCGTTGGCGTGCTCGCAGGAATGTATCCGGCTTTCATTCTATCCGGTTTTAAACCGGCCCTTGCTTTAAAAGGTCAGCATGGTTCTGTAAAAGGAAAAGGGTTGGTAAGAAGAACTCTGGTAGTGACACAGTTTTCTATTTCCATTGTGTTGTTGATTGCGACTGCCATCACCTTTCAACAGTTGGATTATCTGAATACAAGAAACCTTGGCTACGACAAAGACCAGATTGTTACACTCTTTTATTACAATGAAGTTGACAATAGCTACGAAGCATTCTACAATGAGCTTACGAAATCGGCAGCGGTGGAAAATGTAAGTCGCTCGTCCCGCATACCAACAGGAAGACTGCTCGATAGCTCGGGCCCACCGTTGATCACCAAAGGAGATAGCCTGATCACCTCTTCGGTCACCACAAAATATGTGGCCGTTGACGTGGAGTTTTTCAGAACGTATGGCATGGAAATGCAAGCCGGCAGAGATTTATCGAAATCAATCCCCACCGATGACTCACTCGCTTTTATCATCAACGAGACAGCCGCCAAAGCCTATGGATGGACTAAAATAGATGATGGAATCGACAAAGATTTTAGTTATGCCAACATCAAAGGCAAGCTGGTAGGCGTTGTGAAAGACTTTCACTTTGAGTCGTTGCATCAGTCCATTGTTCCCCTTGTTTTCTTTTCGCGCCCTGGAATTTACAGCGACCTTTCCATTAAGATTTCCGGCAACCAGGTGACACAAGGGCTGGAGCACATTGAAAAAGTATGGAAGGAGTTTTTACCCAAGCGTCCATTCAGCTATAAGTTTCTGAGTGAAAACTATCTGCGTCTTTATGAAGAAGAACAGAAGCAAAGTCAGCTGTTTACGATCTTCTCAGGTTTAGCCATCTTCATTGCTTGTCTTGGTCTGTTTGGTTTAGCTACCTTCAATACGTTGCAACGCGTGAAGGAAATTGGTATCCGCAAAGTAATGGGGGCTTCCATACCTAGTATACTCACGCTTCTTTCCAAAGAGATTGTGATTCTCTTAATAGCCGCTAACCTGATCGCCTGGCCGCTGGCCTGGTATTTCATGAATCAATGGCTCAGCACCTTCGCCTATCATATTGATATGAATGTGGCCATCTATCTGCTGGCTGCGATGGCCGCTGTTACGCTTGCCCTGATAACGGTGAGCACGCAAACCCTGAAAGCTGCGATGACCAACCCGGGCGATACGTTGCGGTATGAATAATGTGATCACTCCACGTGCATCTTGCGCATCGCCACATGTTTGATGGTGTAGCCTATCAGGATGCCGAGTGTGCCGAAGCCAAGGATGATGAAGAGGATGTTTTCTTCGAACGATTGAACACGTAATTCAAGTATCCTGCCAATCCAGTAACCTGTAGTGCTAACCGAAGCCGCCCACAACAGACCTGTTGCTGTGCTATAGAACAGAAATTTTACGGGACGAAGTCCACTCATGCCTATGACTAAGGGAATGATAATCCTAAAGCCATAGAGAAAGCGATAGCTGAAAAGGATTTGAAATTTATGACGGTGAAAGAAATCCGTCACAGGCTTAACCTTCTCACTGAGTTTGGGCCGGGTGGCCAGAAAATATTTTCCATTCAGTCTTCCAATGAAATAATAGATCCAGTCACTGATGAACGAACCAGTGAAGGCAGCCAACACCGTGAGTGGGAAATTAAAAAGACCTTTATAGATGAGTGATGAAGCCATGAGGATAGCAGTCTCTCCTTCCATAAAGGTGCCAATCAGCAGCGCGATGTATCCATATTGGTCGAGAAACTTTTCCATCCGTTGGTTGAGGTTAAAAAACTTTTATAAAAATGAACTAACAATTGAAATATTCGTTCCTTATTATATTATTTTTGTGAAAAATTTTCTGATGCATTTTATCTGACGATTTAAACGCAACAACTGAAATTGAAAACAACCATTGCCCCTTTTGAGCCTGCTGACTCCACAATCAGCTTTGCCCTCCCGGCAACTATGCTCATTTGCATCGAACTCTCCCCCCGACCGGGGTTCAAGAGCTTCCGAAGGCAAATCAGAATCTGATACCTTTCTTACTAACATACGTATGGCGGATCTGCAAGGCAGATTTCGCCTGAAGTGCTTTTATCGCATTTCTTTTACATCATTCATTTAACATAGAATTTACATTGGAACAAAATATAATTGTCAGAGCAGCCACCGTTGCCGACACACATTACGCAGAAACCATCACTCACGAGATGGCTGAATCCGCGAAAGCGAGAGGCACCGGCATTGCCAAGCGTTCTCCTGATTACATCAGAATGAAAATGGAAGAAGGCAAAGCCGTGATTGCCCTAACACCCGATGGCACATGGGTGGGCTTTTGCTACATCGAAGCCTGGGAACTTGAAAACTATGTGGCCAACTCAGGTCTCATCGTTTCTCCTGCGTTCCGCAAGTCGGGCGTTGCCACGCTAATCAAACGCAAGGTGTTTGAACTGTCACGCAAGAAATATCCCAACGCAAAAATCTTCGGGCTAACCACCGGTCTGGCCGTGATGAAAATCAACTCCGACCTGGGTTACGAACCTGTTACCTATTCAGAACTTACCACCGATGAAGAGTTCTGGAAAGGATGCCGCAGTTGTGTAAACTTTGAAATACTCATGAGCAAGGAGCGCAAAAACTGCATGTGCACCGCCATGCTTTTTGATCCGGTAGAAGACGCAAAGAAAAAAGTGGAGCTTGCTAAAACGGTAGTAACTCCATCAGGTGATTTAGAACACCACCGCAAGCGCGAGTTTGCCGGTAACTTTAAGTTGTTTGAGCGCTGGGTGCAATTCAAGCAATTCGTCCTGCTGAAAGGTTGGAAGAAAAAAGAAGGAGATGAAGGAAAGAAGCCTTCGATATTAAGTTTTTTGTTTTTCTGGTAATCAATACTTGTCGATGAAGAAAGTTGTTTTAGCATTTAGCGGAGGATTGGATACCTCCTACTGTGCCATCTATTTATCCAAGGACCTTGGCTATGAAGTGCACACCATTACTGTGAACACCGGTGGTTTTGGCCCTGAGGAAATTAAGGAAATAGAAAAGCGCGCCCTGAGTTTAGGGGTGACTTCACATAAGACGGTGGACGAAACAAAAACGTATTACGAAAAAGTAATTCGCTACCTCGTGTTCGGAAACGTGTTGAAGAATGGAACGTATCCGTTAAGCGTAAGTGCTGAGCGCATGTCGCAGGCATTGGCATCCGCTCAATACGCAAAAGCAATAAAGGCCGATGCCGTAGCACACGGAAGCACTGGTGCAGGCAACGACCAGGTTCGCTTCGACATGATCCTTCAGATTTTGGCTCCCGGCACGGAGATCATCACTCCGATCCGCGATATGAAGCTGAGCCGCGAAGCAGAGATTGAATACCTGAAATCGAAAGGTGTTGTCTTCAATTTCGAGAAAGCCAAATACTCTATTAATAAAGGTATCTGGGGAACTTCTGTAGGCGGAAGAGAAACGCTGAATTCATTAGGTCAATTGCCAGAAGAAGCATGGCCAACACAAGTGACCAAACAGGGCAGCGAAGAGGTGAAGCTGGGATTTGAAAAAGGTGAATTGAAGACCGTGAATGGAAAAACATTTTCTCATTCTGTAGAAGCGATTCACTATTTGCAAGCACTCGCTGGACCTTACGGGATTGGTCGCGACATTCATGTAGGAGATACGATCATTGGAATAAAAGGCCGCGTAGGATTTGAGGCTGCCGCTCCGGTATTGATCATCAAAGCCCATCATGCTTTGGAGAAGCACGTGCTCACCAAGTGGCAGTTGAGCTGGAAAGATCAGCTGGCGCAATTCTACGGCAACTGGTTGCACGAAGGCCAATACCTCGATCCGATCATGCGCGACATGGAAGCATTCTTAACCAGCTCACAGCAAAATGTAACGGGTGAAGTTTCGATTACCTTACATCCTTATCGCTATCAGATCAATGGCATTGAATCCAAATATGATTTGATGTCGGCCAAGTTTGGCAAGTACGGTGAGATGAACGTAGGCTGGACAGCGGATGATGTAAAAGGGTTTACAAAGATATTCGGAAACCAGGTGTCGATTTATCATCAGGTGAAAAATGAAGCGGAGAAGTAGTTAGTTAAAAGTTGTAAGTTGAAAGTAGCTTTGAACTAATTTGACTTTAAACTTTCCGCTTTAAACTTTTAACTTAACATTAATGGCAAACAAAATAAAAGCAGGCATCATCGGTGGGGCCGGATATACCGGAGGGGAAACCCTGCGTCTTCTATTGCTTCATCCGCAGGTAGAAGTTGCTTTTGTACAAAGTAGAAGTCAGGCGGGCAAACCCGTAACAGCAACTCATGCAGACTTACTGGGTGAAACCGATCTTATTTACACCTCCGATTTTAATCAACCGGTGGATGTTCTTTTTCTTTGTCTGAGTCATGGAGAAAGCAAAACGTTGTTAAATGAAAATAGTTTCCCTGCAACAACGCGTATCATTGATCTTGGAAATGATTTTAGATTGGGTGATACTGCAGCAGATCGCGAGTTTGTTTATGGTCTTCCTGAATTTCAGCGCGATAAAATTAAGTCAGCAAAAAACATTGCCAACCCGGGCTGTTTTGCTACTACCATTCAATTGGGATTGCTGCCATTAGCGGCAGCAGGTTTGCTGAAAGAAGTTCACACTACTGGAATTACAGGATCCACCGGTGCCGGACAAAAATTACAAGACGCTACGCACTTCACGTGGAGAGCAAATAATATTTCTGGCTACAAAACATTAACGCACCAGCATTTAGGTGAAATCAATCAAACATTGAAAAGCCTGCAACCAAACTTTGCAGATGCCGTGAACTTTGTTCCCTGGCGTGGTGATTTTACACGAGGCATTTTTGTGACTTCTGTTTTAGAATGCTCACTCACCCTTGAGGAGGCAAATAAACTCTATAAAGAATATTACACTTCTCATCCCTTCACTCATGTGATTGATCAGATGATCGACCTGAAGCAAGTGGTGAACACCAACAAGTGTTTAATTCATTTGGAGAAAGTTGGAAGCAAACTCGCGATTCATTCCATTACCGATAACTTATTAAAGGGAGCCAGCGGCCAGGCAGTTCAGAATATGAATTTGATGTTTGGGTTTGATGAGCGTGAGGGACTGAAGTTGAAAGGAATGATTTTTTAGCAAAAGTTAGAAGTACTAAGTTGAAAGTGAAAAGTTTGGCTGGAGTATCAATCAAAAACTAGGCATCTATGCAAAATTTCAAAGATCTCATCGTTTGGCAAAAAGCTCATGAAAATGCTCTCTTAATTTATAGTTCGACCAAAGGATTTCCCAAAGAAGAACTATTCGGTATAACTAGCCAAATCAGAAGAGCTGCGGTCTTTATACCTACAAATGTAGCTGAAGGGTGTGGAAAATTTACGAAGAAGGATTTTGCTCATTTTCTTCAAATTGCTTTTGGATCAGCCCGGGAAGTAGAATATCTCTCCCTTCTTTCTTCTGAACTTAATTACTTTAACAAAACAGAATACCAAAAAATAGAATCTCTTAACAATGAAGTAAAAGCTATGCTCATCTCGTTAATCAAAAAAGTAAGAGCATAAAACTTTTAACTTTATGCTTTCAACTTATAACTTTTAAAAAGTGAAATTATTCGATGTCTACTCCCTCTTCCCCATTGAGCCCGTAAAAGCTACCGGCTCCTGGCTTTGGGATAGTGAAGGAAAAAAATATTTAGACTTATACGGAGGTCATGCGGTGATTTCCATCGGCCACAACCATCCGCATTTTGTGGAAGCGCTGAAAAGTCAGTTGGATAAAATCAGTTTCTATTCCAACAGCGTTCAGAATTCCTTACAGGAAAAACTGGCTGAAAAATTGGGACAGCTTTCAGGGTATCCGAATCATCAGCTCTTCCTTTGCAACTCCGGAGCGGAAGCGAATGAAAATGCATTGAAGCTTGCTTCGTTCGTTACCGGAAGAAAAAAGGTAATCGCTTTCAAGAAAGCCTTTCATGGAAGAACTTCTGGTGCTGTAGCGGCAACGGATAATCCAAAGATTGTAGCTCCCTTCAATGCGGGTCATGATATCGTATTTCTGCCCTTCAATGATGAGAGGGCCTTTGCTCACGCGATCAACAAAGACATCGCTGCTGTTATCATTGAAGGCATTCAGGGTGTCGGTGGAATTCATTTACCTTCGGATTCATTCTTACAATTGCTTTCCGCCAAGTGTAAAGAAGTGGGTGCGTTATTAATCCTTGATGAGGTGCAGTCCGGCTATGGAAGAACCGGAAAGTTTTTTGCCCACCAGTTCTCAGGAATTGTGGCTGACTTGATCACTATCGCTAAAGGTATGGGTAATGGTTTTCCTGTGGGCGGTGTATTAATTCATCCCGACATAAAACCATGGAGCGGAATGCTGGGCACTACGTTTGGCGGAAATTATTTAGCCTGCGCGGCTGCTTTATCCGTGCTGGAAGTAATTGAACAGGAAGACCTGATGACCACTGCATCCACCATTGGAAATTACTGGATGGAACAACTTAACTCGTTTGCTTCCATTACCGAAGTACGCGGCAAAGGCCTGATGATTGGATTTGATTTACCCGATTCGCTATCTTCGCTGAGAAAAGATTTATTATTCAAGCACAATATATTTACTGGTGAAGCCAAACCCAACACCGTGCGACTTCTTCCTTCCCTGGCTTTATCAAAAGATGAAGCTGATATTTTGCTGGAGGCGCTCTCCGTAGAACTTAAAAAGCCTGTGTTACTATGAAGCATTTTCTCTCTGTAAACGAAGTAACGAATCTATCTCAACTGGTTGATAGTGCGCTTGCCTATAAAGCCAATCCATTCAAAGACGCAGCCCTCGGTCATAACAAAAGATTGGGCATGCTCTTTCTTAATCCCAGCATGCGCACCCGCATCAGCACACAGATAGCTGCAAAAAATCTGGGCATGGATGCGATCGTATTTAATGTAGGTCAGGACGGCTGGTCGCTCGAATTTGAAGATGAAGCCATCATGAGTGGCACTACCGTGGAGCACGTAAAAGATGCGGCCCCGGTGCTTGGTAACTATTTTGACATCCTGGGTGTTCGCACATTTCCTTCGCTGAAAAATAAAGAAGATGATTACAGCGAACTCTATGTCAATCAATTTATAAAATATGCGGGCGTGCCAATTTTGAGTTTGGAGAGCGCCACCCTGCATCCGCTGCAAAGTCTTACGGATGTCATTACCATTCAGGAGACCTTCAAAGAAAAAAGAAAACCTAAAATTGTATTGACCTGGGCACCGCATGTGAAAGCCTTGCCGCAATGTGTGTCGAATAGCTTCTCTCAGTGGATCAATGCCTGGGGCGGGGCCGACTTCGTTATCACGCATCCGGAAGATTATGAACTAGACAGTAAGTTCACAAAAGGCGCAACGATCACACACGATCAGGACGAAGCACTGAAAGACGCTGACTTTGTCTACGTCAAAAACTGGAGCACCTATGCCGACTACGGAAAGATTTATTGCAACGACCCGGAGTGGATGCTTACCAATGAAAAACTCGCTACGACAAACAACGCAAAAGTAATGCATTGCCTTCCGGTAAGAAGAAATGTGGAACTAAGCGATGAAATATTAGACGGCTCAAGCAGCATTGTAACACAACAAGCCGGAAATCGCGTGTGGGCGGCACAGGCAGTATTGGCGGAATTATTAAAGAGTAAATAGTCCTGAGTCGTAAGTATTTAGGAATACAAGATCAATGAACATAACTCAACACTAAATTACTGAGGACTAATTACTCAAGACTAACGACTCAGGACTAGAAATATGAACAAACTATACATTATCAAAATAGGTGGCAACGTACTGGACGATGAAAAGTCATTGAAGAGTTTTCTGAAAGACTTCGCTTCCATTCAGGCGCCAAAAATATTGATACACGGTGGTGGAAAGATTGCTACCAAGTTGGGCGAACAACTGGGTATCGAATCACACTATGTAAAAGGGAGAAGAATCACGGATGCTCAAACGCTCGACCTGGTGACGATGGTCTATGGTGGCCTGGTGAACAAACAAATTGTAGCGCAGCTTCAATCCCATCACTGCAATGCAATGGGCGTAACCGGTGCCGATGGCAACCTGATCAAAGCCGTGAAGCGTCCGGTAGGTGAAGTGGATTTTGGTTTTGTGGGTGACATCACACCCGACAGTGTAAACAGTACCTTGTTGTACTTTCTATTAAAGCAAAATGTCATTCCAATTTTTGCACCACTTACGCACGCCAACGGAGTGATGCTGAATACCAATGCTGATACC
>Ga0163153_10002551_pt1 | contig 26135 bp, 22 predicted proteins | sample OliLakLV19MP6IB1_FD_148629 | JGI IMG/M metagenome (GOLD analysis project Ga0163153, IMG submission 148629) | Freshwater microbial mat bacterial communities from Lake Vanda, McMurdo Dry Valleys, Antarctica - Oligotrophic Lake LV.19.MP6.IB-1 | ecosystem: Environmental > Aquatic > Freshwater >...
GGGGTGTTGGGCCATGAGCTGCATGGACGACGTGGACCGGATGGACGGCTACTTCAATAGGTCGCGGACGTCGGCTACGGCGCCGTTGAGGGCGGCGGCGACGACCATGGCGGGGCTCATCAGAAGGGTGCGGCCCGATGGGCTGCCTTGGCGACCCTTGAAATTCCGATTACTGGACGACGCGCAGACTTGGCGGCCCTCGAGTTTGTCCGGGTTCATTGCCAGGCACATCGAACAACCCGGCAGGCGCCACTCGAAGCCCGCATCGCGGAAGATCTGGTCCAGACCTTCTGCCTCGGCCTGGTCGGCGACGGCTTGCGAGCCGGGGACGACGAGCGCCTTGACGTGTGGCGCAACCTTGCCGAGTCGGGCGAACCTGGCTGCCTCGCGCAGGTCGGAGATCCGGCCGTTGGTGCACGAACCGATGAAAGCGACATCGATGCGGGTGCCTTTGATGGGTGCGCCCGGTTCGAGGCTCATGTAGGCGTATGCATCCTCGGCGACCTCGCGTTCGTCCTTGGCGAAGGACTCGGGTGCGGGAATGGACTCGTCGACGCCGATTGCCTGGCCGGGATTGATGCCCCAGGTGACTGTCGGCGCGATAGCGGCGGCCTCGATGTGGGTGACTTCGTCGTAACTCGCCCCCGGGTCGGAGGCCATCGATAGCCACCACTTCGCCGCGCGCTCGAACGCCTCGCCAGTCGGCGCGAAGAGCCGCCCGCGCAAGTAGTCGACGGTGGTCTGGTCCGGATTGACGTAACCAAGCCTAGCGCCGCCCTCGATGCTCATGTTGCACACGGTCATTCGCTCTTCCATCGTCATCCGATCGAAGACGGCACCGGCGTACTCGTAGGCGTAACCTACGCCGCCCTTGACCCCCAGTTGGCGAATGATGTGCAGGGTGACGTCTTTGGCATAGACACCGGGGCTCAGTTCACCGTCGACTTGAATGCGATGCACCTTTGGGCGCTGCATCGCCAGGCACTGGGTCGCGAGGACATCGCGCACCTGGCTCGTGCCGATGCCGAAGGCAACCGCACCGAGTGCGCCGTGGGTGCTGGTATGGCTGTCGCCGCAGGCGACGGTCATGCCCGGCTGGCTGAGGCCGAGTTCGGGGCCGAGTACGTGAACGATGCCCTGATGACCGCTTTCAGCGCCGAAGAAGCGGACGCCGAATTCCTCACAGTTGCCCTCGATTGCCGACATCATGCCCTCGGCCTGCGCGTCGGCGTACGGCCGCTGGCGGGTGTCGGTCGGAATGATGTGATCGACCGTGGCCACCGTGCGCTCGGGCATGAGCACGCCGAGCCCCTGCTCGCGGAGCATCTGGAATGCCTGCGGGCTGGTGACCTCGTGGACGAGATGCAAACCGATGAGCAGCTGCGTCTGGCCGCTCGGAAGCTCGCGCACGGAGTGCGCTTCCCAAACCTTATCCAATAGAGTCTTCGCCATAATCTCCTCGCCGAACGCTCGACCATAGCGGAATCCCCGCACGGATTCGACCGGCTCGCCCGTCCGGTCGTGAGCTTTGTTTGGGCGCCGACTTTGTGCTTTTTCAAGCCCAGCTTTCTGCCGACACAGGAGATCGTGATCCATGGAATCCAGAGACCTCCGGCGAACCATCGCCTTTCTCGTTCCCGTTGCCCTGCTGGGAACGATTGCGTCGGTCGCGCGCGGCGATGAGATCACCGTGGATGGCACCGTCCTGCGCGGTACGATCTTCGCGGTCCGAGCGAGCGGTGTCGACATCGAACCGGAACTCGGCAAAGGCACTCTGACGATCGCCTTCGAAGACATCGAGGCGATGCGCAGCGAGGGCGCGTTCCTCGTACTCCACGGCGAGGATGGCGAGGCGAGCGGGCAACTGCTCGGGGTCGACAACGGGCAACTCCTCGTCGGCGACGCGGGCGCGGAACCCCATTGGATCGCTGTCGAAACGATCTTTCTCGGCTACGAGATCAACGGCGCCCTGTCGCGCATCGAGCGTTTGCGCAGCCAATGGCGGTATTGGGAAGCGTCGCTCGACGCCGGCTTTTCGCTCTCCGATGGTACCACCGACACGACCAATGCGACGGTCGGCTTCCACAGCGAGCGCCGCAAGCCGGGAACCCGCTTCGTGTTCGCCACGCGGTATCTGTTCGGAACCGAGAAGCAGCGTGGTGCACCCGAGAGCACCCTCAACAACGAGGTCCACGGCCTGCTCAAGGGCGAGTACGACCTCACGGAGAGGTTGCTGCTGCTGAGCTCGTTCGACGCCGAGTACGATGAGATCGAACGCCTCAGCTACCGTCTCGTCCCGAAGCTCGGTCTCGGCTACCGGATCTACAAGAGCGAAACCGCTTTCTTCCAGGTGGAATCGGCGCCTGCCTACGTGCTCGAGCGTTTCTTCGGCGGCGACAAGAACGACTTCTTCGGCATCTCCTTCGGTGCCGAGACGGGGGTGAAACTGCCCTACTCCGCCGCGCTCACCGGGCGCGTCGACTACCTGCCCGCCATCGACGATTGGGCCAACGACTACCTGATCCGCTCCGAGTTGGCGGTGACCATGCCGATCGTCGGCATGCTGAACTTCCGGGCGGCCCTCGCAGATCAGTACGACAGCACCCCGGCCACGGGTAACGACCGCAACGAATTGCAAACGACCGTCGGACTCTCGCTCGTGTTCTGATATCGGTGCCGATGTGCGAGAAGCACGCCATGTACTCTCCCTCACGCACCTCGATGGTGGCACTGCTTGCTGCGCTCACTCTCTCTGGCTGCACCATTCTCGGCATCGGCGCCCGGGTCGACGACGAAGCCGCGATCGACCCGGGCGCCGCGATCGTCGTCACCGACTCCGGCAATGATCTGCGCGGCGCCGCCCGGGATCGCGTCATGCGGGCCGTCGTCCCGTCCGCCGACGCGATCGCCCTGGATTCGCAGACCACACGGCGCGTGGCCGCGGCAGCGATCCCCGCAGTCGCGAGCGTCTTCACCGCTACCGAGCGACCTCTGCGTATCAGCCTGTTTCCCGTGCCACTGCCGGGAACGTACTTTCGCGTCTCGATTCCAGGGGAGGGGCTCGGTTCCGGCTTCTTCGTGCATCCCGACGGCTATTTCCTCACCAACGCGCACGTCGTCGCGCACGCCTCTGCGATCAAAATCATGACGTCGGACGGGAAGACCTACGCTGCGCCGGTGCTCGCTCGCGATGCGGCGCTGGACCTCGCGCTGTTGAAGGCCGAGACGGGCGACGAAGTTCCCTACCTCGCGCTTGCCGATGGACCGGCGGCGTCGATCGGGGACCGTGTCATTGCGATCGGCAGCCCGCTCGGACTCGGCCACACGGTGACCGAGGGAATCATCAGCCAGACCGGTCGGAAGATTCCGCAACTCGCGGAGACCCCCGGTCGGCACATCGAATTCCTGCAGACGGACACAGCGCTGAACCCCGGCTCGTCGGGTGGCCCGCTCCTCACCTTCAGCGGCGAAGTCGTCGGCATCAACACCGCCGTAGCGCAGGGCGCACAAGGCATCGCGTTCGCGGTACCGAGCCACCAGATCCTGTCGTTCATCGATGCGGTCGTCAGCGGCCAAACCGTCCCCGGCCCGGCAACGGTGCCGCAGCCGCGTACCAGCCCGCAACGCCCACTCGGGCAGTGATCACCGGAATCGTTGCTCGAGACGTCCTAGAAGCCGCCTGATCATGCTCGGACGCCTCGTCACGCCGCTACGCATCGCCCTGCTGATCGCAGTCGGCCTGTGCTTCTTGAGGTTTCAGGATGCACGCTATCTCTATCTCACGGATCTCCGCGCGATGGACTACAGGCTTCTGCAACGCGGTCCGATCGAGACCAGTGGCCGCGTCGTCATCGTCGCGGTCGATGATCGCAGCGTCGACACGGTCGGTCGCTGGCCATGGCCGCGCACGGTCTTCGCGCAACTCCTCGATCGGATCTCCGCAGCCCAACCGCTTTCGATTGGCATCGACGTGATGTTTTCCGAACCCTCGACCTTCACGGAAACGGAACATCGCCGCGCGCGCCCGAAGTCGGTGGACCCAGAAGCGTGGCAACGTGTGCAGTCGACGCTTGCTGAGCAGGACGGTGAGCTCGTCACGAGCCTGAAGCGCAGCAGTCGCCCTGTCCTGGGATTCTTCTTCGATCGAGTCTGGCCGGCCCAGGAGTCCGCAGCGGTCAGCACCGACCCGGCAGGCGCATTGCCGGAGGTCGCGACATACAACATCGTCAGAGGGACTCCGGGCGGCAAGGGCGAGTTGGAGGTCTGGCGCGCCATTGGGGCACGCGGAAGTCTGCCGAAGTTCAACGCAGCTGCAGGAACGATGGCGTACTTCAACGTCACGCCGGACGGAGGCGACGGTTCCATCCGGCGCCTGCCGCTGGTGATCGCACACGGCGACCGCTTCGCCGTTCCGCTGTCGCTCGCGACGCTGCAGGCGGCGCTCGGAAACCCCATGCTGCAACTTCGCTTCGCGGATTTCGGCGTCGCGTCGATCCGCATGGACGAACTCGAGATCCCGGTGGCCGAAGACGGCCGCATGCTGATCAATTACCGCGGCCCGAGCCATACGTTTCCGCACGTGCCCGCCGTAGACCTCCTCGACGGCAAAGTGGACCCGGAAGTATTGGCCGGCAAGATCGTTCTCGTTGGCGTCACCGCCACCGCCGTGGCCGACGTGCGAGTGACTCCCTTCGCAGCCCTGTTTCCCGGCGTCGAGATCCACGCCAATGTAGTCGACAGCATTCTTCAGGGTGACTTCGTCTACCAACCGCGCCTGACGGGGGCGATCGACAGCTCCATCATCGTTGCGCTCGCCCTCTTCTTGGGAACGGGCCTGCGCCGCCTGCGTGGCCTTGTAGGCTTTGCCTACGCGATCATGGTGCTGGGGGCCTATCTCTGGGGCAGCCAACTCGTGTACCTACACGCCGGGATGCCGCTCAGCCTCGTCTACCCCTTCCTTTCGATCGTGCTCACCTACACCAGTGTCGTGGTACTGCAGTACGTCATCGAAGAACGCGAAAAGCGCAAGGTGCGCCGTGCGCTGGCGTTGTACCTCAGCCCGTCGATGGCGGACCTGGTCAGCGAACAGCCCGAACGCCTCATGCTCGGCGGCGACAAGCGCGACATGACCGTGTTCTTCTCCGACATTCGCGGCTTCACCTCGATCTCGGAGAAGCTTACGCCGGAGGAGTTGGTCGAGTTGCTCAACGAGTACCTCGGCGCGATGACCAACATCATCTTCGAGCACGACGGCATGCTCGACAAGTACATCGGCGACGCGGTGATGGCGGTTTGGGGCGCGCCGTTGGCGCAGCCCGATCACGCCCGTCGCGCCTGCCTGGCAACCATCGAGATGGTTGAACGCCTCGCCGAACTCAACCGCAAGTGGGAGGACAGGGGCTGGCCCCGATTGGAGATCGGCTGCGGCCTCAACAGCGGACCGATGGTCTTCGGCAACATGGGCTCGGAGCAGCATCTCGCACTGACGGTCATGGGTGACAACGTCAATCTCGGCGCACGGCTCGAGGGGACGAACAAGAAATACGGCACCCGCATCCTCGCCAGCGACAGCACCGTGCGCGCCGCGGGCGACGCCATCGTCGCCCGCGAGCTCGACATGGTGCGGGTCAAGGGGCGCATCGAGCCCGTGCGGATGTACGAGATTCTCGGCGCCGCAGGAGCCCGCGAGCGGTGGCAGCCGGTGATCGACGAGTTCGAGCGTGGACTCGCTGCTTATCGCAATTGCCGTTGGGCCGACGCCATTGAATCCTTCGAACGCGTCGAAGCAGCGAACCCTGGCGACGGTCCGGCGGCGCTGTACATCGAGCGCTGCCGGGCGTTCGCCGCGCAACCGCCACCGCCCGACTGGGACGCGGTCACCGTAATGGACACGAAATAGGTCGAGAAGCGGCTCACACGCCATGCGCCAAGCGGGCTGGGGAAATGGTCCTACCGGTGCTTGTCGTACGATCGGGGCGCTTGCTAGGTAGGTACCATGAGGAGAGGACGGAGACGCGCCGCGACGCATCGGCGGCAGGCGGATGCGAAAACTCTCGTCGCGCTGCTACTGCTCATCCTTCCCGTCGCCGTCCTGCCGCGTGCCTCGATCGTCGCCCACGAACACGCACGCGGCGACCGACCGCACGTCCATGTCGGCGACGCGAGGCCTCGGCACACGCAAGGCCATGGGCACGGGCACGATCAACCTCATACCCAGGAACACGACTCCGAGCACGGACACGGCCATCAGCATGAAGGTCGACACGATCCGATAACGCAAGAACAAACGGTCCCCATCCTCGTCGATGCGCATTCCGCCAAGTCGCATTGGCACGCGCAACAACCGTATCTGCTCGCGCTACTCCGTGCAGCGCGCGCCACGATCTCCCTTCCGCTCGGCATAACGGACCATGTCGAGCCGCCGATAGCACCACAGCTCCGTCCCGTCGCATACCGCGTCGCGCGCGGTCCTCCGCCCGATCCTTCGCTTCCGATATTTCAGCTTGTTTGAGTGAAGCCGCTCCCGTGCGAGCCGGGCGCTCGCGTTTGCGTGCGCTCGCGCTGGCCGAGAGCTCATGGATCGGAGCATTCAATGCATACGAAATTCCCATGGCGGACCGGACCTACCGTGTTCGTCGCACTCTTCTGCAGCACTCCCGCCTTCGCCCATGACGGCAAAGATGCGAGCAACACCAAGATCGATGAGATCGTCGTCTATGGGCGTTCCCATAGCCTCGTCGGCGTCGCACCGGCGGCGTCGATGGGACGCGTCGGGCAGGCCGAGATCGAGCGCGTACCGTTCCTGCGCGCCGGCGAGGTGCTAGAGCGCATCCCCGGCCTCATCGCCACCCAGCATTCGGGCACGGGCAAGGCAAACCAGTTTTTTCTACGCGGCTTCAACCTCGATCACGGGACCGATTTCTCGTCCTTCCTCGAAGGAGTGCCGCTCAACCTTCCGACGCACGGCCACGGCCAGGGTTACCTCGATCTCAATTCGGTGATTCCCGAACTCATCGCCGGCCTCGAGTACCGCAAAGGCCCCTACTACGCCGACGTCGGCGACTTCTCGTCGGCCGGCACGTCGCGAATCGAGTACCTCCGTCGCCTGGACCAGCCCTTCATCAAGGTGGGAATCGGTCAGGACGACTACTACCGTGTCGTCGCCGGAGGATCGCAGAGTGTCGCCGGCGGTGACCTACTCGTCGCCGGCGAGGTTCATTTCTACGACGGCCCCTGGCAACTCGAGGAAGACCTCGAGAAGCTGAACGGCTTTGCCAAGTGGACTTGGGGTGACGACGAGCGCGGTGTGTCCCTCCTCGCCAGCGGGTACTCGTCGGACTGGAACTCGACCGATCAGGTCGCCGAACGTGCTGTTCGTCAGGGGCTCATCGATCGACTCGGCAATCTCGACCCCGACCTCGGCGGCGATTCGTCGCGCTATACCGCCTCCGCACAGTTCTGGAATGGCAGCGAAAACAGCACCCGCGCGCAGGCCTACGCGGTCTTCTACGATTTCAATCTTTGGTCGAACTTCACCTACTTTCTCGACGACCCTGCCAACGGCGACGAGTTCCAGCAGATCGACGAGCGCACGATTCTCGGCTTCGACCTGTCACAGGACCTCGCCCACCCGCTTGGTGGGCTCCACGTACATCACACGCTGGGGCTGCAGGCACGACACGACAGCATCAGCGATGTCGGCCTGTTCAACACCGCGAGTCGACAGCGACTCGGCGTCGTCCGCGAGGACGAAGTAGAGGTGACCAGTGTCGGTCTCTACTGGAAGGCTGAGACCGCAATTCTGTCATGGCTCCGGGCGAACGCTGGATTGCGTGGCGACCTGTATTGGTTCGAGGTCGACGCACTGACGCTAGAGGAGAACTCGGGAAACGACTCGGACGGCACCGTCAGCCCGAAAGTCGGCCTCGTTCTCGGACCCTGGGCCGAGACGGAGGTCTACCTCAACTATGGACGCGGCTTTCACAGCAATGACGCGCGTGGGACGACGATCCGCACCGATCCGGGATCGGGCGAAGCGGTGCAGCGCGTCGACCCGTTGGTGACGACGCAGGGCGCTGAGATCGGCACGCGAACGACGTGGGTTCCGGGCCTCCAATCGACCCTGGCGTTATGGTGGCTCGAACTCGATTCCGAATTGCTCTTCATCGGCGACGCCGGCAACACCGAAGCGACGCGCCCGAGTCGGCGCTATGGCATCGAGTTCGCCAACTACTGGCGCGCGTTGGAGTGGCTGACATTGGATGCCGATTTGACCTTCACGGAGTCGGCGTTTCGCGACAGCGACCCAGCCGGCAATGACATCCCGGGAGCCGTGGAAAGCACGATCGCGGTAGGCGCGGCGGGCGACTTCGCGAACGGCCTGTTCGGTAGCCTGCGATTGCGACACTTCGGAGCCCGCGCGTTGATCGAGGATGGTTCGATCGAATCCGATCCGACAACGTTGGTGAACCTGCAGACCGGTTATGAATGGCTCGCGTTCCCGTGGGGCGATCTGACGTTCACGCTCGACGTTCTGAATCTCTTCGACTCGCGCGACGACGACATCACCTACTTCTACGCGTCGCGCCTCAACGGCGAGCCCGACGAAGGCATCGAGGACATTCACTCGCACCCGGTCGAGCCGATCACGGTTCGCGGTTATCTCACTTGGAGGTTTTGAGCGAATTGCCCGCTTGGTGATCGATTCGCTGGACTGCATGGACGGCATGGAGGGCACTTGATCGAATCGCTGCGGCAACTTGCGGTGTAGGTGGTCGACGCCATAGATAGTAGAGCAGTCTGGCTGCACTCATGTCGAACCTCCGCATTCTTGCCGTCATGCACGACGATCTCGTGCCGCCTGCCGATCCACGTGGCCATGACCTCGCAGCCGTCAATTGGAAGATGGAGTACGACGTCACTGCGAACCTGCGTGTGCTCGAGCACGACGTCGTCAATCTCGGCGTTGGAACCGACATCCGGGTCGTCGGCAAGCTGACGGAAGAGTTTCGCCCGCACATTATCTTCAATTTGATCGAAGATTTTCACGAGATCGGAACGTTCGACCACAACGTCGTGGGCTACTTCGAGCTGCTGCGCGTCGCCTATACCGGCTGCAATCCACGCGGCATGATGCTGGCGCGCGACAAGGCGCTCTCGAAGTCGATCCTCGCCGCGGAGGGAATCCGGGTGCCCTGGTTCACCGTCGTCCACCGCGGTCGCCGTCCACGGTTGCGGCGCGATGCGCCCTACCCTCTCATCGTCAAGTCGCGTACCAAGGATTCGTCGCACGGCATCTCGCAGGCGTCCGTCGTTCTGAGTCCGGAAAAGCTCGCGCAACGGGTCGAGTTCATCCATGACGCGCTCGGCACCGACGCGATCGTCGAACAGTTCATAGAGGGGCGGGAACTCTATGTGGGCGCAATCGGAAACCGGCGGCCACGGCTGCTACCGATCTGGGAGTTGCACCTCGACAAGATGAAGGCGCGCTGGCACATCGCCACCGACCAGGTGAAGTGGAACGGCAACTACCAGAAACGCCACCGCATCCGGACCCGCGTCGCGCGCAACATACGGCCGGAGACCGAGCGGCGCATTCACGATGTCTGTCGCCGCGTCTGGGTCGCCCTCGGCCTGAGTGGTTATGCCCGCCTCGACATGCGCATGAGCGGGTCGGGCCAGATCTACTTCATGGAAGCGAACCCCAACCCACAACTCGCGTACGGCGAGGACTTTGCGGAGTCGGCGGAGCATGCCGACCTCGGCTATCTCGACCTATTGCAGCGTATCGTCGATCTCGGACGCCGCTGGCAACCCGACTATCTCGGTTGAGGGAGGCCGGGACGGGCGCAGCGTTCCGCCCCCTGAAATTGGGCCGATGGACTACCGATACAAGTATCTATTGAATACTCGCCGGAGTTCGTGCTAGCCCGTTGGGCGATGCCGGCGAAGTCGCAAAAGGCCGCAAGCGCTAACTCTCTCCTGCCCCCGGGACAGATCTTCTGCCCGGTCGGCCGCGCGCTCGACGTCATCGGCGACCGCTGGACGCTCGTTCTGCTGCGCCAGCTTCTCGGCGGCCCGAAGGGATTCCAGGAGCTACGCATTCGCACCGGCATCGCACCGCGCGTGCTCTCGAGCCGGCTGCGCAAGCTTGCAGCGGGCGGCTTCATCATCGCCCAGAAGCAGGACAAAAGGCCGGCCTACGCGGTCGCGGGCAAGGGCCACGCGCTCGAGCCGATCATCTCCGCCCTGGCGCGTTGGTACCTGCGCCATGGTCTCGAAGATCTCAACGTCGACCCCAACCGCTTCAGTGCCACCTCGGCGCAATCCATCCTCGAATCGCTGCCCTTCCTGCTCCGCGAGGAGCGTACCGAGGGGGTCGACCTCACCTTTGAGATTCGCTTGTCCGGCCTCGGCGGTGGCGTATGGACCGTGCGCATCGTCGATGGCGGCTGCACCGTGGTTGGCGGCTTCGCCGACCACGCCGACGTCCGCTACACCGCCGACGCCCGCGTCTGGTGCGCAGTTGCACTCGGGATCACCGACCCGCGCGAGGTGTACCGTAAGGGCGAGATGAGCAAAGACGGCAGTCGCGAAGCGCTGGACTTCTACTTCCACCAGATCTCGCGCGCCCACGAAGAGAAAACCAAAGCGGCAGCCGCGGCCGCGCTGAAACGCGTCAAGAAAGCGAGGAAGCAGCCATGATTTCCTTTACCCCCACCGACGAGCAGGAGAGCGCCCGCGAGGCGATGCGCGTCTTCGCCGAACAGGCGATACGACCCGTCGCTCGCGATTGTGATGAGAACGCGGCGATCCCCGATTCGTTCTTGGAGCAATCCTGGGAACTCGGATTGGCCGCAACCCAGCTCCCGGAGAGCGTCGGCGGCTACGGCTCGATGCGATCGCCGTTGACCAACGCCATCGTCCTCGAAGAATTGGCCTGCGGTGATGCTGCGCTCGCGCTCGCCGCCACCGGCGCCGCCGGGTTCGCCTATGCCATCGCCGATCAAGGTACCGATGCGCAAAAGAGCACCTACCTGCCCGCCTTCTGCGGCGAACACTACACGGCCGCCACGGTGGCGCTGAACGAGCCGACACCCGGGTTCGACGTTTCTCGCCTGCGCACGACCGCGGCACTTGACGGCGCGGACTACGTGCTAACCGGAAGCAAATGTTTCGTGCCGATGGCGGAACGCACCGGATTCATTCTCGTCGTCGCTCGCAATGGGTCGCGCGACGACGCATTCATCGTCGCACGCGACGCACCCGGATTGACGATCTCGGAACCGGAAAAGAACCTCGGCCTCAAGTCGCTGGCAACGGCGCGTCTCGAACTCGCCGGCGTTCGGGTTCCCGCCGCTTCGCGACTCGGTGGTGAGGCCGGCGCCGATGTCGGTCGAATCGTCAATCAAGGCAGGGTCGCGCTCGCCGCCGTGTTGACCGGCTTGTCGCGCGCAGTCCTGGAGTACTGCGTTCCCTATGCCAAGGACCGCGTCGCCTTCGACGAACCGATTGCGAAGAAGCAGTCGATCGCCTTCCGCCTCGCGGAGATGCACATGGAGATCGACTGCGCGCGTTGGATGACGTGGAAGGCGGCAAGCCAACTCGAACAGGGGATCGATGCGACCAAGAGCGCCCACTTGGCCCGCCTGTTCGTGACGACCAAAGCGATGTGGATCGCCGATCACGGCGTTCAGGTCCTCGGTGGTCACGGCTTCATTCGCGACAACCCCGTCGAGATGTGGTACCGCAACGCGCGCACCCTCGGCGTCCTCGAAGGCATCGGCAGCGTGTGAGCCCCCGCGCTACTTCGCCCTTGCCCCTTGGCCCTTTCTCTGAGGTAACCCAATGATCGATTTCGAGCTTTCGGCAAACGACAACGCGGTTCTCGAAGCAGTTCGCAGCGAAGCCCTGATCGCGCGCAACTACGCGCGTTTCTATGACGAGAACGAACACGAGTTCCCGCCGCAGAAGCTACCCGAGGCCGACACGCATCCGAGCTTCATCCACAAGATGGCGAATCGCGGCGAAGCGGACACGGCACTGAACACGCTGAGTACGTTGATCGCGATGGGCCAGACATGGGGGGACTACTCCGTGCGCCTGCGACGCCAGGAACGCGGTCTCGGCAACTCCGCATTGACGGCGGCGGGCACCGACGAGCAAAAGCAGAAGTGGGGCGGACTCACGTTGGCAATGGCGATCACCGAACCCGGCTGCGGCTCGGACCCGTCACGCGTCACCACGACCGCCGTCAAGGACGGCGACGAGTGGATTCTCAACGGCCAGAAGATCTTCGTCACCACTGGCTGTCGCGCCGACGGCGTCGTCGTCTGGGCGACGATCGACAAATCGGCTGGACGTGCCGGCATCAAGTCATTCATCGTCCTGAAGGATGCGCCGGGATTCATCATCGCTGGCAAGGAGAAGAAGCTCGGCATCCGGGCGGACGATACCGCCCACTACATTTTCGAGGACTGTCGCGTACCGAAGGACCAACTACTGGGCCTCGATGAGTCGGTGCCCAAGGGAACCTCCGGTGGCTTCCGTGAGGTCATGAAGACCTTCAACATGACGCGCCCGTTCGTCGCCGCGATCGGCCTCGGCATGGCGGAGGCAGCGCTCGACTTCACCCGCGATGCCTTGCGCGCGGCCGGCGTGGAGATCGAGTACGGCCGCGGGCACCTGGCCCAGTCGGGCGTCGTCGAGCGATTCTTGCGTCTCGAAGCCGAGTTCGAGGCGTCGCGCCTGTCGATTCTACGCGCCGCGCATCTCGCCGACACGCAGCAACCGAACAACATGGAGTCTTCCGTCTGCAAGGCGAAGACCGGCCGAGCCGTGCAGGAGATCACCCAGGGATGCATCGAGATCCTCGGTCCGATGGGAATTTCGCGCGATCACCTGATCGAGAAGTGGTTTCGCGACGTGCGCATCACCGACATCTACGAAGGCACCGGTGAGATCCAACGTCTGATCATGGCACGCACCCTGCTCGGCTACACACGTGACGACTTGAAGTAGGCAGGACCTCGGACGTGGACGGCGCGAGCGTACAGATACACCGGGCTCAGTTGCTGCTGCGCCGCTTCGGTCGGCTCGTCGGTGTCGCGGCGAAAGGGTTCTCGGGCCACTCGTGCTTCGGGTAGCGCCCGCGCAGTTGCTTGCGCACTTCCGGATAACCATTGCGCCAGAAGCTCGCGAGATCTTCCGTGATCTGCACCGGCCGCATGTTCGGCGCCAGGATCTCGAATACCAGCGGCGCGCGCCCGCGCGCGAGACGCGGGGTTGTCGTCAGGCCGAAAAGCTCCTGTACACGCGCGGCAACCACGGGCGGTCGCTTTCCCTCGTAGCGCACGAGCGCACGGCGGCCCGACGGCAACTCATAGGCTTCGGGCACATCACGCGCGAGAATGGCGGCTGGTTCGTACGGCAGCGCCCGCTGCAGTTCCGCCAATAGCGCAACGCGACGCAGTTCAGCGAAGCTGCGTCGTTGCGCGCACAACCTCCCGATCACGGTCGCAAGCAACTCGTCCGGATCGCCTGCGCCCGCCTCGGGAAGCCACGCATGCATGAATCCGACACGCGCCAGAAAGCCTCGTTCGGCCACGCCAAGCTCGACAGCCTCGTCGATCGCTGCCAGCGCAGCGGCCGCGAGAACCGGACCCGCGCTCCTGGCGTCCACCTCAGTCGCTATCGACTCCGAGAGGGGAAGATCGAGATAGCGTACGACCGTGCGCGCGATCACACGGCGGCGCGCCGGGTCGAACTCGAGCTTGGTGTCTTCGTGCAAGTTCCCGGGAAATACCTCGGCGAGCCAGCTTGCCTCAATGGCGCTCGCCAGGCGCACGCGCGCTTCGGCGAACTGCTTGCGATCGCCGCGATCGAGTTCGAGCGCAACGTAGAGCTCCGCCCCTGCCGCGGCGCTATCGGCATCGAGCACGACGCCCATGCCGCCCACCATCAGCCCCCGGGCCGACCCCACCTCGCGGCGACGGACGACGCGATCTGGGAAACCCGCCAACAGACTACGGCGCAAGACATCCGCATCCAGATCGATCGCTTCGACTCCACCCCGTTGCCGCAACCCGCGAGCAAAATTCTCGCGAGCACGATCGACCGCGACCAGCGTGCGCCGATCGAGACCCAACTTGTCACAGGCGGCGCGCTCGAAGCGCGCTCGCTGTGCCGTCACGAAGAGTTCAGCTCTCTCGACCAGATCGGAGCCGCCGTAAGCGCGCACCTCGCTGGGGAATGTCGCATGGCGCCGCACCATCCCTCTCGGGTCGACAGTGATTCCCCTACGCGCGGAGCGGATGTCGCGCTCGGAAGCAAGTGCCGCGGCAAGGCATCCGGCGGCGGCCTGCCCCAGGCGTTCGGCCGCGACCAGCATTCGTGCCAGACGCGGCGTTGCCGCCACCCGCAACATACACTCTCCGACATCCGTGAGGCTCCCCCCCGGGGAGTCTGTCGCACCCAGTTCCGCGAGCAGGGACTCCGCGCGTCGCAACGCCGCGGCGGACGGCGCGTCGAGCCACGCCATCCCGGCCGGATCACACAGTCCCCAGGAGCGGAGTTGCAGCACGAGTTCGGCGAGGTCGAGGCGCGCGATCTCGGGCACTTCGCGTTCGAGCCGCCCCAACTGCTCGGCACTCGACCAAAGGCGAAAGCACGTCCCAGGGGCCGTTCTCCCGGCGCGCCCGGTGCGCTGGTCCGCTGACGCACGGCTGATTGCCGTCAGCTCGAGGCTGTTGATCCCGTGCTTCGGGTCGTAGCGGGAAACGCGTGCCAAGCCGCTATCGATAACCGTGGTGACGCCGTCGATCGTCAACGCCGTTTCGGCGACGTTGGTGGCGAGAATGATTCGTCGGTGCGACGACGGACAGAGTACACGTTGCTGCTCATCGAGCGACAGGTTGCCGTGGAGGAAGAGCAGTTCGCAATCGTGCGTCCGCGCCAGCGGCGCGACCGCATCCCCGACGCGGCGAATCTCGCCGATGCCCGGGAGGAAGACGAGAATATCGCCCGGACGGCTGCGCAGTGCCAGGTCGAGCGCGGCGACGACACGGCCTGGAAGCGGTTCGTGTGCAGCCGGGGTGAGGTAATGCACATCCACCGGATAGCGGCGCCCCTCAGCCGTGAGGATCGGACAGCCACCGAGGTGCGCAGCGATCGGCTCCGCATCGATCGTAGCCGACATCACGACGAGCTTCAGATCCGGGCGCACAGTGCGCTGCAGTTCGCACGCGACGGCGAGGGCCACATCTGCATGGATGTGTCGTTCGTGGAACTCGTCGAGGACGAGCACGGCGATATTCTCGAGAAAGGGGTCGTGCGCGAGTCGGCGTGTCAGCATCCCCTCGGTGACGAACCAGAGTCGTGTCTTCGGTCCGCCGACGCGTTCGAAGCGGACCTGGTACCCCACGTCATCACCGAGTCGACCGCCGCCTTGGCGCGCCACATAGCCGGCGGCGGCGCGCGCCGCGATTCGCCTCGGTTCGAGCACGACGATCTCGCCAGCAGCGGCGAACGCGTCGCGCAGCGCGGGCGGAATGCGCGTCGTCTTACCCGACCCGGGCGGTGCTTGCACCACCGCTCGTCCCGTCGCTGACAGGGCGGAAACGAGTTCGGGAAGCAGATCGTCGACGGGGAACGATGGATTCATCGGACTAGTGACCTTTGGCCGTGGAAAGTCGTTCAAGAAAAGTAGAATTTTTGCGCTTGTATGGCGAAGCGAGCCAACGGCCCGTCCGCCGACCCGTCCGCCGCAGTGGCGCCGCTACGGAGGGTGGAAGGCTTTGGGCCGCAGGCGGGGGAGCGGTGCGTTGGATATATGGGCCGGGGCACCGTTCCACTAAAGCAAGATCGTGAATTCGCGCTTGTAATACCATGTTCGCGACCGCATGATTCGCGGTGTTCGGGGATCAACAACGTGCAATCAAACGAATCGATCAATACTGCCCTTGCGCCTGCCGATCGCGGTTTCCGCGACTACTCGGAGGGAGCGCGCCCGAGCGTCCGTGAATTGTACCGGCTGAACCACGTCGCCCAGACGCTCGACTTCGTGCTGGCGAAGAAGCGTGAGTACCTGCCGCCGCGCAAGCGCACGATGAGCGTCTGGGAGGCATTCGAGCGCCTCGGCGAAGTCGTCGACGACAGTGATCCCGACACCGAATTGACTCAACTCGAGCACGCCCTGCAGACGGCGGAGGCGCTGCGACGAGACCACCGACCGCCGTGGCTGGTGCTGACGGGGCTGATCCACGATCTCGGCAAGGTACTCACCTTGTTCGGCGAACCGCAGTGGGCGGTGGTGGGCGACACGTTTCCGGTGGGCTGCAGTTTCGCGGACACGATCGTTCACGCAGAACTCTTCGCCGACAACTCCGATCGGCGCAAGGTGGCCTACGCGAGTCGTTGTGGAATCTACCAGGAAGGCTGTGGCCTCGACGCCGTGCACATGTCGTGGGGACACGACGAGTACCTCTACCACGTCGTGCGGCCCTACCTTCCTGCCGAAGCCGTTTACATCATCCGCTACCATTCGTTCTACTCCGCGCACCGCGAGGGCAGCTACGGGTGGCTGATGAACACGACCGATCGGGTGATGATGCACTGGGTTCGTGCGTTCAACCCATACGACCTGTATTCCAAAGGGGAGCAGCGGCCGGACGTCGACGGCCTGCGCGGGTACTATCGCAAACTCGTCGATGAATTCTTTCCGCCGCGCTTGCAGTGGTAACCTCGCTGGTGCCAGGCAGCGACACACGGCCGCAGCGGCGATGGCGCACGCTTCCGCGTAGCTGCCGGCGACCGGCTAGGCTGCGATTCAGCGATCGCTCAGCTGGCCGTTGAGCGTCGTCGCGTCGATCGTTTCAATCGTGTCACAGCCGTAGTCGGCTAGCGCTGCCAAGACGTCGCCGTGACACGGCAGCGGGGCGCAACTGCAGCCGAGCACCTTGCCGCGCAGGGCGCGGATGTCGCGCAGCAGACGCGGCTGGCGGATCACCCATTCGCGATACTTGAACGATACCTGTTCACGCGTGCCCTCGACCCCGATGTGGTAGGGATTCGCCCACTGCGATGGCCGCCCGACGAAGACCTCGGCTGGCTCGCGCCGAACATGGACGACGCGCGTCCGCGGGCGCGGCTCGTGTACCAAGGCGCGCCCGGACTCGAACCAGGCGCGGTCGAAGGCGCGATTGTATTCTGAATCCGTGCGCGACCAGGCGATCGGCAGGCGGCCGCGGTCCAAGGCGATTTCTGCCTCCCGCACCCCGAAGCGCGAGCCCCCGAAGTAGGCGAGCGGCGGCTCGAGGTTGCTGACGAACGGCGTGTACGTCGGATCGATGATCCGGCCGTCGATTTCGCACCAACCGTGTTCGATGACGATTGGATGGTGGTTGTTGACGACGACCCAGCCCTCGACGTAAACGCCGTTTGGACTGAGCAGGCGCACGGAGCAAGCTGCATTCGTCCAGCAGCGCCGGAAACGGGCGCGGACTTGCCGGGCGATCCTGTCGCTTTCGGCAATATCCAACCCTTCAGCTATCCGCGGTTCAGCTCGCATGCTCCTCGTTGAGACGCCGGGCTGCAGCCGTAGCCCTCTCCCCGCCGGGGACGCTACCATGCAACCCGCAGTCGGGGAACCAGATAGTTGGTTCACTTGCGAGTTCCCCGAGTGAGTTCGCGCAAGTCGAGAATCTCGTCGAGCACAGCCGCGTCGACCAGGCCTGCGCCGAGCACCGCGGCGCGGATCGATTTGTCTTCCGCAAGCGCCGTCTTGTAGACCCGAGCGGCCTCGTCGTAGCCGATGATCGGCGCGAGGGCGGTTACCAGTGCCGCTGTCCGCTCGGCCATCGACCTACACTTCTCGACGTCGGCGACGATACCGACGATGCACTTGTCGGCGAGCACTCGTGCCGCGCTGCCGGTCAACTCGAGGCTTTCGAGCAGATTGTGGGCGATGACCGGCATCATGACATTGAGATCGAGACTGCCGTTGAGACCGCCCACCGTGATCGCGGTGTCGTTGCCGATGACCTGCGCAGCCACCATGTTCACCGCCTCGGGTATCACCGGATTGATCTTGCCGGGCATGATGCTCGAGCCGGGTTGGATCGCAGGCAACTCGATCTCGGCAAACCCGGTCCGGGGACCGGAGCAGAGCAGGCGCAGGTCGTTGGTGATTTTCAACAGGCCGACGGCGACGGTCTTGAGGGCTCCGGAGAGTTCGACGCAGGCATCGCGATTCTGCAACGCTTCATAGGAGTTCGTCGCGCGGCAAAAAAGGTGACCGGTCAGACCGCGCAGTTCAGTGACGACCCGCGCCGCAAATTCCGGATGTGCATTGAGGCCCGTTCCGGCCGCCGTGCCGCCGATCGCGAGCTCGGCGAGCCGCGGCCTGGTTGCCTCGAGGCGGGCTACCCCGTGGCGGATCACGCTGGCGTAGCCGGACATCTCCTGGCCGAGCGTAATCGGCACGGCGTCCTGCAGGTGCGTGCGAGCCGCTTTGACGACATCCTCGAATTCCTCGGCCTTGCTTTGGAAGGCGGCCGCGAGGTGGCGCATCGCGGGGAGGGTGTGGCTTTCGAGAGCGTCCATCGCGGCAACGTGGATCGTCGTCGGGAACACATCGTTGGTGCTCTGACAGGCGTTGACGTGATCGTTCGGGTGGACGAGGTAGCGATCGCCGCGACTTCCGCCGAGAATCTCGATGGCACGTGCGGCGATGACCTCGTTGGCGTTCATGTTGGTCGACGTTCCCGAGCCCGTTTGGAAGACGTCGACGACGAATTCCCCGTCGAAGCGACCGTCGGCAACCTCGATCGAGGCCTGCTCGATCGCGTTCGCAACCCGTTCATCGACGACACCGAGGTAGCGATTGGTACGCGCCGCGGCAGCCTTCACGCGCCCTAGCGCCTTCAGGAAGCGACGCGAGAAGCGCAAGCCGGACAGCGGAAAGTTGTCGACGGCGCGCGCGGTCGACGCGCCGTAGTAGGCGTCAATGGGCACCTCCATCTCGCCCATCGAGTCCTTCTCGATGCGTACGTCGGTCACGGCGTCAATTCCCCTTCCTGAATCGGGTCGAGCGCGACTTCGATTCAGTCGTCATAGCGCAGCAAGGAGAATACGGGATGCGGCGCCAAACGCTCGCGACCAGCGAGTTCGACGAGTTCGACCAGAAAGGCACAGGCAACGATGTCGCCGTCGAGGCGCTCGACCAGGTTCACGGCAGCGCCTGCCGTGCCGCCGGTCGCCAATAGATCGTCGAGGACGAGGACCCTGCACGCGTGGCCGAACGCGTCGCGGTGGATCTCCAACGAGTCCTGACCGTACTCGAGGACGTACGCGGCCGAGTAGGTGTCGTGCGGAAGCTTTCCCGGTTTGCGCACAACGGCCAGGCCGCAACCGAGCGCGTAGGCCACTGCGGCGCCGAATATGAACCCGCGCGACTCGATTCCGAGGACGATATCGACGCGATCGCGATACTCGTTGGCGAAGGCGTCGACCACCGATCGGAACGCCATTCCGTCCGCCAGCAGCGGCGTCACATCGCGAAATAGGATCCCAGGCTTGGGAAAGTTTGGGATGACGCGAATCAGGCGGTCAATGTTCTCCACGATCATTCTCCATGCTAGCGGGGCGGTGCCCCGGCCCAAATTTCCAGCGCCCCGCTCTCCCCCGCCTGCGGCCCAAAGCCTTCCACCCTCCGTAGCTGCGCCACTGCGGCGGACGGGTCGGCGGACGGGCCGTTGGCTCGCTGCAGGAAACAAGCGCAGGAATTTGACTCATCGCGAACGAACTCCCCCACGAGCAAAGGTCACTCGTGAGCCACGACTAACAAATCACGCCGGTGCAGACCAGAGCCCGTCCGCCCCGCGGCCGCAGCAAGAAGCGCCGGCTCGGGGGCGCGTTCATGGTGCATCGAGATCGGCTTCGGCTACGATCGACGCACGTTCCGCCAGATATGTCGATGGATCGACGACCCGCTTTTCGGCCCAGACCTCGAAGTGGAGGTTGGGGCCACTGGTGCGGCCGGTCTCGCCGACGGCCGCGATGACCTCCCCACGGCGCACGGGTTGTCCGACGCGAACCCAATTCGTCTGGTTGTGCGCATAGACGGTGGCCAGGCGTGGCGTATGGCGGACGACGACGACGTTGCCAAAGCCGCGGCGTACGCCGCTGAAGACGACGACGCCACGTTCGGCGGCGAGCACGGGAGTTCCGGTCGGTGCACTGATGTCGATCCCCTCGTGAAACGCGGCATCTCGCGGGCCGAATGGCGAACTCAAGCGGCCGCCCGCGACCGGCCACAACAGCGGCGCTGCAGCGCGTGGTTGGCTTGCCCGCGGCTGCGGCACGGCGGCGCGGACAGGGGCGGATCGGCCGTTCGGAATACGCAGCGACTGGCCGGGAAAGATCCGTTCAGCGTCGCGCAAGCGATTGACGCGCGCGATTTCGGCGTGCGCGACGCCGTGACGACGGCCGATTTCGTAGAGCGTATCGCCTCGACGTACGGTGTACTGCAGCTCGCCGCGAGCGCTACACCCAGCGATCGCTACCGGCAATAGGAGCAGGAGCGGGAAGAACCGACGCGGGCGTACGCAGCTTGCGATGCGACCGCATCCCAGCGTCATGGCCAGGCGATCTCCAGCCGCTCGAGCGCCCGAAACGACTCGTAGTTGGTCAAGTCGAGGTGCAGCGGCGTGATCGAGACGCGGCCGGTCTGGACGGCGTCGAAATCGGTTCCCTCGGCGTCGACGAAATCGAGGGCATCGCCGGCGATCCAATAATACTTGCGGCCGCGCGGATCGACCTTTTCGACGACCGCATCGCCGTAGCGCCGTTTTCCCTGTCGCGTGAGAGCGTACCCTTGGATCTCCGCGGCCGGGCGGTTCGGAACATTGACGTTGAGCAGGGTATCGGCCGGCAGCGGCTGCTCGAGCAGGCTGCTGACGAGGGTGCGAGCGAACTTGGCCGCAAAGGTGAAATCGGGCTTGACGCCGACGCGGAAGACTTGCGATACCGCGATCGCCGGCACGCCGAGGAGCGTCGCCTCCATCGCCGCGGAAACGGTACCCGAGTACGTGACGTCGTCGCCGAGGTTGGCGCCGTGATTGATCCCGGAAACGACCATGCGCGGGCGCACCGGGAGGATTCCGTTGATGGCGAGATTGACGCAATCGGTCGGCGTGCCGTCGACGGTGAAAGTGCGCGGCGCGATCTCGTCGATCCGCAGCGGGCGCTGAAGTGTGACGGAGTGACTGACCCCGCTCTGGTCGCGATCGGGGGCGACGATCCATACCTCGTCGAGCAAGCCGAGTTCAGCGCTCAATATCTGCAGCCCTGCAGCCGAAATTCCGTCGTCGTTGCTCACGAGAATAGACACCAACGAAAGCTACCATCGCCTCCATGGGGAGGCAATCAACCGCTATTCTCGGGGCTGCCTCCCTATGCTACCGCACCGGTGAGGCTAACGGGGCCGACTGTTCCCATGCATTTCAGCCCCAACGGGGCGTCGGCATGGATGCCTGGGGCAACCCCCAGCGGCGTCGGCTAGGTGTGGCGCCCATTCCTTGGGTGAGAACCGTCGACCTACGCTACAGACCCAGAAGCATCCGCACGACGTCACCTGTCGTTTTCATCGTGTCCGGCGACACGGAACCAAGTCGCTTCACCAGCCTCCCCAACGATATTGTACGGACCTGTTCGCCAATCACATAGCTCTTTACTTTGAGTCCTGCCTCGGGCGGGACGATTTCGACGCGGGACGGAACGCTCACGCGAGACTTGCTGGTAATAGGAAGGACCGTAACTAGATCAGCACGGCTCGCGTTGAAGGCGTCGACGCTCAAAACGAGGGCTGGACGTCGGCCTGCCTGTTCATGGCCTTCAACCGGATCGAGTTCTACGAGCCAAATATCGCCGCGGCGCGGGATCATTCGTCGAGGCCGTCACCCATGGTGGCATCCCATGCCGCGCGTTCAGCCTGCTCTCCGGCCCATGCCTCCGGATCCGCTCGTAGTTCCTCGAATCCAGAAACCATGGCTTCGAGGAAAACCTCGCGCCGATAGCTCTCGACAGCACGCGAGAGCGCCTCGGTCAGAGAAAGGCTTTTGGACCGAGCAATGGACGAGAGCGCGGCATGGGCGACGGGTTCGATACGAACAGTCTCAGCCATGTATGCGTATTTGCATACATCAACGTATTCATCAAGGTGGATAGCGCGCAGGTGGCACCCCGCATTCCACGCAGCGCGCCAAAACGGCGCCGGTGAATCGCATCGGGATCAGCAGGCTGGGTCGCGCCGGCCGGATTTTCGGCGGGCCGCTGGAAAAGGGACTGAACGAAAGAGTCGGGGCGGCGGGATTTGAACCCACGACCCCTCGCACCCCAAGCGAGTGCGCTACCAGGCTGCGCCACGCCCCGACATCCGTTCGTTGAATCGCCATTCCTGCCAGTTCCGTGGGTTCGCCAAGACACCTGATTTGCGCCGCGAACATGCGAAGTGTTGGTTGCGTTAGCTTTGTAACAAGTCAATCCTTGCTGTATGGCGAGCCCTCGTTACACCCAGATCGATATCGACGCGACGCCCTATTACCACCCTACTTCGCCTTTGGCTTCGTAGGTCAGGTATGTATCAGCCGCAGCGTGCGCCGCGCCTTCCTCTGCGGCAAGGACGAAGCCTCCGGACGCAACTTCGACCACAGCAAGGACTGGGTCGTTGAACTGCTCGCCTCGCTCACCAGAAAGTTCGCTGTCCGCATCTGCGCCTACGTCGTCCTGAGCAACCACTTCCACCTCGTGGTCCGCATCGAGAGCGAAACCGCTCGCAATTGGAGCGACGACGAAGTCGTCCGAAGCTACGGTCGGCTGTTTCGCGGCGCCAAGGACCCACGCAAGCACTTCGCGCCCGCCAGGGCGGCGGAACGAATTCGCTGCTGGCGCGCGCGCCTCCCCGATTTGAGCTGGTTCATGCGCTGCCTGAATGAGGCGATCGCACGCCGTGCCAACCTCGAGGACGGCTGTAGTGGCCGCATCTGGGAGGGTCGCTTCCGCAGCCAGGCCCTGCTCGACGAAGCGGGATTGCTCACCTGCATGAGCTATGTCGACCTCAATCCGATTCGGGCCGGTATCGCCGCGAGCCTCGGGGAATCGGAGTTCACCTCGATCCGCCAACGCATCGCCGAGAAGACAACCGTGGTCGCCGGTGGCGCCGCGACGCGATCACCCGAGACGGACCCGGGTGCCGCCGGCTGCGAGCCCAACCTCATTGCGTTTGGCGATGCCGAGTCGCCCGCGAACGAAGAAGCGCTTCCCATCGAGTTGGACGACTACATCAACCTCCTGACGGCTACGGGGGTCGCTCTTCGTTCCGGTGTTCCCGGCGCCACGATGCCGGATGCGGCAGTGCGCACATTGCACCAGCTGGGCATTGCCCGGCGGCACTGGGTTGAGACGATCCTCTCCTACAATCGCCGGTTCTTCGTGATGGTAGGGGGCGTCCACGCCATCGACATCTACTGTGGCCGCACCGACCGAAGCCGGCCGAGGGGCCGGTGCTGGGCCGCACGCGCTTTTCGCGCGGCTGCCTGACGGGCAACTTCGACACCCCGCTTCGCACGCCGGCGTCAGCCCGTGCCCGTCCCGGAATGCGCAACAAGGTGAGGGTCGGCAAGTTCGGAATGCGGGTGGCATCGCTGGTGGCGCAGTGGCGCTACCAGCTTTCGCGATCGGGAGTCAGCGGCGATCAAAACATGGTGTCTTGGTAGATCCCCGCTGAACATCCAGAGCAAGAACATCGTAGGTGCTAGAACGATGGTGTGCCTGCTAATCACCGAGACCTCCGATCGATCGATCGATGCGTGAGCGCGCGTCCCACTCGCCGCCATGACATCGCCGTCGCTACTTCACTCGGAGTCATTTCCTTAATCATGAAGTTGAATTGTCCGAATTGGCTCTACGTCCCGGAAGTCCCCCTTGGTAGATCCCGTCAACTTGGTCTGACATCAATACGCTTCCACCGGTTCGAGATACGAACCGCGGCAATTCCGGCTACCAGCAAAGAGCCGATCGCAGAGTGAGCCGCAGAAACAAAGGCAAACACCATTACCTTTTGCCCATCTGGCGGCGAAAAGTAAAAAGTTACCGTATATGCATAGTTGCAGAAAATTACGCTAATCCAGGTTGTAATGGCGACCAGCATTTGCGCCCTTGCGCTGAATCTTGCAAGCAGGGCAGCGATTAGGAATAGAACTAGCGGCGGCAGGGAGAGCCAAAGGAGACGCGCCGCTCCATTGCTATAAAAGTGGGACCCAACGTGGGCGAAGGTGAGACTTCCGATCGCCCCAGCCAGAAGAGCTGCAATGCTGACGCGATCCCAGGTTCGAGCCATGGCATCAAAAGTACGGCAACGAAAGGGTCTGGGGGCTAGGTGGAAGCGGAGCGGAGGGATCGCAAAACATCCTGTCTACTATCTCTGTAACCAAAGAATCATATCTCGTCTCCGGAGAAAACTCCCTTGCGGCGTCACAAAGTTTATCGTCGCAGCGATCCTGAGGGCAATCGTCATTACCTTGCCCTCGCTGCCCAGTTACGTCATTAGCTGACATACCGTCCCGCCCGTAGCACTCGTCGTGCTCCTGGCAGGCTCGGTCGAGATCGTTTACCGGCTCCGAATCGGGATTGTTGCCAGCCCCGCAGTAGTTGTATCCCGGCGCGCGCTGAAACCCTGTCGGGTCTATGAAATTGATGGGGTCGCTTTGCACATATCCGTAGAAATTTGTGTCCTTCCCTGCGAAACCGATCGCGTCCTTCGCAATCCAACGGCCCACGGACGGATCATAGTCGCGGGCCCCGAAATGCATCAATCCAGTGTCCCGATCGTATATACCTCCTGCGAATCCGAACGGCTGGAACCCCGGGTTCGTGTCAATGGTTACCTGACCGAACTCGTCATAGTCGATATGCTGCGCGACAGAGCCATCAGCGATATCGATTAGAAGCTTGACGCTGCCAAGGTGATCGGAAGCAACGCCGTATGTTCTGCCGCCCTTGATCATGTAGTCGGGCACGTTCGGCTTGCTTGCATAGATGAACTGCGCGACGACAGCACCGTCGCCGTCGATTTCGGCCACGGGATTGAGCTGGTCCTTGTATACAAATCGCTGCACCACCGTCCCATTCACCTTCTTGCCAATGCGGCGGCTCCGGCCGTCAATCAAATAATCGATCGTTGTTTCATCGGGTAGAGTCACGCTTCGCAGGTTTCCGAAGGCGTCATGGGAATAGGTGGTGATCGCGTTGGCGCCTGTGTGCGCTTTCGACGCGAGGTCGCCGTTTTCGTTGTAGGTGTACAAATGGGTGACGGATCCGCGTGTATTGCTGAGTAGCCGATCTTGATCGTCGTAGATCGCGCTGATGGCGTCCGCCCCGACGAAGCCGTCGTTGCGGTTGCCGTTTTGGTCGTAGAGGTACTCGGAAAGAATACTTGAGCAAGGGCCATCGGCGCAGACCTTCCAGAGACGCCCCGCGGAATCGTACCGGAAATTCCGCGTTGTCGATTGCGGCGGCCCTGGAGCGATTGTAATTGTCTCCGTTCTCTCGGTGATGCGGCCAAGCTTGTCACGACTGCCAATGCTGGAGGAATAAATCTCCGAATTGTTGAACTCGGTCGTGTAGCTTTGAATCTCCCCGAAGGAGTTGTGGGTGAACGCGCCTTCGATCACGTCGTCGCCGTCCACCAGGGTGCTTCCGAGCAAGATGCCGTTGCCCGGATCGCGCGTCATCGCAAGATGGCCTGCGTGCATGAGTAGGCCATCGTCGTCGTAGCCGAAGGGTATGCTGACTTCGCTGTTTACCTGAAGCGATGTCATCCGAAAGTCATCTTCATAAGTGCGTGTCTGAACCTGCCCCGGTTTCGTGGACACCGACGTTATGTCGACGAGACGCCGGCGAAGTAAAGCAACTCGTGGTCGCGCGGGCTGCGGTAGGCGATCGACGAGTGTCGTCGTCGCAGGTTGTAGAAGCTTTCGATGTACTCGAAGATCACCCGCCGCGCTTCGCTTCGTGACCGAAAGTCCATCTCATCGGCGAGTTCATTCTTGAGGGTCCCCCAGAAGCTCTCCGCCACCGCG